>Ga0105047_10019008_pt1 | contig 10618 bp, 11 predicted proteins | sample MAT04_FD_78384 | JGI IMG/M metagenome (GOLD analysis project Ga0105047, IMG submission 78384) | Freshwater microbial communities from Lake Fryxell liftoff mats and glacier meltwater in Antarctica - MAT-04 (megahit assembly) | ecosystem: Environmental > Aquatic > Freshwater > Ice > Liftoff...
CCGCAAGTCCGTTGCGGGTTTGATGTACCCCGCAAGTCTGTTGCGGGACTAAAAAGCGGAACGGACTTCCGCCGTACGTGTACGTGGGATGTACCCCGCAAGTCTGTTGCGGGACGTTGGAAAAGGCGGAACGGACTTCCGCAGTACGCCATACGTGCTACTTTTTCCTCGCGTCCACAATGTGCTCGTAAGCAGCATTGATCTGCTGGAATTTTTCTTTGGCATGGCGCAGGGCATCGGGCGAGCCGCCACGCGCCGACACTTTGTCGGGATGCCACTGCATGGCCAGCACGTGGAATTTCTTTTTAATGACTTCCAACGACTCCGTAGGGCGGGCACCCAGAATGGCATAGTGTGGATCGAGCGGGCTTAAGCGCGTTTCCTGCTGCGGCACATGATAATAGCGGCTCTTGATACTGTTATATTTGGCACCCGAAAAACCGAAAATATGGGCGGCCTGTTTTAGCAGTATTTCTTCGCGCGGATGCAGTCCACCATCGGCGGCGGCGGCGGCAAACAGTAAATCCATCATATTCAGCACATGATGGCGCTCCCGACCAAAATCCTGGTAAAACGCCCGCACCAGTGAATCAAAAGAATCGAAAGAATCCTTGGAGTTTTTCCAGGTTTTGATGGCCTGAGCGCGGCCCCGGTCGTTGAGCCGGAATTGCTGGCGCATTAGTTGTTCCATGAAATTGATCTCCCCGCGCGACACCGAACCATCGGCTTTGGCCATTTTGGCACAAAGCGTAAAAACGTGGTAAATAAACGCGCCCTGTCGCCGCTGGTACGCCTTGAAATCGCTCTGTTCGGCCTCCTGTTCCTTCGGCTGATCCAACAGATAATGCCCCAACATAGACCCAAAGAAAAAGCCCATGATACCCCCTAACGGAGGCTTCACGATGCCGCCGATGAAAGCACCAAGCAACCCGGTAAAGAGTTTGCCTTTTAGTTCCAAAGAAGAGCGTTGCGTTTTGATCATTGAATCGTTTAGATGATTTTTTGAGGATTTGAATATTTGAATATTTGAAGACGTGAGTACTCTGTAAATTAAGTTTTTTTGAGGATTTGAAGATTCGAGTATTTGATCAATTACCTGATTATCAAGTGCTTTGATCAAATACTCAAATACTCGCATCCTCAAGAAATTTAGATTACAGAGTAGTGAGTACTCTATAAATCAAATACTCGCATCCTCAAATACGCAATTTTATCGTACTCCAAAACCACTTGGCCACCCGGCAGCCGGGCTGACAAAACTGAGTTTGCCATCCGCGTCTTCGGCCATTAGGATCATGCCTTGCGATTCGATACCCATCATGAGCCGTGGCGCGAGGTTGGCCAACACAATGACCTGCTGACCAATAACCTCTTCGGGTTGAAAATGTTCGGCAATACCTGATAGAATCGTGCGCTCTTCCAGCCCGAGGTCTACCTGGAGTTTGAGCAGTTTCTTGGATTTTGCCATTTTTTCTGCGGTCAGAATCTTGCCAGTGCGGATGTCCATTTTTACAAAATCATCAAATTGGATCATGTCTTTCAAAGGCGGGTAAACAGGTGTGGAGGGTTCCGCGCTCGTTTCCGTAACGGACGGAACCATAACGGGCTGATTGGCAGCATTGGTACTTTCCAGTTTTTCTATTTGCTGCTGAATTACTTCGTCAGTGATCCGGCTGAACAAGTGCTCGGCCTGCCCAATCGCATGGTCATTACCGAGGATCGGATTGCCTTCTACCAATTCATTCATAATGGCCAATAGATCACCCTGGTCTTTCAACAGGCTCATATTCAGCATTTTGCGTAGTTTATCCGCTGAATTTGGTAGAAAAGGCCGCATGGCTACCGAGAGGGCTGCGACGATCTGCAGACTAAGATTCAGGACTACTTTTACCGTTTCCGGGTCGTCTTTTATAGTTTTCCAAGGCTCATTAAATTGCAGCAGTGCATTACCCGCGCTCGATATTTCCAGCAAAATACGCAGGGCTTCACGCAGATTGAAGTGCTCAATCTCGTGGCCCAATTCTTCCAGTTTTTTATGTAATAAACCTAATTCCTCATTGTATTGGCCCGCCGTATCATTGGCCCAGCCGCTTTTGAACGGCAACTCTACATTCACGACCGGCACCATTCCGTGGTAGTATTTGTGCGTCAGCACCAGCACCCGATGGACGAAATTGGCCAGATTATTGACCAGTTCCGTATTGTTTGTTTCCTGAAATCCCTTCCAGGTAAACTCGCTGTCGCGCTGCTCCGGCATATTTTTCACCAGATTATAGCGCAGGGCATCCTCCTGGCCGGGAAAATCGGCGCAGTACTCATGCACCCACACTGCCCAGTTTTTGGAAGTCGAAAGTTTGCGGCCTTCCAGGTTCATAAACTGGTTGGCGGGCACATTGACCGGCAAAATGAAATCGCCGTGGGCCTTCAAAATGGCCGGAAATATCAGACAGTGAAAAACAATATTGTCTTTGCCAATAAAGTGGATGAGGGCGGTGTCCGGGTCTTGCCAGTAAGGCTCCCAATCGCGGCCATTATCCAATGCCCATTGTTTGGTCGCCGAAATGTAACCGATGGGCGCATCCAGCCACACGTAGAGTTTTTTGCCCGCCGAATGGGGAATTTCCGAAGGTACATCTACGCCCCATTCCAGATCGCGGGTCATGGCGCGGGGTTGCAAGCCTTGATCGAGCCAACTGTTGCATTGCCCGATGACGTGGTTTTTCCAGTCGGCAGGATTGTGCAGCGTCACGCCATCGAGTTGGCCGGTGTTAATCCATGCGCGAAGCCAAGCCTCGTGTTCGTTGAGTTTCAGGAACCAATGGGTGGTCGGGCGCTTCACCGGCGTGCTGCCGCTGAGGGTGGAACGCGGTTCGATCAGATCCGTGGGGCTAAGGGCAGAACCACAACGCTCGCATTGGTCGCCGTAGGCATCGGGATTGGCACAGACCGGGCAGGTACCAATGATGTAACGGTCGGCCAGAAATTGGCCCGCCACTTCATCGAAATACTGCTCGGTGGTTTCTTCGATAAATTCGCCGTTGGCGTATAATTTACGGAAAAAATCCTGCGATGTCTCGTGGTGAATCGGCTCCGTGGTGCGGTGATAAATATCGAAAGCAATCCCAATTTGCTGAAACGTATCGCGCAACATGACGTGGTATTGATCTACAATAGCCTGCGGGGTGGTGTTTTCTTTGCGGGCTTTTACGGTGATGGCGGCCCCATGTTCATCGGAACCACAGACAAAAACCACGTCTCTGCCCATCAGCCGCAAATAGCGGACGTATATATCGGCGGGCAAATAAGCACCCGCCAAATGACCTATGTGCAGCGGGCCATTGGCATAAGGTAAGGCTGCAGTGACTAAATATCTTTTTTTCATTGGGCCGCAAAGGTAGGGAAATGGAGTGCAGCGACATCCCGATTTTTTATCGGGAAGGCCATTGGCAAATGGAGCAGATTCATACGGAGACAGACAACTTTCGGAAAGTAAAAAAACTTTCCGAAAGGCTGCGTTTTCAGCCGGTCAGCATGACTGCGATCAGATAATCTGCCAATAGAATTAAAATGTCACTATATACCACCGCGCGGGTGCTGGCCTGTCCGAGTTCGACACTGCCACCTTTTACATAATAGCCCTGATAGCACGAAACGGTGGTCAAAATGTAGGCAAAAACGAAAGATTTGACGTACATCATCACCACATTGTAAGGCTCGAAGTAAGAACGAACCCCCTGAATGTACTCCGAATCAGTGACCAAACCCGTGGGCACGCTCGACAAATAACCACCCAAAACGGCCACGAAAGCGGAGAATGTCACCAGCAATGGAATCACCACCAGCGAGGCAATTACTTTCGGCATAATGAGGTACGCCGCCGTATTTACGCCCATGACTTCCATCGCATCCACGTGTTCTTTCTGACGCATTCCCCCGATTTCGGCAGCCATGTTGGAACCCACTTTGCCCGCCAATACTAAACAAGTGATGGTCGGTGAGAGTTCGATGAGGGCCAGATCGCGCACGATGTAGCCGATGTAGTAACGCGGTACGAGTTGACCATCCAATTGATACGCAAATTGCACGGCCGCCACGGCCCCGATAAATACGGAGATCAGGCATACAATAATGAGCGATCCCACCCCGATATCGTTCATCTGGCGCGCCGTCTCTTTCCAATACATGATGACTTTCTCCGGGCGACCGAAGGCCTGTTTCATCATCAGCAGATAGCGGCCCAAATGACCAAGATAATTATATTGCGAGAGGGTGTCCATACGTGAGGTCAATTTAAAAACCCAAAGGTTCGTGTTTTTTCTAAAACTTTGGGGCGAATAAATACAAAGAGGTAAAAAATTGCAAAGGGCAAATAACGCAAAGCAGCCTCTCAATTTTAATCTCTAAAAATTTGTTAGTCAAATATTTATGCAAAATCTGGCATAAGATTTTTTGATCACTTACTCAATTTAAAAACCACAAGATGAGAAAAAATGCCGTCATCACCGGGGCAACAAAGGGCCTGGGACGCGCCATCGCCGAAATATTTGCCGAAAATGGCTTCGATGTCTGCGTGTGCGCCCGCACCCAGGCTGATCTGGATGCGATGCAAGCGGATTGGGAGCTGCGTTTTAAGAACAGCCACCTGCTTACTTTCGCTGCCGATGTGGGCAAACGCTCGGAAGTGATGGAATTTGCCGAATTTGTGTGCAGCCAGTGGCCGCGCCTGGATGTGCTGGTGAATAATGCTGGTATTTTTATGCCCGGCACCGTAATGGGCGAATCCAATGGTACGCTCGAAACCATGCTGGAAACCAATTTATACAGTGCTTATCACCTCACACGGGGTTTGCTTTCGGCGATGTTGCCGCATCGCAGCGGACATATTTTTAATATGTGTTCCGTGGCCAGTATTATGGCTTATCCGAATGGTGGCTCGTACAGTATTTCCAAGTTTGCACTGCTGGGCCTGTCGAAAGTGCTGCGGGAGGAATTGAAAACCCAGGGCATCAAAGTGACCGCCATATTGCCCGGTGCGACCTGGTCGGATTCGTGGCGTGGCGTGGATTTTCCGGAAAATCGGCTCATGCAAGCCACCGACATTGCCAAGGCGGTGTGGGGTGCCTATAATTTGTCGGAGACGGCGGTGGTGGAAGAATTACTGATTCGTCCGCAATTGGGGGATTTGTGATTTTTGCCATGCTTTTGAAATCCGTAGCGTTAGCCCCATCCCTAACCCTTCCCCATATACTATTGTGTCAGCACATTCTTCCGGTTTGCTTACGTCACTAATAAGTAAATAAGCAAAATTGCAAAAGGCAAGTAGGCAATGATAAGTAAATAAGCAAAATTGCAAAAGGCAAATAGGCAATGATAAGTAAATAAGCAAAATTGCAAAAGGCAAATGGAGCAAAGCGACATCCCGGTTTTTTATCGGGATAGGCAATGACAATCATCCAGTTACGACAAAAATAACCTCGATTAATTTTGCCCGCCTACTTATTTTTCACATTGACCACATTAAATAATTTCCATGTACGCTAAGAAATCTTATGGCCAGCATTTTTTAAAGGACGATGCTATTGCCGAGCGCATCGCCGATAGTTTGCAGCAAGCCGGACGAACGGGTCAGGTATTGGAAGTCGGCCCGGGACAAGGGATGCTGACGAAGCACTTATTGGCCAATACTAATTATACGACCTATGCCGTAGAGGCGGACCGGGATATGGTGGAGTATTTGCAGCAGCACTATCCGGCTTTGAGTGATCATCTGATTTATCAGGATTTTCTGGCTTTTGATCCGAGTACCATATTTGGGGAGCGCGAGTTTTCGTTGATCGGTAATTTTCCTTATAATATTTCTTCGCAGATCCTCTTTAAAATGCTGGATTACCGCACCTTGATTCCAGAAATGGTGGGTATGTTCCAGAAAGAAGTAGCCGACCGGGTGGTGGCGGCTCCAGGTTCGCGGGTGTATGGCATTACCAGTGTTTTATTACAACCTTTCTATAAAACGGAGTATTTATTCAAAGTAGAACCCGGCTCTTTTAATCCGCCCCCGAAAGTAATGTCTGCCGTGATCCGCCTGACGCGCCACGATAATATAGCATTGGGTTGCGATGAAGGAAAATTTCGGACCTTGGTTAAAACCGCTTTCGGTCAGCGGCGTAAGATGCTGCGCAACACGCTCAAACCTTTTTTCTCAGGTGAACGACTCATGGAAGACCCGTTCTTTGAGCAACGCCCGGAACAATTGGGTTGGGAAACGTATGTGCGGCTGACGCAGGAATGGCAGGGTGATGTACCGCCGAACTCCGTTCGGCGAGATACATAGCCCCCTCCTACTCCCGCCATAATGGGGGAGGGTACATCGAGCGGAAATAAAAATCAGTACATCTTTTACAAATAAGAAACTGCTGAACCTTTATAAAATCTACTTCAGTCCACCAACCAATGCCCATACCCAATTACCACGAATTAGTCCACGCCGTGGCGCGCCAAATACCGCGCGGACGCGTCACGACTTATGGGGCTATCGCCGATTTTCTGGCTTTGGGCTCGTCACGGATGGCCGGTTGGGCTTTGTATAATTTGCAACCCGGCGATCGGGTGCCCGCGCATCGGGTGGTCAATCGTAAGGGCGAATTGAGTGGCCGCCATCATTTTCCGATGCCGGGTATGATGCAAAAACTATTGGAAGCCGAAGGCGTAAAAGTGGAAAATGATAAAGTGGTGGATTTTAAGCAATTATTCTGGAGTCCGGTGGAGGGGTTGGGCGATGATTGGGAGCCGGATGTAGTGGGTAGTTGACTAGTCCGGTAGATTTACCAGACAACTTTTAAGCCTTCCGATTGATACAGTTCAATCTGCGAATCTTTGCTTATTAATGGTAAACGGAGACATAAGGCTTGCCAGATCAGCATTCTGTCGAAAGGATATTTATGATAAGTAGCGTTTAACTGATGTAAAGTGCTGGCTATATTTGGGTCAAGTGGAAGTATATCAAAATCCATAGCTATGCAGGAAGATGGAAAGTCTTCCGGGGATACATTGCGTAAATCTAATTTCCCAAGGCTATATTTCAGGCTGATTTCCCAAAAACTGATTGGGCTGACGAGAATTTCGTGGTCTGGATTTTCCAGGATTTTGCGGGCAGCAGGGGATAATTTAGAGGTATCGGTGACGGCCCAAATCATCGCGTGGGTATCAAGCAAATACTTCATACACCCAGAAATTCTTCGGTGGTCATTTTAAAATCCTCTTTGAACACGACCGACGCCTTTCCTTCCAAAATCCCAATTTTGCGCTTTCCTTGCTTGTAGAGTTGTTTTGGAACGATATAAGCAATGACTTCTTTACGTTTTCCAAAAGCAATAGCGAATTCTTCGCCCGATTGCACGGCTTTCAGCACTTCCGAAAAATTCGTTTTCAGAGCGCCCACAGTGAGTGTCTTCATATTTTTTCTACAAAGATAGAATTAAATGGTCAAGTTGTCAAGAAACCTTTTAAATTTGCATTCTTCCTTTTCCTATCTTTATTTTTGTTGGCTATATTCAACTTTACCAACGTCAAACGCATTAACCATGAAGATCAAAATTTTCCTCCTCTCCTTCTTTTGCGCCACCGTCCTCTCCGCACAGCAACCCACGCTGACGAAACGCTGGCAAACCGACACCCTGCTCACCACTTGCGAAAGCGTGCTATATGACGTCAGCAAACAAGTGCTCTATGTATCTAACATTCAGGGCAATCCATCCGCCAAAGATGGCCAAGGCTCTATCGCCAAAGTCGGGCTGGATGGCAAAATCATCAACGCGAACTGGGTCACGGGACTAAATGCCCCGAAAGGCATGGGCTTGTACAAAAATACACTGTGGGTCACCGATGTGGATGAACTCGTGGCGATTGATAAGCGGACCGGCAAAATCGTGTTGCGTACCCCGGTCGAAGGCGCAAAATTCCTCAATGATATCACGATTACCAAAGCCGGGGTGATCTATTTCTCCGATTCGGAAACCAAAAAAGTACATCGCTGGGCAAAGGGCATGTTGACAACCTATCTTACTGATTTACAAGGCCCTAATGGTGTACTGGCCATTGGTCAGGACTTGTACGTGCTGGATAGCGGCAAACTGCTGAAAGTCAGTGCCGACAAAAAAATGGTCACTATTGCCCAGGGCATGGAGGGCAGCACCGATGGTGTGGAGCAGGTAAAGCCGAACGAATTTGTCGTCTCCTGCTGGAGTGGCGTGATTTATTACGTGAAAAGCGATGGCACCACGCAGCAATTGCTGGATACCCGTGCGGACAAATCGAACACGGCCGATATTGGTTATGATGCTAAAAAACGGATCGTGTACGTCCCGACTTTTTTCAAAAATGCCGTGGTGGCTTACGATTTGAAATAGGCTGATTGGTATTATTGATCGAATACTCGTATGCTTTTTGCCATCCCGATGAAAAACCGGGATGTCGCTACCCTCCATTTGCAAATTTGCTCATTTTCTTGCCCTTTTACTCCCGTATTCGCACGATTTCCAGACCCGGCACGGTTTGCTCAAACCACTTGAGCGAGGCTTGCGTCTTGTCGCCGGTCTGGGTGTCGCATTTAAAAAATAAATAATATTCTTGCAGGCAATAGCCCATACGTTGTAACAGTACATCCAGCGATTTGGTGGGGTTTTCCTCCCGAAAAGGCGCGTGACGCTCGTACCGCCAGGCATAAAACGCGTCATCGTGGCTTTCCATCAAATCCAAAGCGATGCCATCGTTCGTATATGCTTCCATGTGAAGCCGCGCCAGATAACCGTGGTGTTTCGTCCAGTCGCGGGGGTAGGTCCGGTCTTCGGCAAACTTAAAAGTGTCGTGGGTGATGGCCACCAGCCGGAGACGGGTACGCAGTTCAGGGGAGAGGTGTGCAATACGATCAATATTGTCCAGCACTTCCCGCACGTGCAAAACGACTTTGCCTTCCGGGTGTCCAAAGCGTGGTTCGCCCCACAGCAACCCCACCCGAAAATCCGGTAAAGCCAGCAACTGGTGCTCGCTTTCGGTCTCCGGCTGGAGCAGTGCCTCCAGGGCATAGGGATCATGGGCAATACGCTTCGTCCAGGTCATTGGTCGGTAAAGGCGGGCAGTTGGTCAGGCGAAAGTGGGTAGTTGGTTAAATTCGGGCAACTTTTTATGAAAAACAGGTCAAATTTTCCTTGATCGGAATAAATAGTGACTTAGTTAAGACTTCGTTAAAATGGCATTTTCTGTAAGCAAAGTTTCAGGGCAACCGTTTTCTTCTCGCTTTTCATTTACAAAGTTAGGCAAACATAAAATCTCTTCCATCGCAATTATGAACAAGTTTTTTTCCACCCTCCTCGCCGGGGCCGCAGGCGGGCTAATTACCTTAGGAACGGGCAAACTGCTCGAACAACCCCGCATTGCTGAAACCGGTACGCCGGTAGTGGCCAAACAGGTCAACTATGGCGGTGGGCCGGTAGCATTTGACTTCATCAAAGCCGCCGAAAAATCCATGCCGGCGGTAGTCCACATCAAAGCCTCGGAAAGCGAAAAGGCGGCCGTCGAGCGTCTGCGCGGGCAGCGATATACCGATCCGTTCCAGTTTTTCTTCGGGCAAGGCCAATACGAACAGCAGCCGCGCTCCGGGACGGGTTCCGGGGTGATCTACTCTGCGGACGGCTATATTATTACAAACAATCACGTCGTGGAATTTGCCGATGAATTCCAGGTGACGCTCCATGATAATCGCGAATTCAAGGCTCGCCTTATTGGTCGCGATGAAAGCACCGACATGGCGATCATAAAAATTGATGCCACCAATCTGCCAGTGATCGAAATCGGTAACTCCGATGAGGTGCGGGTTGGCGAGTGGGTACTGGCGGTTGGCAATCCCTTCGATCTTACTTCTACGGTGACGGCGGGCATTATCAGTGCCAAAAGTCGGGATATTCACATACTCAAAGGTACGCGCAACAACAGTCCCATCGAATCTTTTATTCAAACGGATGCTGCCGTCAATCCGGGCAACTCGGGCGGTGCGCTGGTGGATGTGGAAGGTCGCCTGATCGGGATCAACTCGGCGATCGCTACGCCGACTGGTGTGTTTGCGGGTTATTCTTTTGCGATTCCGGTCAACTTGGTGAAGCGTATTATAGATGACCTGATAAAATATGGCGAATATCGGCGTGGTTACCTCGGGGTAGATATTGCCACGATGAATGGCGCGGTGGCCGACCAACTCAAAATCCCGTACACCAAAGGGATTGTGGTCTCCGGTCTTGATCCCGCAGGATCAGCGGCCCAGGCCGGTATTCAGACCTTAGATGTTATTACTGCTATAAATGGCAAAAGTGTGACAACTTCCGCAGAACTTCTTGAACGGGTTGGCCGTTCGACAATAGGGGAAACGGTTACCCTAAAAGTGGACAGAAATGGCAAGGAGCAGGAATTTCAGGTACAATTGAAACCCCGGCCCAAGCAATAAATAGTAAGTAAATAAGCAAAATTGCAAATGGAGCGCAGTGACATCCCGGTTTTCATCGGGAAGGCAAATGGAGCAAAGCGACATCCCGGTTTTTTATCGGGATAGGTAATGATAATCAGCCAGTTA
>Ga0105047_10019009_pt1 | contig 10618 bp, 10 predicted proteins | sample MAT04_FD_78384 | JGI IMG/M metagenome (GOLD analysis project Ga0105047, IMG submission 78384) | Freshwater microbial communities from Lake Fryxell liftoff mats and glacier meltwater in Antarctica - MAT-04 (megahit assembly) | ecosystem: Environmental > Aquatic > Freshwater > Ice > Liftoff...
ATTTATTGGCAGAGCATGATCTCCGGGCCAGGAATGGCTTTCACAACCCTGCCAGGGTAGCAGGATAGTTGGGATTCCGATCGTTGGCGGCGACGAACGTGTACGAGTCGGTTCTGGTGGGTATGCCGTTGCGCTCCACGTAACGTCTTGGTGATGATGACTTTGTATCGCGTATTGAGAGTAATTGTGGGTTGAAGGTGCCACGGTGCCAAGGTGCCGTGGCACCCTGAAAGTGGGGGGTGTGGCACCTTGGCACCTTGGACGGACGACAATCGATCAGGAATCCAAAGTCTTCCTCACCGACCCGACGCACTCCGCTATCCGGGTTCCGGCGGCGTCGATTTCCGCTTCGGTTAAACTTGGCCCCAGTGTAAAGCGAATCGCGGAATGCAACACTTCGTCGGGCACGTTCATCGACCGTAACACGATGGATGGCAAGAGACTTCCGCTCGAACAGGCCGAACCCGTCGAACAGGCGACGCCGGCCAGATCGAGCCGCATCAGCAGGACATCGGCCCGGCAACCGGGGAACGAGAGGTTGAGTGCGCTGGGCAACCCGTCCGGTTCGCCCGGGGTGGGGCCATTCACAACTACGGGGGAAACGCTCTCGCGAAGCTGTTCGAGAAGCCGCGACCGGAGCTTGTCGAGGTAAGCCCGGGTGATTGCCAGTTGTTTGACCGCGTGATCGAGAGCCGTGGCGAGCCCGACAGCCAGGGCGACGGGTTCCGTGCCGGGCCGTCGGGCCTGTTGCTGATGGCCGCCAAAGGTGCGTGCCGGAAGCGTCAGGCCTTTGCGAAGGAGCAAACACCCGATCCCTTTGGGGCCACCGAACTTGTGGGCCGAGAAACTCAGTGTCGCAACGCTGAGATCGTGAAAATCGACGGGAATCTTGCCCACAGCCTGGGCGGCGTCGCAGTGCAAGAAGATCGACTTCGGGATTCGCTTAGCCACATGCCGAACGGGTTGGATGGCTCCGGTTTCGTGGTTTGCGAGCATTAAGCAAACGAGACGACTGGTATCGGTGACGCGATCGAGCACGGCCGCGGTTTCGACCTGCCCGCGGGGCGTTACCGGAAGCCAGTCGACTTGGAAGCCATGCTTTTCGAGATGTTTCAACGGTTCGACAACGCACGGGTGCTCGAACGGGGCCGCGACGAGTTGGGCGGGGGGTTGCCCGGCAAAACCGAAGATGGCGAGGTTGTTGGATTCCGTGGCCCCACTGGTGAAAATGACTTCCTCGGGGTAGGCCCCAAGGTGTTGGGCCACGAGGTCCCGGGCATCCTCGAGCAGTTGTCGGGCTTTTCGACCGAGTTGATGAGCGGAGGCGGGATTGCCATACGCTTCGATCTGGACGCGCTGCATCGCCTCGAACGCCGCGGGCAATAGCGGCGTGGTCGCGTGATGATCGAGGTAAATCGGGGCCATACGGTATTCTACACGTAGGACAGTCCTCCCGGCCTGTCCATCCTTGGAGACAGGCCGGGAGGCCTGTCTATGATGTAAGGTTGCGGACGATGCCGTTTCCGGAAATAATCTGACAGCCCCGGGAGAGCGACATCATGACAGCGTCTGAGATCGTGGCGGAACTCGCCAAGCTCGGCAGCGAGTCGACCAAAAGCGTGCTCCTGAAGCACGGCGCGAAGGAACCGTTTTATGGCGTGAAAATCGAAGATCTCAAGAAGATTCAGAAGCGTGTGAAGAAGAACCACAAACTTGCGCTCGAACTCTACGACACGGGGATTTCGGACGCCATGTATCTGGCAGCCCTCGTGGCCGAGCCCGAGAAGATGACCAAGGCCGACCTGAAGAAATGGGCGAAAAAAGCATACTGGTATATGCTGAGCGAATACGCCGTCCCGTGGGTCGCCGCGGAATCGCGGTACGGGGCGGAACTCGCCCGGGAATGGATTAACTCCGATCAGGAATTGATCGCCATGTCCGGGTGGGCCACGTTTTCGAGTCTCGTGGGAATCACGCCCGACGCGGATCTGGACCTCATGGAACTTGAGAAACTGCTCGATCGCGTGGCAGCCGAGATCCACACCGCAAAGAACCGGGTCAAAGGCTCGATGAACGGTTTCCTGATCGCCGTTGGGGGATCCGTGGCACCCCTGACTGCCAAGGCGAAGGCGACCGCCGCGGCCATCGGCAAGGTCAGCGTGGATATGGGCGACACCTCGTGCAAGGTGCCCAACGCGCTGGAGTACATTGCCAAGATTGAATCCCGCGGCAAACTCGGTGCAAAGCGGAAGACGGCGATGTGTTAATCTTCGACATATCCGGGTGGGCTTTCCAGGCAACTTGGGCTAGCAGAAACGGGGGAAAAGACGTAAGAGAACAAGTCCGGAGAACTTCAGCCGCTCATGGGACACGCTCTCTTGGTGCCGGCCGCGGAAAGGACGTCCATGCCTCGACCTGATTCGCCCCGTATTCACCCGACCGCGATTGTCTCGGACGAAGCGCGCATTGCGGACGATGCCGTCGTTGGCCCGTACACGGTGATCGATGGCCCCGTGACGATTGGCCCCGGTTGCCGCATTGGCCCGCACGTTCACCTGATTGGCTCGCTGGCGATGGGTCAGGGAAACGTCGTTCACGCGGGTTGCGTTCTGGGCGATGCCCCGCAGCACCTCGGGTACAAGTACGAACCGACCAGCACGACGATTGGCGACTTTAACACTTTTCGCGAATGCGTCACCGTTCACCGCGGCATGCCGACGACCACGAAACCGGGCACCGGCATCACGATCATCGGCAATAATAACTTCTTCATGGCGTCGAGCCACATCGCTCACGATTGCCGCGTCGGGAATAACGTCATCCTTGCCAATGGCGCTGTCGTCGGTGGCCACGGCGAACTCGGCGATCGCTGCATGCTCTCGGGGAACACCGCGGTTCACCAGTTTTGCCGTGTCGGCCGCCTTGCGATGATCGGCGGCACCACCGCGATCACCCAGGACTTGCCGCCGTTCTGGATGGTGCAAGACGGCATCAACCGTGTCCGCAGCGTGAACCTCGTCGGCGTCCGCCGAGCCGGAATTCCCGTCGATCAAATCCAGGCGATCCGCAAAGCGTTTCGCTTGATCAATCGGACGGAACTCACGATCACCGCGGCCCTCGAACAGATCGAAGCGGAATACGGAACAGTACCGGTCATTCGCGAACAGATTGATTTCATTCGCTCGTCCAAACGCGGCGTCTGCACGATGCGGTCGCGGCCCGGGGATGATGACGAGTAAAACAAGCCCACCCATTGCAATGGGTGGGCTTTCCATTTATCCCCAAGGTGAACACGGATGTTCGCCCCCTTGCGCAGTTACTGGCTCGCTCTCCCTCTCGCCTCGCGCGTGGCGGTGCTCGTCTGGATCGTGCTGATCGGCGGCATCGGCGGACGTGTGATTTTCTCCAAGCCAACTTCGCAAACCGTCCTTCCCATTTACCTCACCGCCGGACAACGCTGGATTACGGGCGACGATCTTTACGCGCCCATTCCCGGGCAAGATGCTTACCGGAACCCCCCAGGCGTTGCCGCGGGCTTCGCAACTCTCACCCCACTACCGGTCAAGACGGCGGGCCTTCTTTGGCGTGCGCTCGGAGCCGGCGTCTTCCTCGCGGGGCTGTTCCGCCTTCGCCGCGACTTGGCCCCGGATCTCACACCACTCAGTTCCGCCGTTCTCTTTATGCTCGCTGCGGGGCTGGTGTTGCCCGCATTGAATAACGGTCAGGTGAACTTGCTTCTCGCCGGCTCGATCCTCCACGGGAGTTCCGCGGCGTTGCGGGGCCGCTACTGGGAGGCGGCGCTCTGGTTCGGCCTCGGCGGTTGGCTCAAGGTTTATCCCCTGGCCGTGGGTCTGCTCGTTGCCCTGGTGCATCCGATTCGCTTTGCCCCCAAGCTCGTTGTTGTGATCGTGATTGGGATCCTGGTGCCATTCCTGTTCCAGGATCCGCAGTACGTGCTCGATCAGTATCGCAGTTACTTGGAATACTTAGGAGCCGATGACCGAACGTATGCCACGCTGTACCGCGTGCCGCGGGATTGGACAGTGATTCCGCGAGTTTGGTTGAATGTGACGGTGCCGCCGAGCGTTACGAAAGGTGTTGATCTCTCGGTCGCATTCCTAGCGGCTGGGGTCGTCGGCTGGACTGCACTTACGACCAAGGATCGCCGTGTCATCGTGGGTCGAGCCCTGGTGCTGGGAAGTGTCTGGATGACCGTGTTCGGTCCTGCGACCGAAGCGAACACCTATGTCATCCTCGCCGGGCCGGCCGCGTGGGTTGCGGTTGCTGCCACGGGGCGAGCCAAATGGTTCGCCGGGGCGGGAGTGACTTTACTCTTGATGACCATCGTTCGCGGGCTGTTTCCCCAAGACTGGCAATTTCAAATCCTGGGGCCGCAAGCCCTCGGGGCAATTCTGGTTGGCTTCGCCGGGATGGCGATTGGCACGACCCTGCAGGCTCCCGCGATTACAGAGTTCAGCACGCGCTGGATCGGCTTACGACGAACTCGAACAACCGCTGCCATCTCGAGGGAAATCGTCGAGGTTAGCGAACTGTAGACCCAGTTATTTCAGAAGTTTCACCACCTCCTCGGCTCCTTGCTCCTGGGCCAAACTCAACGCCGTTTTCCCCGACTTGTCCCTCGCTTTCGGGTCGGCCCCCGATTTCAGTAAGTAGGCCACCATGTCCGCTTTCCCCGCCAACGCGGCAAACATTAAGGCCGTTTGACCACTCCCATTGGCGTGATTCACGTTGGCTTTGGCTGCCACGAGAGCTTGCGCGATCTCCAGGTGCCCCTTGAACGCGGCCGCGGTCAATGCCGTCAGCCCCATCATGTTTTTCGCATCGATTGCCACTTTGAGTTGTTTCAAGATCACCGCAACGACCTTCGCCTGGCCGGCGTAGGCCGCCACGGTGAGGAGGGTATCGCCGCGAGAGTTGGTTTCGTTCACCGGTCGCCCGGCACGAAAGTATTCCGTGAGCGTTTCCACGTCGCCTTCACGAGCCGCCTGGAAAGCAATCGTCTGAAGTTTTGCCGCGACGTCGGGGGTGATGGGAATTGGTGCGAACTTGGCGAACAAGGCAGCGATCGAGATGGCGACGAACACGGTAAGACTCCCCAAGGTCGATCTGAAGGCAAGCGTTGTGCCCCGGACTTCCAGGATACGATATCGATCTTTCATTGCACGCTGGCACGTCGTTTGCGAGAACTTTCACTGTCCACCGATCCGTCTGGTGACGGATCAGCGTTGACGCGAGGTCACTATGAGCAAGAAGAACCACAGTCCCGGCCCCGTTCCGCCCGGAAATCGTTCAAACGGCGGTCTCGACGAAACCGGCGGACCAGCAACCGAACAGACTCCCCCCGACGACGGCACGGGCTTTCAAGAACAAGACCCCAAGCGGCGGCTCGGAAACTTTACCGGGGCCGGCGAACACTCGATCCAGCAACCGGGTGGAAAAAAGACGCTAATCATTAGGAAGCGGTAAGAGGCTGCAGCAATGGTTTATCCATCGGGGGCCAACGCTCACGCTGCTCGATGCATAATGGCGACCGAGTTGGGCTTTCCAACCACAGATGTGCCCAGCAACTCCTCGTAAGCCGCCCCAACCCGCTCGGCGACTTTCGCCCACGACGACTCTTTGCAGAAGCGTTGCGCGTTCACCACGAGTTCGCGTTGCCAGGCCGGGTCGGCGGCCAGCCGTCGAATTTGCCACGCAAGTTCTTCGGGGCACTTTCGCGTGACCAAGGCCAGGCAGTCCGTGCGTTCTTGAATCTCGCGGAACGTGGGTATGCTGCTGGCGACCACGGGCTTTCCGGAACTGAGAGCCCAAGTGATTGCCGCGGAGGAGGCCAGGTTCGGATCGGTGTACGGAGCCAAACAAATATCCGTCGCCGCGTGGTACAGGTCGAGGTCTTCGCGAGATACGTACCCCGTGATGCGAAAGCGTTCGGGGTCGCGTTTCTTCCACAGGTTCAGCATCGTGTCGATGGTTTCGTCCCCACCTTCTGGGTGGCTGCCACCAACCACGGCCAGGGCAAAGTTTCGCGGTAACGAGCGCAAGGCTCGCACCGCGATCTCGTGCCCCTTATAGCCTGCCACGAACCCGAACAAGCTCAACAGGGTGCTATCTTGGGGAAACCCGAGCCGCGCCTTGGCGACCGCGGGCGACAGGTGCAACATCTGAGATGACCGGCTGCCGACACCCATGGGAATTACGCGGACGTTCGCTTCGCCAAACCCCGTGCGAATCAAACAGAGTCGGGATTTTTGCGCATGAACGAACGCAATCCGGCCCGAAACGCCGCGTCCGAAGTACCGTTTGCCGTGCCAGTTGAAGGGTGGCCCCTTCAGGGTCAACGCCCGGCGAATTCGCTGCCGGAGCGGAATGACCGTGGGAACGTAGAACGGCTCGGTATGGAACGTCACCGCGACCGGTTTTTTCGCGGCGGCGAGCTTGTCGAGCAACCAGAAGAAGTTCGCGTTCATCTCGTAAAAATCGGGGGTATTCCCGAAGAACGAGAACTCGTGTTGGATGTGAATGAGATCGTAGTCGCGAGCGAAATCGAGGAATGCGATGAGGTGATTGCGAACTTCGGCCGAGGAGAAATACTTGAACTCGCCTCGCCGGAGCGGGAAGACCTCATTGCTCAGTCCACGAGCCGATAACGCATCGATGAGGCTCTCCGCGTATCCGGCTATGCCGCATTTCTCCCGCCAGGTCGTGTAGTGCAATACGCGCAATCCGCTCCCGGCTTGGGAACGGGTGGGAAACCTCAAAATCGTCATCGAGAGTCCTCACCGCGAATCCGAATCCGTGGACTCACTCTGCCTATCGACCGAGGAATTGGCGCTTCATGAGCCGAGTTGGGTAGTTTGGCGACGTTGTGGGCTCTGGCAGTGCCAAGCCGCTTACGGGCTCGCGTAAGCGACCGCATCCACTTCCATCCTCGTCGCCGGAAATGTCCGGCCAGGCCCGTTACGAATTGTTCGCAGCTTGAGCTTGCGATAATTTGCAAAGGCGGACCGGTGAACGCAGGGAGTCGAGCATGGCACTGCTAACAGTTGACAACCCCCCGGAAAAGCTTGACGAACCGATGGCTGACCTCATCGCCCGGGCCAAAGCAATCATCGCGGGGCAGATTCCGCCGCCGGAGGTCGAGACTCCGACGTTTATCACGGAACTATTGCGGAAAGAGTTCGCGAGATGTGAACCGCCGCCGACGGCGGAGGCGATTCGGATGCTCGAAAATGACATGACCATTCAACATGTCTACGGAACCACTGCAATTCTATATCTCTGTTTGGCGGGCCATTGTCGGTCTGTTTTGGTTGCGGGATCGTCACAAATATTGGCGGTGCTGGCGGAGCTAACAGACGAAGAATCCGCGAAAATTGTCGTCGGCACTCCGTGAGTTTTGACATAGGTATTGTGGGGTTTTCATGTTGGAAGCCACACGTTAAATATTAGCCTTACAACAATTGGTCATCCCAGGGCCAGAACTCCAGCGCTTGGATCCGACTCGAATGCGAGAATATCGTAAATGTGATCACGTATTAGAGATTCGACCTGCGCTGTCGTGCAGTTACCGATTAGCAACCAAAGGACTTTGGGCGGGTACCCACGCATGACGCTCAATTGGCTGTAATCCTCATCTTTGGTAACGACCACCAGGCCGCGTTGAAGAGCGTAATCCCAAATTTGACCATCGTCGGCCGATCCCATTCCAGCTGCATCGACGTGCTCAGAGCCAGGGAAGAGATCCGCCAGCCGCGTCGGCAGTTTGGGCGATAGGTTCTGGTCGAATAACAGCTTCACGCGACCGCCACCAGCATACTTCGTTCACGTTCGGCCGCGTAGGCCAGGCAGGCCCGGATGTCTTCATCCGTCAAGTAAGGGAAATCCTCCAGTATCTCTTGGTTACTCATCCCGGCCGCGAGGTAGGAAAGGACGTCGTAAACGGTGATCCGCATCCCACGGATGCAAGGCCGGCCGCCGCGCTTGCCCGGTTCGACGGTGATTAGCGAACGCCACGCCTGGTTCATTCGATGGAACTCCTCAAATCCGTTTCAACAGCATTGGCAATGATTTAGGGAATGAGCTTAAACCATCTTACATCACGGTAACTGCACCTCCGCCGGCTGAAGCACGAACAGGTTCTGCCCCTCCGGCACCGGGGGCAACTTCAACTCGGTGACTTTCAACCCGGGGTGGTCCACGCTTCCCTTGAATGGCGGATTACCCGTCACATTCCCAAGAACGCGAATGGTCGAGGGGTCGAAACCCACGGGGACCGTTGTCTCTTGGCCTTCGGTCTCGGCAATCACGGTGTCGATCTTGAGGTATTTTTGAAGCGTCTCTTTCGCCTTCGGCTGCATTTGCTTGACGTAATCGGCAATTTGCGTGGGCGTCGCTTGGCTCAGATCATCCAGAATGAAGTCGACGAATTTCGCTTCCTGTTGAAGCAACGCCAGGATCCGCAGCGGCTCTCCCGACGGTTTCGGCGGCCCCACGGGCTTCGGGGGCTCCGCGCCGGGCACCGGCTTCCCCAACAGTTCGTCGAGTTTCGCCGCGAAGACCGGGTCAACATTCGCTCGCCCAGCGACGGTGAGGCCCCAGGACGCTCGGCCAATGCTGCCGGCCCGGGCGATGGCGATGATGCCGAAGAGCAACGAGGAGATCGCCACACCGATGGCGAGGCCCATGAGCATCATGTCCATCCGCAAGACCTCGCGATCGAGAACGTCGAAACGACCACGGGATCAAGAATACGAATCGACGGATGGCTTGACCGGCTTCGAACGGGAGTTTACACTTTATATTCCTGCCGATTTGCGGGCGTCGCCCGTGTCCTGGATTTTCCGCCCGCCATCGTGGTCCTTACCCGGGAGTTTTTCATGCGCCGGACGCTCTCCCGCGCGGCGGCTGTTGCCGGATTCATTTTCGGCACCGTCGGGCTCGCCCAACAACCGGGGGCAATCCTTCTGCCCCAGCCGCGGATCACCTCGGCGTTTCCGAGCGGGGCCAAAACGGGCTCCGTGCAGGTCGTCACTGTGAACGGGACAGACCTCGACGACGCCACGGGGCTTGTCTTCTCGCACCCGGGGATCACGGCGGAGTTAGTCGAGATCCCGGAGGTGCCCGATCCGAAAAAGAAACCCGACCCGAACCAAGGGAAGAAGAAAAAAGGCGGCGTGCAGGCCTCGGTGAAGTTCAAGGTTTCCGTCGCCGCGAATGTGCCAGCCGGCAATTACGATGTTCGAATCGTGAACAAGTGGGGCGTCAGCAACCCGCGGGCGTTTGTGGTCGGCGATCTCCCGGAAGTCGACGAACTCGAACCGAACAACGATGTCGGCGAAGCGTCCTTCCGCGAACCGGGGGCGGGGCTCGTCGGCGGGCCGATGACCGTGCCCGGGGCGAACACCCCGCGGGCGCAACGCATCGAAATTGGCACGACCGTGAACGGCGTCATCGTGACCCCAACGGATGTCGATTACACGGTCTTCGTGGGCAAAGCGAATCAACGGGTGCTGGTGAGTTGCCTGACGTCGTCGATTGATAGTCGCGCCCGGCCCCTCGTCGAGGTGTACGACCTCACCGGTCGCCGCCTCGGTTTGAGCCGCAACTATGCCGGGAACGACGCCCTCGTCGACCTGACAATTCCCGTCGACGGGGATTACTTCATTCGCGTCAGCGAGTTCGCCTATCAACAAGGTGGCCCCGATTACTTCTATCGGTTGACGCTCAACACCGGACCGTGGATCGATGCGGTGTTCCCACCGATGGTCAACTCCGGCAAGCCCACGGCGGTGACCCTCTACGGCCGGAATCTGCCCGGTGGCAAGCCGGTCGCTGGAATGCAAGTCGATGGTCGACCCGTGGAGTCGCTGAGCGTGACGATCACCCCGCCGAGCGACCCCGCGGCCCGCACTAAGCTCGCGTATCACGGTCGCATTGCCCCCCCGGGCGGGATGCTCGATGGTTTCGAATACCGGCTCCCCGGATCGAACCTGGTGCCGATTTACCTGACCGATTCGACCATCGTGCTGGAGAAAGAAGCAACGAACGACAAAGCGGAAACCGCCGAGGTGATCGCCGTGCCGTGTGAGGTGGCCGGGCGGATCGACCGCCGGTACGACCGGGACTTCTACAGCTTCACGGCGAAAAAGGGGGATGTCTTCTACATCCAGGCCCTCGGCGAACAAATCGGCAGCATCTCCGACCTGTACGTTCGCGTCCGCACCGACAAGGGCCAGGACATGGCCGGCGAACTGGACGATGACCCCGACGCGCTGCACCCGTCGAGCTTCTTCACGCGCAGTGGCGACCCGGCCGCGTACAAGTTCACTGCCGCGGCGGATGGCACATTCACCGTGCTGGTCGGCAGCCTCGATGCGAACGTCAGCTACGGGCCGCGCTGCAATTACCGATTGCGCATTGCGAAACCGAACCCGGACTTCCGGGCGATTGTCATGGCTCGCAACAAGGAATTGCCCTCGACCGTGACGCTGCGGCCCGACGGCGATGCGGCCTACGATGTGTTCGTCAGCCGTACCGATGGTTTCACCGGCCCCGTGACGGTGACCGCGACGAACCTCCCCGCGGGGGTCACGACAAC
>Ga0105047_10019010_pt1 | contig 10618 bp, 12 predicted proteins | sample MAT04_FD_78384 | JGI IMG/M metagenome (GOLD analysis project Ga0105047, IMG submission 78384) | Freshwater microbial communities from Lake Fryxell liftoff mats and glacier meltwater in Antarctica - MAT-04 (megahit assembly) | ecosystem: Environmental > Aquatic > Freshwater > Ice > Liftoff...
AAGCCGGGGCGCCAGAAGCATCGGCTGACCAAGCCCAACCACCCTTGAAGCCATGAAGATCAGAAAACGATCCGGGGGATCGTTTTCCTGAATGGCGGCCAGGTCGAACGCATGAACCGTACAATCAAGGACGCAACCGTCAAGCGCTTCCACTACGACAACCACGACCAGTTGCGCACCCATCTCGCCGACTTCCTGGCAGCTTGCAACTTCGCCCGAAGGCTCAAGACGCCGAATGGCCTCACGCCCTGCGAATACATCTGCAGGATATGGACATCTGAGCCGGAACGATTCATCCCCGACCCGATCCACCGGATGCCGGGACTAAACACCTAGGCAGACCGCCCGCGCCATTCCAGCCTGAAACGCCCGATAACCCGTAAGTGAAGCGCTACTCGGCCAGCTCCCAGCCGTCGGGGTAGAAGTCATGTTTCAGCGCGATGGAGGTCGCCTCGCGTTCCTGCTCCCAGATCGCCTCGGGCGTCACCGGAACCGGCCCATAGCAGGCAATCAGCGTGATCCCGTCACTGTCACGCCGCGTCTTGAACCCCGCCGCCCGGAACGCCTTTTCACACGCCCCCCAGTTCGCGTCATTCTCCTCGACGAAAAAGATGTAGTCGACCATCGCCGTCTTGGGCAACCGCACGCTTCTGCCTGCCTGCTTGAAGGTCGCAAAAGTATCGCGCCGCTGTGCTTCATAATTATGCTGGATCATCGCCCCGCTCCCCGCTGCGCGCCCCGGTACCACCTGCAGGCCACCATGACCACCCCAAGCGGGCCTGAGTCCGCGCCGCCACACCGCCCGCCCCATATCCGGTGGCCGGGAAATCCCGCTGGCCAAGATGCGGCGGCCTTGCCTATAGTCTGCGTCAACGGGGAAGAAAAACCCCGATCCTAGAGGCAGTCACCCAAGAACAAGCAAGGAGGGGGCCCATGCGCTGCCCATTCTGCGGAAACATCGATACGCAGGTCAAGGATTCCCGCCCGGCGGAGGATCACGTCTCCATCCGCCGCCGCCGCTTTTGCCCCGCTTGCGGCGGCCGCTTCACGACCTACGAGCGCGTGCAGCTGCGCGATCTCGTGGTGATCAAATCTTCCGGCAAACGCGAAGATTTCGACCGCACGAAGCTGGAGCGTTCCATCCGCATCGCAATGCAGAAACGCCCGATCGACCCCGAGCGGATCGACCAGATGATTTCGGGCATCGTTCGCAGGCTCGAATCCCTGGGCGAGACCGACATCTCCTCCAAGGTGATCGGCGAGATCGTGATGGAAAGCCTCGCCCGGATCGACACCGTGGCATATGTCCGCTTTGCCAGCGTTTACAAGAACTTCCAGGCGGCGGATGACTTTGACAAGTTCGTCTCCGAATTGCGCCCCAACGGCGCCCCGGAAGAGTGACCGGGCAGGATGACGCCCGGCACATGGCCCATGCCCTGGCGCTCGCGGCGCGGGGCTTGGGCAACGTCTGGCCGAACCCGGCCGTGGGCTGTGTGATCGTCCAAGGCTCCCGCATCGTCGGGCGCGGCTGGACACAACCCGGGGGCCGCCCGCATGCCGAAGTGCGCGCCCTCGCCGCCGCGGGGCCCTTTGCGGCTGGCGCCACTGCCTATGTGACGCTGGAGCCCTGCGCCCATCACGGCCAGACCGGCCCTTGCGCCGAGGCGCTCATCACCGCACGTGTCGCCCGGGTCGTCACTGCGACGACGGACCCAGACCCCCGCGTCGCAGGCCGTGGTCACGCCCTCCTGCGCGCGGCGGGCATTGCCGTAACCGAAGGCATCCTGCAGCGCGCGGCCGAACGGTTGAACGAAGGCTTCCTCTCCCGCATCCGCACGGGAATTCCCCATGTTGCCCTGAAACTCGCGATGTCGCTCGACGGGCGGATCGCCAACGCGGCAGGCGTGTCAAAATGGGTGACCGGCCCCGCCGCCCGTGCCCGGGTGCAGTCGCTGCGCGCCACCCATGATGCCGTGATGGTCGGCATCGGCACAGTCCTCGCGGATGACCCCGACCTGACCGTCCGCGACTTTGCCGTGCCACGCCAGCCGGTTAGGCTGGTGCTCGACACCCACCTTCGCCTGAACCCTGCCAGCCGCCTCGCCACCACGGCCCGCACAAACCCGGTCTGGCTCCTTCGCGCCGAGGGTACCGCGGTCCCCGCCCCGCTCGCCGCGACCGGCGTCACTCTGATCCCCTGCCCGACCGACACCACCGGCCGCATCGACATGCACGCCGCCCTGCGCGCCCTCGGTGCCCTTGGCCTGACGCGCATCTTGTGCGAAGGCGGCACTTCGGTCGCGGCCTCCCTCCTTGAGGGGTCCCTCGCGCCCGAAATCATCGTCTTCACCGCAGGTCGCACCTTCGGCGCCGGGGGCACCGCCGCCACCGGCCCGATCACAGCCGCAGCCGCCCTCGGCCTTCCCGACTACGGGCTTGAGCGCTCGGACCGCGTCGGTGCGGACCTCTTTCACGTCTGGCGCCGCAGCACGGCGTCCTGACCTCTCTCATTCATCTTTGCATAAATATCCCGGGGGGTGGGGGGGGGCGGCCCCCCGCTCCCGTCCTCTCACCAATGCCCGGTGTTGCCCATGCTGACCCACGGCTCCGCTGGCGGCAAGGACCCGTCCTTTTGCAAAAGCTCGATCGACACATTGTCAGGACTGCGGACAAAGGCCATGTGGCCATCCCGCGGCGGCCGGTTGATCACCACTCCATGGGCCTGAAGATGCGCGCACATCTCGTAAATGTTGTCCACCTCATAGGCCAGGTGCCCGAAGTGGCGGCTGTCGCTTGGCAGCCCCGCGTCACCATCCCAGTTAAAGGTCAACTCGACCGGGCATTCCGTCTGCTCCGGCGAGGCCATGAAGATCAACGTGAAACGGCCGTTCTCATTCTCGATGCGCCGGGTCTCTTCCAGACCCAGCAGGCGATAAAACGCCATCGAGGCATCAAGATCCATAACCCGGACCATCGTGTGCAGATATTTCGTCGACATCGCATCCTCCTGAGCGTACCTGCCTTCGGTCATAGCGCCAAACGCCACCCATGCGATAGCCGTCTCAGAACGTCGAGGCGAAGCCGATGCTCACCCCGATGTCGCGACGGTCGCGCACCACCACATCCGAGATCGAGCGGTTGGCGGACAGGGTTACCGTAGGCGCCACACCCATCACCGAAAACCGTTCAAACGAAGCGGTCACGCTGCCCCGCAGCAGTACATCCGCGTCCAGACTGGGGGTCTTCCAGTAATCCCGCACCTCTGCCCCGGCAAACGCGCCGAGGCTGACGCCTTCTAGCCACTCCGGTGGCTCCCATTCTGCGCTCACGGTCGGGCCGCGATAGGCGACGCCGATCGCTTCAGCATCGGTCACCCGGTACCCAAGCCTGAAGGTTGCGAGTCCTGCCTTCGCCAGAGCCACGCGAACCGAACCGGTGAGCGTCGTCATCAACGTGTTCGATCGCGGCGTTGCGGGATACTGCGCGGCCTCAACTCCGAGATTTATACCTGCCTGCGACCGTTTCCCCGTCCGCGCCAGAAGCCCGAAGTCCATTCGCTGAACGTCGCCCAGCGTTCGCCCTCCCTGCCAGCGCTGACCAAGCTGCAGGCTTGCCCGCAGTGACAGCCCGCCGTCGGCGCGTGTCCGGCCGACCGCGCCACCGACCGACACCTCGTCATAGGAAAAATCGCGCGCATCGGCTGCCGGGTTCCGCGCCTTGGCCTCAGCAGAAAACCAGACCGACCGGCGCGTGTAGCTTGCCGTCAACTGCCTCTCGACAGCGGGCGTGCTTCCGGGCAGTCGGTAGGTAAGCCGCGCCGTTCCCCCGGCCGTCCAGCCCGGCAGGGCCTGAGAAATGGGAAAAGCGATGCCGAACCACACGAAACGGTCATGCAGACTGCCGCCATTGACATTGTCTGATGGTCCCGCCTGCAACGACAGATCGAAGCGTAGGGGTGAGTGCGCAGACACCGCCCGATAAGCGCGCTCCAGCAGCGCCGATTCCGCCTCGCCCGGGCTGAACCATTCCGCGCGCCGCAGCCACAGCTTCGCCGCGGTCATGCGCCCGGCACCCGCCATTGCCTCAGCGGTAAGATAGGCCGCCTCGAACCGCGCTTCGCGCACGCGCGCCAGGCGAAAGGCGTGGCGCGCAGGTTCTAGCCCATCGGTCGCCCGCCCCGACCGCGTCAGAGCCGCCGAACGCAACAGCAGCGACGCAAGATCATTCGGTTCGGCCGCAAGGATCTGGGCCGAAACGTTCGCTGACAACTGCGCATTGCCTTCTTCAAGAAGCCGCCGCGCCAGGGTTCGCGCCTGCGGCAAGGTCAGTGTCAGATGCTGGCTGTCTTCCGCCGATGCGCCTTGCTCTCCCCATGGAACGGACAGGCACAGCGCGAGCCCGACTGTCGCAAGCCACCCCCTTAGGGACATGCAGGCCCGCCCGCCACTGTGCAGTTCGACAACACGAACATCCCGTGTTCTACCAGTAAAGGTACGTTGCCTACCGGTGAGAACACCAGAAGCGTAGCGATTTCCGAAGCACCTACACCGGCAAACGTACCCGCATAGGCGCCTGCATCCACAAAGGCGCCGGCGGTGGGGTCCAGACGCTGGACTCGGCCTTCGAAAGTTCCCGTATCCGTGATGCCGGTGGCAAACAATGCGACTGCATCCAGTGTCTGGCCGGGTACATCGAGCACGTTCCGGTTATCGATAGCACCGGAAAGCGCCATGTTGGTAAAGTCCGCTGTGACCAGAACGCGGCCTTCGGTGCGATAGGCACGCTCCGGGTCAAACAGACCGCCTGGCCCTGGCTGTACCTCGCCCACGTTCAGCAAGCCAGCATAACTTCCAGAGTAGTTTATGACACCCGCCCCAGGCAGGCTGAACACATCCGCCCGCGAGTAAAGGCCGCCACCATAGTAGTTGGCGAACTGCCCCGCATCGACCGCGACCACGGCCTTCGCCGCGCCAACTTCTTGTACCAGCGCCACGACATACCGGTTCGACGTTGATTCCTGATAGGTGTAGGCCGCGTAATTCTGAACATCAAAAGCCGCATTGCGGACATACGTCGCTTCAAGCGCAGAGGCGTCTTGCGCGTCGAGATCAATCGTGATTGTCGGGGCGCCCGGAGTGAAACTGGCCGAATTCATGTTCACCCGCACGCTTTCAGGCACTTCGGAAGCTACGGGGTCCGGGGGCGTGCCACCACCGCCGCCGCCGCCGCCCGTCGCGCCGAAAGGATTTCCGCCGCAGCCCGAAAGCAACAGCATCAGCGCCAGCGGCGCGTAAACAATATGTCTCATGGGACCTGCTCCGTCCTCGTCAGATTTATGACATTTTGAAAGAAGATGCCGGGCCAACCCCTTGTGTGTCAACCATTCGCCGGAGTTACCCACAGGGTCGCCCACAGGCGTGGTGCACAAATGTCGCGCGCTCTTGCCCGTAGTCCCCACCCCTCGTATCCTCGCCCTCTGTTTGCCATAAATCTGGCCCCCTGCCCCTGATTCCCCTCTTTGACGGAGCCGTCCGATGCCCCTCACCCCTGACCAGAATGCCGAGATCGAGGGCGCCCGCGCCACCCCCCGCGCAACGCTGCGCGCCGTGTCCGAAGGGATGGAGGCGCATCTTTACTGCGCGCATCCGGTCCTCGATCATGGCTTCATCCGGGTGATAGACTACATGGGCGACGATGCCGCCATCGTGCAGGCCGCGCGGGTAAGCTACGGTGCTGGCACCAAACATGTGCAGAACGACGAGGGCTTGATCCGCTACCTCATGCGGCACTGGCACTCCACCCCGTTTGAGATGTGCGAGGTCAAGCTGCACGTCAAGCTGCCGGTCTTTGTCGCGCGCCAGTGGATCCGCCACCGCACGGCCAACGTGAACGAATACTCTGCCCGCTATTCGATTCTAGACCGGGAGTTCTACATCCCTTCCCCCGAACAGCTGGCCGCACAAAGCACAGTCAACAACCAAGGCCGCGGCGAGGTTTTGACCGGCGAGGAAGCCGCGCGGGTGCTGGACCTTCTGAAATCCGACGCCAACCGCGCCTATGACCATTACGAGGCGATGCTGAGCCAGGACGGACAGCAGGGCCTCGCGCGCGAGCTGGCCCGGATGAACCTGCCTGCGAACGTGTATACACAGTGGTACTGGAAGGTGGATTTGCACAACCTCTTTCATTTTTTGAGACTGCGGGCGGACGCCCACGCGCAATACGAGATACGGGTTTACGCCGAGGCGATTGCGGCTTGTGTCCGGGACTGGGTGCCGCTGGCCTATGCGGCGTTCGAGGATTACCGGATGGGCGGGGTGACGTTGAGTGCGAAGGCGATTGCGGTGTTGAAGCGGAGGTTGAATGGTGAGGTGGTGACGCAGGAAACCTCGGGCATGAGCAAGGGGGAATGGCGAGAGTTTGAGGGGGTTTGGGAGTGAGGCAGAGCAGGAAATGGTCGATTGGACCATTTCCCTGCTGAACTGCGGCGCAAGCCTGCGCGGGCTGGAATAGACCCACTCACCACAAACAAAGCATCTACCACTATAGCGAGAAAGAATCCAGCTGTTGGACGACACCAGCAGTGCACGCTGAAAGGCAGTGGAAATGAAGATATCTCAACAAGCTTCTTTTGAGAAAGCTGGGAACGCATTTGAACTAGCGCGAAGGGCTTCCTCAAAGCTTGAAAAATGTAGACACGCAAATGCTCTTTCACGTCTGGGGCTATGGCGAGAGTTTTTGATTAATTTGAGAATTTGCTGCAACTGCCTTACGCGCGCCGGATGCTCTGGCGAACCAAAGCAATTCATCGACCGGATGAAGATTGATATTCAAGAGGACGACACTCTTCAATTTATCCTTCAGTCTAGAAACGAAGACGCGCACGGTGTGGAGATCGCACAGCTAGTTGCTAGCGCAATTTCGTTACGAACCGATAGGGAACAACAAGTTTTTCGCATTGGTCAAGGGTGATGCAGCTGGCATATGGTTTGAAGGAAACACCACACAAAGCGAAAGCGGAGTTGTCAGCATCTTACCAACCGTATTGGCGTCTGTAGAAGATGGCCGACCACGCAGCGAGAATTCGTTACCCAAAAATGTGGAGTTCTCGCCTGCCCTCCTTGAGTTAAAGAATCTGACGAGTCGAACCGGCGAATATCCAGTACCTATGCTGCATATTGAAAGCGAACAAAGACCTTATGCTATCGCTACCTATGGACTTAAGTTTCTAGAAAGACAGTTCGACTTTCTGGAAGAATACTTTGAGTAAGATAAAAACGGCCCAATGGGCCGTTTTCCCGTCACTCTCACCATCAGCAGTTGGCGATAAACCGCTGGCCGTACTGGTCGCGATAGTAGCACTGGCCCTGCTTCTGCGCCGGCCCGACGAGGGTCGATGCGGCAACACCAACGGCTGCTCCGACCAGTGCCCCGGTCGTGCGGTTGCCTTTCGATACCGCAGCGCCGAGTGCTGCCCCCCCAAGTCCGCCTGCCACGGCGTTCTGGGTCGGTGTCACGCATGCAGAAAGGGAGAGGGCGACGATCGGAAGTACGAGAAAGAGTTTCTTCATTGGGTGCCTCCTGGCAAGTTGTTGGGACACTTTGCAACTCCCAACTATCCATACGGTTCCCACGCCTTTTGCAGAACGCACTGCGGCGCGCCAGATAGCCCCAGCCTGCGTCGTTACCTGCCCGAAGCGGACATGCCGTGCGCGCGTTTCCGGAAGTTTGGCTGATCCTTTGCGATTTTGCAAAGCTGGACCGGGAACTGTTTTCGGCGCGGGACGTTATCGTGAGAACGTAACCTGCTCAAAGAGGCAATGATGACTCCCTTTCGTATGATGCTGCTGACCGCTGTTCTGGCCCTGACCGCCTGCGAAACCGTAGAGGGCTTCGGCCGTGACGTTAAAACAACGGGTTCTGCGATCACGAGCGAGGCGCAGCAGGCCCAATAATCTCTGAATTATCAGGAAGGATGACTACCTTGTTAAATAATTTTTGGAAGGTCACAGCGGCCCTCGCTCTGATTGCAACGTTGTCAAACTGTGCCCCTCTCGTGGGTGCAGCTGCAGTGGTCGGTGCGGACAAAGTGGCGGAGCAGGACGGGGATGCCGGGTTGTTCTAGATCGGGCGCAGAATGGTTGGTTACAAGGCAAGGCCGGGTACCTGGCGATGTCGACTTGCGGGGGTAGTTCCACGATTTTAGTAGCCCCTCAACCATCCATCTTGAGCGCCGAAATGAACGCTTCCTGCGGGATCTCCACTTTGCCGAATTGGCGCATCTTCTTCTTGCCGGCCTTTTGCTTGTCCAAAAGCTTGCGCTTGCGGCTTGCGTCGCCACCATAGCATTTTGCCGTAACGTCCTTGCGCATCGCCGACAGCGTCTCGCGCGCGATCACCCGCGCACCGATCGCTGCCTGGATCGGGATCTTGAACATATGGCGGGGGATGAGTTCCTTCAGCTTCTCCACCATGGCGCGGCCCCGGGCCTCGGCCCGGTCGCGGTGGACCATCATTGACAGGGCGTCGACCGGCTCGTCATTCACCAGTATCGACATCTTGACCAGAAAATCCTCGCGGTATTCCGAGATCTGGTAATCAAAGCTTGCATATCCCTTGCTGACCGATTTCAGCCGGTCATAGAAATCGAAGACCACCTCGGCGAGCGGCAAGTCGTAGACTACCATGGCGCGGGACCCGGCGTAGGACAGGTCCAGCTGGATGCCGCGACGGTCCTGACACAACTTCAGGATATCACCGAGGTATTCGTCGGGCACCATGATCGTGGCCCGAATGCGCGGCTCGTCGATATGATCGACATAGGTCAGATCAGGCAAGTCTGCGGGGTTGTGCAGGTCACGCACCTCACCATCCTTCATGTGCAGCTTGAAGACGACCGAAGGCGCCGTGGTGATCAGCTCCAGATCATACTCACGCTCCAGCCGGTCGCGGATCACCTCAAGGTGCAGAAGGCCGAGGAACCCGCAGCGGAAGCCAAAGCCGAGGGCGGCGGAGGTTTCCATCTCGGACGAAAAGGAGGCGTCGTTCAGCGACAGCTTCTCGATGGCATCGCGCAGCGCGTCAAAGTCGGCGGCGTCCACCGGGAAAAGACCGCAGAACACCACGGGCTGCGCGGGCTTGAACCCGGGGAGAGGGGTTTCACAGCCCTTGCGTTCATGGGTGATGGTGTCGCCCACGCGGGTGTCGCGCACCTGCTTGATCGACGCGGTGAAAACGCCGATCTCGCCCGGTCCAAGCTCGTGAATATCCACCATCTGCGGCTTCAGCACGGCGAGCGTGTCAATCCCGTAGACGGCATTGGTCTGCATCATGCGGATGCGGTCGCCCTTCTTCATGACACCGTCCATGATGCGCACCATGACCACGACGCCGAGGTAGGCGTCGTACCAGCTGTCGACGAGCATCGCCTTCAGGGGGGCGTCGCGGTCACCTTTCGGCGCGGGCAGGCGGGTGACGATGGCTTCCAGCACCTCGGGGATGCCGAGGCCGGACTTGGCAGAAATCAGCACGGCGTCGGACGCATCGAGCCCGATCACATCCTCGATCTGCTGACGCACGCGGTCAGGCTCGGCCGCCGGAAGGTCGATCTTGTTCAGAACCGGCACGATCTCGTGCCCCGCGTCCAGCGCCTGATAGACGTTGGCAAGCGTCTGCGCCTCAACCCCCTGGCTTGCATCCACCACCAGAAGCGAGCCTTCCACCGCACGCATGGAGCGGCTGACCTCATAAGCGAAGTCGACATGGCCGGGAGTGTCGATCAGGTTCAGGATATAGGTCTGGCCATCGCGGGCCGGATACTCGATCCTGACCGTGTTGGCCTTGATGGTGATCCCGCGTTCGCGTTCGATGTCCATGCTGTCGAGCAGCTGCGCCTTCATGTCGCGCGCGGCCACCGTCCCGGTCATCTGGATGAGCCGGTCGGCGAGGGTGGATTTGCCGTGATCGATATGCGCCACGATGGAGAAGTTGCGGATGTGCGAAAGCTGGGTCATGCCCGCGCATATAGCGCGTCGGGTGGGGCGCAGGAAGGGGGGAATGGCGGTCGCATGCACAGGGGGCCAGTGCATGTTAACTGCCCGTTAACCGTTACCGTGTCGACTGCTGCCATGCGCCTGATCCTGCTCATTTTACTCGCTGGCTGTGCCGCCTCCCCTGCCCCGGAATTCATCGGCGCCAAGCGGGTGGAGGTGGAGCGGGGCGGGCGGACCTATGCCGTCTGGCAACGGGCGGAGCGGTTTGAGGTCGTGCGGTCGGGGTATGCCAGGCGCGTGCAGCACCATGACATCCGCGCCACCATGCTGGCGCTGGTGCCCGAGGTCACGGGTTGCAGGCTGGTGGAAAGTTCAATTCAGGGCGACAGCGGCGAGATGCGCGGCCGCCTCACTTGCCCTTCGGCCGCACAATGAAAAGCTGCCAGAACGCATAGACCCCAAGGCCAAGGAAAATCAACCCCCAGCCCGGATTGCCCATCCAGAGCTCAACACCGCCCCAGACCAACGCCGGAAAGGCCGTGACGTAGCGCACCCAGGGTTTGTCAAAGGCGGGATGGAACGGGTCGAGAAGCTTCATGCGGGGTCCTCCTGTGGGGGGAGGATAG
>Ga0105047_10019011_pt1 | contig 10618 bp, 8 predicted proteins | sample MAT04_FD_78384 | JGI IMG/M metagenome (GOLD analysis project Ga0105047, IMG submission 78384) | Freshwater microbial communities from Lake Fryxell liftoff mats and glacier meltwater in Antarctica - MAT-04 (megahit assembly) | ecosystem: Environmental > Aquatic > Freshwater > Ice > Liftoff...
CTGGAACCAAACCTTGGCGTTGTTCGCTACAACGACACGGAGTACATCGTCGCCGACATTCCTGGCCTCATCGAGGGTGCCAGTGAAGGCAAGGGCCTGGGCCATCGGTTCCTCAAGCACATCGAGCGCGCGCGGGTGCTGTGTGTCATGGTCGACCTGTCGGCCATCGATGGGGTCGACCCGCATGAGCAAGAGCGCGTGCTGCTCAACGAGCTGGAGGCGTACCGCCCAGAGCTGCTCGAGCGCCCGCGGCTGGTCGTCGGTACGAAGAGCGACTCGGCCGTCTACGACTGGGATGGCGAGGAAATCTCCGCCATCACCAATCAGGGCATTCGTGAGCTGGTCGGCAGGTTGGCTGCACTGGTTCATGGCGTCCGCGCCGAGCAGCCCGAGACCGAAGGCATCGTGATCATCCGGCCGAACGCCGACGGTGCCCGCGTCGAGCGCTTGGCTGACAACGAGTTCCGCCTCATCGGCCGTCAGGTCGAGCGTCTGGTCGCACTCAACGATGTCACCACCCCCGAAGCGTTGTCGTACATCGACCATCAGCTGAAGCGGATCGGCGTGCCCCGCCTGCTCACTCGCGCCGGTGCATCCGACGGTGACATCATCTGGATCGCCAAGTTCAGCTTCGAGTATCAAGAGGAAGTCTGACCGTGCGGGTCGTTGCCAAGATCGGCACTTCATCGCTCACTGACCATCTCGGCGTGATCGATGCCGCCATCATCGACACGGTGTGTGACCAGCTGGCAGTGCTGCGCGCGGCGGGCCACGAGGTGATTCTGGTCAGCTCCGGGGCAGTGTCGGCTGGAGTTGCCGCCCTCGGGCTGCCCGCGCGCCCCACCGACGTGATCACGCTGCAGGCCATCTCTGCCGCGGGCCAGAGCCGGCTGATGGGGCACTACAACCGTTCCCTGGGCCGCCACTCGCTGGTGGCCGCACAGGTGCTGCTGGTGCCGCACGACTTCGTGGACCGTCGTCAGTACCTGCACGTGCGCCAGACGTTGGGCCGTCTCTTGGATCTGGGTTGCGTCCCGATCATCAACGAAAACGATGCGTTGGCCAGTGACGAGATTCGCTACGGCGACAACGACCGTATCGCCGCCCTGGTGGCGCACAACGTCAACGCCAACGTGCTGGTACTGCTCACCGACACTCCCGGCCTGTACACCGCCGATCCGCGCACCGACCCCACGGCTCGGCTGGTGGAAGTCGTCGCGGCCGACGACCCGCTGCTCTCAGTCGCGGCCACAGCGTCGGGCAGCAACCGCGGCAGCGGTGGAATGGCATCGAAGTTGTCGGCCGCCCGAATGGCCTCCTGGTCGGGCGTGCGTGCAGTGATCGCCCAAGCCGATCAGCCCAACGTGCTCATCGATGCGGCCAACGGCGTTGGGGTCGGTACCACCTTCCTGGCCAGCAGCCGGAAGCTGCCTGCTCGCAAACTGTGGATTGGCTTCGCGACCAACGTGGAGGGCGCGCTGGTGATTGACGACGGCGCCCGCCGCGCGTTGCTGGAACGAGGCACGTCATTGCTTCCTGCTGGCATCGTGGAAGTCCTCGGCGAGTTTGGCGAAGGCGATGTCGTTGACGTGCGCGACTCAGCCGGAATCACGGTCGCTCGCGGCATTGCACTGTGCGACGCCGATGTCTTGCGCTCGGTGCGCGGCAAGCGCACCACCGACCTACCCGCATACGTGGCACACGAGGCAATCCACCGCGACGACTTGCTGGTACTGGTGTAGCGCTCAGCCTTCGGTGGCCTTGGGCTGTTCAACAGCGGGCGCCGCCGTCGTCGCTGAGTCGAGACCGAGTTCGGCACGCAGCTGGCTGAGCCTGCTTTGTGCTTCCACGTTGGCCGTGGCGTGCTCGATCTCCAGGATGCTGCTCTCGACGGTGGTCTCGGAGAGCTCGCTGTGGGCCTTGGCCTTGGCGTAACGGGCTTCGATCTTCTGCTGTACTTCGCTGAGCGTGGGAACATCGTCGCCGACTGTCTCCTGCAGCTGTGACATGGCCGAGTTCATCTGCTCTTGCATCTTGGCCTGGTCGAGCTGGGAGAGCAGCTTCTGCTTCTCAGCCAGCTTCTGCTGCAGTAGGCGACCGTTCTGCTGTACCGCTGCCTTGGCCTGGTCGGAGGCTTGCGTGGAGTCGACCACCATCACCTTGAGACCCTCGACGTCCTTTTCCACCTGGATCAGCTGGTTGGCGATGCCTTCGGCGGCGCTGGTGTACTGCGTTGCTTTGGCAACGTCGCCACCCTTTTGCGAATCCGACGCCATGATGAGCGCTTGGCGGGCAGTCGCGTTGAGCTTCTCCAGCTCTGTCATTTTGGCGTTGAGCCGTAATTCGGCCTGCTTCTGGCCGGCGATGACGTTGGCCGCCTGCTCCTTGAGCCGTCTGTGCTGGTCCTGCGCCTCGCGTAACGCCTGCTCGAGCTGGACCGCCGGGTCCGCGTTCTTGTCGAAGTCACTGTTGAACTTCGCGCCGAGATACTTCCACCACTTCTTGAACAGCTTGATCATGTCGGCAGCTTACTGCGCGGTGGCGTCACGCCGCGGCCGACCCAACTTTGCCATCAGCGCGTCCAGCTCGGGTGCCCGCAACAGCAACAGCATGGACGCATACACCCCGACCCCGACAGTGCCGGCGACCACAATGCGCAGGACCGATTGCATGCCGGTGTTGCCGCCCACCAGGCGAGCGACGGCCCACACCGCCTCCGCCATGATCACCGACGCGAGCACCACTCGGTAGAGGCCGCTGAGCACCGGCTTCAGTTCGAAATCGCGAATCTTGTACGACAGGATCTGCAACGACCACAGCGCCGCCACCACATACGCAAGAGCGAAGGCGGCCGCGATGCCGATCATGCCGAACTGTCGGTAGAGCACGACGGCCAGCACGATGTTGATCAGGTTTTGGCCGAGGTTGAGGACGAATGGCGTCCGCGTGTCGCGGTGCGCGTAGAACGGCTTCAGTGCGAACAGATAGATCGAAAAGGCACCGAGGCCGAGAGCGAAACCGCCTAAGGCACGGCTGGCGGTCAGCGCGCACGCGGCATCGCATTCGCCGTGCTCCAGCGCCACGCCGGTGATTGCGCGTCGGAGTACGAAGAGACCAAAGCCGGCCGGAATGGTGAGCAGTGCCACCAATCGGATACCGAGGCTGGTGCGTTCGACCAGTCGCTTCCGATCGCGATCGGCGATTGCCCGCGTCATCTCCGGCAGGAACGTGGTCGCGATCGAGACGCCCAGCAAACCGTGGGGGAGCACGAAGAATGTGAAGCCGTTGACGTAAGAGGTCTGGTTGCCGGCGCCCGAACGGAACAGCAAGTTCTGTACCACCAGGATCGAGACCTGGTTCGCGATCACGTAGCCAAGTGCCCAACCGCCGACGCGTCGAAGCTCGCCCACCGCCGGGTTGCGGAAGTCGGCCTTGAAAGCGAACGGTACGTCGGCCCGAACCAGCGATGGGATCAGCGCAATCGCCATCATGGCAATGCCCAGGGTGGCGCCGAGTCCCAGGGTCCAGCGCAGCGCTGTGTTGTCCAGCACTTCAGCCAGCGTGGCCGTTCCGTTGTTGACCGTGTATGGCACATACAACAGGGTGACGATGATGACCACATTGGACAGCGCGGGCGCCCACGCTGCGGCGAAGAAGCGGCCGCGAGCCTGCAGCTGTGCACCGGCCAGCGCGTTGACCCCGTAGAAGAAGATCTGCAGCAGGAAGAAGGCCGCCAGGAGCGAACCGACCTTCTGGTAGGTGGCTTGGTCGACATCGACGGAGGTGGTGGCGTCGTAGAGACGAAAGATCAGCGGCGCAGCGGCAACTGCGAGCGCGGTGAGGATGGCCAGCACCACCAACGTGACTGAACGGACGGCCTTCTCGCCCTCCGCGTCCTTGTCGTGATGCAGTCGAGTGAACAGCGGGACGAGGGTGGAGGAGAGCACACCCCCAATCACCAGTTCGTAGACAAGGTTCGGACTGGAGTTGGCCTGGTTGTACGCATCGGTGAGCGACGACCGTCCCAGCACATAGCCGAAGGCCATTACGCGTAGCAGACCGCTGACGCGTGACATTGCGGTGCCGGAGGCAACCGCGAGGTTTGACTTCAGCAGGCTGCTCACGGCGAGCTGGCAGGCCGACCCGGGTCGTTGACGTCGCGGTCGTTGACGTCGCGGTCGTTGACGTCGCGGCCGTTGACTTCACCCAACGCTAAGCGCAGTGCCTCCAGTTGCGTGACAACATCGCCCACGCCGCTGCCCAACTCGTCAGTCGTGTAGGTGCCCACGCTGATCTCAGCCGCCTGCGCAACCAGCTCTCCCATGCGAGTGGTCAGTAGCCGCAGTCGGGGGTCGGTGTCGTCGCGGCTGGTGCGAATGCGAGCCGCGGAGGCCAGCTGTGACTGCACCGAGGCCCTCGTTGGCTCGTCGACGCCATGCTCCATCTGACGGTTCAGCGCGCCGGTGTCGAAACGCGACAGAGCGTCATCGAGATCGTCGCCGCGACGCGCGATGTCGAAGCACTCCTCAACGGCGTGGCCGACCTGGGAGTCGATGTCTCGGAGGCGGTCGCGTCGCGGGCCGTCTGGAGTGGAGCGGGCGATTTCGCGATACCGTCGCTGCGTGGCCTGCGCTGCGGCAACGTGGCGCCGCCAGGGTTCGCTGAGCGTGAACGGGTCGATCGCGACCTTGCGGGGAGGACTGCGCCGACGGCTGCGAACCAGGACCGCCGCGGCGCCCACGGCAAGTATGACAAGGCCGACAATGACGGGAACCATGTGCGAGAGAGTACCTCAGGGCTATGCGTCGACGGGGGCGATGTCGTCGGCGGTGAGCGTGGTGAGCTGCTCGTCACTGGGGTCAGTCAGCGGTGCGAGGCGAACGGCCTGATGGGCAATTGCGGTCTCGAACAGATTGCGGACGTAGCGAGCGTTGCCGAACCCACGAGTGCGCGGCTCGGCTGCAATGAAGTGGCGGACGCGCTGGAGCGCTTCGTCGCTGAGGTGATACTGATTCTTCTCGCCCAGCTGCAGAAAGATGTCGACGAGTTCGTCCTCGGTGTAGTCAGGGAAGCTGATGGTGCGTGTGAAACGACTCTTCAGGCCTGGGTTGCTGTTGATGAAGTCGGTCATCTCGGCGGGGTAGCCGGCGGCGACGATGGCGATGTCGTCGCGGTGATCTTCCATGAACTTCACCAGCGTGTCGATTGCTTCCAGCCCGAAGTCGTTCTCGCCACCGCGGGCGAGCGCGTAGGCCTCATCAACCAGCAGCATGCCGCCGAGTGCTGATTCGAGTGCCGTCTGAGTTTTCAACGCGGTTTGGCCAACGAACCCAGCCACCAGCTTGCTGCGATCCGTCTCGACGAGATGCCCCTCGGTGACCACACCGACTGCGTGGTAAATCTGCGAGAGCAGCCGTGCCACCGTCGTCTTGCCAGTGCCTGGGTTGCCGGTGAACACAAGGTGATGGCTCGTCTCGAGAGTGGGCATGCCCCGCTCGGCGCGAAGTTGTTGTACTTGCAACAGACTGCTGAGACGGCGCACCTCGGCCTTCACGTTGGCGAGACCAACGAGCTGATCAAGCTCGGCTAGCAGTTGGGTCAGGGAGCGAATCGGTACGGCATCGGAAGTGCGTTCCGCGGGAGGTGGCGCATGCGTGGCGGGGGTCGACGCAGTGGGGGAGATGGGGGAGGACGGCGTCGGCGTGGCCGATGCCGCCCTGGAGGGAGGCTGACCCGGACGCGGAACTCCGAGGCTGTCGAGGTGCCGCAGCAGCGCAGTCCGAAAGCCGTCGATCACGGTCAGCTCGGACGACGACGGCACGAGATCGAGCGCGGCGCCCACATGCGCCAGCCTCATTGCCAGCTCGTAGTACACATGACTGCGCCGTGAACCCCGTTGCGCATCAGCGCGGGCCAGAAGATCGAACAGCACGCTCGGTGTCGAGAGCCGGGCCGTCATGCCCTTGAACAATTGCAGTTCGCGGGCGGTCTGCGTCGAAACCGCCAACGGTGGGTCCATCAGTGGGCCGATGGCGTCGAGGTAGGCGTCGAGTTCGCCATCGGTCATGCGTTCATCCGCCGAGATGACACCGCCAACGATGTTGGACGCCTCGTTGGCGACATCGGCCCCAAAGGTGCCAGCGGGCTGCCTGCTCAGTGCCGCCAGCTCCTCGCTGACAGCACTGAGAAACGACGAGGTTGCGTCAGAGAGCAGCGAATCATCCATGTGGGAGTCGAACTCTAGACGAATCGGCGTGCGGTTCTGGGCGTCTCCCCTGGCTCGGTGCGCTCTGATTGACCGGGCGGTCAAGGTCGAAAGTAGGGTGATTGCATGGCTCATCGTTTCGAGAGCGTTCAAGAGGTCCGTGACGGGCTCAAGAGCGTCAATTACCTGGCCGACGACGGCATTGCCGGCGTCGCATTCCTGGCCGACCGCCTTGGCAAGCCCGTATTGGTGGAAGGCCCTGCCGGTACCGGCAAGACCCAGCTGGCAAAGAGCATCGCCGATATGACTGGCTCGCGACTGATTCGCCTGCAGTGCTACGAGGGCCTCGACGAGAGCAAAGCGCTCTACGAGTGGAACTACAAGAAGCAACTGCTGCGCATTCAGGCCGACAGCAACAGCGACTCGTGGAGCGACATTCACGACGACATCTTCGGGCCCGACTTCTTGCTCACCCGCCCGCTGCTGGAGGCCATCACCGCCGAGGACCCGGTGGTGCTGCTGATCGACGAAGTCGACCGCGTGGAAGTGGAGACCGAGGCGCTGCTGCTGGAGATTCTCTCCGAGTATCAGGTGTCGATTCCCGAGCTGGGCACCATCACCGCCAAACAGATCCCGCTGGTGTTCCTCACCTCCAACAACACTCGCGAGCTCAGTGAGGCGCTCAAGCGCCGCTGCCTGTTCCTGCACGTCGACTATCCCGACATGGATCGCGAGAAGGAGATAGTGCTCACCAAGGTTCCAGGTGTGTCGGAGAACCTCGCCGACCAGATCGCCCGCATCGTTCGTAGCATCCGTCAGCTGGACCTGAAGAAGTCGCCGTCGGTCAGTGAGACGATCGACTGGGCCCGCACCCTGGTGTTGCTGGGCATCGAGAACATCGAAGCGCAGCAGGCGAAGGACACGCTCCACATCCTCCTGAAGTACCAGACCGACATTGCAAAGGCAGCCAAAGAGCTGTCGATCGACAAGTAGCCGGGCGCGCCACCTCATGCTTGATCTGCTGGCCGGCTTCGTCGTCGAGCTTCGTAACGCGGGCCTGCCTGTCAGCCTCACGGAGAACCTCGATGCCATGGAGGCGTTGCAGCACATCCCCATCGAAGATCGCGACGCGTTCAAGTACGCGCTCGCGGCCACGATGGTGAAGAACAACGCGCACTGGCGTGCGTTCGAAACCGTCTTCGAGGTCTATTTCTCGATGCGCGGCCCGGAGTACAAGATTGCCGAGGGCGACACAGATCTCGACGAGATGTGGCGCGAGATGCAAGAGCAGATGCGCCAGGGCGAAGGCAAGGGCAGCCAGGGTGGCATGGACAGCCTGACGCCAGAGGAGATTGCCCAGCTGCTGATGCAGGCGCTGATGAACGGCGACCAGGCCATGATGCGGGCGTTGGCCAAGCAATCCGTGCAGCGCTTTGCCGGCATGGAGCCGGGTCGGCCGGTCGGCGGTACGTATTACCTGTACCGCACGCTGCGCAACCTCGACCTGGAGGGCATGCTCGAAAAGCTGATGGAGGCAAGTCGCGAGCAGGTCGGAGGTGAGCTGACACCGCTGGAAGAGCGGCTGGAGCACGACGAGTACAACGACCGCATCGAGCAGTTCAAGAAGGAGATTGAAGCGGAGATTCGTCGCCGTCTGGTCGCCGACCGCGGAGCGGAGGCGATGGCCAAAACGCTGCGCAAGCCGTTGCCGGAAGACGTCGAGTTCATGCACGCCTCGCGCGACGAGATGCAGAACCTCAAGAAGGCACTGCAGCCACTCACTCGCAAGCTGGCGGCACGTCTCGCGCGTAAGCGCCGGCACGGTCGCAAAGGCCCGCTCGACTTCCGCAGCACCGTTCGGCATTCACTCAGCTACGGCGGTGTCCCGGCCGAACCGCAGTTCAAGTACCCGCGCCCGGCCAAGCCCGAGCTGATGGTGGTCGCCGACATCTCGGGCTCCGTTGCGGCGTTCGCTCGGTTCACGCTGATGTTGGTGTACGCGATGCAGGGCCAGTTCTCAAAGGTTCGTTCGTTCGTCTTCATCGACGGCATCGACGAAGTCACCGACTACTTCAAGGGCGAGGAAGACATCGCCAACGCCATCCATCGTGTCAACACCGAAGCCGACGTCGTCTGGGTGGATGGTCACAGCGACTACGGCCATGCGTTCGAAGTGTTCTGGGAGCGTTACGGCAAGGACATCAACTCCAAGACAACGGTGCTGTTGTTGGGCGACGCGCGCAACAACTACCACGCCAGCCAGGCGTGGGTGGTAAAGGAAATTCGCCAGAAGGCACGCAAGGTCTTCTGGCTGAACCCCGAGCCGCGTAGCTACTGGAACACGGGCGACAGCATCGTGGGCGACTACGGCACTCATACTGACGGCGTGTTCGAGTGCCGCAACCTGCGCCAGCTGGAAGCGTTCGTCGAAAAGCTGGTCTGACATTCGCCGGGCACGGCGGGCGCGCGAGCTACTCTGCATTCATGGCTAGCCGGGGTGTCTACATCGACCATTTGCGCAGTGTGGCCCTGTTCGCAGGTCTGTCCAAGAAGGAGCTTGAGCGCGTCGCCGCTGCCGGTTCGGAAGTCGACGTTGCCGCCGGCAAAGTAGTGATGGAGCAGGGGCATAGCGGCGGCGATGCTTTTGTGGTGTTGAAGGGCACGTTCGTCGTGCGCCGTAACGGTCGCAAGCTGGCTGTGCTGAGTGCCGGCGACATCTTTGGAGAGCTGGCGTTGCTGGACGATGGGCCACGTTCGGCAACTGTGGAATGCGCCAGCAACGGCAGTGTGCTGGCCATCAGTCACGGACAGTTCCGCGCAGTGCTCGATGACATTCCAGTGTTGTCGCACAAGTTGTTGGCGGCAATGGCCGGGCGCATTCGCAACCTTGACCGAACGGTGCTGGGCTAGCTGCGCTGGTAGTTCGGCGCTTCCTTGGTGATGGTGACGTCGTGTGGGTGGCTCTCGTTGCGGCCGGCGGTGGTGACGCGCATGAAGCGGGCGCTGTTGCGCAACGAATCCAGGGTGCCCGCACCTGCATACCCCATGCCACTGCGTAGCCCGCCAGCCAGTTGGTAGACCACGTCGCCGAGCGTGCCGGCGTACGGTACCCGTCCCTCGATGCCTTCGGGAACCAGCTTGCGTGATTGGCCGGCCACCTGGCTCTTGTCGCTCTGGCCGCTCGCGTAGCGGTCAGCACCCAAGCCCTGCATGGCGCCCATCGAGCCCATGCCACGGTAGCTCTTGTAGCGACGACCCTCGAACAGTTCCAATTCGCCGGGCGCCTCGTCGGTGCCGGCAAGGATCGAGCCGAGCATCACGCAGTCGGCTCCGGCGGCGATGGCCTTCACGATGTCGCCCGAGTAGGTGATGCCGCCGTCGGCAATCACCGGGATGCCATGGCGGCGTGCGTACTGGGTGGTGAAGTAGATGGCAGACAGCTGGGGCATGCCTGCGCCGCTGACCACGCGAGTGGTGCAGATTGAGCCGGCGCCGACGCCGACCTTGACCGCATCGGCGCCGGCGTTGGACAGTGCCTCTACACCCTCCTCGGTGACCACGTTGCCTGCGACCACGGGAAGGTTGGGCCAGTTGGACTTGATTCGCTCGATGGCCTTGATCACGCCGGCTGAATGGCCATGAGCGGTGTCGAGTGCAACGGCGTCCACGTACTGCGCGACCAATGCAGCAACGCGCTCCTCGAGGTCATCACCGACGCCGACAGCGGCTGCGCACCGCAGCCGACCCGATGGGTCGCTGGTTGCGTTGGGGAACTCCTGGTTCTTCAGGATGTCCTTCACCGTGATCAGCCCGACCAGTTTCCTGTCGGCGTCGACCAGCGGCAGCTTCTCGATGCGATGGCGCTGCAGGATGCTGCGCGCCTCGTCGAGCGTGGTGCCCACTTTGGCGGTGACCAGGCCTTCGCTGGTCATGAAGTCGGTGACGGAGCGGCGGTAGTCGGCCGGCGCGCAGAAGCGAGTGTCGCGGTTGGTGAGAATGCCCACCAAGCGACCGTGCGGGTCCGTGATCGGCACACCGCTGATCTTGAACTGGTGCATCAGCGCCTCTGCGTCGGCGAGGGTTGCGCTGGGCGGGAGTGTGATCGGGTCGCTGATCATGCCGCTCTGGCTGCGCTTGACCTTCTGTACCTCCGCTGCCTGATCGGCAATGGTCATGTTGCGATGGATCACGCCGATGCCGCCCTCGCGAGCCAGAGCGATGGCCATGCGGCCTTCGGTGACCTTGTCCATCGCGGCGCTGACGATCGGGACTGCGAGCGTGATGTCTGCCGCGAACACAGCGGCCGTGTCGACCGAGTCGGGCAAGACATCGCTGTACCCGGGCACGATCACCACATCGTCGAAGGTGAGGGCTTGGAAACGGTCGAACAGATCGTCGTTGATCATGTTTTCA
>Ga0105047_10019012_pt1 | contig 10617 bp, 9 predicted proteins | sample MAT04_FD_78384 | JGI IMG/M metagenome (GOLD analysis project Ga0105047, IMG submission 78384) | Freshwater microbial communities from Lake Fryxell liftoff mats and glacier meltwater in Antarctica - MAT-04 (megahit assembly) | ecosystem: Environmental > Aquatic > Freshwater > Ice > Liftoff...
ATTCACGCTATGGCGACAGACATCATTGTCCGTTGCATAGTAGCGGGAATGCGTGAAGGTTTGACAGCGAATGTGTCACACGCTAGCTATTCCATAGCAAGAACGCTATGGTGCCCGGGGCCGGAATCGAACCGGCACGCCTTGCGGCGCGGGATTTTGAGTCCCGTGCGTCTACCAATTCCACCACCCGGGCGACGCGAAAACTAAGACCTAAATTATGGCACATTTAGGGGGATGAAATACCCAACAATTGAAGATGCCATCGGGAAAACACCTTTGGTTGCCCTGCAGCGCATTGGCGCGGCAGACAATGCGGCGCGCCAGACCGTCGTCCTTGGCAAGCTGGAAGGCAACAATCCGGCCGGATCCGTGAAGGATCGTCCGGCTTTGTCCATGATCCAGCGCGCTCAGGAACGCGGCGACATCAAGCCGGGCGACACCCTGATTGAGGCCACTTCGGGCAACACCGGTATTGCGCTGGCGATGGCGGCGGCCATCAAAGGCTACCGCATGGTGCTCATCATGCCGGAGGACCTGTCCATCGAGCGGGTGCAAACCATGAAAGCCTTCGGCGCCGAGCTCATCCTTACTTCCAAGAGTGGCGGAATGGAATATGCGCGCGATCTCGCCGAGCAGATGCAGCGCGATGGAAAGGGGACCGTGCTGGACCAGTTTGCCAATGCCGATAACCCCCGCATCCACTACGAGACCACCGGGCCCGAGATATGGGAAGACACAGCCGGTAAAGTGACGCATTTCGTCAGCGCAATGGGCACCACCGGCACCATTACCGGTGTGTCGAAATTTTTGAAGGAAAAAAATCCGGCGATCCAGATCATTGGTGCACAGCCTTCCCTGGGTTCGCGCATACCCGGCATTCGCAAATGGCCAGAGGAATATTTGCCGAAAATATACGATCCCGCCAATGTCGATGAACTGGTTTATGTGAGTCAGTCGGATGCCGAAGAAATGTGCCGTCGCCTGGCCCGTGAAGAGGGTATCTTTGCCGGTATTTCCGCAGCGGGCGCTTGCTGGGTTGCGCAGGAAATCGCCCGGCGCGAGCCCAACGCCACGATTGTCTTCATCGTTTGCGACCGGGGCGACCGCTATCTGTCGACCGGAGTGTTTCCAGCATGACACCCGGTTTCAGGTTTTGCCCCCAATGCGCCACCGCGTTGGCTTTGATTACGCAGGCAGAGGATGGTGGAGACAAGGCGCGTTTGCGCTGTCCGGCCTGTGGCTACACCCACTGGAACAATCCGACCCCTGTGCTGGCGGCTGTGATTGAGTACGACGGCCAGATTCTGCTGGCGCGCAATGCCGCTTGGCCCGGAAAAATGTACGCACTGATCACCGGCTTCATGGAAGCGGGCGAGACACCGCAAGAGGGTATTGCCCGGGAAATTGCCGAGGAAACCAGTCTCTCCACAAGCGCGCTGAATCTGATTGGTGTCTATGACTTTCAGCGCATGAACCAGGTCATCATTGCCTACCACGCCGTGTGCCATGGTGAGGTGCGCTTGTCGCCGGAGTTGGTGGATTACCGGCTCTATGCGCCCGAAAACGTCAAATGCTGGCCGGCTGGAACAGGCTACGCGCTGGCGGACTGGTTGAAGTCCAGAGGCCACACGCCCACGTTTATCGAGTTTCCCAAACTAAAATAACAAGACATAGGAATTGCGATGCTCATCGATAAAGAAATTGACACCCGCGGCCTGAACTGCCCGCTGCCCATACTCAAAGCCAAGAAGGCGCTGGCTGACATGGTGAGCGGTCAAACCCTGAAAGTGGTTTCCACCGACGCGGGGTCCTTGCGTGATTTCCAGGCCTTTGCCAAGCAAACCGGTAACGAGTTGCTGGACCAGCAAACCGAAGGAACGGACTACATCCACGTCATGCGCCGCCGCTAAACCGCCAGTGCGGTTTGCGGCAGCACCCTGTCGCATCAGCCCAGTCGGGCCAGTTGCTCGCGCATTTTCTCCAGCGTGGCGGTGTTGTCCGCAACACGCTTGCGCTCCTGATCAATCACCGCCGGTGGCGCTTTGCCCACAAAGGCTTCGTTGGACAGCTTGCCGTTTGCCCGGGCAATTTCGCCTTCCAGGCGCGCGGCTTCCTTGCCCAGGCGCAGCTTCTCGGCGGCGAGGTCGATTTCCATGTGCAGGCAGATGCGTGCTTCACCCACCACGGCCACTGGCGCAGCTTGGGCTGCGGCAGCCCACGACGCTTCATCATCAAACAGGCGCACCTCGTTAAGCTTGGCCAGCGCCTGCAAAACGGAAGCCGAAGCCTGCAGGAACTCTTTCTCTGCGGGTGTATTGGCCACCACAAACAAGGGCAGCCGTGTGGCGGGCGACACGCTCATTTCGCCGCGCAGGTTGCGGCAGGCATCGACCAGTTGCTTGAGTTTGGCCACATGGGCGATGGCTTCTTCGTCAATGCGCTCGGGCTGGCTCACCGGGTACGCGGCGATGCTGATGGATGGGCCTGCGCGGCCTGCCACAGGTGCTACCTTTTGCCACAGTTCTTCGGTGATGAATGGCGTGATCGGGTGGAGCAGGCGCAGCAGGGTTTCCAGCGTGCGAATCAGGGTGCGGCGCGTGGCGCGTTGCTGGGCAGGGTTGCCGGTCTGGATTTGCACTTTGGCGATTTCCAGGTACCAGTCGCAAAACTCGTTCCAGGCGAAGTCGTAAATCGTGTTGGCTGCGTTGTCCAGACGGTACTCTTCAAACGCCTTGGCCACGTCGGCCTCGGCCTTTTGCAGCAGGGACACAATCCAGCGGTCCGCCGCGCTGAACTCCAGGTAACCATGCGCCTCGCCACCGGCTTCGCACTGCGTTTTGGTGTGCTCCATCAGTCCGCAGTCCTGGCCTTCGCAGTTCATCAGCACGAAGCGGGTGGCGTTCCACAACTTGTTGCAGAAGTTGCGATAACCCTCGCAGCGCTTGCTGTCGAAATTGATGCTGCGCCCCAGCGAGGCCAGCGAGGCAAAGGTAAACCGCAGTGCATCCGCGCCGAAGGCCGGGATGCCTTCGGGGAATTCTTTCTCGGTGTTCTTGCGCACGGCAGGCGCCGTCTCGGGCTTGCGCAATCCTTCGGAGCGCTTGGCCAGCAAAGGTGCGAGTTCAATGCCGTCGATCAAATCCACCGGATCGAGCACGTTGCCTTCCGATTTGCTCATCTTCTTGCCCTGTGCATCGCGCACCAGACCGTGGATGTATACGTGCTTGAACGGTACTTGCCCGGTGAAGTGCTTGGTCATCATGATCATCCGGGCGACCCAGAAGAAGATGATGTCGTAACCGGTGACCAGCACGGAGGAGGGCAGGTACAGGTCGTAGTCTTCGGTCTTTTCAGGCCAACCCATGGTGCTGAACGGCACCAGTGCGGATGAATACCAAGTGTCCAGCACATCTTCATCGCGCTTGAGCGTTTTGCCGGGCGCCTTGGCCTGGGCTTCGGCTTCGTTGCGCGCCACGATCACGTTGCCGTCTTCGTCGTACCACGCCGGAATCTGGTGGCCCCACCACAACTGGCGGCTGATGCACCAGTCCTGGATGTTGTTCATCCACTGGTTGTAGGTGTTGACCCAGTTCTCGGGTACAAACTTCACTTCGCCGCTTGCTACAGCATTGATAGCGCCTTGCGCAATGCTGATGCCGCCTGGCGCCGGTTTTGTCATGGAAACAAACCACTGGTCGGTGAGCATGGGCTCAATAACCTGGCCGGTGCGGGCGCAACGCGGCACCATGAGCTTGTGTTTTTTCTTCTCCACCAGCAGGTCCAGGGCTTCCAGATCGGCCACGACCTTTTTGCGGGCGACAAAACGGTCCAGACCCTGATACGCCTCAGGCGCCTCGGTGTTGATCTTGGCATCCAGCGTCAGCACGCAAATCATGGGTAGTTTGTGGCGCTGGCCGACCTGGTAGTCATTCTGGTCGTGCGCAGGGGTCACCTTCACCACGCCGGTGCCAAAGGCCTTGTCCACGTAGTCGTCGGCAATCACCGGGATGGTGCGGCCGCACAGAGGTAGCACCACCTGCTTGCCGACAAGGTGCATGTAGCGCTCGTCTTCGGGGTGCACCATGACGGCCACGTCGCCCAGCATGGTCTCGGGGCGGGTGGTGGCAACCACCAGGCTGCTGCCATCGGCCATGGCCTGGCCGTTCGCATCCGCCAGCGGGTAGCGGATGTGCCACATGAAGCCGTCTTCCTCTTCGCTCTCCACTTCCAGATCGCTCACGGCGCTCTGCAAAACGGGGTCCCAGTTCACCAAGCGTTTGCCGCGGTAGATCAGGCCCTGCTCGTAGAGCTGAACGAAGGTTTCGGTCACCGTTTTGGACAGCTTGGGGTCCATGGTGAAGTACTCACGGCTCCAGTCCACGCTGTCGCCCATGCGGCGCATTTGTGTGGTGATGGTGTTGCCCGACTTTTCTTTCCACTCCCAGACCTTGCTCACAAAGTTCTTGCGCGCTTCCGCGGGCGTGGGGCCCATGTCGTGGCGGCTTATTTTCTGCTCTTGCAGCTGGCGCTCCACCACGATCTGGGTGGCAATACCGGCGTGGTCCGTACCGGGAATCCAGGCAGTGTTGCAGCCAGCCATGCGGTGGTAGCGGGTCAGGCTGTCCATGATGGTCTGGTTGAACGCATGCCCCATGTGCAGCGTCCCTGTCACATTGGGCGGTGGCAGCTGGATGGAAAAAGCGGGCTCACCTGCTTTGGGTGCCTGGGTGCCACGGTAGCCGGCCACGCCGTAACCGCGCTTCTCCCACTCGGGGCCCCAGTGGGCTTCCAGCGCGGCGGGCTCGAATGATTTGGAGAGGGATTGCAGGCCGGGCTGTGCAGGAGGTGTGGAGGCGATGTCGGTCATGGTTTGTTGGGTTCTGTCAGTGGCCGTGATTTTACGGGGGCGCTGGGGCGCGGATTGTGCTGCTACTGAATTTATAGCTGCTTGCGCATATTCTGCGAGGGCTACAGGCACTTTTCGTGATTAAAACCAGATATCCCCCGCAGTGCATTACAGTGGCATGCATGTCCCTTATCTCCTCGATCAAAGACTGGGCACGCCGCATCAAGCGTGACGTGGTTGCAGTTTTTTTTGCCGCTCGCCATCCCGACACGCCGTGGATGGTTCGCGTGCTGGCGGCTCTGGTTGCCGCTTATGCGCTGAGCCCCATTGACCTCATTCCCGATTTCATTCCCGTTCTGGGGTACCTGGATGACCTGCTGCTGGTTCCAGCGGGTGTGGCCCTGGTGCTGTGGCTGTTGCCGCCCCACGTGCTGAAGGAATCGCGTGAAAAAGCCCAAACCCTGCTGGAGCGCCCGCGCAGCGGTGCTGCCGCCATGGTTATTGTGGCTATTTGGGTACTGTGCGCTGGAGCCGTGGGCTACTGGTGGTGGTCAAAATGAGTTTGAATTCTTGACTTTTCTTGCCCACAATATTTCAGATATGGAGGAGGCGCGTTAGGCCAGGCAATCCAGTGGTGCTTTGGTGAACCCGTTTGACAGGCGGCCTACTGTTCAACGACCTGAGTAGCCGACCAGCCGCGCCATGCGCCAGGTGGCCAGCGCCACGATGGCTGCCAGCGCCATGCCCGAGAGTTGAATCGCCGGCACCACGCCCACGGCGTTGACCAGCGCCCCTGCAGCCACACCCGACAGCGCAGGCACCACCTGCGAAGTGATGGAATACATGCTCATGATGCGCCCGCGCAGGGCCAGCGGGGCTTGGGCCTGTATGCCCGACACCACCAGACTGATGACCATGCCGCCCGCAATGCCCACGCAGGCCAGGCCCGCAGCAGAGAAAGGCACTTTGGCTGTCAGGCTCAAAGACGCAAACACCAGGCTGCCGGCCATAATGCCGCCCAGCATCACCAGGCCATGGTGCACGCGCCGCGCCAGCACCAGGGCTGATACACCACCCATGATGAGCGAGAGCGCGAGCAGCCCGAGATAGGCCCCGCGCTGCAATTCACTCAAATGCAGAATTTCGCGCGCCAGCTTGGGCAGCAGGATTTGCAGCGGCCCGGTCATGGCGTAGCCCATCACGGCGGTCAGCATCAGCTGCATCAGCAGGGGGTCCGCTCCCACGGTGCGAAAACCCTCGCGGATGTCGGCCAGCACGGAGTTGCCGCTTGGGGTGGTATTGGCTTGCGAGCGCAGGTTGGCAATCACCATTGACGACATCACAAAACCACTGGCCGCCAGGGCAATGACGGCGCCCCAGCCCGATCGGCTGCGCACGATGCCAATCAACAGCGGTGCCAGGCCAAAGCCCACCAGCACCTGCAGATTGAAGATGATGGTGGCGGGTCGCAGCTCTTCCGGTCGGGCCATTTGCGCCAGTGTGGTGAGCCGCGCCGGACCCACAAACGACCAGGCCAGTCCACCCAGAAACGCACCGCCCAGCACCCAGGCTACACGCACCTCGGCACGGGCGCCCGCCTGCGCCCACCAAAGGCAGGCCAGGCCCGCCAGAAACAGCGCCTGCGCACCGTGGATCACGCGGTGCGGTGGCACGCGGTCGCACAACACGCCGCCAAACCAGCCAAACACCAGCGAACTGCCAAACGCCAAGCCAAAGCCAATGCCCGACAGCAGGTCCGAGCCCACCGCCTCCTGCAGGTACAGGATGACGGTGTAGTTGAACATGTGGCCAGCAGTAAACGCCAGCAGGCACGACAGAAAAAACGGCCCCAGACGGCCCATCATGGGGCGGCCCCGGTGGGGTTAAGTTGAATCAGCGTGGGCTGCGCATCTTCAATGTGCCACGACGGAAAGCTGGCGCTCGACAGCAGCACGCGGCCATCTTCTGTGAACTCCACATCACGGGTAAAGGTGGCGCGGCGCGGCAGGGGGTAAGTGGTCCATTGGTTGCTGGCAATGTCGAGCCGGTGCACGCTGTCGGAGTTGGTACCTGTCACCCACACCTGGTGGCGCTTGCGGTCCACGTTGAGCGCGTAGGGCGTGTCGCTGCCGACCGGCAGCACGGGCAAGTCAAAGCGCGTGAATTGGGCGGTGGCGGGCTCAAAGCGCAGGATGGCGGACTCGTTGAACATCACGATCCACAAATTACCGTCGCGGTCCGCACGCAGGCGCCGGGGAGCCTTGAGCGGGGTGGGGATCATGGTGACGACGCCCGTGGCGGGGTCAATGGACGCGATCTCGTTGGTGTGCAGGCGCGCAATCCACACCTTGCCATCGGGGGTGACTTCAATGCCATAGGGCAGAGGCACGCCAGTGGAGGCGTGGTCAATCTTCACCCAGTTGGTCACCGGAACGCCCCAGCCAATGAGCTTGAAGAAGAAGGGCGTGAGCTTGACGGTGAGCTTCTCCATGAAGCTGCGAAACGGCAAGTCGTAAGTGGTGAATTTCTGCGTGGCGCGGTCAAACATGGCCACCTGGTTGGACAGCGCCAACGTGAACCACACCCGGTTTTTGTCGTCCATGCGCACCGTATGCGGGTAAAAGCCGGTGTTGATTTCGTGGTTGGTGAATTGCTTGGTTTTGGGATCAAACTCGATCAGACGGCGCTGGTACGAGGGTGTGATGAAGAGGTGGCCGTCGGCAGGCGCCTCCACCAGCGAATGGATGCCCTGGTAGGTCTCGTGCTTGGGAAAATCGCGCAGACGCCCGGCCAGCAGACCGCCCAGCTGGTCGCCCGGCTGGGGTGGCACGCGGTACACGGTATAGGCGCCTGTCGCTGCGTTGATCTCATACAGGCGGTCCTGAAGGTTGTCACCTACGTAGACCAGCCCGTTGCTGTGCTGCACAAAGTCGTGCATCTGCGAGAAGCGATCGCCAATAGGCAGCTCAGTGATGCTGGCGGTGGACAAGGCCGCAGGCCATGGTGTGGCTACAGGCACTTTCTCGGGATGGGCGTTGATGTCTTTCCAGTGCGCCTCCAGCAAGGCGGGGAGTTCTTTCTGTGCCTCGGTGGACAGGCGCGCGCCGTAGCGCACCATGCGCTTGATGGTGGCTTCCCATTCTTCTGCGCTGCGCTCGCGTCGCAGAAAGGCCGTGCCTTGCTGATGGCAAAAGCCGCACTGCGCCAGGAATTCCTTGCGCACATCGTCGCGGCCCGGCAGCAGGGTAGCGGTCCATGCGTTGGAGGGGCGTTGTTCAGCCAGCGCTTTGGGGTCTGTCTCGGCCTCCATGCGCCATGCGGCGGATTGGAGCAGTGCTTTGGGTTCTATCAGGTGATCCTTGAAGCCGGGCTTGCGCAGCCGCACGCGGTACTCGCTCGCTGCATCAGGCAAGCGCACATGCCCACGGGCATCGGAAAAGCGCGTGCTCTCAAACGTGCCTTGCTGCCGCTTGCCGGGTTCCGCGTAGCCGTTGTCCGACGCATCGACTGCAGGGGCTTGTGTGGCAATACGGGTCACCATCACCAGCGGCAAGGGCTTGCCGTCAGGGCCGTTGACTTGAAAGTCGACAGCCCGCGCCGTGAGCGCCACGCCGGCCAGGCTCACGAGAAGGGCCAGCATTTTCAATGGTTTTTTCATGGTTTTGTCTCCAATATGCTGGTGTTTCTATTCAGGAAAAATCTCTGCCCGCAAGCGTCGTTTCATGATCGCGGCATAGCGCGCGGGCCACAGTCTGGACAAGCACCACGCGGCCTTCGACGTGGTGCCGAACAACAGCAAGCGGCGGTCAGCCCGTGCCGCCACCAGAATGGCCTCTGCCACGGCGCTTGGCGGGGTGTTTGCGCCGGTGGTCTTGCGGGCTTGCGCAGCGGGGTTGCCATCGGCTCCCAGCGCCGCACGGTCAATACCGGTGTCTATGAACGAGGGGCACACCATCAGCACGCCCACGCCATCGTCTTCCACCTCGGTGCGCAGGCTGTCAAAAAAGCCGTGCAAGGCGTGCTTGCTAGCCACATAACCGGTGCGGCCAATCAGCGGCGAAAAGCCCGCCACGCTCGATATCGTGATGATCAGTCCGCGGCGCGCACGCAGGCTGCCAAGGGCCGCGTGCGTGCATTGCACGGCGCCAAAAAAGTTGACCTCCATCACCCGGCGCAGCACGTCCACCCGGGTGTCCGAAAACGCACTGCGGTGGGCAATGCCTGCGTTGTTGACCAGCACATCAATGCCACCAAAGTGGGCGATCGCCTGGGCTATGGCAGCCTGGCAGGATTCGTTGCGGGTGACATCGCAGACCACGGTCATCAGGGGTTGGGTCGCTCCGTCCGGTCGCTGCTGGTCAGCGCGTTGCAGTGCCTGCAGTCCTTGCGCGTCGCGGTCGAGCGCCACAACATGGGCACCCGCCTGGCGGAAGGCCTGCACCAATGCAGCCCCCAGACCACCAGCGGCACCGGTGATCACAACACAGCGTCCCTCAAACGTGCGCATGCTCAGGTGCTCTCGCCGTGCTGCTGCGCACGGGCCTGGCGATAGATGTCAAACACCTCGGCCGACGTGTAGGTGGGCGTGTAGCCAAATACCGTCTTGAGCCGGGTGTTAAGCAGCACGGGACGGTAGCGTAAAAAGTCGAGCTGCTCGGGGCCATATTGCGTCAGGCCCAGGGGTTTGAGTACGGATAACGCGGTGCGCAACAGCCAGGCCGGCAACTGCACGCACTGCTTCCCCAGCCGCTGGGCGATCTCGTGGATGGTCAATGCACCATCACCCGCCACGTTGTAAATGCCGGGCGGTCCGTCCGCTACGGCGCGCAGGATGATGTTCACCACATCCTGATCCCAGATGAACACAAATGGGCTGTCAGAGCCGCGAATCGCCAGCAGGCGGGGCTTCTCGAACAGGTCGGTAATCTGGTTGCGCACGGTGGGCCCGAGGATGGTGCTGATGCGCAGTACCACCTGTTGCAGCTCCGGGTGTTTGTTGCGGTAGGCCAGCAGCATTTCTTCCACCAGCCGCTTGTGGTGCGCGTAAGGAAACACCGCGTTGCCGCGCACGATCATGTCTTCGGTCAGCCACGCGGCGTTGTCGGCGTGGTAGCCATAGGCGGCGCCGCTGGAGGACACCACAATGCGCCTCACGCCATGGCGCACGCAGGCCTCCAGCACGTTGCGCGTGCCGTTCACATCCACGTCGTATTCGAACGCCCTGTTGCTTTTTTTTCCGGGGGTCACGATGGATGCCAGGTGCACCACCGTGTCAATGCGGTGCGTAGCGATGATGTCGGCCATCTCGGGCGCACGGATGTCGGCCACGGCGTATTCCACTCCGGGCAGGCGCGCCTTGGGTTCGCGGATGTCGTGCGCCACGATGACTTCAGGGCGTTTGCCTGCGGACAATTCGGCCAGACGGGCCACCAATTGGCTGCCCAAATAGCCGCCGCCACCGGTGATGAGTACCCGGCTCATGCCTTGACCCCTGCGGGCAGAGCAGCCTGTGGCGGGCGGTTCTTCCAATAGGTCGCGAGCGTCATGCCCGCCACGATGTGCCAGATGCCCCACCACGCGGTCACGATGGCCATGCCACCCAGACCATCAAAGAAGTTGAAGATCAGAATCAGCCCCAAGCCCGAGTTCTGGATGCCCATTTCAAACGTGATTGCACGGCGGTCCCGCTCGGGCAGGCCAATCAGCTTAGACAGGCCATAGCCCGTAGCCAGCGCCATCAGATTGTGAACAAACACCACGCCCACCACCAG
>Ga0105047_10019013_pt1 | contig 10617 bp, 12 predicted proteins | sample MAT04_FD_78384 | JGI IMG/M metagenome (GOLD analysis project Ga0105047, IMG submission 78384) | Freshwater microbial communities from Lake Fryxell liftoff mats and glacier meltwater in Antarctica - MAT-04 (megahit assembly) | ecosystem: Environmental > Aquatic > Freshwater > Ice > Liftoff...
CGCTCGACACGGCCGGCAACCTTGGGGCTTACGGCCACGCTCGCGCCGACGCTGTTTCTCTGCTCACCGATGCCCGCGTTCGCAAGGCGTTCGACTTGAAGCACGCCAACTCGCGAGACCTCGATCGTTACGGCCGCAACGCGTTCGGCTGGTCGCTGCTGATGGCGGCTCGCCTCGTGGAAGCGGGCGTGAACCTCGTGCAGGTGAATCTCGGGAACAACGAGTCGTGGGACACGCACGGCAACGCCTTCCCGCACCTGAAGAACAAGCTGTTGCCGCCGACCGACAAGGCGATTTCCGCGTTGCTCGATGACCTCGAACAACGCGGCTTGCTCGACGACACGCTGATCGTGATGGCTGGCGAGTTCGGACGCACGCCGCGACTCAGTACGCTCACGGCACACTACAAGGGACCGGGCCGCGATCACTGGGGAGCAGTGCAATCGCTGTGGTGCGCGGGTGGCGGCGTGAAGGGTGGTCGCGTTGTTGGCTCGTCGGACAAGAACGCTGGCTATCCCGCGACCGATCCGCAAACGCCGGAGAACTTCGCCGCGACGATCTACTCTGCGTTGGGTCTGCCGAAGACGGTCGCGTGGACCGACTCCGAGAACCGGCCGCATCACCTCTACCACGCCGACCCGATGCCGGTGGTGTGAGTTCCGAATGCGATATGAAGTGCGTTGCGAGTGCGGGAAGCCGTTCGCGGTGACCGGCGCGGACGCGGGCGTGTCGCTGCGCTGCGATTGTGGCAAGTCCGTGGAAGTGCCGCCGTTGCATCAATTGCGGCCCACGGCTGGGCAAGACGCCCTTCCGGCAGAGACGACGCTGGCGAACATGCTTGCGAATAGGCAATTTCCGGATACCGCCGAATGTACGGTCTGCGGGACAGCGACGGACGGGGTCGTCCACGTCAGAATCGCATGCGAGCATGCCGAGGAGCAAACCAACAGGGCGGATCGTGCTGGAAGTTTCATCTTGTGGCTGGTGTTTGACTGGATCGTGAAAGTGCGTCGTGAATCGCGCGTTGTTGGTCGCGATGTCCGGTTCCGCGTCCCGGTGCGGTGCTGCGGCGAGTGCGCCGGGAGATTAACAAATGCCGATCTCCGCACTGCTGTCCGCCGGAATCGGGTCTGCGCCTCAGTGCTGGACAAGTATCCCCACGCTCAGGTCGATAGGGCCGGATGATACGGCTGGCACAGATCCCGCATCTCGTGATACAACCGGATTGTTGTTCCCGGAGGGTATCGCGTGTCCGACAGACTCATGTCCGTGGAGGAGTACCAGCGTCTGATCGGAATCGGCCATCTCACCCCCGATGACAAGGTCGAATTGATTGAGAACCGCATCGTTTGCAAAGCCACACACATCCCTCAACACGCTGGAACTATTGGCATCGTTCGGGATGCGTTGAATCTCGTTGCGTTCACCGACTGGGGTACACGCTGTCGGCTCACCGTTGTCTTCTCGGATAGTCAGACCGCACCCGATATCTCAGTCGTTCGCGCGTGCCCCCAGCATTACATGACTCGCTACCCCACTGCCACCGACACGGGGCTCATCATCGAAATTGCACCAGCAGCATTGATCCGCGATCAGCGAGACAAGGCCCGCATTTACGCACGCGGCAACATCGTCTGCTACTGGATCGTCAACCTCGACGATCGCCGCATCGAAGTTCACACGCAGCCGTCCGGACCGTGCGATTCGCCGGCTTACGCGAGTGTCGTGGACTACGCCATTGGCGAGACTGTGCCGCTCGTTCTCGATGGCTTACTCGACGCGGTCGCCGTCGGACAAGTCGCACCGGGCCGGTGTTCACGACCGCCACGTTCATCGGCTACCTGCTCGGCGGACCGGCGGGTGCGAGCGTTGCGACGGTGGGGATATTCCTTCCGGCCTTCTTGTTCGTGGCCCTGAGTGTGCCTCTGTTGCCTCGCATGCGGCGGTCGGCCACAGCAAGCGCGTTTCTCGACGGGGTGAACGCCGCTTCCCTCGCCTTGATGACGGTCGTGACAGTGCAACTTGGCCGGGCAGCAATTGTGGACGGGGTAACAGTCGCTCTGGTCGCGGTGAGTGCTGGATTGCTGCTGCGTTACCGGGTGAACGCGACGTGGCTGATCCTGGCCGGTGCCGTCGCGGGGTTGATGGTTGCAATCCTGTCGCCCGACCGATTATGAAGCTGCGGTGTCACCCAACGGACGTGTCGTCTGGAAATGTCATGGTGGCTGTGGTTCCCCCACCGGCCTCGCTGCTCAGTTCGATCACGCCACCATGAGCAACGACAACGCTGCGGGCGATACTCAATCCGAGTCCTGTTCCACCGATCTCTCGGCTCCGGGCTTTATCAACGCGGTAGAAGCGGTCGAAAACACGCGACAGGTGTTCGGCTGGAATGCCTTCGCCGGTGTCCGCGACGCTAACCACCACCTGACTGTTCGCTCGCTTCACGGTGACCCGGATTGATCCGCCTTCGGGTGTGTACTTCACGGCATTGTCGATCAGATTCATCACCACTTGCCGAAGGCGAATGGGGTTGCCCGGAATCAAGACGCCTTCCGCCAAATCCGTGACCAACGCGAGTCGCTTCACTTCCGCGAGCGGGCGAAGGACTTCGGTAACGGCTCCGACCAGTTCCCCAAGGTCGACAGGCACCGGCTCATGCTGCGAGATTCCCGCATCTTCCCGCGCTAGCGATAGGAGTTGATCGGTCAATCGGGTCAGGCGGCCACACTCTTCGAGGATGCTCCCGACGAGCGCCCGGTATTCATCCACCGTGGCCGGCCGCTCCAACGTTGCCTCGGACTCCACTCGAATTGATGTCAACGGAGTGCGTAGTTCGTGTGAGGCGTCTGCGGTGAACCGCTTCATTTCGGCGAACGATTGCTCAAGTCGCCCGATCATGGCGTTCACTGTCGTTGCGAGGCGACCGAGTTCGTCGTTCGGGTTTGGGATGGGAAGTCGTTCGTGGAGTCGGTTGACGGTAATTTCCTCGGCCGAACGGCGGAGAGTGTCCACGGGAGCCAGGGCCGCGCGAGCTAGCAAGTAGGCAACCACTGCGGACACGAGAAGCGCGGCGGGCACGGCCACGGCTAACACGCGAATGAGCAAGGCCAGTTCAGCATCCGCCTCACGAAGTGGGACAAGAAGAAGCACGACCAGTTCCTGCTGTCCCACCTGAACGCTCTTGCTCGCCGCGACCCACCGGTCACCAGATTTGTCGGTGTGCGTGGAGCGACTGGGCGGGGTTGGCAGTGGGCCAGTGAAGTGCCGAACGAGTTCCGGGTGAACGGCGACCGATGAGCCATCCACCCGATACACCCCGGCTACGATTCCCATGTGTTCGTCAAACTCATCGAGCCAGTATCGCACCCGCACGTCGGTGTCCGTCATCAGGCGGGGATCAGTCTCGACAAGTCGGAACCCGGTGTCTGCCGTTCGGTTGGCCTGCTGCCACAGGGCACGGCTGGCGAGCAGGTAAACGAGTCCGGCGAACCCCACCAGGACGGTCGCGAACGCAATCGCATTCCACAGGGTCAGCCGACGGCGAATGCTCATCCCCACGGGGTCATTCCTTCAAGCAGTATCCGATCCCCCGAACGGTGTCGATCAGTGACGGGCCATCGGCGGAGTCAAGTTTCTTGCGGAGCAGGTTGATGTACACTTCGACCACGTTGGTCAGTGCATAGTTCGTATCTTTCCACACGTCGCGGCCGAGCATCTCGCGTGTGACAGTGCGGCCCTTGTGTCGGGCCAAGTATTCCAACACCTCAAATTCTCGCTGGGTGAGAGCAATATCGGTTCGATCACGAGTGACCCGGCGGCTGACCAAGTCGATCTCCAGACCGGCGGCACGCAAGACGATCTCGCGGTCCGGCTGTCCACGACGCAGCAAGACCTTCACCCGAGCCAGCAGTTCCGCGAGGGCGAACGGCTTGACAAGATAATCGTCAGCCCCAGCTTCCAGACCCGCGACCCGATCTTCGACCGCGTCGCGGGCGGTGAGCAGCAAAATCGGGACAGTGCGACCGGCTTCGCGGACGGCTCGGAGAATCTCCATCCCGTCCGGGCCTGGCAACATCCAGTCGAGGATCACGCAATCGGAGACAACGTCCAGCACAAGACGCAATCCTTCGTGGCCGGTCGGGGTTGCAGTAACCTCGTATCCGGCCGACCGGAACGCCTCCTCCAGCCCTCGGCGAATTTTCCGCTCGTCCTCGACGATCAAGATGCGTGGCATGTGCGCCCCCGCTCGTCATGGTAGCGGCATACACGTGTAGGGATCACACATTAAATCGCCTTTAGAATTCAGTCTGCGGTGGCGTCGATAGCTAGGGAATCGTAGTGACCGGAAAGAGTTGAATCTGTCCCAAGCCCGCACTTGTTCGTCGTCGTCCCATCCGGTACTGTCGCGCTGAGTCTCAACCTCGATTCACGGAGAGCAGATGACGTACACGCACTTGGCAGTCGTTTTCCTGGCCTTGGCCGCAACGCCAGCGGCGGCTGAGGAAACGTACCCGCGTCCAGAACTCCTGATCGAACCAACCGTACTGACAACGCCTGCGGAGGCAAACCGATTCGTCATCCTTGATGCCCGTGATCGTGAGAAGTACGCGAAGGGCCACGTCCCCGGCGCCCGCTGGGTCGATCACGCCGATTGGGCAAAGGGCTTCGGGGAAGGGACTGACACCGATGCGTGGAGCAAGCGTATCGGTGGTGTCGGGATTACTTCTGATACCAAGGTTGTGGTGTACGACGACAACCTCGGTAAGGATGCGGCTCGTGTGTGGTGGATTTTGCGATACTGGGGTGTGAACGATGTGCGTTTGCTCAACGGGGGTTGGGTCGGCTGGGATAAGGGCGGGCACCCGACGGACAAGGGAGACACTGCGTCGTTGCCGGTGAAGTTCGCCGCCAAGGCCCGCGCCGAGCGAGTGGCCACAAAGGGCGACATACTCAAGTCGCTCGATGGGGGGATGCTCCAGGTGATCGACGCCCGGTCGGAAGGCGAGTTCTGCGGGGTTGAGAAGTTGGCGAACAAGCGTGCCGGTGCGATTCCGGGGGCCAAGCAGCTTGAGTGGATCGACCTGCTCAACAAGGACAGCCAGCGATTCAAGAGTCCGGGTGAACTGAAGAAGTTGTTCGACGGAGCAGGTGTCAAGCTCGACCAACCGTCGGCAACGCACTGCCAGTCGGGTGGTCGAGCGGCGGTGATGGCGTTCGGGCTGGAGTTGATGGGGGCGAAGGACGTGAGGAATTACTACAAGAGTTGGTCCGAGTGGGGGAACGCTGAGGATACCCCGGTTGCCAAATCCGAACCGAAGAAACCGTGAGAGCGAGACAAGCGTGGCTTGCCGAGCCAGGAGCGCGCGAAAGGCTCAACGGATAGAATGAAGAATCCGACTGAAACAGGTCTCAACACCGCCGATTTTCGCCGAGCCGGTTGTTCTCAGAGGTCGGCAATCGAGGGTTGCACTGATGAAGGGGCGAGAGAGTGGGATGCCTGAACGCGATTACTGGGAGTCGTTCTTCAATCCCAGTTGCATCGTGGAGCGACTCGGATGCAGCGGCTTGAGCGGCGACATCGTGGAGTTCGGGTGCGGGTACGGAACGTTCACGATTCCCGCTGCTCGGCTCAATTTCGGAACTGTGTACGCGCTGGATATCGAGAAGGAATTGGTCAGCGAAACCGCGAGCAATGCCGCCAAGGCCGGATTGCGAAACGTTGTTATCGAACCCCGTGACATTCTGGCAGACGGGTGCGGCAGACCCGATGGAAGTGTTGACTATGCGATGCTGTTCAACATCTTGCACGTCGAGAACCCGGTCAATTTGCTCCGTGAGGCGTACCGCGTAATCAAGACGAACGGCACGGTGGGGATCATCCACTGGCGGCGGGACATCCCAACGCCACGGGGACCGTCGCACGACATTCGACCGACCGCAGAAGAGTGCCGGAGTTGGGGTGAGGCTGCCGGATTGCAATTCGTCCGTTACGAGTCGCTCTGCTGTTGTTCGTGGCATTGGGGTTTACTGATGCGTCGCCCGTGATGCCGAGACTTGCGTGAATCTATTTGGAGATAAAACGATGCCGACTCGGCCACCACTGGAAATCGACCAGACGTACCCCGATCCCCAGGGCCATTGCGTGTTTCACATTGTATTTGGTGTCGCCACCCCCCCTCGCTGGCGCTCGGGGTTCGCCAAAACGCTTGGTTTTAGGGCAAACCCCGAGCGCCAGCGAGGGGGTGGCGATTACCCACATCACGCATTGTGAAACTTGCTATCGCCCTGCGATCCCCGCAATGCTTGAGGACTTACAAGCACGTTAGTGTCAGGTGCCAAAAAGTACCGTGAGTTACCTCAAATTCAGCGACATGCTTTCTCAATTCTGTCAACGAGTACATCGCCGAGAACGGATCGCTCTCGGCCCCCGTCACACGAGTCAGCAAACCCATCCGGTCCAAGTCCGTCAAGAATGCACCGTCCTTGGTCCCGCGGGTCGGATTGAGCCGAAGCTCGCGGCCCATCGCCGGCTTGCGACTTCGCTTGACGGCCCGAAGAATTTGCCACTGTGCGTGCGAGACGGGAAGCACAGCCACGTTTTCTCCTATCGGATGTCCCCTGCCGACAGTATTCTCGCATGCTTTCTGTCACGGTCAATTGGCTGATCGTCTCGCCTTCTCAGTAAGCGAAGCCGCCAAACTTTGCAGCTGTGTCACGAGTTCCGAAATGTCGCCGACCAGTGCGAGACATGCCAGGTGATCCTTAGCGCGGGGGGTAGTCGTCTCAACTTGATTCACCTCACCTCATTCCCGGTTAATCGCAGTCGAGGATCGGCTTCTGGTTACCGGTTGTTCCCGCCGGAACCGACGAGTTCTCAGCAATCACCGGCGATGGAAACGCGAACAGGAACCGCATGAACCCGTCGCGGCGGGCGCTGCCATTGGCGGGCCGCTCGGAGCCATCGGCTGCATCGTGTAATAGCCCATCGAGCGAGCGAGGCCATCGGTGCCACCCATCAGGTAAGCGCCCGTGTCGTAGGGGAAGTACCCGTTGCTACCGACGAGGACGCCACCGCTCTTGTAGAAGCCGTAGACGCCAGTGTTGGGGACCGGTGGGCCAGGGGACGGGGTCGGGCCAGGAAGAACCGTCTGGTGCGGGATGGCCGGTGGCGGTCCGAACGCGATGGGCGGCTGTGCGATGGCGGGAACGCTGAGGAGGGCTGTCAGAACGAGTGCGATCGCGTACTGCTTCATGGTGCGTACTCCGTGATCGAATGAGCCACCCTAAACTTTGCCCCCGGCTCCCATGTCGGTCAAAGCGCTTTCCAATCGGAGTGAGAGTCGAACCTCAGGGTCAGCGGCGCATCCGCGCAACCCATCACCATTCGCCACCATTTCGCCCGAAAGGTAAGGCTCCTGTGCCGGTATTCTCGATTATGCGGTAGGCATCCGATTTGCTTCTCCCCCGTGTTTCCGCCTACTATGGGGTAGGTTTCCTTGGAACAGCCACCGTTGCCGGGCACCTCACGATGCGCACGCTTACAGCGATTCCCGTCTACAATGAGGCGAAACACGTCCGGCAAGTGCTGGCCGAAGTTCGCCGATACAGCCCCGATATTCTCGTCATCAACGACGGTTCGACGGACGGCACCGCCGAACTGCTCGACGCCGAACCGAACTTACACCGGATCGATCATCCGCAGAATCGCGGGTATGGCGCCGCCCTCGTCTCGGCGTTCGCCTTCGCGCTCGAGCACGATTACGACGTCCTCGTGACGATGGATTGCGACGGCCAGCACGAACCGTCGCGCATCCCGGTGCTGCTCGAAGCGATCCACGACTGCGACATCGTTTCGGGGTCGCGCTACTTCCGCGACTTCCGCCAGGACACGCCAGCCCCGACCGACCGACGCTTCATCAACGCGAGCATCACCCGCGAGATCAACGACCGCTACGGATTCGAGCTGACGGATTCGTTCTGCGGGTTCAAGGCGTACCGCCGGGAGGCGATGGCGAAACTGCACATCACGGAGCGCGGTTGGGGGATGCCGTTGCAGTTGTGGGTGCAGGCCGCTCGTCAGCATTTGCGGGTGAAGGAGATCGGGGTGCCGCGGTTGTACCTCGACCCGAACCGGGCGTTCGGCGGCGTGATGAACGACCCCGAGCAACGGCTCGCTTACTACCGTGATGTGCTCGCGTCGGCCGAGCGCGACGAGTTGCCGGCGGCTTCGTCGGAACCCACGGCGTGCGTCTGTCCGGAGTTTAGCTGATGTCGCGATTGCGGGCGCCCACCGTCGACGGCGATGTGTTAGCCATCCCCGATTTCGATGCAATCCCGGCGCTCGTGGCAGAGAATCGCAGGCGACTCAGCCGCGACGACGTGAAGGTCGGCGGGATGTCGTTGCGGGAGTTGCGGACGCTGTCGCGTGGGGAAGTGCTGAAGCTCACCGGCGGGCAATCCGATGGCCCGTTGCTGCTCGCGGGGCATCAACCAGAGTTGACACACCCAGGCGTGTGGGTCAAGAACTTCGCTCTCAACGGCCTGGCCAAGAAACTCGGCGGCATCCCCCTCAATCTGATCGTCGATAACGATACGCTGAAAAGCACCTCGCTCCGCTTCCCGGTGATCTCCGAGAAGGGCAAACACGCACATCTCGAATCGGTCGCGTTCGACACGCTTACCGGCGAAGTGCCATACGAAGATCGCAGTGTGATCGACGGCGTGTTCTTCGATTCCTTTGCCGAGCGTGCCGCGCCGCTGTGGGCGAATTGGGGTTACGAGCCGTTACTCGCAACCGCGTGGCATGCGGCAGCTCATTCCCACCCGAGCGCCACGATTGGCGAACGGTTCACTGCTGTTCGCTGCGAGTACGAGCGGAGGTGGGGTTGCGCCAACCTCGAACTGAGTGTCAGCCGGCTGTCACGGACTGAAGGGTTTGCCCTGTTCGCTCAACACATTCACCTCGACCTGCCGCGGTTCCGCAAGGTGTACAACGCCGCAATCCAGACCTACCGCGACAACAACGGCATCTACAGCAAGAATCACCCGGCACCAGAACTCGCTGAGGGCGAGGCACCGTTCTGGGTTCGCACGACGAACGGCAGGCGAGAACGCGCAACGGGAACCTCCCGCGACCTCCGGCCGCGAGCGCTCACGCTCACGCTGTTCGCTCGTGTCTGTCTCGGCGACTTCTTCATTCACGGCATCGGCGGCGGCAAGTACCACGAAGTCACCGACGACATTATTCGCGGTTTCTTCGGCATCGAGCCGCCCGCGTATCAGGTACTCTCGGCGACGCTCCATCTGCCGCTGCCGACGTTCCCCAGCACGCCTCAGGATCTGAAGCGTGCCGAGCGCCGCGTGCGCGACCAGCACTGGAACCCGCAGCGGCACCTGCCGCCAGACGCCACGTCGGAATTGCTCATCCGCAAGGCCGCGCTGATCGAAACGGAGCCGCCGATCGCCGACCACGAGGCACGCAAGACGTGGTATCGCCGACTTCAGCGTGTTACGGAAGAGCTTCGCGGGGGGCTTGCGGGTCAAGTGCCCGCGGCGGAAAGGGAACTGGCGAGAATCCGAGAGGAGGTTGCGGCGAACGAAGTGTTGTTACGCCGCGACTACTCGTGGGTGCTGTACCCGGAAGAAACGCTGCGGCCGTTCCTGCAGCGATTCCTCGTCGTTTAACAGTGCTGGAGCGAGCCGCGACCGCAAGGGAGTGGCAATCGATTCCCGCTCCCTTGCGGTCGCGGCTCGTCAGACTCCCGGTGGTCACAGCAAGGCGCGGAGCGTCGGCCGTTGCTGTTCACCACGATACACTCGCTGGATTCGCTCGCGGGTCAACCCGAGCGACTTGTCGAAGCGGCTCAACTTCAACCCCGCCAAACCCGGCTCGTAATCCGCCAGGTACTGCAGCATGTCGATGTCGGCGTCGATCTCCTGCCGCGTCTGCCGACGAATGTACCAGCGAATCGACCGCAAGCCGCCGCCGGGAACTGGCCACTTCGACTTCGCGTACAGCATCGAAAACACGCGAGTCTTCGTGTCCGTCACCGGGACGTAGAACAGGAAGACACGCCAGCGAACCTTGCGTTCTTCCTTGCCGTCGGCGCTCGTCCACCAGTGATCGAACTGCGAGTGCAAAGGTGAGAACCACGTCGTCCAGTCGTCGTGGAACAGGTCGCCTTTGCGAATGCCCACGAACAAACGGTCGAGGAACGGCAGCCGCTTCGTCGGGCCAACGTTGATGACCCGTAGGCTGTCGTCCGTCGACTCGAAGTTCACCTTCACTTCGTGCATCTGATCGAGGTCGTAGCCGAAGTTCGCGTGAACCGTTCCGCTGTGCTCGATCTCGTTGAAGTTGTCCATCGTCAGTTCGAGCGGCGCCGGTGCGTCGTGAACGAGTGTGCCGATGTGGATGAAGCCTTCCGTGTCGAGCGTCGGGAACTTCGGGCTACTGTCGCGAGTTTTCACCCAGACGAGCCCGTATTCCTCGCGGATGTCGTAGCTGGTGGTGCAGGTGGTCATCTTCGGCGCGCCCGGGCTTTCGCCGTGGCCGCAGGCGTCGAACGTCCACCCGTGGTAGCGACACTGCAAGTGCTCGCCGATCACCTTGCC
>Ga0105047_10019015_pt1 | contig 10616 bp, 10 predicted proteins | sample MAT04_FD_78384 | JGI IMG/M metagenome (GOLD analysis project Ga0105047, IMG submission 78384) | Freshwater microbial communities from Lake Fryxell liftoff mats and glacier meltwater in Antarctica - MAT-04 (megahit assembly) | ecosystem: Environmental > Aquatic > Freshwater > Ice > Liftoff...
AGACCCATCACGGACAATTCTTCCATCGGGAACAGGCTTTGCATCCCCTCGGCCTTCATCAGCGGCCCGCCGATGCCTTCAAATTCCAAGCCCGGGGACAGCACTTTCAGCCCCGCCATCAAGGCGGCACCGAGTCTGTCGCCCGAAGGCTCCCCCGCAATCAGAAAAAGCTTCAGCGCGCCCACAGGAACAGGCCCCGGGCCTCTGCCTCGGCCTGCATCGCGGGCAGGTCCAGGCAGATCACCGATCCGGCCTGAAACGCGATTCCAGCCAGACCCGCCGCAGCCGCGCCCTGCACCGTCTCCAGCCCGAGCGTCGGCAGGTCCAGCCTGCGATCCTGCCCGGGCTTGGCGGCCTTGTACAGCAGGCCCTCCTTGAAGCGCAGGGATTCGGGCAAAGCCGCGACCCCGGCCAACATCGCATCGGTGCCTGGCAAGGCTTCTACCGCCAGACACAGGCCCCGCGCCACGACGCAAGCCTGCCCGACATCCACCGCCCCCAGCGCCGCGACAATCGCCTCCGCCCGCTCCGCATCGGCCTCTGCGGTGCCGCTGAGCGTGCCAGCCAGCAGCCCAGCCGGCGGCAGCAACGCGGGCGCGAGCGTCTCGACGCCTTGCACGACAAGGCCGTCTTCTTCAAAGACCGCGATCACTTCGCGCAAGGTCGCATCATCGCCCGACTGCATCGCCCGCAAGATACGCGGCACCAGTTGCGCGGTGGCGGCATCGAACAGCGACGGGTCCAACCTTGGCCGCTGCACTGCGCCGGCAAAGGTCACGCGGGCAATGCCGCGCTCGGCCAGATGGCGCAGGTAGGGCACCAACCGTTCCAGCCGGAAGGTCTGATCGACCGTCAGGCCTTCGGGCACGAACCCGTCCAGCGCGCAAACATAGGGCCGCGCCGCCCCTGCCCGGTCCAGCGCGGTCACCAGCGCCAGAGGCAGGCCGCCCCGCCCCGCGATCAGCGCCAGATCGGTCATTTCGGCGTCAGGAAATTGCGTTGCGACGCGCCCAGGATGAAAGCGGCAACCTCGGCAACCTCGGCGCTTTCGGGGCTTTCGGCCAGCTTGCGCGCGCGGTCCAGAAAGCTGCCCTCACCCTCGGACAAGACTTGATAGGCATGGCGCAATGCGTTGATCGCCGCCCGGTCCAGCCCGCGCCGTTTCATGCCGACAAGGTTCAGCCCTTCCAACTCGCCCCGTGGACCGGCAACTAGGCCGTAGGGGATCACATCGTTGACGACCGGGGTCAAGCCGCCGATGATCGCGCCCTTGCCGATGCGCACCCATTGGTGAATGCCCGACAGGCCACCGATGATAACGTCATCCCCGATCTGGCAATGACCGGCGATCGCAGAGGAATTGGCCAGCACGATGCGGCTGCCAAGCTTCGCGTCGTGCCCGACATGGCTGCTCGCCATGAACAAGTTGTCGTCTCCGACCTGCGTAAGGCCGCCGCCGCCTTCAGTGCCAAGATGCAGCGTTGCGCCCTCGCGGATGCGGTTGCGCGCGCCGATGACCAACCGCGTGTGCTCGCCATTGTATTTCAGATCCTGCGGGATTTCGCCCACGGTGGCATGCGGGAAAATCACACTGCCAGCGCCCACCTCGGTCCAGCCGGTCACCACGGCATGGGACTTCACCTCGACCCCGTCGCCAAGGGTCACTTCCGGACCGATCACGCAGAACGGGCCGATGCGCACACCCTCCCCCAGCTGGGCGCCGGGTTCCACGATCGAGGAGGGATGGATAAAGACCTCCATCTTACGCCTTCGGGACGTCGATCATGGCCGAAAACGTGGCCTCGCTCGCAAGCTCGCCCTCGACAATGGCGCGGCCTTCGAATTTCCACACCTTTCCGCCGGCACGCAGGGCGCGGACATGCAGTTCCAAAACGTCGCCCGGGATCACCTTGCGGCGAAATTTCACCGCGTCCATGCCCATGAAAAAGACTTTGGAATTCTTGTCGACCAGATCCATCGACAGCCCGACCAGCACGCCCGAGGTCTGAGCCATCGCCTCGATGATCATCACGCCCGGCATGATCGGCATATCTGGAAAGTGGCCCTGAAAATGCGGCTCGGTGATGGTCACGCATTTGATACCGATGCAGCTTTCTCCCACGATGATGTCGCGCACCTTGTCGATCAGCAAGAACGGATAGCGATGCGGGATGATCCGCTTGATCAGGCCAAGGTCGGCTGTCAGATGCGCGGAATTCTCGGTCATGCTTTCTCCCCCGGGTCCCCGGCTTGGCCAAGGCTGGTTCTGACTAGCAAGCGGCGCGCCAAGTGACAACTGCCCTCAGGGAGCGGGGGCGGCAGAAGGATCGAGGGCGGGCGCGGGAGCGGGCGCGGGAGCGGAAATTGTGGCGCTGCCGTCCCCCAGCTTGGCGTCGATCGCGGCGATTGCGGCATCGGTGGCGTCAATGCTGTCAAAGGACAGGACCACTGCGTTCTTGTTCAGGATCGCAAGCGCCCCGCGCTCGCGCATCAGTCCGGCCAACACTGGCAAAGCGGCATTGAAGAAGCGCTTGCGGCCCGCATCGCGGTTGTCCTGAAGGGCTTTGGACTTGGCTTCCTGTGCCGCGCGAAGCCCCTCGACCTTGGCATCGAAAGCCTCGGCCAATGGCTTGAATGCCTCGGGCGACAGAAGCGCGCGCTGATCCGTCAGGGCCTTTTCTTCGGTCGTCAGATCGGCCTCGATCTTGTGGTTCTCCGCCACCAGCGCCGTCACGGCATCCGCAGAGGCCTTTTCAAGCGCCCTGCCGAACAGAGAGTCTTCATATAGCCGGTCCTGATCCAGAGTGATGATCTGCGAACCGGCCACCAGCGAACCAGCCCCGATATCCGCGGCCGGAACCGCCTGCGCCGCTGTCCCGGTGGAGACGCCCTGAGCCTGGCACAAGCCAGCCAGCACAATCAACCCAAGGGTCGTTGCAGCTGCTCCTGCTGTCCTTGTGCCCCGCAAACCCATGCCCGCCTCAGAACGTGGTGCTGATGGTCAGATCGAAATTCTGCACCTTGTCATAGTCTTCTTGCACCAGGGCGCGGCTGAAATTGAAGCGCAGCGGCCCGATCGGCGTCTTCCACAGGATCGAAACCCCGACGGCCACGCGCGGATGGAAGGCGTCATCGATCGGCCCGCCAGTGCCTTGATTGTCATCCAGACCCCAGACCGAGCCTATGTCGAGGAAGGCGCCACCCTTGATGTTGTATTCCTCGGGCAGGCCAAGCGGAAATTCGGTCTCGAACTGGGCCGAGATATACATGTTGCCAGCAACTGCATCCTGATTGGTGGCAGTAAGGTCGCGCGGGCCAATGCCATTGGGGGCAAAGCCCCGAATCTTGCCGTTGCCGAAGTAGCGGTCCGTCACGCGCGTGCCGTAGCCGCCAAAGCCCGCGATCACGCCGCCATTCAGGATCGACCGCAGCGTGATGTCCTGCTGCGTCAGCTTGGTCTCGGCCACGGCGCGAGCCGTGGTGTCGACAAACTGTGCATCACCTCCAAGGCCGGCAAACTCTTGTCCGAACGTCACCAGAAACGTCCTGTTGGGGTCAAGCCCGCTGCGACGGCTGTCGTATCCGAAAGAGTAACCGATGCCCGATTCAATCTGGCTGCCCTGCTCGTTCACCAGAAGCGTGGACGACCCGTTTGAAATCAGGGTCGGCGGCGTGGTGGTGTCGTCGAATATCGGTCCGTCAACATTGGACAGATCGACATTGCCTAGTTTGTAGTAAAGTCCCAGCCGCCCCGTTTCACTGATCGGGAAGTCGATGCCGGGCTGAAAGTTCGTCTCTCGCGTGTCGTAGTCGCCAAACTGGTGATTGGTTGTGAGGTACCCCATGGAGACGCTGAAAGTGAGGTCGCGCCCCAGCAGCGCGGGCTCGGTGAAGTTGAAATGCGAATCGATGGACGAGGTACCGGTCTGCACCGAAAGCGACAGACCCTGACCGCGCCCGAGGAAGTTGGTTTCCGAGTAGCCAAGGTTCAGACCGATGCCGTCAGCGACACCATATGTCGCGCCAAGCGCGATCGAGCCGGTCGGCGCTTCCTCGACCAGGACTTTCAGCACAACCTGATCCGGGGCGCTGGCAGGCTGGCCCGAAACACTCACCGTCTTGAAAAAGCCCAGTGACTGTATCCGGTCATTGGCAAGGCGGATTTCGCGCGGGTTGAACGGATCGCCCTCAACCGTGTCGAACTGGCGGCGGATCACCTGGTCCAATGTTGTGGTATTGCCTTCGATGTCGATGCGCTGGATGAACAACCGGTCGCCCGGCATCAGGGTGAACGTCACATCGACAAGCCCCTGCGCGTCGTGTCGGGTCAGCACCGGATCGACCGAGACGAAGTTGATCCCCCTTTTTAGGGCATATGTCTCCATGCGGGCGACATTGGTGTCGACGATGGTGGGATCGAACAGGACGCCCGACCTCAACCGGCGCTGCTTGTCGAACTCTGCCGCATCCAATCCGGGAATCTGGCTGACCGTGGTCACATTGCCGACGCGAAAGCTTTGGCCTTCGCTGATCGTGAACGTCAGATAGGTCGCATCCCTTTCACGCGATTCCACCGCCGAGACGTCCGTGATCTTGAAATCCATGAAGCCGCGCGACTTGTAGAAATCCGTCAGCAACTGCTTGTCCGCCTCGATCCGCGCCGGATCCAGTGTATCGCGCTGGATGATCTGGCGCAGCCAGCCCGCCTGACGTGACGCCAGTTCCTGGCGCAGCCGGTAGTCCGAGAAGGTCTGGTTGCCGACGAAATTCACCCGCTCCAGTTCCGAAATCTTGCCTTCTTGCACCTCGAAGACCAGATCGACGCGGTTGTCCGAGCGGCGGATGATCTTGGGGTCCACGGTCGCGGCCTGCGAGCCGTTCTGGAAATAATATGCGGTGAGGGCAGCAGCATCGGCCTCGGCGACCGCCGGGGAATAGACCCGCGCGCTCTTGCTTTGCAAAATCGCGGCCAATTCCGCGTCCTTCAGGCGCTTGTTTCCCTGAATGTCCACCACGTTCAGCACAGGAAATTCCGTGACCTTGATGGTCAGCGTGTTGCCTGACGGGACCAGTTGCACCGTGTCAAACAGGCCAGAGGCGACAATGCGCTGATAGATGTCGTTCAGATTGGCCTGGGTCAGCGCCATGCCTTGGGGGATCTTGGCATAAGACAGCACCGTTCCAGTGTCGACATTGGCATTGCCCGTCACATTCACCGCGCTGAACGTATAGCTCTGCGACTGGGCCGCCAGCATGATCGGCAGGGCCGTCAGGCCGCCAAATACCAATGCCAGCGCCAGAACGAAGCGCCGCCAGCCGGAGTACTTTGCTTTTTTCGCCAGAGCCATGTGCTGTCTCGCCTTTTCGTCTTGAATCGTGACTAGCCGCTTGGGCTGGCCTTGTCAAAATCCCCAACCCGCGGTGAGAGACTGCCCGCCGAGACTGGCGCAGATTCCTGTGGATAACTTTTCCGGGCGTCCAGACCTGCGGCCCGTCAGGGGTCCGTCAGGGGTCCGTCACGTACACATCAGATCGTTCTTCAACGCAAAGAGCATCAGTCCCAGCAACAGCGCAAGGCCCAGCGAGGTCAAAATCTGCATTGCGCCCACACTGGGCGGACGGCCAAGCACCGCCTCATACAGATGGAACACCAGATGCCCGCCGTCCAGCACCGGAATCGGCAGCAGGTTCATGATGCCGACCGCCAGCGACACCACCGCGACGATCTGCACAAAGGATTCCAGCCCCGAGCGCGCCGCCTGCCCCACCACTTCGGCCATGCCGATCGGGCCCGACAGGTTGCACGCGGAAATCGCCCCCGTCAGCAAATGCGCCAAGCCCGAGATGTTGGTGGTGATCAGGCTCCAGGTCGCATTGCCGGCCAGTTGCGCCGTCTCGACCGCGCCGGGCCTTCGGGTGGCAGGCTCGAACAGTGACCCGCCGGTCAGGCCGATCAGCCAGCGGGTTTCAAACCCGCCCTTGCCGTCCGGCAGATCGCGGCGGCGCGGGGTCAGCGTCACGTCAAAAGTCTTGCCGCCGCGCAGAAGTGTCACGTCTATCGGCGCGCCGTCCAGGCCTGCCACGATCTTCGGCATCGCGCTGAAGCTGTAGACCGGAATGCCGTTCAGCGCCGTGACCAGATCGCCCGCCTTGATCCCGGCATCCAGCGCCGCCGACTTCGGCTGCACATCCAGCACCAGCGGCGGCACCGGATGGGCATCCAGCACGTCCAGTGACTGGCCGTCTCGGGTGACGGTATAGGTCACCTGGCGCGCGGGCGGCAAAGTATCCGTCACCCTGAGATAGGCTTTCAGATCGGGCGTCGGCTGACCCGCGACCGCAGTGATCGCATCGCCAGAGCGCAACCCTGCCCCGCTGTCCGGCAGGATATGCATCTTGCCCACCACCGGCGGATCAACTGCGATGCCAGACCAGAAGATCATCCCGGCAAGCAGCGCCGCCGTCAGCAGCACATTGGCCATCGGCCCCGCCACCACCGTCAGCATCCGCGCCCATAACGGGGCACCGTGCAGCGTGTGGCGCTTTTCCTTTGGCGACAGCGCGGCCAGCGTTTGTTCATCCGGCCGGGCCGACGCGCCGTCGCCATCCCCAAGGAATTTCACAAACCCGCCCAGCGGCAGGGCCGAGATTTGCCACAAGGTGCCATGCCGGTCGCGGCGCTTGATCAGCGGCGGCCCGAACCCCAGCGAAAACGTCGTGGCATGGATGCCGCACCAGCGGCCCACCCAGTAATGCCCAAGCTCATGCACCGCGACGATGAACATCAGGGCCACGAGGAAAAAGAAGATCGTCTGCACAATTGACAGCAAGCCACTGATGTCACTTATTAAATTCATCCTGCCCCCTTAACGCCCGCTCATTTTGACCGCAATGTCCCCGGCCACGGCCCGCGCACGTTGATCCATGTCCTGGACATCCGCGAGGCAGGACGGCGGCAGCCCGAAGTCATTGGCCCCGGCCATCCGGGTCAGAACCTCTTCCACCAGCGCGCCCATGTCCAGAAAGCCGATCCATCCGGCGATGAAATGGTCCAAGGCGATCTCTTTGGCCGCGTTGAACACCGCCCCCGACCGCCCGCCCGCCGCCATCACCTCACGTGCCAGCCGCAAGGCCGGATAGCGGGCATCGTCGGGCGCGCGGAAGGTCAGCCGGCCCAGTTCGGCAAGGTCGAGCCGCTTGACCGGCAGGTTCTCGCGCTCCGGCCAGTTCAAGGCATAGCCGATGGCATGGCGCATGTCGGGCGTCCCCAGATGCGCCATGATCGCGCCGTCGCGGTAGCCGACCATGGAATGGATGATGCTTTCGGGGTGGATGATGACCTCCACCTGATCGGGCGTCACGCCGAAATATTCCTTGGCCTCAATGACTTCCAGCGCCTTGTTGAACATCGACGCCGAATCCACGGTGATGCGCTGCCCCATCACCCAGTTCGGATGCTGCAAAGCATCGGCCAGCTTGGCCTTGGCGAGCCGCTCCATCGGCCAATCCCGCAACGCCCCGCCCGAGGCGGTCAGGATGATCCGCTCGACCGCCGCGATATCCTCGCCCACCAGCGCCTGAAAGATCGCCGAATGTTCGCTGTCCACCGGCAGGATGCGCGCGCCCGACGCCTTGGCCTGCTCCAGCAGCAACGCGCCCGCCGTCACCAGACTTTCCTTGTTCGCCAGCGCCAGCGTCGCGCCCTGCTTCAGTGCGGCAAAGCCCGGCGCGAGGCCCGCCGCCCCGACAATCGCGCTCATCACCCAGGTCGCATCGCGGGCACCTGCCTCGACCAGCGCCTGCGGCCCCGCCGCCGCCTCGCAATCTGACCCGGCCAAAGCCGCGCGCAAATCTTCAAGCCCGGCGGGATCGGCAATCACCGCCACCTCGGCCCGCAACGCCCGCGCCATCTCGGCCAGCCGGGCGATATTCTTGCCGCCGGTCAAGGCGACGGTCCGATACACCTCGGCCCCGCCCTGCCGCATCAGCAGATCGTAGGTGCTTTCGCCGATGGAGCCGGTGGCCCCAAACACGGAAATGGCTTTCATGCCTCAGACCCCCAGGCCCAATCGCAGCCATTCAATGGCCAGCCCCAGCGCCGCCGCCCCGGTGATCGCATCGAACCGGTCCATCAGCCCGCCATGACCGGGGATCAGGGTCGAGACATCCTTGACCCCGGCCCGCCGCTTCATCCAGCTTTCATACAGGTCCGCGAGTTGCCCGGCAAAGGCAAACACCGGCGCAATCCCGATCAGCACCAGGGGCGGAACCCCGTCCAGCCAGACCAGCAGCAACGCCGACCACGCCATTGCGGCAATCCAGCCCGCCACCGTGCCGGACCACGTTTTCTTGGGCGAAAGCGCCGGCCAGAACTTCGGGCCTCCCACCGCGCGCCCGACGAAATAGCCCGCCATATCCGAGACGACGACGACGCCGGTGATCCAGACCACCCAAGCGGCGCCCGCGATGCGGGTCTGGATCAGCGCGATGCAGGCGGCCACCACCAGCAGGGTCCAGAACGCCGCCAGAAGCCGGTCCCGGCGCGGCGTTATCAAAAACAGCGCAGGCCCCAGCAGCAGTACCGCCGTCCTTGGGTCCAGCAACGGCTGCAGGATCATGACATCGAAGAACGGCTCTGACGCGCCTGCCACCGACAGCGCCGTCGCCACCGCGATCACGATGCACAGGCCGGGACGTTCGGGATTGCCAAGCCGCGCCAGCTCCCAGGTCATTGCACCGGCGATCAGCAGGGTGACGGCTTCAAACACCCGCCCGCCCGCCAGTACCGCGACCGCGCCCATCGCCAGCAACGCCAGCGTCGAGGCAAACCGCAGGCGCAGGTCGGCAAAACGGTCCTTGCCCGTGCCGAGCCTGCCAGGCTCGCTCATGCCGAGATCACCCCGCCGAAACGCCGCTCGCGGTTGCCAAAGCGCGCGACGATCGAGGCCAGAACGTCCGGCGTGAAATCGGGCCAGAGAATCTCGGTGAAATCATATTCGGAATAGGCCGCCTGCCAGGGCAGAAAGTTCGACGTGCGCACTTCGCCCGAGGTGCGAATCACCAGATCGGGATCCGGCAGATCGGCAGTATCAAGCCGCGCGGTGATGGCCGCGTCGTTCACATCCTGCGGCAAAAGGCGCCCTGCGGCCACGTCCTCGGCCAGCTTGCGCGTGGCTCTGATGATCTCATCGCGCCCGCCATAGTTGATCGCGATGGTCAGGTTCAGACGGCTGAACCCGGCGGTGCGCGCCTCGATCCCCGTCATCAGCTTTTGCAGCTTGGGGTCCAGCCTTGTCCGGTCACCGATGAAGCGCATCCGCACCGATTCTGCGGCCAACCGGTCCGCCTCGCGTTCGATATAGCGGGCGAAGATAGACATCAGGCCCAGCACTTCCTCGGTCGAGCGCTTCCAGTTCTCGGTCGAGAACGCATAGATCGTCAGCCAGCGGATGCCGAGGTCCGGCGCACAGCGCACGATTTCCTTGACCCGCTCGGCCCCTTTGCGGTGCCCCGCCAGCCGAGGCCAGCCCTTTTGCGTCGCCCAACGGCCATTGCCGTCCATGATGATGGCGACATGCTCAGCCTGACGCTGCGCCTTGGGGGTGTCGCCTTCGCTTGCCGCCATTGTCCTGTCCTGCTTCATTCCGGCTGTTACCGGCTTTTTCGTGAACACTGTGACTTGTTCTCTTATGGGTTGGGGGGGACGCGGTCTGGAGTCGGTGGTCTGTGGTCTGCAGGCCTAAACCTGCATGATCTCGTGCTGCTTGGTCTCAAGCGATTTGTCCACATGGGCGATGGTCTTGTCGGTCAATTCCTGCACCTCGTCAGACCAGAATTCTTGATCATCCTCGGACATGCCCTTGGCCTTCTTGATCTGATCCATGCCGTCGCGGCGCACGTTGCGGATCGCGACCTTGGCACTTTCGGCATATTGCGCGGCGACCTTGGCAAGCTCGCGCCGGCGCTGTTCGTTCAATTCGGGAATCGGCAGGCGAATGATCGGCCCGTCCGAGATCGGGTTGATCCCCAGCCCCGACTCGCGGATCGCCTTTTCCACCCTGTTGATCATGCCCTTGTCCCAGACGTTGATCGTGACCATCCGCGATTCCGGCACGTTCACCGTGCCAAGCTGGTTGATCGGCGTCATCGTGCCGTAAGCGTCGACCATGATCGGCTCCAGCATCGAGGCAGAAGCGCGCCCGGTGCGCAGGCTGGCAAACTCGGTACGCAAGTTTGCAATCGCCCCGTCCATCCGGCGCTGCAAGGCAGCCGTGTCAATTTCAATCTCGTCGCCCGACATGAATTTCCCCAGGTTACGTCCTGTCGTTGGCTGCGGGCGGCCTTTGGCCTCCGCAGCATGCCAATCGCTCTATAGCAGAGGTTTTCCGCCAGCGTATAGATACAAGGCCGAAGCCGCGCGCCGCTGCGAGAGTTTTCCCGCCGACAGGGATCACGTCAGCCCTGCACGCCAAGGCTCAGCCTTCGACGCGCGTGTCAGCCTTCGACGCGCGTGTACGTGCCCTGCCCGGACAGGATGCCCCGGAATCCGCCGGGCTCGTCCAGCGAAAACACGATGATCGGCAGGCGGTTGTCACGGGCAAGCGCAATGGCGGTGG
>Ga0105047_10019020_pt1 | contig 10615 bp, 5 predicted proteins | sample MAT04_FD_78384 | JGI IMG/M metagenome (GOLD analysis project Ga0105047, IMG submission 78384) | Freshwater microbial communities from Lake Fryxell liftoff mats and glacier meltwater in Antarctica - MAT-04 (megahit assembly) | ecosystem: Environmental > Aquatic > Freshwater > Ice > Liftoff...
CATGCTATTCCAACTCCGTCAACGCAATCCGATCGGAATCGGAACTTCCCGCAAAGGGGGACGTTGCCGGGCTCAGGGAATTCGGGGGCGACATTGGCGGCGTCAGCCGGGTGCCGAACTGGGAGACCAGGATGTTGAAGTCTTCGGACGCCACTGTGCTGTCGTTGTTGAAATCGCCCTCGCTGAAGATCTTCCCGGTCGCTCCAAAGTTCGCGGCGAGGATGTTGAAGTCCTGCGTATCCACCAGACGATCGCGGGTGGCGTCGGCGTTCAGGACGAAGAAGTCGATCTTCACGTCGCTCGTCAGCGGCATCCACGATGCATCGGTGATGCCCGCCGCGGCGAGTGTGGCGGTGTAGTCGCCATCGGGGAGCGTGCCGTTGAGATTGAAGGTCGCGACATTGCCCGATGAATAGTTCAGCGTCACGCCGGCGCTGGAGACCACACTGTTGATGGTGTGATTGAACAGCAGCAGGTCTTGCGTGCTCAAACTCGCGCCGACATCTTCGCTGAACTGATACTGCAGCGTCTGAGGCGGACCCGGACTCAAACTGTTGTTCACGCTGGCGGTGGGTGGGGTCCAATCGGTCGAATAACGAATCGCCTTGCCCGGGCCGACCCAGGGAAAGCTTCCATTATCCTGAGACACCAGTAGTCGATAGGGTGGCGGCGCGCCGGTGTCTTTCAGCCCGAGCGTAGCGCCGACGCCATTGCTGTATTGCGGATCAAGTGCGTCGGTGTCCACGTAGTTCACCAGGATGGTCCCGGGACGCGTGCCAGTGTTCAATTGAAGGATCACCTGAAACGTCACGCCGTTCCCGCTGGTCTGCCAGCCTTGCACGTCGTTCCATTCCACAATCAAACGGTCGCTCACGCTGTCGCCGTTGGTGTCTTCGTACTTGTAAAGCACCTGATCCGTGCCGCTTTGATTGGTCACCCAATCGTCCCACAGCGCCGCCACCCGGGCTGCCTCTGGGCTGGCAAGGTCGGTGTTCGCGGAGATTCTTGAGAGACTTCCAAACGAGACAAATCCGTTTTCGCTTACGCCAATCGCCGGGGAAGTGGAAGCATCATAGGTGGTGTCATAGAACCGGAAGGAATTCGTTCCGATGGGCAGCGAGAAACTGCTGTCATCGGTATTGTCAATCAGCCTGCTTACGCCCGCACCGCCGGGTGCAAGGTCGAGATTCTCAAACTGCCATTCCCCCGCGGTGTAGCCAAACGGATCTGACAATGTTGAAGAATATGTCAGCGAATTTGAGTACACATCGCTCGCCTCTCCATACGTGCCATTCTTGTTCTGATCCATTGCGTGCCCGTCATCCCCGGAAAGGATGTCCGGGCCGATGGTCATCGTATAGACGCCTTTGACCGCAGGCGCGTTGAAGGTGATGGTCAGTTTGGTAGCGCCCGGGTTGAAGGAATATCCTGTGATTGCATCAAGATAGCTTGCCCCGCCGGGACCGGTAAAAGCGGGCACATCGTCGGCAATTGCAAAGCTTGCCGGGTTAATCGGTTCGGAAAATTTGAAGGTGAACGAGGTCGGCGCGATGATGGTTGATCCGGTGGGCCAACTCAGTTGCACCATCGGATCCGCCGGGGGAACATCGAAAGCAGCTGCCACCGATGACGAACCAGAGGAAGATCCGGAGTTAAAGCTCGCGCCCATTCCCCGTCGCGCGAAAGCAGCCCAGATTTCATTTCGATTCAGCCCGCCGGTCAGCACGACATCCGCCTGCAGGATCGCATCGCGTGCCTGCGCGAACGATGGATTCGCCGGCTGAAGCTTCAGGGCGTCCATGACCAGTTTCAGCGCGAGCTTGTTTCCGGCACCCGTTGAGGTGGTGTATCCCGAAGCGATATCGGATGAAAATCCATACTTCTGCCCCAGCAGCGTGTGCAGATCCCACAACGTTGCCGCCCAGATTTCACCCGTGTTATGAACCTCAACACTGCGGTTCGTGCCATAGCTGGTGGTTCCGCCGGTGCCGTAGGCGTCGACGGTCAGTGGGTTGACGCTCATGTTAAAGGTGTACGGGAACCGGCGAATACCGCGCCCGGTTGTGGATTGACCCAGGGCATACGTTCCGATCGGGCGGGAAAGCAGCGTTGAATCACTCGCTTTTGCGGTGAAGGCAAGCGCCCAGAAGTCGCTCCAGCCCTCCCCCATTCCGCCCGACTGCGCGGTGTCGAGGGAATAGGCATTCGCCGGTCCACCTGTGAGACGCGTGGAAACGCCATGGCCGTACTCGTGGATGATGATGCCATTATCGAGGTCGCCATCGCGATTCGGCGAGGTGTGATTGAACAGGTACATCTGCATGCGGCCGGCACTTCCGTCGGGCGGTGACGAGAAATTGGCGTTGTTAAACCCCGAGCCATCCTGTGCATCCGCCAGCACCCAGTCGTTGCCGCTCCCGCCGTTACCGTAGGTGTTAGTCTGAAAATTCCCCGCGCTTTCTGTAAAGCCGTAGCGATAGTGAATATCGTGGAGGAGGTTGTTCCAGTAGAACAGATTGCCGACCGACGCGGGCGTATACGTGGTTGGCGAATTGGCGAGACTAATCGGCAGATCGAAGTTCAGTGACGCCCCGCCATCTGGACGTGAACCGACGGAGCTGTTGACCCCGTCGATATCATCTTCTGCGCGGACGTTGTTGCCCCGGGTGTCGGTAAATTCGGCGCCCGCGACGCCGTTGTTGTCATGCCAGCCGAAGGGAGAGGCGACGAGATCGTGCGGATCGGTGACGAGGGTGCGTGCTCCAGAAGAAGGCGACTCGCCCGGCTGCGCGTACACGTTATAGCTGGCGTGGCTGGTGTAGTTGTGCGCCCAGATGGTCTCGCCGCTGTTGGCGTCGACGGCGAGTTCATACCAGTCGGAAGAAGGCGCCGGCAATTGCAGCTGGAACTTCCACGCCAGTCGGGGACCTTCATCGCGAGCCACATACACCAGTTCTGTTTCAATGGAAGCATCCGAGAGGCTTGCATCAACGAACGTGTTCTCCGCGAACTGCGAAGGAAGCGTTCGCACGTTCAAGCCAAGCGTCCGCGCCGCGCCGGTGATCGCGCTGAGACTGGAAACCTGCGGCGCGGGCACAGCGCCATTCTGTTTGCCGAGTCCTCCGACGAATCCGCCGCCAACATTGATCACCTCGTTGCCGCGTGTGAGATGAATGCCAAGATCCGCGCCCAGCACCGGCAATCCTCGCAAGGTTTGCTGCAGATAAATATGCGTGACCCCCGTGTCTGAATCGGTGTACTGACTGTCAACCCGGGAATAATCGACATCAGCTGCCGCGACACCCAACGCGGCTACGTTGGTCCGCAGATAGTTCATCGCAATGTCGAACGGATCACCCTTTTGTTTTGCTGTCAGCATGCCCGCGTCTGCACGCAGATAATGCGCCGGCGGGGAATAGGTGATGAGCAGACCTTCGTCGCCCCACTCGCGCGTTGTGCTGGCGAGTGTGGCTAAATCCACGGTGGCATTCGCCAGCAGTCGTCGCGATTCAAGTGCTTCAGAAACTGCACGTTTGTTTTTCGGCATGAATCATCCCGGCACATTCACGGCGGAGCGCTCTTCAAGACCCGCCATATTGCCTGTAGCCACTGGGTGCGGCAAGGAAAAAGTGAAAAGCTGCTGTCATCAGGCAATCATGCCCATTACGTCCTTGATATCCGGCGAGTTCAGCGCTGCAACCGCAAAAATCGGTGGAGTCGCAATCGCCGGCGCAGGCAGTGACAGCCGGTGACCGTACTGGCCGGTGAAGATGTTGAAATCCATGCTGTTCACCAACCCGTCATAGTTGAAATCACCTTGGGCGAAGTTCTGATTCGTCCCTCCAAACTGTCCTGCCAACGCGTTGAAATCTCTGGTGTCCACCACACGGTCATGATTCGCATCGCCAGCGAAGACGAAGAAATCGAGCGTATACGTCTGATCCAGCTGATTACCAAGAAGGTCGCGAACGGCTGCGTTGCTGAGGGTGGCACGGTAATCACCGTCCCCAAGTATTCCGTTGTTGGCGGTGTACGTCAGCCTGGCGGTGTCGGTGCCGCGATCATAGGCAAGCGAAAGATTGTTCGATGGGATGATCGTGTTGCTGTCTCGCCGGGTGAGGGTGATGTCTGCAATTGAAAGCTCCCAGCGAACCGGCGCATTGAACGTCCACGACACCGATGGCTTGGCGAGATAATCGAAATCTTGCGCGCTGACGAGAGGCGCCGCGGTGCGGGTCGGCAAACCGATGTCCTGGATGATCGCAATATCCAGCGGCGAGAAGTCGTATTTCGTGCCGAAGAAGAACGCGACGCCGTTCATCAGTTGTGCAATCAGATCGGTGCCGGGACGCGGATCGTCATTTCCCAGATGATAGAGATTTCCATGCGTCAGCGGCACATTGCCGCCATAGGCGTCAGTGGCTCGGGGACCTATGAAAAAAAAGTCAGTTGCAATCTGCGTCACAAACTGATCAAAAGTCGATTCATCATTCCCCGCGAGCGCGCCGCTGCTGTAATCGCGAAATCCATTCCACGCGAGGATATGCCCAAACTCATGGAGGATCGTGCTGTAGGCGTCGGTCTTGTTTCCCGGCACGCTGCCGGTGCGGGAGGCGGGATTGCTGCCGGGATCAAAATACAGTTCATCCACCATGTACTGTGCGTTGATGTTCAGTTGAGCATCAACCGCCACGCCGTTGGGATCATTGCCGGTGCGGATCTCATACGTCACGCCCTGCTCGCGGAGATTCAGTCCTTCCACCTGACCGATCTGCACCGTCGTCGCGCTATCTCCTGCTGCTGTGGAGATGTTGTCGACCAGGTTTATCTGAAGCTCGATCGACGCGTTTGATGACGTCAACAGCTTTGCCCAATCATTCCCGGCGGCTTGGGCAAATGAGACCAGTTTGCTGTGATAGGCAGAATAAAGCTCCCCCGGATCATTCAGGGTGATGTTCCACGTCACACTGAACAAAGCCCGCTGTTCCAACGCCTCGAGGTTCGATTGTTTCACCGCCATCTGTTGTGCTGCGAGCATAGCACACCAGGCGAAAACCCGCGCTCATGAACTTTCGTCAAATCCGCAATAGTCGACAGATCTTACCGATCTTTTCATGTTAGCCGCCGACACGACCCCGCCTTTCAACCAAAAGCACCTTCGCCGCGCGAGTAGTTCGGGCGTTCCTGCTGCCCGGGCAGCGTGGTGCGGTTTATCCCGTCGATCGCCAGATATGTATACGCGTAAAGGGGCGATTGAATCTCATGATGTCTTTCGACGTCTCCAGGATGTCAGGCGCGATGTTTACATACCAACCAATTCGGCTTTCAAGCCCCCGCACGGCGGAGGCATATTATGGTCGAGCAGAAATCCATTAGGTCCATGAGAAACTGCGGCGCTCCGGAATCCGTGCCAGAAAAATGCTTCTCACCCTGCGACCTGTCAGCTAGCATCCATCCCGCACGGGACAGCTTCCGGTGCGTTATCTGACTCGCCAGGACGAAGATGTCAGGCTCGCCTCGCAGGCAAATCTCGTTGCTCCGATGATTTTTGTGGTACCACTCGCAGTTCTCACCTACTTTGTTGTCAGCATCTGGCGCGAAGGCACCGCGGACACCCGCCGCCCCAAGAGTTTGGGTGCGAGTCGTCAGCGGTAAGTTTTCTAAAAAGGACGCATCGCTTTATGTCCCTTGCTGCTGATCTCGTTATCACGGGCGGGAATCTCATCACTCTGAACGATCGCGCGCCAGGGGCGAGCGCGCTTGCAGTGCGGCGAGACAGGATTGAAGCCGTCGGGACAGATGCGGATATCCGTCGTCTGGTCGACAATGAAACCGTTCAAATCGATCTGCAAGGCAAGACCGTCGTTCCAGGCTTTCACGATTGCCATCTCCATCTTCTCTGGCTGGGCAAGCTTCTCATCCGCCAGGTTGACTTGATCGGCTGCGGCACGATTGACGAGTTGCTGTCGCGATTGAGCGAATCTGCCTCCCGAACAACCGGTTGGATTCAGGGGCATGGGTTCGATCAGGAAAAGCTAAGAGAGCGCCGATTCCCAACGCGAGACGAGCTAGATCGGGTGAGCGCCACACGCCCGGTGCTGATCTCCCGCATCTGCGGGCATGCCGCCGTGGTGAACAGCGCCGCGCTCGCCAGCGTGTCATCTGAGGCGCGAGGGAGTGGGAATGAATCCAGCGGACTATACACCGAAGGCGCGATCTCCCCGTTCTACGCGCAGATCCCCGACTTGGATCAAGAACAACTTGAGCAGGCGCTCCTCTCGGCGATGCGACTTGGCTTGCGTTCCGGGATCACCAGCGTGCAGACCATGCTGGATTCTGTCCAACAACTGCAAACCTATACCAGACTTCGTAAAAAGCTCGGCAGACTTCCCCAGCGTGTTGTCGCCATGCCACCAGAAGCGGCGGCAGATGTGTTGCATCAGCACGGAATTTTGACCGGCTTTGGGGACGAATGGCTTCGCATCGGTGCGGTGAAATTCTTTTCGGATGGTTCCCTGGGAGCACGCACCGCCCTGCTGGCTTCGCCTTACGCGGACGATCCGACCAAAACGGGTGACAGAGTTTACCAACCGGAGCAGTTCAAGCATCGCGCCCGCTCCGTGCAGAAAATGGGATTCCAACTGGCGATCCACGCGATCGGCGATCAGGCTCTGCGCGAAACACTCGATGCGATCGAATTTGCGCTGAATGGCGAAGACAATTGCGTTTACCGTCATCGTGTCGAGCACGCCTCGATCTGCCCTCGCGACCTCATGAAGCGGATGGCAAAATTGCAGATCGCCACCACACTTCAGCCGCAATTCGTGACGAGCGACACGTGGACGGGCGAACGGATCGGGGAAAGTCGGCGCGGCTGGGCTTATCCATTCAAGTCGATGATCGACGCCGGCATTCCCTGCGGTTTAAGCAGCGATTCTCCCGTGGAGAAACTGGACGCCTTTGAATGTCTCCACAGCGTCGTCAACCGCCACGCCTGGAGCGTGAACGACCGACTCTCGCCGATGGAAGCGCTGAAAGCATACTGTCTGGGCAGCGCCTATTGCGGACATCGCGAGCAAGAGATGGGATCGCTGGAGGTTGGGAAATTTGCGGACTTTCTGATCCTTAGTGCTGATCCCTTTCAAACCCCTTCCGACCAGCTTCGCCACATTCGCCCGCTTCGTGTTTTTGTCGGCGGAGAAGAGGTGGAGTCTGGCATATTGCCAGGAGATAGTGACAAGATACGACTGTAGCGGCCGCCGTATCAGCTTTGCCCATCTGAGGTACAGTCAAATGCTGGAAACGCTGGGAAACCCCAATGTAAGAGAGCGCTGAAGGAGCGGCTGTCTTCCCGACTGCGGCATCGGCAAAGTTCAACATCCTCCTGATCCTTTGTTATTCCCCAGTCGCTCACGACTGACCGGTTGTTGCATATTTCATTCCGCCTGCTTGGGATCAGCTATTTCGAGAACTACTAACTTCGGAGCAGCGTAATTGTCTTATCAACGTCCGATAACGATGGATCGCAGTATCTGGTGAGTCCGATAACACAGATCGGGATCCAGTTAAACTGCAAAATCGTCGGAGATTCACACGCAGTTGGGCTGACACGCAGAATTTACTGCGGCCGCGAGATGATTCGTCAAAGCCGGAGACGGAGCTTGGACGATTTCATAGGTGTTGTTGGCCATCGCGGTGGATCGCGATCGTCGGTTGAACCGACGCAGCGCCTCGGAGAAGTCGTATTGGAGGCACCAATGTCACGAGTTGTTTCGCTCTTTTCCCAAGTTGCAGAGATCACCGTATTTTTCGGAGCCGCCGCCGCCCTAGTGGCGGGGATGAGCATCATCCGATAACACACAGACGTTGTCGTACAACTGTAAGGTGAGGCGAGCCCGCTGGCTAACCCCGGCGGGCTCGTTGCATTTTTGATCCAGTTCGCCTGCTCGATTATTAATGTTTGGTAAATCGATGGTCACGCGCGCCATACAATGACCGAATTCCCTGCGCAGGTTCTCTTTGCATCATTACCTCGCAATCGTTCAATCCGCTTGCAACGGCACGCCGCGGCTGGCGGTGGTGGGTCGTGTGGTTGGGGGTTCGGGAGTGATGCTGGTTCGGATGTACTCGCGTCGCCGCGCGGTGAAAAATTCCTGCCAGGTCCAATGATCCCATGTGGTGTAAGTCTGCTCGCTGACTTTTCGCCAGGTAAATCCCAGCGCCTTCCGCAGGCGATCGTCCGCGTTCGGGTCCCGCCATCCCGCCGGAACTTTGTCCCAGACCAGGATGCGGTCCACCTGTGACGCCTTCTTCAGATCGTTCACAATGAACTGCGGCGAGATGTTCTGGCGGATGACGATCTTGTTGTCGATGCTCGGCACGCCGAACATCCGCATCTCAAGCGGGCTGGCCTTCACATGCCCATACACGATCATGTAATAGCGCCACGCGATGGAGTTCACCGCCCCGCCACCCGGGGCACCCATGTTGTTCTGACGCACCTGCACGTACGTTCGCACTTTCGAATCCGCAGGCTGTGACGCCAGCACATCCATCGCAATCTTGTCGGTCGGCGGCTCGGATTCGATGATCCGCCACGAATAGTTCAGCAGGTTAACGCCGATGAGAAACGCGATGACGACACCACGAATGGGTCGCGTGGGCAGACGCGAAATCAGAATCGCCGCAATGATCGCAAACGGAGGCCAGAGATATCCCACGTACCGTGGCATCCAGACGCTGGGCCAGCCTTTTTTCTCGGCGATCGCTGTAAGATATTTCGCCAGCAGCACCGCGTAAATCGAACGGCAGATCAGAACGATGATCAGCAGAACCAGCAGTATCATGCCGGTGCGAATCAGCCAAAGCTTCCAGTTGCGGGACGAGATGAAGCTCCACAGGAGCGCGATCGCGGGGATGGCAATCAGGAGGATCTTTGCCGATGTTGAATAATGCCAGAAAAGTTCGATGTGGACGAGGTTGCTCTGAAGGATCTGCCAGGGCGTATAGAAGTCCGCGATCGATTTACAATACATCGCATACGCGGGAATAATGAGCCATGAAAGGAGGAAGAAGAGGGAGACGATGGAGACTTGCGAGGTGCCAACCTCTCTCTCCCATGCATTCGGGAGGCGCGGCATCATTTGAGTTTCCCCGCGTCGAGGGAGAGCAACCCGCCTGCGCCACGGGAACATCGAGACCAGCGCGATACCCAATAGTACATAGCCGCTCAGGGTGAACGCCTTGTACGTCCGCTCGGGGATAATTTCGATCTGCGATTTGGGCGGCCACTCCCAACTGAAGGCAAACGCGCTCGTGGTGAACTTGACCAGGTCGTCGCCCCCGCGTTCACGATTGTACGTGTCGACCCAGAAAATGCCGACTTCCCAATACCCGTTGCGTTCGACGCGATCCATCAGCTTTGAAAACCCCACCCAGTGCACCAGCCACCCGGAACCGGCAATAAAGATCACTGCCAGTCCGGTGAAGGATCTTCTCCACTGTCGATGATGCAGCGAGAGATGCGTGACAAGGAAGAGAATCTCTAAACCCAGGATCGCCAGACCGGTTGCGTGCAGTCCGACCATGGTGATGCTCGACGCCAACCATCCCAGCCACGCGATCCGTCGATAGGGTCGCAGTCCCGGTTGTCCGCCATGCTCTGGCTTTGCGCAGCGCATCCACCAGATCATGCAGGCGATACTCAGCGTGCAGGCGAGCCAGAGATGCATGTACATCTTCGCATCGCGGGAGTAATTCAGCAGGTATGCACTGAACGCGGTGAACGTCGCCGCGATCAGCGCTACACGGCGGTTCGTCAGTTGCACCGCGAGGAAGTACATCGCCGGAATCATCAGCGTGCCGGCGAGCGCGGGGATGAAACGCATGACAAACGGAGTCATCACAACCGGCGCGGTTAGGGAATGGGTCGGGTAAAGCCACCGCTTTTCCGTCGGCCGAGTGGTAGGCGATGGCGCACCTCGCCGCCGGGGGAGATTCAGCAGGCGCACCGGCTCGATCTTCGTTTCAAATGAGTACGGAAACCCCTTCGCGATCCACCAGTATGCTTCGTAATGCAAAGGCCCGAAGCCGTCGTATTGAAGACGATCCAGCAGATCCTGGTAACTCCCGCAGACGCGTCCAAGGGCTGCCGATTCGTCTCCCCAGATTGCAGGACGATCGATCCATCCGAAGCGCAGACCGCCACCGATGAGTGTCAGCAGCAAAAGCGCTGATATGTGAAAGTGATCGCGAAACAGTCGGCGGGAAAATGAAATCACCGCGTCTGAAGGTGTCAGACGCGGTGAGGATCGTCAAGTCTAAATCGCGAGCTTTAATCCCAGCGGAAGATGCCCTTGCCCCACGCATACACATAAGCAACAACCAGCAGTCCGACGAAGATGAGCATTTCGATCAGCAGCAGATTCTTCTGCCACATGGGAACCGCCGCCGACATGGTGTATTGCGGGAAGATGGTGGCCCAGGGATAGAAAAAGATGATGTCGACGTCGATCACCAGGAAGATCATCGCCAGGATGTAAAACCGGACATTGAATCGGCGTCGCGTATCCCCCACCGGCACCATGCCGCTTTCATAGGTCTGGCTCTTCACCGC
>Ga0105047_10019021_pt1 | contig 10615 bp, 9 predicted proteins | sample MAT04_FD_78384 | JGI IMG/M metagenome (GOLD analysis project Ga0105047, IMG submission 78384) | Freshwater microbial communities from Lake Fryxell liftoff mats and glacier meltwater in Antarctica - MAT-04 (megahit assembly) | ecosystem: Environmental > Aquatic > Freshwater > Ice > Liftoff...
AGCGCTGGCGGGGGGCGCCACCCAACCGCACGTGCGTCGGCGAGGACGTCGGACACCGCCGCCGCCAACGCCAAAGTCGCCGGCTGCGGACTCGACGATTCATCCACCGCAAAGGCACCCGAGATCCGGCAGCGAAGCAACCTCGCGAAGTCCAAGCCCGCCGCTCGATGACCCGTGCCCTCGGTCCAGGGCCTCGAGACGGCGGTCAGGAACGCTGGCCACGGCCATCGGAGTTGGATATTGCCCGCTCGCGCTCGGTTAGGCGCGTCCCGAGCCGGGTCGGCTCCAGCCCCATCGACGCGATCTTCGGGACGTCCTCTGGGATGAACCCCGGCGGCTGCACTGGTCGCTTCGCGTGTCCCCGATCCCACCCTCACCGTCGGAAGTGATCAGCACGTGGTTGTGCTCGATGCGTTGTGCACGGTTACCTGTGCGCTGTGCTGGGCTGCACTGTCTGAGGAGGAGTCGAACCTCAGGCGTTGCCCCTCACGCCGCCAGGAGCCTGAATTGACCGTCAGGCACGGCGTTGTGCTCGCCTCACTTCTTCGGGCTACCGACTGTCGGAAGCGGCCCGTCAATCGACCAGTTCGACCTCCCAGTTCGTCTCCTGGATGCGCAGATCGATCTTGCGCTGTTCTTTGGCGACCTCGTCCGCACTGGCTCGAAGGTCGTTGACCGGGAGCGCCGACAGGTACCGCAGCTCCGAACGCATCTGGCGGACCCCAGCACCGGCGGCACGCCCTGAGGCGGCATCGGCGGCGCTGGTGTGGAGCGCGTGCCGGAGTCGCAGCACATCGCGCCGGGCAATGGCATCAGTCAGCGTGACGCCGGGCGACACCAAGGTGATCGCATTCGTACGGTTGATCCGCCGGATCAGGTCCTCGAGCTCGTTGAGGACCCGGTCGGCTTCGGCCAGCAGTTGAGCAGCGTCCTCGGAGGGTGGCTCGCCCTCCTGGTACCGCGCGTTGGCCTGGACACGCGCGCGCAGTTGCTCGAAGCGCTTCTGCGCGTCGCTGCGGAGAGCCAGGGCCTCTGCGAGCTTCATGGGGTTCCTCCCGGTTCATCGAATCTCAAGCGGCCCGGAAGTGTCACCCATGACGGCCGACATGGCAACCGAAATGCTCGGCGGTTGATAGTCCCGGCGAGCCGCGTGGTGCCGACCCGGCGAATTGCCGCGGTCCACAGTCGGAAGTTGCCCAGCGGGTCAGGGACGATCTCGGGCATTTGACGGCGAGCGCGCGGCCGGATCCTTCTGAGACAGGCGCTCCACAGCCTGAGATGACCCCGCTGAGCTCGGATAGCAGCGCCCGAACCCCTAGCCACGGGAACCGCCGTCTGGTATGCCTCCCTCGTATTGAAAGACTGGCCGTGAGCACCGTGGCGGATGACGAGGTCGGAGAACTCCGGTTGGACGCCGTCGAGGGTGTTGCATTCGATCTGGAGGGCTCGGTCGAGGACGTGGAGTTCGGTGTTGAGGTGGGCGAGTCGGCGGCTGACTTCGGGGTGGTTGCGGCGACACGGCTCTGGTCGAACGAAACGACGGCTTCTCCTTCGGCACGTACGGCCTCGACCCAAGCGTTCTCGCGGCGGTCGTCACCGCTCGTTGGATCCAGCTGCTCGATCAGTTGTCGAATTGACGCCACCGCGACACTTCGACGGGCGAAACCCGCGACCACTATCGAGGAACTCCGCTCGCTGCTCGCCTCTCGGGGAGTCGCCGAGCGTGTCAGGCCACGGAGCGGTCAAGCAGATGACGGTTCTTGGCAACTGATCCGGGCAGGATCGCGAAATGAACCTGGCCATCGTCGTCGACAGCGACGACCCGCACGACAGCCTGCGCTTGAGAATTGCCGGAGAGCAACATTGCGCCTGGGCGCACCCGCTCGCGTACCGCCGCGTCGGCAAGTGTGGACCAGCCGAGGCCGTCGTCGTCTTGGGCGTTGAGATCAGCGATGAGATCGAGGTCGTCCATCGGGTCACCTCCGAGTTCAGTCCTCATGGTACGGGTTCTGCCAGCTGCGACGCTCACAAGCCGCGAGCGCTTCCACGCCTCGGTCGAGGTGATCGAACGCGACGGTGAAGTGCCGCGGGTTCCGGCCAGTCGGCTCAAGTCGGAACCCGGCCGCACGGAGGTCCCCGACACGCATCAGGGTGAGGATCTCGAAGCGGACCAAAGGCGCCAGCTGCGCCAATTCGTCGACCGTGGCGTCGCGCGCCGCGAACACCGAGATGCCGTACTCGCCATAGATCGCGTGATAGCGCTCGGCGTCCACCCTCACGACGTCGGGGTCCAGGTCCCCACCTCGGATCACGACCGTGGCGTCGTCGTCCAGGCGGTCACCAATTCTGACGTGACGTTCCTTGGCCAACAGTTCCACTCCTTCCGCATCCCATCACCGGATCAGCCTATTTGGACGGCATCCATGCGTTGCGCAGGAGCTCTCCTGGGGAACGACACGACAAGGTGCCGATTGAGCGCGGACGCGAACCGAGCAAGGGTGTCGAGGGGATTGCGCGCTCCCCCGTCCTCCTCCAGCAGGGAAATCACCGGCTGGGGTGCGTCCGTTCGTTCGGCGATCGCGCTGGCTGAGCCTGGCCGCGGTGCGAACGTCGTAGGTGAGGTGCCCGAGCGCAGATCCTGCACAACGTGAGCGCGTGCCTCGGCGGTGGGGACCCGCACCCGTGTGCTTGGAGGCGTCCCGGCGGGAATGGGTGGCCACCGTCGCACTATGCCGTCCAGGCCATCGCCCAAGAACGATCATCGTCCTCGTCATGCACCCCGTCGCCGGAGCACCACTTGCTCCGGTGCCAGCCGTCGCCTGTCCCGAATCCATAAGCAGCATGCGACAACGGGCTCGCTAGGCAGCAGCCTTCGTGGCGAGCCTCGCCACGGTCGTCAGATTGCGGATGGTCATGTGTGGGAGCTGCATTCGGCGCCAAGCCGCGTCGCTGATGCTCGGGCGACCCTGTCCCTCGCGGGCGCACCACCACAGCTCCCGGCCGATCACGTCGAGCGTGTCAACCGGTGTCGACTCGGCGCGCGCCGCCTCGATCGTGCCTGCCGGCGGCGGAGCCCGAAAGAAGCCGACGCCGACGCTGCCCTTGCCAGTGAGCGCCACGCCGGAGTAGGGGTTGACCTTGACGAGGTCGGCGAGTTCGGCCGCTGTGCGCACAAACGTGGTGACCTCGTAGCCCAGTGCATCTCGCAGAGCGCTCTCGAGCAGGGACTCGATCGTGGCCTGGCTGCGGTGATCGGGTTCGAAGAGGATGTTGCCGCTGGCGATGACCGTCTCGACGCCGGCAAGGCCGGCATCGGTGCAGATGGAGCGAGGCCGGCCCATCTTCACTGTGTGCCCACCGACGTTCAGGGCACGGAGGAAGGCCACATGGCGGGTGGTCATGGACTGCGACCGTAGACGCGGATCAAGGGCACCTCGTCGACCACACCGTTCGCTGGGCACCAAGTCGGCATCGGGCCAACCGTCAGCACGCCCCACCGACAGCGGCGATCGGACCCGCCACCCGGCCCACTCGACGAACGCTGCACTATCTGCGGATCCGGTTCCACGACCTGCGCCTCGCTGCTCGATTTTCGACGGCAGCACGGCGATCAAAGGTGTTTCCGAACGCCTTGGACATGCCCACCCAGCGTTCGCCACGCGCACCCACCGACACCTCCAGACGGCAACGAGCGGAACCGCCGTCGAGCGATTCGTCACACTCGCCGCGACCGCCACCCGGTAGGCAACTACCGGCGCGCACCGCGCAAACCCCCGATCACCGGCTCCGGCCGTCAAGGGTGGATAGATGCCGTCGGTGACTCGTTGCCGACAACATCGAACGCCCACCTCGTGTGATCGGGGCTTCATCGAGTGATGGGGAAGGGATGGGAACCTGCGACCATCGTGTATGAGCCTGCCCGGGGACGTGACGCCGGATCACCGGCTGTGTTGTGCAGTTGCTCTACCTGGACTTTCGCGTCGATCGTTTGACGGGACGACACGGCCCGGATGGCTACGGACGGCTTCCAGTTTTCACTGGAGTTTGCAGAGCCGACCGGCGCCGCCTTCGGCCCAGCCGTCAGAAGCTGTTGAGCTGCACCGTAACGACGGTGAGTTCATCCGGTCCACATGCGCCAGCGAGGTTGCCGAGTGTGGAGTCCTCACCCCTCTCGGTCGCTACGTCGTGGGCAGACACGGAGATCGAGACACGGCCGATCCGTCCGACGTCGTTGGTCCCCGGTGCGTTGCTCGGTGGATCCCACGACTCGAGATTCAGCGCGGCGGTGCGAAATCGACTACCTGCAGAGTTCGGGTCGCCACTGACGCAGTAGCTCGACGAAGCGAAGCTTCCAGCGCCCGAGAATGCCCCATCACCACCGAAGTGCGAGATTTGTCGGGCGCCGGAGGGCGTCTGCATTCGGTCAAGTTCGCTCCGGAGGAAACGAGCATCGGCAGCGGGTGACGAAAGGACGTACAGCGTTGCGAAGGACACGACCAACAACGCCCAAGCGACAGCCGCCACGCACGCAGTCACGCTTCGCCGTCGCCACCATAAGGCGAGGAGGACGACGCCCGGGACGGATAGAGCGCCTGCGACGCGCAGCCCACTGGCGGTTTCGCTGGCCAGTGGTAGACGGATGCTGTCGAGATTCACGACAACGAGCGCTAGGTAGACCCCGGCGCCAGTGATCGCTACAACCCAGTGCAGCCAACCACGCCGCCGACGCGGCTCAAGGCCGCTTCGCTGTCCTCGAGCCTGCATCGAGGTATCCGGCAACGCCTGACGGGATGCTCGCGGCGAGCTCATGCACTCCTCGCCAATCGGGCCTGCAGCTGATCGTCGAGGCGGCCGAGGTAGTCCCGGCCGTACGTTCCGTTCTCGAGTCCGGCTACGAGCTGCTCGGGGAGGTCTCGATCATGGGCGGCTGACCAGGAAGCCGCTGCGAGCGCTATGGCCGCCACCGTGTCGACGTCGCCGCCGTAGGACACGCAACGTTGCAGGAGTTGGGAGAGCGAATCCGTCTCGGCGACCGAGGTGATGGCCGCACGCACGCATTCCAGACCCGCCATGCTGACTCTGCCGGTCCATGGCCGAGCCCAGTCGCCAGGGACATGCTGGCCGACGAACGACGAGAGCTCGCCGGGCAGGCCGTCGAGCTTCGCGAAGTGGTGGACCATGAGGGCGGCCGCTTGGGCCGACCGCACGCCGGCCTCGGTATCGTGCGTGACCTTGGCCTGGATCTTGGCACGCTCTAGCACGACGTCCACCGAATCGAGCAGCCCGATCGGGCCGGCTCGCATGGCTGCACCCGAGCGATCGCTGGTGGGTCGTATCCGTTCGAGGAACTCGGCGCCCGTGTCGACGGAGCGCAGGAACCGGGCGAAGCGAGGGGCGTAGCCGTTCCGGGGATCTCGCTTGAACGCCACGACGAAGTGGTCGGCCAGCAACTCCGGCGTGAATGGCTCACCGGTCAGCATTGCCTCGACGACGGCGATCGTCATCTGCGTATCGTCGGTGTACCTGCCCGGCTTGCCGATCGTGAGCGCTGCGCGACGATGGCGTTTGAGGTTGTTAAAGGCGCGGATGTACAACGCGTTCCGGAATTCGAACCCCGCTCCGTAAGCGTCACCGACGGCCAGCTCGACGAGCATCTCAGCCCACCCCCGCTTCGAGCGCGTCACGGCGGGCGGCCGTTCGTTCTCGCATCAGCCGACGATACGAGCGACCGACCAGGATCATCCCAACCAGTAGGACACCTTCGATCGCCACGAGCACGCCCGCGGCGGTGAAGCTGCTCTTGAACGAGCCGTCGCATGGTGGATCGACGGCGCCGGCGACGTGTGACGCCAGTGAGGGGCACTCGACGAACGCCTGACTCAACGAGCCGTCGGCGCCCTTGAAGTAGGTGAACGCGCGACCAGCGGGTACTTCTGCGGCGTTCATGGAAGTCGAACCGCTGCCGAACATGGCGCCCACTACGAAGAGCCCGAACACGATGAACAAGAACGCCGAGACCACCAGACCGGCTAGCCGTGATCTCATGGCGCGCTGTGTCGGCCCGGGGCTTGGCGCGGTCGCGTGTCGGTTCATCGAGTCGCACAGCCTGAGTAGCTCAGGGTTCGCCCCATGCCGACCCGCGTTCGAGACAAGCCTCCGATCCGCACCGTCGGCAGTGACCATCCGCAAGGACTGGGTCCGATCACTGTCGCGAGCGGTGACGACGCGGACGTCGTGGATCTCGTCCCACGACCATTCCCGAGTACGGACCACCCCGATGTACTGGACCCCATCGGGGCCGACGACGACGGCCGACCGGACCGCCCTCGAAGTCAGCCATACAGCAGCAACCAGGCATAGGCCGCCGACCAGAACCCAAACCGGAGTCCTCTCCATCACCGTGGGAACACCCACGATCACGAGGAACGCTGGCAGCAGTAGCGAGCGGCCGATTCGGGGCCGTCGAAACGCCACGGAGCTTTCGATCGCCGCCGCTGGCGGCCGTTCGATCGGGGCAGGCAGAAGCTGCTCCAGAGCCTTAGGTGGTTTGATGCCGCTGAGAGCAAGTCGGCGCGTCGCGGCGACTGCGAATCCGCCCGCGAAGGCCATGATTGTTCCGCTTGCGGTCATCGCCCACACGAACCACGGGCTCGCCGAGGTCGTTCTCGCCCAAAGCGCACCGCCGTACAGCAAGACGCCTCCGAGCGTGAGCATCACCGCGTCGGCGCCACCGATGCGATTGGTCCCGCGAGTGCTGTAGATGCTCAGGTCGTACAAGACCCGCGTTCGATGGCGGTCTTCGGGCGGAAGCGACTCCAGAACGCTGCGGCCAGCAAGTTGGAGATAGATCTCGCTGACCAGCAGGCGGGCGCCCATAGCGGGGATCGCTGCGAACAAGCGGGCCGGCCAGAAGAACGCGAGAAACGCAACGACTGCCGCCACCCAACCGGCTCGTTCCGCGACATGCAACTGGTGAAGAACGACCGGCTGACGCCAGCCGAGTTCGATGACCGCCGCTTCTTCCGTATAGCCGTCGGCCCGCAGCCGGCCGAGCATCGGACCGAACGGGTGAGGACCGTGCGATGGTAGCGACGCCGCCCGGTAGGTTGCTTGGGCTATGTGGCCGTGGCGTGCCAGGTTCTCGACGTCGCTGATAACAGCTGCGGCCTGGTCCTCAGGCGACTGTTCCGTCGTCGTCAGATGCTCACCGGCTTCGTTCATCACTTCAAGTACACCAGGTTCCCGACAGCACAGAGGAGTGGCTTCCTGGATCGCGCGGCAAGGCCGCGAAAGCAGCGCCCGTCGCTTCCACGCCCGAGTCGGGGCTGAGCCGTAGCATTCGCCAATGACCTCCATACGGGGCACTCCGGCCTTGGTGGTCACCACTAGTTCGACGCTGCGACGGGTTGACGTCGCCGTGCGGAGTCGGCACACGCCGTCGACTGTGGAGTGACCCACTGAGTTGGCTGAGCCGCATCGCAACGGCTTTCGGCTCACTCACAGATTCCGGCCACTCGGTCGACGGTCAAGGTCAGGTTGCCGGATGTGAACTCGGCGTTCCATCCGGTTGCGCCTGCGGAGAATTCCGACTCGCGCCCGACACTCAGGATGCGCAGCCGACCTCGGGAACTCTTCCCGGCTTCAAGGGTTCCGCTCATGCTGTTGGCGAACCAGGAGTAGCCCCCGGCGACGATGCGGTGCTCGGGGTACGAGGCGCCGCGAATCGGCCCCACGCACGGCGAATACTCGGCGGTGACGCCCTGGAACTCGTCGCCTGGTGCGAGGCCAACGGTCCGGTCCTTAGGGCGAAGGCCACTCCCGCTCCGAGCATTAGGAGCACGCCCAGGACAATTAGGAGAACGGTTTGTCGGTTCCTTGTTGTACCCGGCGGGTGCCCGATGTGATCGGCGCCAGGCTCGCTGCAAGTCGACTCTTGATTCACGAACTGACTCCTCCTCAAGTGTTCGACCGCCGCCCCTCTCGAAGCGTGGTTCTTGCGTCAGTCTCGTGGCAGATGCCACGCGCAGACCCATCGTTACGACCGAGTGACGGTCGACGCGGAGCAGGACAGCTGTCAGAGCCCGAGTGACGGACCGCTCCTGCTGCGGGCGGCGGGCCGGATCACGAGGTCGGGGTACTCCGGTTGGACACCGTCGAGGGTGTTGCGTTCGAGTTGGAGGGCTCGGTCGAGGACGTGAAGGTCGGTGTTGAGGTGGGCGAGCCGTCGGCCGATCTCGGGGTGGGTGTCGAGCCAGACGGTCCGGGCGTGGGCGTGGTGTTCGAGGTTGGTTCGGTCGCCTTCGAGGGCGATGATCGAGGTGCCAAGCGACTGCCGTAGCGGGCCGACGATCTCTTCGAACCGTTGCGCTGCGTCGGCGACGGTCTCGTTGAGCTGGTTGGCTTGGCGGGTCCAGTTGCGTCCGGTGCCGCCTCGTGTGGTTCCGGCCATCCGTTCGGCGTGGCGTTGGTTGTGTTGCGCGTCGCGGACGGCCTGAGCGGCGGCGCCGACTTCGGTGCCTTCCCAATCGCCGGTGCCCTTTTCGAGGTCGGCGAGGGCGTGGCGGTGACGGGCGATGTCGATCCTGGTTCGGTTGAGGTCGTTGGTGACGTCGGCGGGGAGGGCTTTGCTGATGGCGTCGCGTTCGGCGGTGAGGCGGGCGTGTCGGAGCGCGTTGCGGAAGGCTGGTGCGACGTTGAGGTCAGCTTCGACTTGTTCGGGGGTTGTGGCGGGGGTGCCGGAGTCGATGGCCCAGCGTTGCCGGCGTTGTTGGGGCCAGTCGCGTTTGAGGTCGTCGACGGCCTGGGTCAGGTCGTCGGCGACCGTGTAGATGGTGGTGCGTTGCCGGGCACGGCTGGCCGACACGTAGGCGAGTTCTCGGCCGCCGCCGTCTTCGAGGCGGTGGGCGGTGTCGACGGTGGCGCCTTGGGAGCGGTGCACCGTGATGGCGTAGCCGTGAGCCAGCCGGTCTTTGGCGAGCATCTCACCGGCGAAGGGTTGCATGCGCCCATCGGCCATACGGACGGTCATGGTGTCGCCGTGGACGTGTTCAACGGTGCCACGCTCGGAGGTAACGACCCCGCCCCTGTTGTCGGGTGCGAGGGTGACGATCCGGTCACCTGCTTGGAACACCCTTCCGCCTGGTGCGGTGAGTTGGGGGCCGGTGAGGCGGCCTCGGTCGGCGAACGCTTGCCGGCCGAGGGTGTTGAGGGCGTCGACGTTCTTCCGGCGCCACGCCAGCATGATTGTGTCCTTGGCGTCGTCGATGTCTCGGGCCCAGCCGGTGGCCGTGGCGGCGAGGGTGTCGGTGCGGTCCTGGGCGGTGACGATGCGCCCGTTGGCGGCCATCCAGTCCACTGCCACGTCTACCGACCCGGCGCGTAGCTCAGCGAGCGCTCGGCGTTCTTCGTGGTTGGTTTGGCGGACGTTCTCGACGAGGTGCCACACCCCGGGTTGGTGCCGGTCGATCAGCGCACCGAGGCTGCCGCCTGGCCCGACGGCACTGAGTTGACGGTCGTCTCCGACCATCACCATTTTCGCTCCCGCGTTGGCGGCGGCGGTCAACAGGCGGAGCATGTCGTGGTCGCTGGTCATGCCGGCCTCGTCGAGGATCACGCAGGTGCGGTTGGTGAGGCGGGTGTGGTTGTGGTCGAGTCGCCACAACAACGATGTGAGGGTGGATGTGCGGTCGATGTTGGCGTCACGGCCCAGGGTGCGGGCGGCTTGCCCGCAGGTGGCGGTCCCGACGACGGTGAACCCGTCGAGTTCGAATGCTTGGCGGACGCAGTCCAACGCGGTGGTCTTCCCGGCGCCGGCGACACCGAGGACGATGTCGACGCCACGACCCGACGTGGTGATCCCGATGATGGCGTGGCGCTGACCGTCGGTGAGCGTGGCTCCTGGGCCCATTGCTTGTTGTTTGTCGAGGATCGCCTGGGTGGTTGAATGCATGGTTGCGTTTGGTGCATTGAGCCGTTCCCGGCCGGCGGCGACGTTGGCGGCGATCGCCAGTTCGGTGGCGAGCACACACGCGGGGACGAACACTCGCTCTTTCGCCCCGGGGACACCAATCAACGGGATGGCCGCCGGATCAACAAGGACCCGGTCGACGATGCGGTCCAACTGGTCCGGGTCGAGGCCGAACAGTTTCGGGGCGACGGCAACGATGACGTCTCGGCGGGAGAACACCCTGCGCGCCGCCAGCGGACCTTCGACGCTCAGGAGCTCGTCGACGAGTTCTTGGACCTCGGCAGTGGTGAGTACCCGGTCGGCGACACGTAGGTGCGCGTTGTCGGCGACGGACTGCGCCATCCCGGTCGGGGTGAGGCCGATCTCGGCCAGCTCGGCTGTCCAGCGGACCATCAGGTCACCGAGAGGGTGGTGTCGTTTCGTCTTGCGGCTGTTCCGGGCGGCGTGGCCGCGGGCCCGGTAGGAGTCGAACCCCACATCGACCAGTTCCCCCGCAATGTCGTCAGACCGTTTCGAATGCATTGCCATCGCGACCTCCGGGATTCCGGCGATCGCCCAATGCCCCAACCGACCCGACGGGCCATCATCAGCAACGATCCCGAACCCGAGGTCGACCGCCACCTTCGCCGAGCACAGCCGGCCGTACGC
>Ga0105047_10019023_pt1 | contig 10614 bp, 6 predicted proteins | sample MAT04_FD_78384 | JGI IMG/M metagenome (GOLD analysis project Ga0105047, IMG submission 78384) | Freshwater microbial communities from Lake Fryxell liftoff mats and glacier meltwater in Antarctica - MAT-04 (megahit assembly) | ecosystem: Environmental > Aquatic > Freshwater > Ice > Liftoff...
AGCGTCCGATCGTTGCCGATCGCCACGCCGCCGACCTGGACTGTACGGTTCTCAGACAAGGCGCGCCTGCTTCACCGCCGCGGCGATGAAACTGCGGAACAGCGGATGCGGCGCGAACGGCTTGCTGGTCAACTCCGGATGCGCCTGCACGCCGATGAACCAGGGGTGGTCGGCGCGCTCGATGTTCTCCGGCAGCAGCCCATCCGGCGACATGCCGGAAAAACGCAGGCCGGCGGCCTCCAGCGGTGCGCGAAAATTCACATTGACCTCGTAGCGGTGGCGGTGGCGGTCCACCGCCGTCGGCGTGCCATAAATCGCGCGCACCAGCGAGCCTTCCGCCAGCACCGCCTCATAGGCGCCCAACCGCATGGTGCCCCCCAGGTCGCCACCCTCGCGACGTTGCTCCACCTGGTTGCCGCGCGTCCATTCCGTCAGCAGCCCCACCACCGGCACGTCGCACGGGCCGAATTCGGTCGAGCTGGCGGTCGGCATGCCGGCCAGGTGGCGCGCCGTCTCGATCACCGCCATCTGCATGCCGAAGCAGATCCCGAAGAACGGCACGCGGCGCTCGCGCGCAAATCGGACGGCCTCGATCTTGCCCTCGGTGCCGCGCTCGCCGAAGCCGCCGGGCACCAGGATGCCGTGCACCCCCTCCAGCCGCTCGACGGTGCCGGGGTTTTCGAAGGCCTCGCTGTCGACCCAGTCGAGGCGGACCTTCACCCGGTTGGCGATGCCGCCATGGGCCAACGCCTCGGCCAGGCTTTTGTAGCTGTCCAGCAGCGCCGTGTACTTGCCGACGATGGCAATGCGCACCTCGCCCTCAGGTGCCCGAACCACATCGACAATGTCCTGCCAGACTGACAGGTCGGGCTCGGTATCGAACGGCAGGCGGAAATGGCGCAGCACCTCGCGGTCCAGCCCCTCGGCGTGGTAGCTGACCGGCACGGCATAGATCGTATCCACGTCCAGTGCCGCGATCACCGCCTCGGCCTTCACGTTGCAGAACAGCGCGATCTTGCGCCGCTCGTTCTGCGGAATGTCGCGATCGCTGCGGCAGATCAGCATGTGCGGCTGGATGCCGACCGACAGCAGCTCCTTGACCGAATGCTGCGTCGGCTTGGTCTTCAGCTCGCCGGCGGTGGGGATATAGGGCAGCAACGTCAGGTGCACGAACATCACCCGCTCCTGCCCCAGCTCGTTGCCCAGCTGGCGGATCGCCTCCAGGAACGGCAGGCTTTCGATATCGCCCACCGTGCCGCCGATCTCGATCAACGCGAAGTCGGGCGGGCCGCGCGCGCCGTCATCGAGGTTGGCGGTGATCGCCGCCTTGATGGCATCGGTGATGTGGGGAATCACCTGCACGGTGGCGCCCAGATAGTCGCCGCGACGTTCGTGGGCGATCACCTCGGAATAGATGCGCCCGGTGGTGGCGTTGTCCGCCCGCGTCGCATGCACCCCGGTGAAGCGTTCGTAGTGGCCCAGGTCGAGGTCGGTTTCCGCCCCGTCATCGGTCACGAACACCTCGCCGTGCTGCAACGGCGACATCGTGCCGGGATCGACGTTCAGATAGGGGTCAAGTTTGCGCAGCCGCACCGCATAGCCGCGCGCCTGCAACAGCGCGCCCAGCGCCGCCGAGGCAATGCCCTTGCCAAGGGAGGAAACCACGCCGCCGGTGATGAATACGAACCGCGTCATGGGCGGCCACGATAGCCCCGTGTCCGAGTCTCCGGAAACCCGGCCTGCATGAGATATCCGATCGTGCTGCCCTGCGCCTCGCGCAGGCGAGTGGAGCTAGTTGGTAGGCACCTTCGGGACTGCCGGGGCCGGCGCGGCCGGCAGGCTGGTCTCGGTCGGCGACGGCGCGTCGAGCACCGAGCGCCGCACCGTGGTGCCTTTGCTCATCAAAGCCAGCGTTAGCGACAACACGAAGAACACGCCCGCCAGGATGGCGGTGGTGCGGGTCAGCAGGTTGGCGGTGCCACGGCCGGACATGAAGCTGCCCATGCCCTGCGACGAGCCGATGCCAAGCCCGCCGCCCTCGCTGCGCTGGATCAGCACAACGCCGATCAGCGCCAGGGTCACAAACAGATGCAGGATCAGCAGGACGGTGGTCATCAGGTCCCCAACGGCGGTCAGCGGCGCCTTCTACAGGCTGCAAGCCGCCTTGGGAAGCAGCACTACCGCGCCGTTCATCCCCTGCACGCGCGCGCGATGCCCAGGAAATCCTCCGCCACCAGGCTGGCACCGCCGACCAGTGCGCCCCCCACCTCGGGCAGTGCCATCAGCGCCGCGGCGTTCGACGGCTTCACCGACCCGCCGTACAGAATGCGCAGCCCCGCCCCGGCGGGCCCAAGGCGCCCGACCAGCACGGCGCGGATATGGGCGTGCATGGCGGCGACATCGGCCTCCGTCGGCGTACGGCCGGTGCCGATCGCCCACACCGGCTCATAGGCCACCACGCCGGCGAACCCTTCGGGCAGGCTGCCGACAAGCTGGCCGGCCACCACCGCCTCCGCCTGCCCACCCAGGCGCTGCGCCTCGGTCTCGCCCACGCATACGATCGGCACCAGTCCGGCCGCCACCGCCGCCACCACCTTGGCGCACACCTGTACATCGCTTTCGCCATGGTCGGCGCGACGTTCGGAATGGCCGACGATCACATGGGTGGCGCCGCAATCGCGCAGCATGGCGGCCGCGATATCGCCGGTATGGGCACCCGAGGCCTTGGCATGGCAATCCTGCCCGCCCACCGCCACGGCACTGCCCAGCAGGGCCTGCGCGGCAACGGCCACCAGGTTGGCTGGCGGGCACACCAGCAGGTCGCAGGCCAACGCCCCGCCGGCCAGCGTCCCGTCAGTGGTCGCGGCCCGCAATGCGTTCGCCAGCCCGGTCGCCATGGCGAGCGAGCCGTTCATCTTCCAATTCCCGGCGATCAGCTGGCGCATCGCATCCCTCCCGTTGTTCGCAGCGGTATCGAGCCTTCCGGCCCGCGGTTCAACCCCCGTCCAGCGCCGGTTTACCCCGGCATCTGCCAGCGCCGCAGCGAGTCGAGCCCTGCCAGCACCAGTGGCTCCAGCGCATTCACCCGCTCGCGCATGCCGTCGTAGCGACCGGCGGCGATATCCTCCTGGATTGCCGTGGCGGCCAGGCCGAGCTGCCCAAGCCCCACCGTGCCAGCGCCGCGGGCCACCAGCCGCGCCTGATGCCCCAACAGGTCCATCCGCCCGCTGCCGGCCAGGTCGCGCATGTCCTCCAGCTGGCGCATCCCGTCGGCCATGAACTGGCGCAGCACATCGGCCACCGGATCGGCACCGATCGCGCCCACCAGCGCAGTAAGGCACGCGGCATCGAAGCTCGGCACCGATCGCGCCGGCTCGCGCCGCGGTGCCACGGCTTCGAGGGCGGAATGCGACGCCGGCACCGGCGCCCGGTCGTACGCCGGCGATGCGGCGGCGGCCTTTAGCACCCGGGCGATCGCCGCCCCCAGCCGGGCCGCGCTGATCGGCTTGGTTTCGAAATGCGTCATCCCGGCGGCCAGGCAGCGTTCCTGGTCGGCCACCATGGCATTGGCGGTCAGCCCGATGATCGGAATCTGCCCGACCGAACCCGACAAGGCGCGGATCGCCTCGGTCGCGGCCAGCCCGTCCATCTCCGGCATCATCACGTCCATCAGCACCAGGTCGAAGCCGCCACGCTGCACCGCCGCCACCGCCTCGCGCCCGTTCTCCACTGCCTCGACCCGATGGCCCATGCGTTCCAGCATGCGGGTGGCCACCAGCCGGTTGGTCGCGTTGTCCTCGGCGATCAGCACACGGCGCGGCGTCGTGGCGGCCGTATCGTCCGGTTGCATCAGGCGCATCACATCGCCGCGCGGCAGCGTCAGCAGCACGTCGAATTGAAAGGTGCTGCCGGCGCCCGGCACGCTTTCCACGCTGATCGTGCCGCCCATGCGCTCGACCAAGCGCCGGCAGATCGCCAGACCAAGCCCGCTGCCGCCGAACCGGCGCGAGATCGAGCTGTCGACCTGGGTGAACTCGGTGAACAGTTTCCCCAGAGCCTCCGGCGCGATGCCGATGCCGGTGTCGATCACGGAAAACCCCAGCCGCACCGCCGCCCCTTCGCCGCGCACCAGCCGCACGCCCACGCGAACCGTGCCCTCGGCGGTGAACTTGATGCCGTTGCCGATCAGGTTGAGCAGCACCTGCCGCAGCCGGTGCGCATCGCCCACCGCGCGCGCCGGCACCTCGTCGGCCACGTCCAGCCCCAGCGTCAACCCCTTGGCGGTGGCCTCGGCGCTCAGCAGCTCGATCGAATCGCGCAGCACCTCGCGCACGTCGAACGCCTGTTCCTCCAGATCCAGCCGCCCGGCATCCAGCCGCGAGAAATCGAGGATGTCGTTGATCAGTTGCAGCAGATGCTGGCCGGAATCGAGGATGATGCGGACATAGTGCTTCTCGGTGGCGCCTAGCGGCATGTCCTGCAACAGGCCGGCCACGCCGATGATGCCGTTCAGCGGCGTCCGGATCTCGTGGCTCATCACCGCCAGGAACTCACTGCGAGCCCGCCCAGCCGCCTCGGCCGCATCGCGCGCCGCGGCCAGTGCGCGTTCGGTGCGGCGGCGCTCGGTGATATCGGTGAAGGTGCGCACCGCCCCACCATCCGGCAGCCGCTCGGTACGAAGCTCCAGCACCACGCCGTTCGGCCGGGTCCGCTCGAAATTGGCGTTCTGCGACGCCATGTCGCCGGTATCGAGAAATCGCAGCACGGCGGGGTCAACCCGGCCGGGCTGGCCGAATTCGCCGTTATCGACCTGCCACTGCACAATGTCGCGAAACGACGGGTTCATCTGCACCAGCTCGGGCGGCAGGTCGAGCAGGGCGATGGCGCGCTGGTTCATCACCGGCACCTCGCCCTCGGCATCGACCATCATGATGCCCTGGGTGATGTTCTGCAGCGTTGCCGTCAGCGCCTGCTGCGAGCCCAGCAACCGCTGATGTTGGCGCTGCACCAGGGCGCCCACGCCGGCAACGCCCAGGGTCATCAGCAGCCCGGCGCCGATGAATTGCAGCCGGTGGCGGCGGAAGCTGGCAAAGACGTCGGTACTCTCGATGCCAATCATTACCGCCAGCGGATAGCCGCGCAGCCGCCGCCAACTGCCAATGCGGTCGGTCTCGTCGATGCCGCCGGCGCCGCGGAAGGCGCCCTGGGTCTCGGTTCCGGCGGTAATCGCCACCGCCTCGCTACCGGTATAGGCTTGGCCGATGGCGCCGGGCAGCGGCGGCATGCGCGCGCGCACCACGCCGTCGCCGCCGACCACCAACATCACCGCCTCGCCCACGTCCAGTGCCTCGGCGAAGCGCACCAGTTCCTCGGCGGCCAGGGTGGCCACCATGGCACCCAGCCGCGCGCCGTCCGGCGCCGTCACGCGGCGCAGCACGTTTATCGACCAGCGCCCGGTGGCACGGCTGCGCAGCGGCGGCCCCAGCAACAGCCGGTCCTCGCCGGCGGCACGCAACCACGCCAACTCGCTCTCGGCCAACTCCACCCGCCCGGCCGACGCGCCCAGGCTGCTGGCAAGCACCATGGCGTCGCGGTCGACCAATGCCACCTGCACCTGGCGGCGGCCCAGCACCGGGCCGCGGCTCAGCGCCACAAGATCGAATGCGGCGGGCTCGCGCAGATAGCTTTCGCGCAGGAACAACAGGCTCTGGTCGATCGCCTCGAAATTGCGCTCCAGGTTTTCGGCGAAGCCATAGGCGGTGTTGCGCGCCTTCTGGATGGCATCGAAGCTGGTCTGGCGGTACTCGCGCAGCAAATGAACATACACGCTGCCCCAGGTAAGGCAGATCGCCACAGCGACCAGAAGAGCATAGGCATAGGTGGCGCGAACCGGCCCACGCCGGCGCGGCGCCTCACCGATGCTCCCGCCGGGTGCCACCTGCGGGGGGCGGGACGATGCCCCCACGGCCCCGCCCTGGGAGCCCGGCTGAGAGGTTGGCGCGGCCGCGGCGTCCGACACGTGCATCACCCCGGAATGAATTCATCCACTGCAATACGTACCCATCGCACATCGCGGCGACTGCACGAAACCCCCTCGCACGAAATTCAGATCCCAACATCGCGCGCGCACGGGTGAGCCAGACGCTGACACGTGAAGATACGGCAAGGCCAGGGCTTTGCCCTGGACCCACCAGGGGCCGAGCCCCTGGACCTCAAATTTCAACAACGTTGAATGCCCAAACGCCGACGGTCATTCGAGAATATTTCAATATCATATATTTAAGGCCCAGGGCTTGGCCCGTCGCGCGAAGGCGCGCTCCGGACTTAATGGGTCCAGGGCGAAGCCCCATGGGAACTAAGATAAGGAAGGCGAGGGCTCTGCCATCGCGGCGCGAAGCCGCGCCACGGGACCCGCAAAGGGTCAGAGACCCTTTAATCCCATTACCTTTAGTGGTCGTGCAAGCTGCCTCAAGTCGAACCAGCGCATTGATTCGGGGTTGCTAGCGCAGCCATGAAACTCTTGCCATCCCCAGATTATCAACCTATTGGAATTTTTAGTTTTTTTTACAGAATAAGGTCCAGGGGCTTGGCCCCTGGCGGGTCTGGGCAGAGCCCAGCCTCCCTTATCTTAGTGGCTATGGGGCGAAGCCCTGGCCTTGCCTACGGCGGACCATTTCTCAACGCGCTCGGATCTCATGATCCAGTTCGAAGGGCCTGCCCCAGGATACCCCGCTTCAGCGCGGTCCGGCGTTGGGCCCCTTGCCGGCGGCGAAGCGCACCGCCTCATCGGCCGCGCGGAACAGCGCGCGGGCCTTCTGGTGGCACTCCTCGTATTCCGCCTCGGGAACCGAATCCGCCACCACCCCGGCGCCGGCCTGGACATACATCGTGCCGTCCTTGACCACCGCGGTGCGCAGCCCGATGCAGGTATCCATCGAGCCGTCGGGCGCGAAATAGCCGATACAGCCGGCATAGATGCCGCGGCGCACCGGCTCCAGTTCCTCGATGATCTCCATCGCCCGCACCTTCGGCGCACCCGACAGCGTGCCGGCCGGGAAGCCGCCGACCAGCGCGTCCAGCGCCTCCAGCCCCGGCGCCAGCTTGCCCTGCACCTCGGAAGAGATGTGCATCACGTGGCTGAACCGCTCGATGGTGAAGCTCTCGGTCACCTTCACCGTGCCCAGCGCCGCCACCCGGCCCACGTCGTTGCGCCCGAGATCCAGCAGCATCAGGTGCTCAGCCCGCTCCTTCGGGTCGGCGAGCAGCTCGGCCTCCAGCCGCTGGTCCTCCTCGTTCGTCTCCCCCCGACGCCGCGTGCCGGCCAACGGGCGGATGGTCACCGTGCCATCGCGCAGCCGCACCAGGATCTCGGGCGACGAGCCGACGATGGAAAACCCACCGAAATCGAGGAAAAACAGGAAAGGCGCCGGGTTGATGCGCCGCAGCGCGCGATACAACGACAGCGGCGGCAGCGCGAACGGCGCCGAAAATCGCTGGCTGGCGACAATCTGGAACGCGTCACCCGCGCGGATGTATTCCTTGCAGGTCTCCACCGCCGCCAGGAACGCGGCGCGGGAAAACGTCGAATCCGGCTCGGCGATCGGCGGCAGCGCCACCGGCGGGGCGCCGTGCGGCAACGGTCGCTCCAGCGCCGCCTCGGCCTCGGCCAGCCGCGCCTGCGCCGCCTCCCAGGCCTGAAGCGCGCTCACCCGCTCGCGCGGATAGACCGGGGCGGCCAGGGTCAGCGTGTCATTGACGTTGTCGAAAATGGCGAACAGCGACGGCCGCGCCATGATCGCCTCCGGAATGCCCAGGTCGTCGCGATTCTTGTCCGGCAGTTGCTCCATCAGCCGCACCATGTCGTAGCCGAGATAGCCGATCAGCCCGCCGCACATCGGTGGCAGCCCCTCGGGCACCGCCATCCGGCTTTCGGCGATCAGCGCGCGCAGGCTGTCCAGCGGCGGGCGCGCATCGGCCACGAAGGCATACGGCGCGGCCCGCGCATCGCGGTTCAGCTCGGCCTTCCCCGCCCGGCAGCGCCACACCAGGTCGGGATCGAGCCCGATGATGGTATAGCGCCCGCGCGACGCCCCGCCCTCGACCGACTCCAGCAGGAACGTGTTCGGCTTGCCATGCGCCAGCTTCAGACACGCGGCCACCGGGGTTTCCAGGTCGGCAACCCCGCGCGACCACAGCAGCCGGCCGCGACCCTGCTCGTAGTCGGCGCGGAACTCGGCAAAGCCGGGCGGGGGCGAGGCGTTCATCGAAGCTCTCCGAAGGCGTGGTAGTGCGGCTCGCAGCCTAATCCGGCTGCACGATCCGGTCGACCATGGTCTTGTTCACCTGCGGCCGCGCCCGCGCCCGCAGCCCGGCGATCAGCACCGCCTGCACGTCGTCGCCGATCGCCTGGCCCAGCGCATCGCGCACCTGGCCATAGCCGATCGGGTCGGCATCCGGCTGGGCCGGCTGGATCTCAGCCAGCACGGCGACCACAAAGCCGTCCGCCGTTTCCACCATCGTCGCCTCGCCCGGCTTCAGCTCGAACAACGGATTGACCAGCTGCAGCGGAACCTCGTCGGCCGGCCGCGCACCGCGGCTGACCTCCGGCAGGCGCCTGGTCGGCACATCGGCGATCAGCGCCGCATCGGCCAGGCTCTGCCCGCCCTTGATCGCCTCCAGCATCTTCGCTGCCGCCGCCTCCTGGGTGCGACGGATATCGGCCTGCATCCAGTCCTCCAGCACCGCCTCAGCCACCGTGTCGAACGGGCGCGGCGCAGGTGGCGCGATATCCTCGACGACGAACGCGTAGAACCCGGACAGCACACCGGGCTTGCGCGGCGCCTCGATCAGCCGCGGCGGCTCGCCCTTCACCGCCTGGAACGCCGCCGCCACCAATGCCGTGCGCAGCCCGTCGCCGCCCGGGATGGGGGCCGCCACGCCCTCGGCCGTCAATCCGCGCGCATCCAGCGTGCCGGTGAGCGCCGCCAGGCCGAGATCGCCCGGCAGTTCGTCCAGCGGCAAGCCGCCGGCCAGCAGGTCGTCCACCTTGTTGGCGTGCTCGTACAACACGTCGGCGGCGCGGTCAGCCTGCACCTGGGCGACCAGCAGCGGTTTGACCTCGTCGAAGCTGCGCGCGCTGCCCGGCACCACCTTGGTCACCCGCACCACGTGCCAGCCCAGCGCGCTGCGTACCGGCCCCGCCACCGCCTCGGGTGCCGCGGCGAACACCGCCTCGGCCAGCTCCGCGGCGGGGATTTCGCCGCGCAGGGCATCGTTCAGCTCGACCGGTGCGGCCCCCACGGCCTTCGCCGCCTCCTGCATCGCCGCCCAATCCGCACCGCCGGCCCATCGTTCGGCCAGCGCGCGGGACTGCGCCTCGTCCTGGCTCAATAGCACCTGCACGCTGCGCTTCTCCGGCTGGACAAACTCCGCCGTCCGCGCCTGATAGGCCGCGCGCAGCGCCGCCTCGTCGGCCACGACATCGCCGGCCAGCCGCTCGGGCGCCAGCACCACCGCCTTGATGCGGCGATATTCCGGGGTCGAAAAGCGGGCGATGTTGTTGGCGTACCAGCGCTCCAGCACCGCCCGCTCCGGCGCCGCCGGCCGCGCCACAGCGTCCAGCCGCAGCTCGGCCATCTCGGCGATGCGCTTCTCCTGCTGGAAGGCATAGACCAGCCGGTTCATGATCTCCGGGCTTGCCGCCCCGGCCCGCGCGGCGGTCATCAGCTGGCGCTGGGCAATATCGATGCGCATCAGGTCCAGGAAACGCGGCTCCGCCATGCCGTTGTTGCGCAGCACGTCCTCGAACTGCCGGCGGTTGAACCGCCCGTCCGGCCCGGCAAACGCCTGGGTGTCCCACACCGCCTCGCGCAGCGCCGCATCGGGCACCACCAGACCCATCTCCGCCACCGCCACCGTCACCGCCACCTGGGTGATCAGCCGCTCCAGCGCCTGCGCCGCAACCCCGCGCTTCATGTCCGCCGTCGGCTCCACGGTGCCGCCCAGCATTCGGGTCACCTGCGACAATTGCCGGCGATAGGCCTCGCCCACCTCGTCCAGCTCGATGCGCCGGCTGCCGACCGTCGCCACCGCCGTATCGGTGCTGCGGTTGGTGAACACGTCGCCCACACCCCACAACACGAACACGCCGATCAGCAACAGGAAGAACACCTTGGCCGCCCAGGTGCTGAGGAAGGCGCGAAATATGGAGATCATTGGTCTGTCCCGCAGAGCAAGCAGCCCGCCCTATGCCCGATTTCCCGCCCAGGGGCAAAAAAGTAAATCCCGGGGGCGATCATCCACCCCCCGGCTCACGGTTGCTGAAACAGGTCGGCTGAAAACGAAAGCTGAAATGCTTTCCCGGGACGTAATACCAACTGTGGAAGCTTTGACTTACTGTTTGGCAAGACCAGGGCTTTGCCGTTGCGGCGCGAAGCCGCACCGCAGGGACCCACCAGGTCCGGAGCGCGCCTTCGCGCGACGTGCCAAGCCCCTGGACCTTAAATAGATGAAAATAAATGGGTTTCCAAAGGCCGCCGGCCGTCGCGCGAAGGCGCGCTCGGGACTTTGGTGGGTCCCTGCGGTGCGGCTTCGCGCCGCAACGGCAAAGCCCTG
>Ga0105047_10019024_pt1 | contig 10614 bp, 10 predicted proteins | sample MAT04_FD_78384 | JGI IMG/M metagenome (GOLD analysis project Ga0105047, IMG submission 78384) | Freshwater microbial communities from Lake Fryxell liftoff mats and glacier meltwater in Antarctica - MAT-04 (megahit assembly) | ecosystem: Environmental > Aquatic > Freshwater > Ice > Liftoff...
ACGCGCAGCCGGTCCAGCCAGTCGCGGCGCAGCCAGAAGAGCCCCGCCCCTTCGGGCCCGAGCAGCCACTTGTGCCCGTCGGCCGCGAGGGCATCGATCGGCAGATGATTCACATCCAGCGGGAGGACACCCAGCGACTGGATCGCATCGACAAAGAAGAAGATGCCGCGTTCCCGACACATTTCACCGATCGCGCTCAGGTGATTGCGGTAGCCGCTGGCGAATTCGACCGCACTGAGCGACACGAGCCGGGTGCGACCGTCGATCGCCTTGCGCAGATCGTCGAGCGCGATGCGGTTGCCGCGACTGGGGACCGCGCGAACCTCGACCCCGCGGTCGCGCAGGTTCATCCACGGGTACTGGTTCGAGGGATACTCTTCGGCGGCAGTGATCAGGTTGTCGCCCGGCTGCCACGGGAACCCCTCGGCCACGAGCGAGATGCCGGTGGAAGTGTTCGGAATGAAGGCGACGTCGAGCGGGTCGGCATTGAGCAACCGGCCTGCGAGCAGGCGGGCCTCCTTCAGGCGGGCGTCCCATCGAAGGAAGGAGACGATGCCGTTGAGGGCCATGTCGTCGACATATTCCCTGACGGCATCCGCGGCGACGCGCGGCAGCGGCGCGACCGCGGCATGGTCGAGAAACGCCCACTTGGTGGTGACGGGAAACCTGGTGCGGAACGCGGTCCAATCCATGGTGGCAGTGTCAACCGGAAGAGGGGAGGATTCAAGCGGAAATCGCGGGGAGATGAAACAAACCGGGCCCGGCGTCTCGGGGAGAGAGGCCGGGCCGTTGGCGAAGTCGGGGGATCGGTCAGGAAGCGGACCAGCGTATCAGGCACTCCGAAGGCTTCCATTCCCGCTTTGCTGACAGGCACTGGACGGGCCCGGTATAATGGTCAGGACGTTACGACCGCCTGGCCTTCGGTGATCCGTTGCTGCTGGCTGAGCGGCAGCAGTTCCTGGCGATAGATCGGTACATCCCGGGGGGCTTCGATGCCCAGGCGAATCTTTCCACGATCGATATCAACGACCGTGATACAGATGTTATCGCCAATGAAGATCTTTTCTCCCAGTTTCCGGCTGAGTACGAGCATGACGCTTCCCTCCTAAGAAGAGCGTGGTCTGGGGCCCTCGATTGGCCCGACGGAGTGCACGTTCTATTTTACGCTACGTTGGTACCCTGATGCGCTGCATGCGCCCCATTTTTCGCCCGCATTGCGGGGGTCACCCCCTGTCAGCTCCGGCATCGCGGGCGGGATCGGCACAGTCCCCAACACCGTTCCCGACCGGGCTTTCCGACCGAGCGTCGTGACCTGCCCCTGCCGCATCGCTGCCACCGGCTTCCCCGGTGTTTCCGCTGCGTTCCCGCCTGCCAGCTCTGCTTCGTTCATCCGCGGGCTGATAGCCAACTTACCCATTCCAGCCTACCGGAAACCCTTACCCCGCCGGTAGGGTCACCCATGCCGAACTGGTAAAGAATCCGGCTCCAGCTCTTGGGAAATCGCTACAGACGGTACAACTGGAAGGGGGAGCCTCAAGCACTGCAACGCAAACGCTGAAGAGCCTTCGAGCGCACGGCACCTTTAAACGAAGTGGCCGAAGTGTTGGAGCGGCGATGTTCCACCCGTGTTCCGACGCTAAAGTCTTCGACACGGTTCGGGAATGGGGCCGGACGCCGATTGACGCGGACGATTTGGACAGGGGATAGGCGACTACGGGCGTTTCAGATCGAGAACGCGGACAATGCTCAAAGGACTCGTTTCCAATCCCAGAACGTCAACCGCCTCGTCGACACCCAGCATTTCGTAGACATCGTCCCAGATTTCCGCTTCAAACTCGCAGACGCGAACCGGCAATGGCGGTTGATTGACATCATGGAGTTCGAACCGCATGAGCCTCTCATTGATCTCTCGAATCCGCCCCTTGAGTTCTACTCGCCGTTCGGTCATGGCCGGCAGTCGTGAAATCGCTCCATTGACTATGCCTCTCGATCTTCGGGTGAGACGCACAGGCTCGATGGTTCTGGTTGCGAGATCCCCGCGAATCTCGAGTTCCTTCACAGCACCTCGCGGTGACGGCGTCAGGAACTTCAACGCCTTAACAATCACCCGGCTCAAGTCCGCATCATTTGGAACCGGCAAGGCTGCCGCTTCGGATGCCGTTGAGGTGAGCCAACTCAGACCCGCCTTGAGATGATCGGCCACTCGGTTCAACACGTCCCGCTCATCGAGAATCTCGCTTTCGGCCAACCCCTCGAACAGGTCGGGCTCACTCAGCGGAGAACGGAACTGGACTTCAAAGCTGGCAGTAAGCGTCTTCTGTACTGGCAGGTCATATAGTTTTTGCAAGGCTCGTGATGATCGACCACGCCGAGTGGGCAGATCCATTTCGTATTCGGCCAGGCACTTCAGCGCTTTTTGCGCTCCTTCAACCGTGCTCTTGATCACACTTCCGGGGATCTCGCCCGGCTTGATCGCTTCGCCGGTTGCCCGGAGGCTCAGAATCGGTTCCAGCGACCGGTAGAGCATCGTTCGAGGGACTGGCAATGCATCCTGCGGCAAATCCACAAGTTGTGTCAGCCACACAGAACGAACATCGCCGTCGTTCGTTTGATCGACCACATATACGCGGGGTTGGTCTAAGCTCTCACGCAGCGTGAGGTCGCCTCGCTGAAGTTGTTCGATCTGTTTCGAAGTGACGGGTGCGACGAGATAACGCATCGTTTCGGCATCTTCGTCCAACCAGTGAACCAGGCAAAGGCCGCCGTCTTGATCGTAAAGCGTGAACGTGCGGGGGCAATCGTACCAGATAAGTACGTCGATAGGCTCAAACCGGCCAAAGTAGCTTGTATCTTTGGGTGTACCGACAACAGCCCACATCAGACCACTTCCTCCACATCACGGAACAAGTCGAGGCGGGCGCATTCGCAACTCGGCCACCAGGTCATGTGGCTCGGCCGCTGTCCTGGAGTCAGCTTGGTGACGCCATCGATCGGGCTCAGGTTTCCACGCGCCAGGAATTTCCCGAGACGCGGCATGCTGCGTGACATCCAGGCCGCATCATCCTTATTCGGGAAAACTGACAAGCCGAATGGCATGCACGGGCAGGGGGTTGGTCGACGCAACGCTCGCCCCTCTTCCGAAAAACTCAGGAAATCCGCTTCTTGACACTCGTTCGAACTCACGATGCGGAACACCGGGCCGTTGGATGCGACAGCGTCGGCTGGCGGACAACCAGTTGCCCAATCCTGCGGAAAAGTCATACGGCGAACTCGTACCAGACCTGACGAATTGGGCAAGACCATCTTCTCCTGCAACGGCTGTTGATTCTACCATCCTATCAGTCGAAAAAGCACTTTCCCCCGAATCCGCTTGACTTGTTCGCCCCGGCGGACGAATATCCATGTATCCCACCTGCCCGACTCGATCCTGCCTGGGCGGACCTGCCGATGCGCTGCTCTCCTGCGACAATGTTATTTCTTCTGCTTTCCCCGTTCGCTGTCGGGGCCGGGGAACCGCTGCATCAACAGATTGATCGCTTCATCACGGCCGGCGTGCCTGATTTCGCGAAGAAATCGGCCGGCTCCGCATCGGATGCCGAGTTCCTGCGGCGGGTCACGCTGGACCTGGCCGGCACGACTCCCAGCCATGCCGAGACGCGTGCATTCCTTGACGACAAGGATTCCGCACGACGCGCGAAGCTGATCGACACGCTGCTCGCCTCGCCGGGGTACGGCCGACGGATGACGCAGTTTTTCGACGTGATGCTGATGGAGCGGCGGCGCGATGCCAAGGTTTCACGCGCCAACTGGGAAACGTTTCTGCGGGCCAGCATCGATGCGAACAAACCGTACGACGAGATGGTCCGTGAAATTCTCTCCGCGGATGGTGTCGATGCCGCGAAGCGCGGACCGGCCAAGTTTTACCTCGACCGCGATGGCGAAGTTCAGGCGATCACACGCGATATCGGCCGGCTGTTTCTGGGCCGAAATATGCAGTGCGCCCAGTGCCACGATTCACCACTCGTCGATGATTACAAGCAGGAACACTACTACGGCATCCAGGCGTTCCTGAACCGCACGACCATGTTCCCGAACGCCAATGTCGCGACGGCTGTACTGGGCGAAAAGGCCGAAGGGGAGATCAGTTTCACCAGCGTCTTCGACGCGACGAAGGCTCAGAAGTCGACGCTGCCGAAGATGCCGGGCGGCAAGGCGATCAGTGAACCGAAGTTCGAAAAGGGGAAGGAATACAAGGTCGCTCCCACAGCTGCCACCGTGCGCCCGGTGCCGAACTTCAGCCGCCGCGAGCAACTGGCCGGGGCGATCACCGCCAGCCCGTCGTTTGACCGCAACATGGCCAATCGGCTCTGGGCGATGATGATGGGCCGGGGGCTGGTGCACCCGCTTGATCTCGATCATTCGGACAACCCGCCTTCGCATCCCGAGTTGCTGGATCTGCTCGCACGGGAGTTCGCGGAACACCGCTTCGACGTGAAGTACCTGCTGCGCGAGATCGCCCTGTCGCAGGCGTACCAGCGCTCCAGCGAACTGTCGGCTGATGCGAAAGACCTGCCCGAAGACCGCTACCTGATCGCAATCCTCAAGCCGCTCTCGGCCGAGCAGTTGGCCTATGCCACGATGCAGGCGACCGGCTTCACCGACTCGGTACGCCAGTCGTTGAAGGCTCCGACCGACGCGGCCATGCAGGCATCGCTGAGCGCGCAGGTGCCACCCTTCGTCAAGATGTTCGCCGCCGCCCCCGGCCAGCCGGAGGACGATTTCGAAACCAAACTCGATCAGACGCTGTTCCTGAAGTACAACCAGGCGATCCGCGGCCTGATCTCCGTTCGGCCCGGCTCACTGCTTGATCGCACCATCAAGCTGACCGACCCGGCAGCACGGGCCAACGAACTGTTCCTCGGCATCTTCAACCGCCCGGCCACGGCCGACGAGAAGAAGGAGATCGCCGACATGATGAAGAACGCGAAGAACCCGCCCGAAGAAGCGCTGGGCGAGATCATCTGGGCGATGCTTGCCAGTGCCGAATTCCGCTTCAACCATTGAGGCAACATGCAGTCGAAGCGTGCTCCGCTTCGCAAAGCCTGCGCGTCGCGGCTAACATTCGACCATAGAAAGGGCCAATCATGAACTTCTGCGACTACGCATGCCAACAACCTTCACGCCGCGCCTTCCTCGGAGCGTCCGCCGGCATGTTCACCGGCATGGTTGCCCCCGCAGCGTTGAAGCAGATCACTTCGCAGCAGAAGCGCGTGGTCGTCGTCTTTCTCGCGGGCGGCTCTTCGCAACTGGAAACCTGGGATCCGAAGCCGAAGACCGACACCGGCGGGCCGTTCAATACGATCCGCACCTCCGTGCCCGGTACGCACATCTGCGAATTGCTGCCGCACACGGCCAAGCAGGCGCATCGTCTGGCGATTGTGCGCGGCGTGAACACCGGCATCAACGAGCACGGCCAGGGCGCGGTCCACATGCTGACGGGCCGCAAGATGGACCCGGCCCTGCAGTACCCCGAGATCGGCGCAGTCGCCGCCAAGCTGCTCGCGCGCGATGGCGAAGGCATGCCCGGCCACATTCAGATCACACCGCGCGGTGGCAGCGGCTTCAGCAGTAAGGACGCCGCGTTCCTGGGACCGAAGTTCGCCAGCGTCACGCTGGCCGACGGCAAGCCGCCCGCCGACCTGTTCCGCCCGCAGGGGCTGACGAGCGATGCCGACCGCGAACGTGAGGCACTGCGGCTGAAGCTGAACGAGCGCTTCGCGAAGTCACGCAAGTCGGCCCAGACCGAGGCGTACACCGAATCATTCGAACAAGCCGCCCAGTTCTTCGAGAAGCAGGAAGCCTTCGCGGTCGACAAGGAAGACCCGAAAACCGTTGACCGCTACGGTCGCCACGACTTCGGCCGGCACATGCTGCTCGCCCGCCGGCTGCTCGAAAGCGGCTCGACGTTCGTGAAAGTCACGCACTCGAACTACGACACACATCACGAGAACTTCGATTTCCACATCGAACAACTCGCCGAGTTCGACCGCCCGTTCGCCGCGCTGATCGACGACTTGGCCCTGCGCGGCATGTGGGAATCGACCCTGCTGATCGTGATGGCCGAGTTCGGCCGCACGCCGAAGATCAACGACCGCTACGGCCGTGACCACTGGGGTACCGCCTGGAGCGTCGCTTTGGGAGGTTGCGGCATCAAGGGCGGCGCGGTCCACGGCAAGACGAACGCCAACGGTACCGCCGTTACCGACGGCCAGGTCAACGGCGGGCACCTGTTCCACACCTACTTCCGGGCACTCGGCCTGGACCCGACCAAGAACTTCTACCCCAACGAACGCCCCGTACCGATCGCCGACCCGAAGGCGGCAGCGATCAGTGAATTGCTGGCGTGATGGGTGCATGGCAACGCCGCAAGCGGCGGCGCATCCCCCAATCCCGCATCCTTTCCCAGCTTCCGCACAAACTCGACGCGATTGACGGAACTGCTGAAGTTCACCGCTGAGAATGACGAATTTTCAATGGGGGAAGGTGTCGACTGTCGTCAGCGGGGATGGGGACCATGGACTTGAGCCACTTCGGTCTGCGGGCGCGACCGTTCCGCACAACGCCGGACGTGGATGGCTACTACCCGGCCACCACGCACGAACAGGCGCTCGCCCAGCTGCATGAAGGGCTGGCCGAAGACGAAGGCGTCATGCTCGTTCAGGCCGAGCCCGGCCTGGGTAAGACATTGCTCGCTCATCGATTCATTGAAACTCTGCCCGAAGGGGCTCGTTCCGCATTCCTGACGCACGGCGCGTACCAGAACCGGGCCGACCTGCTGCAGGCGATCCTCTTCGATCTCGGCCTGCCGTACCGCGAGATGAGCGAACAGGAACTGCGCCTGTCGCTGCTGGAAAGCTGCCTCGATCATTTCCGGGAGCAGGGGCGAACGGTCATCCTGATCGACGAAGCGCACCTGCTGCCGGCCGCGATGCTTGAAGAACTGCGGTTGCTCAGCAACCTCGAGGGCAAGAAGGGCAAGGCGGTGCAGGTGATCCTGCTCGGCCTGCCGCGCATGGCTGAGACGATCGAACTGCCGGGTCTCGACGTTCTTCGCCAGCGAATGAGTGTCTGTGCCCGTTTGGAGCCGCTGAGTCCTGAAGAATCGGCCGACTATGTTCTGCATCAGTTGCGACGCTGCGGCGGTCGGCCGGAGAAACTGCTGGGTGAAGATGTCCTCGACATCATCAGCCATGCCTGCCAGGGCGTACCGCGTTACTTGAACCAGGCGGGCCATCTGGCGTTCGCGCTGGCAGAAGAAGCAGGCAACAACCAGGTTGATGCCGAGGCTGCCGTCGAAGCTGTTTCGCGGCTGGGCCTGGATGAATCGGCCGGGCCGGCTCAATTGCAGGTGGCGCGCGAACTGATTGCTGACACACCGCCGCCGTTGCCGATGACATCGACCCCGCATGGACCGCCCGTTTATGTCTATGGTGGCGGGCCGGGCGTTGATGAACGACTGCTCGACCCGAAGGTCGCCCGCAGCTGGCAGACGCCGCCCTCGCGGGCCGGTTGATTGAAGCCGTGGCGAATGACTACGAGCCGCAACCGTAAGGGAGCGGTGAACGCCTACCGCTCCCTTACGGTTGCGGCTCGTTATTCCGTCCTTGAATGCAACGTTGCGGAGTATCCCACGGATGGGTCGCACCTACGAGGCACTGGTTCACGGACGCAGCCGGCGCGAAGCTCCCGACGAGGCTTCCGTGCCGTCCACCACGTTCCTGCCGTTCGTTCCCGAACATGTTGAACCCGACATGTCGGCCCATGCCGATTCAGATCCGGCGTTGCTCGGCTCCACCGCCGATACGGCCCTCGGCGGCGACAAACTGCGCGACAACAACGACGTGCCCTACATCGAAGTCGGCGGACCGCGTGGCTCGGCTCCGACGCTGAGCCCTCTCATCGCCCCAACGTCGATCCCCAACCCGCAACCGCTCAAACTGACCCCGGTACCGGCACCCGTCGAGCAGGCACCGCCGACGGTTGCCTTCTTCCCGTTGCCCGAACAGCAGCCGCTCGATGTGGCGCGCGTTTCGCGTGAACTTGTCGCCCTGCATCGGCCTGATCATGCTTCCAGTGCCCAGTACCGCAGCATGCTGGCGGGAATTGCCGGCCAGCATACGGGGAACGCCTGCCCGCTGCTGGTGTTCACGTCCGTCGGGCAGGACGTCGATGTCGCCACGATCATTCTCAACCTGGCGATCACCCGGGCACGTGAAGAACAGAAGCGTCTGCTGGTCATCGAAGCGAATCACGCCCAACCGCTGCTGGCCGAGCGAATGGGAATCACGTCGCTGCCGGGGCTGCGTGAGCTGCTGCGTCGCGACGTCCCCGCCACGATCGCGCTGAAGCCGACTGCTCAGCCGCGGCTGTACGCCCTGCCGCCCGGCGACCCCGACTTGCCCGTTCCCCAGGATGCGGAGGCGCGGCTGCCCGAAGTTATTAATCATCTGCGGAAACGGTTCGACTGGCTGTTGGTCAACGCCCCGGAATGGGGGATCGACGGTTCATCGGAATGGCTGGCACTCGGCGATGCCGCGTACCTGGTGGTTCGCCACGATCAGTGGGAAAAGCCCGAGGTGGAAGCCGCGCATCAGGGGATCCTGACAGCGGGCGCAAAGCTGCGCGGCTACATGACAATCAGATAATTCGTTGAGCGTCCATCCCGACGGGATGCACAACTTTATTCGCCGACGTAGGGCATCAGGCCCATGAAGCGGGCGCGCTTGACGGCCAGACTGAGTGCCCGCTGGAACGTCGAGCAGGTGCCCGACCGCTTGCGGCTGAACATCTTGCCCTGTGCCGTGCACATCTTTTTCAGACTGACGACGTCCTTGAAATCCACAAACGCGGGACGCGGGCAGCCTTCCTTCGTGCAGAAGCGGCAGCGGTTCTTCTTGTTGCGTCCCAGTTTCTTCGTAATCATGCGGCAGTCAACCTCTCGAATCGACCCGGCCCGTAAAGTACTGAAATTTTTCGGAAGTGATAAGGTACGGCCCTCACCGTACGCCGGCAACCCGGCCACATGCGAAAATATGCATCTGGTGAATTGTTTCAGGCTCGCCAGCTGCATCATGGTAGGCCGGTCGCTCCGCAACCGGCTCGACATGCGCTTCGACCAGTGAACGAGCGGGCGACAGGGGGCAATACGCCCGGTAGCGGAGCAACCGGGCTACTTCTTCAGTCGACTAATGTTCCCCGTTCGCAGCCTCGATAATGCCCGTTGAACGCTCTCGTTCCGCACAAATCCGCGGCATCGGCAGCGGTTCAAAGTCGAAGTGGGGATCGAACTTCGGCAGGTCGATCTTGAAAGCGCTCTCTCGCATTTTCGGTTTTGTTCGTGGCCAATCGATCTCCAGGGAGAAGTCGACCCGCAGCTTCACCACCGGCTTCTCGCTTTCCACCGCCTGTATCATTCCGAAGTGCGCCTGCTCAATGCCGTGGGCGGGGTCGACCTCCAGGTTCGCCATCTCCTGGAAGTGACTTCGGATCATCATTCCCCCCGGATCCAGCACCACGCCCTTCATGTCGGGGGGCGGCAGTATCAGGTTCTCTCGTTCTTCGCCGCTTGTCGGCGTCGCCATCACTTGCGCGGGTGAAGGCGACGCCGCAAGCGGCTCGGCGCTGCGCGTACCCTTCGACATGTACCCGGTCGCGAAACCGCCGCCTGTGATCGCCACAATCAGCAGCACTTTCCATGCGCCCATGTTGCACCTGTTCTTCCTGTGAATCGGTTCGTTCGCGGTCCGTCGCGTGAAGTGCAACAAATATATGCCAGCGTGAAAATGCTGTCGAGAGCGACTGATTTCTCGCACGACACGACCGAAGCGGTTCGCTACAGTGAAGTCGCGTCGTCCGCCATTCTTTCTCCTTAAGGAACGCGCATGAAACGCTGGATTCTCGCCCCGATCGCGATGGTCGTTTGTGCCTTCACCCTGTCGGCCGCATCGCCGACGGACAACCCGGCTGCCGCCTACAAGATCGCGTGGGTCGATGCTCTGCCGTGGAAGAACGTCGCCAGCATTGCCGACTTCCCGGGCGATGCCCTGCCCGCGCGCATCGACGTCGCGCAGAAGGCGCTGACCGCCAAGGGGGGCGGAGTGCTCTTCTTCCCCGCCGGCACCTACGCATTCACCGATCACGTCCGGATCGGCAACGGCATCATCTGGAGAGGTGAAACGCCGAAGGTGGCAAGCGCGAAGGACGACGGTTACGTCCCGCCCACCACGTTCGAGTTCCCGCAGTACAAACCGAAGCTCGAAGGCGAAGGCACACCGATCGACACCGCCTTCAAGGGCATCTATGTCGAGAAGCCCGAGTCCGACAGCAACTGCGGTCTGGTCAACATCGCGATCAACCGCGGGCATGTCGATTTCAAGGAGGCTGAGGGGTACAAGGGCGGCCGCAACCGCCTGATCGTCGGCTGCGTGCTCAAGAATGCCGCGGTCGCCAGTTCGGCCGTGCCCGACCTGAAGATCGGCCAGCACGCCTGGCAGCGCTTCACCGAACGGCACCACCCCGCCGTTCGCATCCATGCGGAAGAGAACATTCTGGCCG
>Ga0105047_10019025_pt1 | contig 10614 bp, 6 predicted proteins | sample MAT04_FD_78384 | JGI IMG/M metagenome (GOLD analysis project Ga0105047, IMG submission 78384) | Freshwater microbial communities from Lake Fryxell liftoff mats and glacier meltwater in Antarctica - MAT-04 (megahit assembly) | ecosystem: Environmental > Aquatic > Freshwater > Ice > Liftoff...
AAACTCGACGATATGTTCAAGGTCATCCGACAGCGCAAGAATCCCGACATCCCAATCGGCCCGCATTGCAATGATCCGTATTCCTGCGCCCTGATTGACCATTGCTGGAAATTCCTGCCATCGCATAGCGTCTTCGATTTGTATCGGGGTGGGAAGAAGGGCTTCGATCTGCTCGAACAGGGCGTCACCTCGCTGGCCGAGATCCCCGATGATTTCAAGCTGACGGCCAATCAGGGGATTCAGAAGCAGTCCGCCATCTCCGGTAAGCCGTACATCAACAAAAAGGCTATCGCCAAGTTTCTGGCGCAGCTCGAATACCCTGTCAGTTATCTGGATTTTGAAACAGTCAACACGGCGATTCCGTTGTTCGATGGGTTGCACCCCTACCAACAGGTGCCGTTTCAATTCAGTTTGCATACCGTCCGCGCTCCCGGAGCCAAGCCGGAGCACTTTAGTTTTCTGGCGGAAGGGCGTGTCGATCCGCGACCGGCGTTCATGCTCAAGTTGAAAGATGCCCTTGCTCGTACCGGCTCCATCGTGGCTTACAACGCGTCGTTTGAACTGGGCCGACTCGACGAGTGCTGCGAGGCGATGCCGAAATTCGCGTCATGGGTGAAAGCCGTTGAGGGGCGGATTGTCGATTTGTTGGGGCCGTTCCGGTCATTCGACTACTACCATCCCGATCAGCATGGCAGTGCCTCGATGAAGGCGGTGTTACCGGCGCTGACCGGCAAGGGTTACGATGGGTTGGAAATTCAGGAAGGCGGAACAGCCTCCAATGAGTTCTTGCGCGTAACATTCGGGGATGTGACGGCCGCGGAACAGCGTCGGGTCCGTCAACAACTGGAAGACTACTGCGGACGGGATACCGAAGGGATGATCTGGATCACGGCCGCGCTGCGGTGGATTTGATCAATGCGAAAGATTGGAAAATCGGGTCAGCAGACTGCCGCGATAGCGTTCGATTGGTTTCATCATGGATCATTGCTCCCGCTGCATAAACGGATTGATGGAACCCCGTGCGGTGAGCCTATGGACATTGTCGCCAACCGTGCGCATCCACCGCAGTTCCTCCTCCGACATCGGGCCGAGTTCCAGCGCCTTGAGATTGGCTTCCAGCTGCTCCGTCGTCGCTGGACCAGTCAGGCAAACATCCGCACGTGGATTGGAGAGCACAAAACGGTAGCAGTCAGCTGCCGTAGGGGTGCGAAGTCCCGACGGCGTGTTCTTGGGATCAATTAGCGTACCCCAGCGGGTGGCGGTGTAGCAGACAACCCCGGGAGGCGCTTCGCCCTGGCGCTCGATATACGGAAACACTTCCTGTTCGACTCCTCGATGCGCAGCATTGTACCGCATCATCAGCACTTGGAGTCGAGCGTCTCGGGCGAATTGCTGGAATATCGGCCGGTTGTGACAAGACACGGCGATGTGCCGAACGCGGCCGACTTGTCTCAACCGCAAGGCCGCTTCCATCAGCCGTGGCGACAGTGGTGTGTTGTGCCAACCCAGCAGCAGGAGGTCTGCGTAATCCAGTTTCAGACGGCGCAGACCGGACTCGATCCCGTATCCAAGCATCGTGCCATTCCGAGAATACGATTGCAACACTACCACCATCTTCTCGCGATGCTGATCGGCTAGATGACGAAGCGCATCGCCCATTCCATTGCGACGGGCACTGCCCCAGTAGAAATAGTTACAACCGCGCTCGAATGCCGCTTCGTAGGCGCGGGCCGGCGCGCCGTATGAGGAGCCAAGTCCCAGTCGTCCAACAGTCAGCCCGCTGCGACCGAGAACCCGTAGGGCTGTGAAGTCGTTTGGAATTGGGGCCGGTTCAGTCATCCGGTTGGCACCGGTTCGTGCGGTTTGCGGCCGGTGACCCGCGCATACGACTTTCCGAACGGACAGACAGCGCCCTCGACTTTCTTCACCAGCCCGTACGCGAGGCCGCGTTGCTTGCGTCGCGCCCGTCGGCAGACCGGACAGTTTGTGCAGATCTTCGCAAGCGCTTGGTCTTGGGGCTGGTTCACGACGACGATGCTAGTAGAACGGCATCTTGATGTCCAACCGGGTTGGACATCGATTCGCAACGATGATGCCGTAGGTGCAAAACCGGAGCACCAGCCCCGGACTGCGGGTGACCGACCGGGTCGCGAGTTCGCCGGTCTCGGCCAAATCAATCAACGCAAGGAGCAACAGTTTGTGCGGCGCTTCCCCCTGCACGCCCCACGCCCGGCGGCGGGATTCAGCCGTGTCAGTTTTCCCAGCCAGCGCCGCTTGATGACTTCATTCATGGGGATTAACTTGAATGTAACTTGTCTCCGCGATCACATGGTGGTTAGATGGCGGTATCCACCCGTCAAAAGGCCAGAAGTGGACAGACGTGCCGAGTTCACGTCGAATACGCCGCAAACACGGGATGCCCGAGTGTGTGGATTTGGCTACGGAGCCTTGCACGTCGAAATGAAAGACGGATTTGGCTGTCCGTGCGCGAAGTTCGGCCACGCGGCGCCATTTGGTTTCGCCGGTACGAGCCGCTCCATTACCGACCAGGCCATCGCGGACGAAATCCACGTAGATGTTATCCTGATCCGTCGGCCAGTGGCCGCAGAAATCGTCGAGAAACACATCCCAATTCAGCGGCAGGCTGTGGCGCTCGAAGTGCGCCAGCGGGAAGGAGAACGCAGGGTCGATACCGACGATGGTTGGTGTAGGCTCATGCAGGGCCGCCATCAGCCATTCAGCCAGGCCGCGACGCGTCCAATACTTCCTTGGGCTAGGAGGTGGCTGGATTTCCGTAGCCGGCTCATTACCAACAGCCGAATAAACCCGCAGCCCCGACAGGCTGTCCATCGGCGTCTTGGCACCGGAATAGTCGATGCCGATGTAGCGGGAGAATGCGCTCATCGATCCGGCCGTTTACTGGTTCTTGAGCATCACTCGGAGTTTATCAATGCTTAGTGCCTTCTTGGGATTCATGTGTATCAGCATGTGGCAGTTCGCACATACCACCGCAAGGTCTGAACTCTTGGTAAGTTTAGGCGTGCTCTTCCACCCAAGTTGCTTCTTGTGATGCACTTGTAGCACCCGCATTCCCATCCCCTCTAGTGTCTGTGAGTAGTTTGTATCGCAGGCCGCGCAAATTCCTTTCGATGCGTCCATTGCTTGATTGCGCAAGCGGCGGTCACGACTGCGACGATAACCAGTGTACTCGATAGGCTTGCCTTCCTCTGCGGACGTGCTGGCCTGTGCCAAAGCCGCAACCGGTATCGGTCGCTTCAAGTGCACTGCCCATAAGTGTTCGAGACGGGTTGAGTCTGTCGAAGAAATGTCAACACCACTCATCTGCGTATTGAGTAGATTGGCGCTAACCTTGCCTTTCAGTATTGCAGATCGAGATAAAGCTAGTTCCGGCAATAAAAGTGCGTCCCACTCAACGCGAACGCGCCAGCACCTTTCGCCTTTCCGACGCTTCTCGGACTCCCAGTGTGGAGAATTGTAAGACCCTTTTGTAATCCAGCCGGATCCCATCATTCCCGGAAGCTGTGGCCTTGACGGTGTAGAAATACTCGCGCCCCAACCTCGATGCGTTTCCTTGCCCCGCAACTCCACCGAGTTTGTACGACCTTGCCTTGCGCCAATGAATCCAGATGTTCCTGTAGATCGTTCCAATCCCATTTTCTAGGGTTCCATGTGGGTAGGTATGTTGCCATGATCTTTCCTCATTGTGTGGATTCACGCGCGATGCCGGTAGAGGTTAATAGATCTCGGTATTCGAAGTGTCCCATTGCTCCGAGCCGGTTGACAAGTTCAATGGCTTTATCGCGGGCCGTTAAGTTGCCGCTTTGGATGGCTGTGCGGAGAATCTTCCGTATTTCGTCCCGCCAACTGTAGAACTTCCAGTAGTCTTGATTGCCTTCGATCATCAAACCAAGACACTCGACCGTCTGCTCAGGCATTGGCGCAGCGGTTTCCACAAGCCGATCCATGACGAGGCGGTCCGGTGCGGCTTTATTGACCAGACGCAACACCGCTATCAGCTGCGCCATCGCCCAATCGTTCTCGAACTTCCCAGAAGCGAACCACCATCCAAACGCCGCCAGTTCGGCTTCACATTGGTCAACACGTCCCCCTTGTTGGGCATGGGCTAAGCGCCGCTCCCACAACTTCACGAATAGTCTGCGTATCGCTTCCGATTCTTGTTGGGGTTGCTCCTTCAATGAACGACCAACGAACGCCATTGCTTCAGCACGCACCGCATCCGGCGCCTTCTCGAAAAACTCACCTAGCAGATTGTGATCAAGTTCGATTTCTCCCCGCCCGTAAACGAGCATCATGTGGGACGCGAGCCGCTGGTTTGGGTCAGAAAACTTCCGGCGTTCTTCGTTCGGCTCAGACAGTTCTCGAATCGCCAACCGATATGCCTTATCCAGCACTTTGAATCCGTCCTTCGTCGGCCAGTTGCTTACCACGTAAGCATCCCAAGCGGCGTTGAAATGCCCCCGCTTGTCGTTCGACAGCGGAAAAATCCTCTCGACGTTTTCATGCAGCCAGGCTTGATCGATCCGCCTAAGCCATGAGAAGTGACCATAGACCGACCGAATCGCCAAGGAGTGCTCTTGGGGCTCAAGGTGTGCGTTCAAGACCTTTCGCAACGACGGAATCTCATCGAGTCCGCGCCACGCCTGCCCGGTCTTCTCCAAGTGACGGCGCACCCATATCCCAAAGCCGACGGCGGCATACATGGCGTGCCCGCGAGTGGTATTGATCGAGTAGGTCAGCGGATCGCCACCGTACCGAGCTTCAGCTTCAACCGTTGGATCGGGGTCGTCAGTAATCGGTTCGATAGTTCGCCACACGGTTTCCCGGCAACTGAAGGGAATCTCGGCCACGCCCTCAGTCATCCCCAAGTCTAGGAGGCCTGCGATTGCATTGCGTGACCATCCCCAACCGGTATCCGAGTCGTAGTCGGATTTCCGCCCCGGTATCTCGCGCGGCTGTGCCACAACCCATTCGCAAAGGCTGAGGACGTTTTCCCACGGAAGTGCCTGCTTATGGTTAGCAACGACTTCACGCAACCCGGACATGAAGCCACTCACATAGATTGGGTCAACCTCTTTGAACAAGTTCGCCACTGCTGCGAACTTGACCGGTTCGGCTGCGACTGCCTCGGTCAGCGACCGGCCCAAACCCTCCGGCGACGGATCACGATGCCCACCTGGTGCTTTCCATTCCTTCAGATACCGAACAACCTGGTCGGCTGTCATCTGCTTCAAGTCGGCGGAGGACTTCGGGCTGGTCGGCCCGGTCCACGATGAATGGTACGATACAAACTCCGGATGTTCGGGCTCGTGACCCACGTCTCGTACCCATTGGTCGTACTTGGCTTTCCAGTCATCAGGTAGTGAGTCACGAATTGGCTGAAGCCGTTGCAGCTTCCGGATCTTCGCAGTCCGGTCTGGGTGGATTGTTTCAGGTGGCGGTTCGCTGCCCATGAAGCGGCGGTGTGCCTCGCGTTCTTCCTCAGCATCGACGGCGATGGCATCGATCCAGCCCAAGATGACCTGTTTCTGCTCAGCCTGAAGACGACCGAAACAATCGCGAGAAAGGAGCGTATATTCATGACGCAGTTCGCTGGTCTCGTAGTAATCGTGGTTTGTGAGCCGCGCTGCCACAAGATTGCCGGCCTTGTCGGGAAAAACTCTCAGCAGATGAAGCGCAATCCGCTTGAAGACCGTCCACCCGCGCCCTTCAAGGCCGTCTACCATGACCGGCAACTGCACCGTGTCCTCACTCACCAACTTCTCGCCGGTATCACGAACGGCATCAACCAGCGAATCTTGCGGCTGGTCATACTTCATGTTTTGTTCGTGTTCCTCGATTGCCGGATGCCAGATGAACGACAGGTCTTCTTTGGCATCCCGTCGCTCTGGCTTGGTTGAATACTCGACCGCCTTTTCGAGCAGGTCGCACAGCAGTGTAAACGTTTTGTCAGGCGCAGCCTCCAGCAAATCGGGTACATGCTTCTTGAGAATCTCGCCGTATTCCCACGCATCCATCCGAATCCGAGGCTCAAGCGGCTTGGAGAAAGCCTCGTTAATGTGCCGCTGCTCCGGCGTGCTTGTGTCCGGTAACACGGCCAAGAGCGTGGCGGCGAGACTCAAAGCTGCTTTCGCTTGGCTCTCCTTCGCCAAGTGGCTGACAAGTTTCCCCAAGTCCAGAGCTGAACCGAAGTGCAGGTCGGAACGTTGTTCGACCCAAAGGGCTTCTCGCTCCGCCAAGCGTGCCGACTTTTCACCCGGCAGCAGCAGGGCGGCGTTGACAAGATCACTGTGAACCAGCGGGTTCTCGGTTTCGATTTCCAAGGCAACGGCAAGAACGCCTTGCGGATCATCCTTTGCCACGCGAGCGAGAAACTGCGATTCAGGCCAATATGGGAAACTCACAGTCTGGTTTACCGGATCACGAATCGCTTCTGGAGGCGTTCGGAAGAAACCTTCCCCGAGCAACAGTGGAAGCCATCGCAGATGCGTGAGTCGCCTGAAGAAATAGCCACGGCACACCGGAGTGTTTGGAACATGGTTTTTCAGGCTGTCCACATCACCTGTGGTTGGGTTCGCCTTTGCGAGAAGCCGGTCAAGAACCTTGATCGTTTCCAAGTACCGGGATTCGTATCGTTCGAGTACCTGATTCAGCACCTCTTGGATGTCGTTCCAGAATCGCAGGAAGTCCTCGTCCACCTTTCGCGGCGAAGCCAACGAGTTCCGGTGAGCCCGCGCATGCAGCCCGTAGGCGTTGTCGCGGCCAATCAATCCCAACCACTTCAGTGAAATTGCATCTCCTTCAGAAAGTCCCAGAGCGCGCAGGATCGCCACCACTTCGGGACGGTGTTTGTCGCCGCCTGGCCCGGAGCGCTCCTTCTTCTCAGTCACCGCCAGCGGCTCTAACACATCCCGCAGACCACTCTCAATTTCCCGCAATGAATGGGAAACCAAGTGAGTTGCTGCCCCGAAGCTCTGCGGCGATGACATGATGTGGCAGGCATCCACGAAAAAACCGGCAGGACCATTTCCAACCAGAAGCAACCTACGGTGTATCCGCTCCTGTCGAGCATCAGCGAATCGAACCTCACCGGATTGCGTCTCGGCAGCCATCACTCACAGCCCTTCCGTGAACGTTTGGTGGAGGAGGGTTTGGAAGAGGTGGTCGGCTTGGCGTAACGCCTCCCGCTGTCGCGCCACCAGCCGCTCCTGTCCCGTTGCTGCCAATTGTGAAGTACCGAAGTAATCTCCCATCAGTAGCTCCAGCTCTCATGGGCTAATGGCGCAGCGTTCAACTCCTGCCGGTGCAAGCGCCATTGCGGTAGTTGCTCGTCCATGAGCGCGATGAAGCGCTCGTTATGATGGCGCTCGACCAGATGGGTGAGTTCGTGGACGAGGATGTATTCGAGACATTGCATCGGCTTCTTGGCGAGTTCAGTGTTGAGCCGAATCCGGTGGTCGGCGTGATTGCAGCTTCCCCATTTGGTTTTCATCCGCTGTACGAAGAATCGCTCGACCTTAACGCCGAGACGCGACTCCCACTTGGCGAGTAACGGGGGTACGGCCTGCTTCACTTGATTCCGATACCATTCTTCCACGATTGCCTGTCGTTTCTCCTGATCCGTTCCGGGGCGCACCCGCAAAACCATGCGGCTGTGTTTCAATTCGACGGAGGGCGCTTCGTCGCTTTCGCAGACCGTGAGCAGGTACCGCTTGCCCCAGACGTAGTGGCTCTCACGGTCCAGATACTCGCGCTGTGTTTCGCGTTCTTGACCTTTGAGTTTCCGCTGTTGCTGCTTAATCCAACCCAATTTGGTGACGGCGTAGACACGAATCGTGTCGAGGCTCATTCGTGACGGGGCGGAGATTGTCACGCGTCCGGTCGGGGGATGCACACTGAGGTGGACGTTCTTGATGTCCTTCAAGACCACGTCCACTGGGATGTCGCCCAGCTTGAGCCGTGTGACCATCAGTATTCCCTTTGCGCTTTAACGATAAGAAAAACCCGTTCCACCTCGGCCTCATCCTGAAGGATTTGATAGAGGGCGTGCTTGATGATCTGTTCGCGGGTCTGCACACCACGCCATGCATCGGGCCGGACGGTCTTCACAGCGGCGTCAATCTTCAGCGCTGTTTCTTCGTTCTTGCTCAAATTGTTATACAGCGCCCGCTTGCCCGGTGTGTCGAGCTTGGCTGGCGTCTCTTCCGAGTGACCGACCTCCACTTTCTTTGCGATCTCGGCAATACGTTTTAGGTACTCCTCGTACTCGATGGCTTTGGCTTTCCTGGCTTCGATGATCTCGTCGAGCAACTTCGACATCGACTCGTAGAATGCCGGGTCGATGAGGTGTTCCTTGATGATCTTTCGACGGACGTTGTTCTCGATGGTCTCGGCAATCGCGTCTTTGTTGCCCTTTAACCCACCCAGTTGATCCGCGATGGCTTGGGCGATGCCGGTTTTCACGATCAAGTCCAGCAAGCCAATCTCCCCAAATGGTGAAATCTTCCGTGGTTCATCAGCCTCGATATAGGTGTCGATGAGATGCCGCATGTCGGCTTCGTAGGGCTTGAGGTCCAACGTCTCGCCACTGGCCTTGCGGATGATCTCACGGACGTTCAAGTAATGGTCGAGTTGCCCCTTGATGCGGGTAATGTCGGTGCTGCTGTAGCCGGCAGCCTCCAGTTCGTCGGCGATGTTCGCGTAGGCGCGGACAAGCCCCACCGCCGCCTTGTACAGCGCCACGCGCTGCGGCTCGCACCCCTTCAAATCCTCGGCGATCTCCGTGTTACCGCAGAAGTAGTGGATGTGTTCCAGTTCGCCCTTGGGCTGCGCCACCGGCTCGCAAAGCAGAACGATGGTTTCCACGGCGTTATCGAGGCGTTCCTTGCCCTTTTTCAGCCGGTCTTGGAGCAACACGTCCGGATCCGAGCCACCGGCACTGTGATCCAGTTCGGCGGTATAGACCGCAATGGCGTTCTCGACCCTCTTGAACAGGTCTTTATAATCCACGATGTAACCGAAATCTTTGTCCTCGCCGTCCAGCCGGTTCGTGCGGCAGATGGCTTGGAACAGGCCGTGATCCTGCATCGACTTGTCGATGTAGAGGTAGGAGCAGGGCGGCGCATCGAACCCGGTCAGCAACTTGTCCACCACCACGAGCAGCTTCATATTGGACGGCTCTTTCGTGAACAACGCCTTTGCTCGGTCCTCGTAGGTCTCGGTTTTCGTCATGTTGGGCTTGGCGTCCACATCCTTGAGCAACTCGTTGTACGTGTTGTAGATGAACTGCCTGTCGGTCTCGGTGTTTGCGCCGACCTCCTCCTTGGTCACGTCTTGCGCCTGCGGGTTGTACGATGTCACTACGGCGCACCGGCCTCTGAACGGCGTCTTTTGGAACAACGCAAAATACCGGCACGCCTCGTGGATGCTCGACGCCACGAGCAGGGCGTTGCCGCGTTCGCTCGACAGGCGCGGCTTCACACTGAAATCGAACACGATGTCACTCACCACTCGCTCCATGCGCGACTTGGAACTGAGCACGGCCTGCATCGTGCCCCATTGCTTCTTCAACTCATCCTTCTGCCAGTCGTTCAGGCCCTTGGTTTTGGCCTCGAACCACGCATCAATCTTCTCCTGCGAGCCAAGGTGCTGGTCAATGTCCCGCGCCTCATACACGAGATCGAGGATCACCCCGTCCTCCACGCCCTCGTTGAACTTGTACGTGTGGATGTAACTGCCAAACACCTCCAGCGTGGTCTGGCTATCTTTCTTGAGCAACGGTGTGCCGGTAAACCCGATGAAGATTGCGTTGGGCATGATTGCCCGCATCGCCCGGTGCAACTTCCCGCTCTGCGTCCGGTGGCACTCGTCCACGAACACGAACACCTCGCCCACGGTCTTGCTCGGCTCCGCTTCCAGTTCCTTGATGAACGCATCGAAGTCGTCCACGTCCCGCTGTCCGAACTTGTGCACCAACGAGCACAACAGACGCGGCTTGGCCTGACCCAACTGGCTCACCAGATCGCGGGCACTGCTGGTCCGGTAGGGGGCTTCGCCGGCATCCTTGAAAACGCGCTCGATCTGTTTATCCAACTCATCCCGGTCGGTGATGATCGCCACGCGGGCGTGCGGGTTGTTCTCCAGAATCCACTTGGCCAGCAGCACCATGACGATGCTCTTGCCGCTGCCCTGCGTGTGCCAGATGATGCCGCCCTTGTGCTCGCGGACCTTCTTCTGGGCCTCCTTGACGGCGAAATACTGATGCACGCGGGGCAACTTCTTCACGCCGCCATCGAACACCACGAAATCATGCAGCAACTCGATCAGCCGCTCCTTGGCGCACATCTTCAGCAGATACTTGTCGAGCTTGAATCGGGTGTTGTCCTCTTCATCTTCCTTCCAGCGCAGGAAATACTTCTCCTCCGTCTTGATCGAGCCGTATTGCAGCCCCTCGGAATCGTTGCCGGCGAAGATGAACTGCACCGTGCTGAAGAACCACTCGTGGAACTCCGGTTGCTGGTTGGACAAACTCTGCCGGATGCCGTCGCCGATGCTGACCCGGCTGTTCTTCAACTC
>Ga0105047_10019026_pt1 | contig 10613 bp, 11 predicted proteins | sample MAT04_FD_78384 | JGI IMG/M metagenome (GOLD analysis project Ga0105047, IMG submission 78384) | Freshwater microbial communities from Lake Fryxell liftoff mats and glacier meltwater in Antarctica - MAT-04 (megahit assembly) | ecosystem: Environmental > Aquatic > Freshwater > Ice > Liftoff...
GGTCGCGAATCTCCAGGGCGAAGGTGAAGTGGTTGATCCCGGCCGCCACGATGTGATAGCGCTGCTCGAGCGCGCCGGTGTAGGCCCGCCATGCGCCGGGCGCCTCGTCATACGACTTGCGCAGGTCATCGGCCTTGGGCACCCGGCCCAGGACCTCGTTGACCAGGCGGTAGCCCTCGCCGATCTGATGGCACAGCCCGACAAAGCGCAGGCGGGTGTGGCGGTGCAGGGCCAGGCACAGCCGGCTGGCCGGATTGGTGAAGTTGAGCAGCAACGCGTTCGGCGCAAGCGCCTCGATGTCGCGGGCGATCGAGAGCAGGAGCGGGATATTGCGCAGCGCGTGGGACAGCCCGCCCGGGCCGCCGTTCTCGCCCAGCACATGCCGCACGCCATGGCGCAACGGAATTTGCCAATCCAACCGCCAGGTCGCCATCCGGTCGACGGCAACCGAGACGATGACGACATCGGCGCCGGGCAGGGCCTCGCGCCGGTCGGTGGCGACGTGGACTTCGAAGGCGGGCGCATCACCGGCCGAGGCGGCCAGGCGGGCGGCGTAGGCGCTGGACAGTTCGAGCGCGGCCGGGTCGAGATCGACCAGCCACACTTCGCTGCCGCGCAACGCATTCCGGTGCAGGTGCAGGTCGTCGAGCATGGCCGGGCCAAAGCTCACCGAGCCTGCCCCGATGATGACAATTTTGGTCATACAATCACTCCAGACATGGGCATCAGTCGCAGTTTTTTCCTCTTTCTGTCGCGCTCCAAAGGTCTACGCAAGGTTGTTTCGGGCTGGGGGCTCGCCCGCCGGGCCGCCCGCCGCTTTGTGGCCGGCGAGACCGCGGCCGAAGCCATCGAGGTCGCCCGTGGGCTGTCCGGGCGCGGGATCATGGCGATTCTAGACCACCTCGGGGAGAACGTCAGCACCGAGGCCGAAGCCCGGGCGGCCGCCGACGCCTACATTGCTCTCATCGACGCGATCGCGGCCGCGGTGCCCTGGCAGTCCGTCGACGGCGGGCCGCCCCATCTGGCGGTCAAACTCACCCAGCTTGGGCTCGACCTCAGCCCGGGCGTTGCCGAAGCCAACCTGGCCCGCATGGCCGCCCGGGCAAAGACCCTGGGCGTGACCGTCGCCGTCGACATGGAGTCCAGCGCGACGGTGGATCAAACGCTGGCCGTGCTCAATTCGGTCCGGGCCGAACATGGCAACGTCAGCGCAGTGGTCCAATCGTATCTGCGCCGCAACGATGCTGATGTTGAAGCGTTGTGCGCGGCCGGGTATGCCATCCGGCTGGTCAAGGGCGCCTACCAGGAGCCGGCCGAGGTCGCCTATCCGGCAAAGGCCGACGTGGACGCGGCCTTTGCGCGCCAGGCCCAGCGCATGCTGCGGGCCACACGGGAAACGGGCGCGTATGCCCAGTTCGGCACCCAGGATCCGAAGATGATCACCGCCGCCCGCGACTACGCGGCCGCCAACGCCATCCCAGCCAGCGCGTGGGAGGTCCAGATGCTGCACGGCGTGCGGCGCGACCTGCAGGATTCGCTCGCGCGCGAGGGCGTGCGGGTCCGGATCTACATCCCGTATGGGACGGAGTGGTATCCCTACTTCATGCGCCGCCTGGCTGAAAGGCCGGCGAACGTTTGGTTCATCGCGCGGAATCTGTTGCGGGCGTAGGGTGGGTAAGGTTGGTAACGTTAAAAACGTTATCAACGTTATCAACGTTACAAACGAGAAAACAAACATGGAATACGATGTAATTGTTGTCGGGGCCGGCGCGATGGGCAGCGCGGCCGCATACCATCTCGCCCGGGATGGGCGCAAGGTCCTGCTGCTCGAGCAATTCGAGTTCGCCCACACCCGGGGCAGCTCGCACGGCGAGAGCCGGATTTTCCGCTTCGCCTATCCGGAGATTGAGTACGCCCGTTTTGCGATGCAGTGCCGGCCGCTCTGGCGCGCTCTGGAGGCTGACGCCGGCGAGCAGCTGCTCGTTCCGACCGGCGGGCTGGACTTCGCCGACGAGGCGGATGGATATGCCGAGGTGCGCGAGGTCGCGGCATCGCTGGCGGCGGCCGGGGGCGCGTATGAGGAACTGGACCGAGCCGCGATCGCCCGGCGCTATCCGCAATGGCGGCTGGCCGAGGGCGCGATCGGGGTGTATTCGCCCGACGCGGGCGTGCTGCGGGCGACCCGCTGCGTCGAGCGGATGGTCGAGCGGGCGGCCGCCCATGGGGCCGAGGCGCGAGCCGGCGAGGCTGTGACTGCCCTGCTTCCGATCGACGGCGGGGTCGAGGTCGTGACGACCCGCGGCCGCTATCGGGCCCGCAAGGCCATCGTGACTGCCGGGCCATGGGTCAACCAAGTGCTATCGGGTGTGGGCGCGGCCCTGCCGGTGCAGGCCACCCAGGAGCAGGTGGTCTATTACCCGGCCCGCCCTGGCCGAGAAGATGATTTTCGCCCGCCGCGTTTCACGGTCTGGATCCACTATCGCAAGGAGCACACCTACGGCTTCCCGATCCTGGGCACGCTCGGGATGAAGATCGGCCTGCACCATTCGCATGTCAACGTCGAGATCGGCGCGTATGCCCGGGCCCCCCAGCAGTGGATCACCGACCTGCTGAGCGACTACATCGGGCGGTATTTGCCGGGGCTGGATGCGAAGGCGCCGTTCGAGCCGACGCCGTGCATCTACACCAGCACCGCCGACCACAATTTCCTGATCGGGCCGCTGCCCTCGGCGCCGGACATCATCGTGGCCAGCCCGTGCAGCGGGCACGGCTTCAAGTTCGCCATCGGCGTGGGACGGGCTCTGGCCGACCTGGCGACGCATGGCAAGACGGAAATGCGGGTGGAGACGTTCTTGATCCGTTAGCCGTGACGCGTCATGCATCATGCCAATCCTCATTCATGACGCGCCACCGATGACGTGAAGATGATCAGGCCTTTGACGTGTTGGCCGCCAGCCAGGCCGCGTAGTCTGCCTCGGAGACATTGCTGGTCGCGAGGCCTAGTGTTTGGACGACGGCATCTGCTTCGGAAGCATTGAAGTGATGTCCGTTGCTCTCCAGATACACAAGCGCGACGGAGAATCCAATTCGCTTGTTGCCGTCGAAAAACGGGTGGCTCTTGACGAGGCCGAAAGCATATCCGGCGGCCAACTTGGCGGCGCTCGCGCCGAGGTAGGCAAACTGATTCAAGGGTCTCGCCAGCGCCGAATCGAGCAGACCCTCGTCCCGCCCGGCCTGCAAACGCCATGGCCTTCCGCCGCGACGACGGCGTCGTCCTCGATGATCGCCAGCGACAGGCCGGGAACGTCAAACGCTTCAAGCTGGGGCGGGAGGGGGAACGACGCTGAGGACCTCAATGACGCTGCATACGACGGGCATCGTTTGGCTGGGTGCCCGGCCAATCCGCGCGCACTCCCGGCCAAAGAATCTCCAGTGCGCGTCGCGCCAGTACTCGAGCGAGCCGTCGCCCTCGCCCTCGATCGCCGCGTATTCGGGCGTCACATCGCAATAGGCGACCGTTTCGACCGCCGTGATCCGGGTGACAAGCGCGGGTTCGTCAAGATGGTCAACGACGATCTCGATGTCACCAACACACGGCACGGTTTCCCCGTCGGCGTCCATCGCCCAGAGCAGGCCCGTGCCGGCCCGCTTCTGCCCGCTGCGGATCAACGCCAGGAGCGCCTCGGACAGGGCCGGGCTGTCGCCATAGGCATCCACCCGAACCGGGCCTGGTGGCAGCCTGATCCCGCGGTCCGCCAGTTTCGCAATCAGGGACTCACGCGAAGGGAGCGTTGACATGCGCCGTATTCTCTCGCAAAGGCGCCCACTCGGAAGCACCCCGCGCGGCGAGCGCCGGTTCAGCGCGAGCTGTCATCCAATCGATCCCCAGCGCGCGCTCTTGAGGGTCGTCTGGGAGCGCCTCGGCTAGCCATGCGCCTTCGCGCGAAACTGGACGACGTTGCCCTCGGGGTCATGCCCATCACACACCCGATCGCCTTGAAACACCCACTCCCGCTCGGGTGGATTGAGCGCGCCGCCGCGATGCTGGCGACGGGAAAGACGAGCTTGATCGGCGTCTCGGTCCGCCGAACCGGCGGCGACACAATCTCGATCGTCGCGGCGACGTCGTCGGGAATCGCCACGACGACGAGCTGGAAGTGCGGCAACTCGAGGACCATAAAGCCATCCTCAGCGTGAGTGATCGGCAGGCCGGCGACCTCTTCATAAAACGCGCTGACCCGCGCAATATCCTTCGCGTAGAGCGCAGCCCCGGCTTTGGGTGAATTGGTTATTTGCATATTCTGAATCGCCTACCGGCTTCGCGAATAGACCAGGAAGGGCCCCTTGTCGTCCGCCGCTTCTTTCTCGAACGTCATGCCGATTCGCTCGGCAACCCGGATCGAAGCCAGGTTGCCTGGCTCGATCATGCAGATCAGGCGAGACAAGCCCAACTGTTCAAACCCATACGCAAGAATGGCCTGCGCCGCTTCGCTGGCCAGGCCCTGTCCCCAGTGCGTCTTCGCCAGCAGATACGCCACTTCGACCTCTTCCTGTCCGTCGATGGTCCAAGGCAGCAGACCGCACCGGCCGATGAAGGCGCCGGTCTGTTTGTAAATCGTCGCCCACAAGCCCAGCTCGGGCCGCCGCGGGTGCCCGTTCATGTGCCATTCGAGTTCCTCCCGGGCCTCCTCGCGGTTGCGGGGAGCGTCGGGGATGAATCTGACCACATCCGGGTCGGTGTAGAGCGCCCACAGGGCGTCGAGGTCGTCCGGGGTCTGGCGCCTGAGGATGAGCCGGTCTGTTTCCAGGATCTTCATTGACCAACCTTCCAATCCGGGATGTCCACTCGCTCGCCGTCGCGCAGGGCGGACTCGTGGGCGCAGATGCCGGGGGCCGTCCAATCGGCCGCCACAACGGCGTTGATGGCAGGCCGGCGCCCCTCGATGATGCTCCGCACGAACTCGTGGACCAGATGCGGGTGCGAGCCGCCATGCCCCTGACTGCGGGTGTATTGGCGGATCGCCTCGGGCAGCAGGTCCGCCCGGTCGGGGATATCGACCCGGGTCGAGGTCGTGGGCCGCCCGCGCCGGTCTGGGTCAATCGGCTCGAGAGTGAAGAAGAGCGGATTCTCGCGCTCCACTTTCTGCCACTCAAAGCCACCCTTATCGCCGTAAACGTCAAAGGCCTCGGTATACGGCCGGGCGGTCTGGAACCAGGAGCGGGTCACCTCGGCGGCGACGTCGGTCCCGGCCAACTGGAAGATGGCGGTCTGGAGCGGGAAGGTGTTGCCGCCAGGCCGCTGGAGGTCGGGCCGGAGCCGGCCGGAGCCAAAGCAGCACACCCGCGTCGCGCGGGTGCGCGCGAGCGCGAGCAGGGGCGCCACCGCGTGGGTGGCGTAATGCATCGGCGGCATCGTCCGCCAGTAGGCGGGGAAAGGTCCCTCGAGATCCTGGTAATAGGCGCCGCGCAGAAAGGTGAGCGCGCCCAGATCGCCCCGCGCGAGGCGGTCCTGGACATACAGAAACTCGCGCGAGTAGACGGCGGTCTCCATCATCATGTAGTTCTTGCCCGACCGGCGTTGCGCGGCGATGACCTGGCCCAGGCCGGCAAGGTCGATGGCCATCGGGACCGCGCAGGCGCAATGCATGCCCGCCCCGAGCGCGGCCAGCGTCTGCTCGACGTGCAAGGGGATTGGGGTGAACAGATGGACCGCGTCGTAGCCGGAGGCGAGGACCTCCTCAAACCGGCTGAATCGGTCCGGGATGCCGAATTTGTCGGCGACGGCCTTCATCTTCGCCCCGTCCAGATCGCATACCGCGACCTGGCCAACGTCCGGGTGATCCCGATAGATGGGCACGAACTCAGCCCCGAACTGCAGGCCGACCACGGCGATTTTGATTTTGTCTGGCATGTGCGTTCCCCCCCCAACCGAGTAGTTTAGCCGGGCCATGACATGGGCTGAGTGTCAGGCGCATTCCCGCGAGGGGCAGCTTCGCGATTGCTTCCGGATTGCCGCTCTCAATTGCTTGAGTTCGGCCGGCTTTCATAATTTACCTTTGGCCTGGGATACCAGCGTTCAATCACGGGCGGAGCTTTCGATTGCGGCGATTTTCCCGACTTTCCGGGCGCTTGCGCCGCCGGCAAACTCGCTGCGCATCCAGGCATCCACGATCTGCTTGGCCAACTCGGACCCAATCACCCGCGCGCCCATCGTAAGTATCTGAGCGTTGTTGCTCTTGCGCGCGCGTTCAGCCGAATACGTATCGTGCGCTTGAGCGGCGTATACGCCGGGGACTTTGTTGGCCGCAATGGCCATCCCGATTCCGGTCCCACAAATTAGAATGCCGCGTTCAAGCTTATGGGCCGCAACATCGCGCGCAACCTTTACCGCCACATCCGGGTAGTCGACCGGGTCAGCGCTCGCGGGACCGTAATCCGAGACCGGAATCCCCTGTTGCTGCAAGTGCTGCTTGATCAACTCCTTTAGCGCGTATCCAGCTTCATCCGATCCGATCCCCAGGCGACTCTGTGTTTCAGTCATGGTCATGTCCTTTGATGGCGCGCACCCAAAGCTCGCGTTTCTTAGGCCCGTCCATCTCCAACAGCAGCGCGTTTTGATACGTGCCGACCTCCGGCTTTCCACCCGCAATTGACAGAATGAGTTGCGTGCCGCCAAACGCGCTCAATACATGCGCGGCCGCGTTGAGGTTGTTGTTGCGCCGGTGGCGGAAGGGCTCAAGCGCTTCCAGCCAGCGCTCGGCGACGCGCTCCAAATCTGCCCGCATTTCGTCATCGTCCTCGCACAGCAGTAGCGCCGCGGTTGTGTGCGGGACCGAGATAAGCGCGACACCATCCCCGATCTCCTTTGCCGCCTGCTCAATCAAGGCGGTGACGTTCAGGACTTGGGTCTTGCGAGTGGTCTCGACGATCAGTTTCTTCATGGATTATGCTCCCCTTGCCGGGCCGCGATTCGCGGCCCGGTTACGGTCACCCCAGCAGTTCAAACGGCTGCTCGATCCTCGCCCGCACGCTGGCGAGAAACTTCGCCGCGGTCGCGCCATCCAGCATGCGATGGTCGGCCGAGAGGGTCAGCATGCACATGGGCCGCACTGCCGGCTGACCCGCAATTGGGACGATCTGATCCCTGACCCGGCCGACCGCCAGAATCATCGGATCCGGCGGGTCAATGATGGCGAAAAATGCGTCGATGCCGAACATGCCTAGATTCGAAATCGTTATGCTCTTCTCGCCCATATCGGTCTCGCGCAACTTCCCGGAACGCGCCCGCTCGGCGAGCTCGCGCGCAGCGATCGAGGTCGCGCGCAGGTCGAGCCGATCGGCATTCTGTAGTACCCCGACCAGCAAGCCCTCGTCGCGGCTGACTGCGATTCCGATGCTCACCGCCTCGCGCTGCGTATAGCCCGTGCCGGCGAAGCTGACGTTGACCTCCGGCGCCGCCTTGAGCGCAAGCGCCACTGTCCGAACGATCAGGTCATTGATCGTCGGCTTGCGTTCCCAACCAAGCGCGCCAGCGCAATACGCGCGCAGCCTTTCGCACTCGTTCATATCGACTTCGACCTGCAAATAGAAGTGCGGAATGTCTCGTTTGCTGGCCGTCGTCCGCGCGGCAATGGCCTTTCGGGCGCGCGACAGCTCGCGAACCTCGGTTGGCCCTGACGGCATCGAAGCGCTCGTGTTCTTGCGGGCAGCTTGAGCCACATCGACCGCGCTAAGAAGGCCGTCCGCCCGCGAAGGGACAAGCGCCGAAACATCCACACCCATCTCGGCGGCCATGCGCCTGGCCTTGGGTGAAATCGGGCGCGCCGCCGGCCGATCTGGCGACATCGGGGCGGCCGGACGCGGATCGAGTGTTTCGCCCCCGACGGCGGGCTTCATCGCTTGCGCGAAGTGGCGCACGTCTTCCTGGGTGATCCGTCCGCCGGGGCCGGTACCCACTACAGCGGCCAGATCCACGCCCAGGTCCTGGGCCAATTTGACGGCCAGCGGCGACGCGCTCCCGTTTCTGACCGGGAGCGCGCTCGCCTGAGGAAGGCCGGCCGGCTTCTCGGGCGCGTCGCCGGAGATGCGAATCACACCGACCACCTGCAGCGCATCGGCGTCGTTGCCTTCCCCCACAACGATGCGTTCAAGCACACCGTCCTCCAACGCCTCAATCTCCATCGTGCTCTTGTCCGTGTCGACCTCCAGCACCGGCTCCCCCTTCCGGACCCGATCGCCCTCCTTCTTCAGCCAGCGCGACACGCGCACGGTGGTGGTTGTTTCGCCCACATGCGGGATGATGATGTCGGATGTCATGGATTCCTTCATGCGACCCGCATCAGCGTCCCATGACCTGCAGGATGGCCCGCCGGATTCGGGGGCCGTCAGGCACGACCAATGCCTCAAGGCTCGGCGCCGCCGGCATCGGTATATCCGGGGTGGCAACCCGAAGCACCGGCGCGTCGAGATAGCCGATCGCCTGCTCAGCGACCACCGCGACAATCTCCGCGCCCCACCCGTACGAAACCGTGTCTTCCTCGACAATGACCAGGCGCCCGGTTTTTCGGACTGAGTCGACAATCGTTTTTGTGTCGAGCGGAACAAGCGTACGCGGGTCAACCACTTCGACGCTCACGCCCTCGCGCTCGAGATCCGCGGCGACATCCATGGCCCGGTGAAGCATCAGCAGCGTCGCGACCACGGTAACGTCCGTGCCGGGGCGCTTGACATCGGCGCTGCCAAACGGCACGACGTGATCGCCTTCCGGGACGCCATTGCTCAACGCATGGCTGTGGGCGAGTTTTCGTCCTTTGCTGCCATACAACAGCTTGTGGGTGGTGATGATGCAGAAGTTTTTGTCGCGCAACGCGCTGCGCAACAGGCCCATGGCATCGGCTGGTGTCGAAGGGACCGCCAGTTTGATGCCCGGAATATGGGTGAAGTAGCTCTCCATGCTTTGGGCGTGGGTGGCACCGCGCCCACTGGCGCCGGTCGGGAAGTGGAGGACGGCGGGAACACTGACCTGACCACCGCTGGTGTAGCGCAGTTTGGCCGCGTTGTGAACGATCTGTTCATAGGCGCAAAACGCGAAATCGCCGTACTGAAGGTCGATCACGGGGTGGAGCCCCATCATGGCGGCGCCGATGGCCATGCCTATGAATCCACTTTCGCTGATGGGCGTGTCAATGACGCGGCCATAGCCGAACTCATCCGCCAGCCCGAGGCTGAACAAGAACGAGCCCCCGATGCGGGCATCCTCGCCCATCAGGTAAATCTCGGGGCGGGCGCGCATCTCCTGCTTCAGAACCTCGCGAAACGCCTCTACGATCGTCATTTCCCTCATCGTCATGTCAACCTGCCAATGCCGCCAGCCGGCGGCTATGCCGCGCCAGATCGCGCGCAACATCCCGATACACTTCAAACAGAGCCGAATACGCGGCATGGGACCGCGGGTCAGGCTCCAACGTTTCATCGATGCGGACGCAGGCGCTTGCCGCCGCGCGCCAATCAGCGAAGATGCCCGCCGCGATTCCGGCGACCATTGCGGCGCCAAATGACGCATCTTCCTGGGCGGGCTTGAGCATCGGCCGGCCAATCACATCGCACACAATCCGGCGCCACACGGCGGATTTGGCGCCGCCACCGATCAGCCTGAGCTCAGTAATGCGCTCGGTGTGCGCGTCGAGGCAGTCGCGCAGCGAGAAGGCCACCCCTTCGAGGACCGCCCGGGCGAAATGGGCCAGGGTGTGATGGGCGCCGATCCCCACAAAGCTCGCCCGCAGTTGCGAATCCCAGTAAGGCGTGCGCTCGCCCATCAGATACGGATGAAACAACAGTCCATCGCAACCGGGCTGCGCCTGAGCGGCCATATCGCTGGCGAGCGCATGCATGCTCCGGCCTTGCGCCAGCGCAAGGCGTTCCTCCTCCCGGGCGAAGGTCTCGCGAAACCAACGCCACGACGCCGCGCCGGAGTTCGTCGCCGCAATCGAAAATCCGTAGTCGTCCACGAGATGGCGATAGGTGATTAACAGCGGCGCGGGCTGCGGCCGGGCAGTGACGACGTTCACGTTGGCGTGGGTGGCGAGCTTGATCGTCGCCTGGCCGGGCGCAAGCGCGCCAACCCCAAACGCCTCCACAACCGAATCGCCGCTACCGACCGCCACGGGCGTGCCGGCCAACAGGCCGGTGGCTCGGGCGCCTTCCGGGGTGATCGCGCCCGCGATGGCCCGGGCTTCCCTCACCGTCGGAAGGGCGGCCATCGGCAGACCGGCCGCGGCGCACAACGCATCCGACCAGCAATCTGCCTCAAGGTCAAAGAGTTGCGTGCCGATGGCGTCGTAGCGATCGGTCACGAAGTCGCCGGTGAGCTGGGCGCGGACGTAATCCTTCACTGGCAAGATTCGGCGCAACCGCGCGAAGACGTCCGGTTCCCGCTCGCTCAGCCAGACAAGATGGGCCAGCGTCCAGGACGCGTTCGGGCGCTGGCCGCTGATCTGAAATACCTCCTGCCCGAACCGCGCCTCAAGCGACTGGGCCTGTTCGGCGCTGCGCAGATCGGACGTGTGGATCGTCGGATAGATGACCTCACCGTCATCGCCGAGCAGGGCGACCGA
>Ga0105047_10019027_pt1 | contig 10613 bp, 9 predicted proteins | sample MAT04_FD_78384 | JGI IMG/M metagenome (GOLD analysis project Ga0105047, IMG submission 78384) | Freshwater microbial communities from Lake Fryxell liftoff mats and glacier meltwater in Antarctica - MAT-04 (megahit assembly) | ecosystem: Environmental > Aquatic > Freshwater > Ice > Liftoff...
AGGGCGTGTAATTCTGAATTTCGCCGCTTGCGGCGTAGCGCTACGCCATTGGCGCTACGCCGCAAGCGGCTCATACCCGTGCGTATTGGGGAATAATCCCCACGGTTGGGGCTCTCACTTCCAGACAAGTCGTTCGGCAGTTCACACTCTCTCACGTCCGGAGGCTGGTATGTCACGTTCCGTGTCGTGCGTTCCCATTTTCGGTTTGTGCTTCCTGCTCACCGCGTGCGGCGGGGCTAACGCCCCACGAGGCGATATGGCGCCTGCCAGCCGTGAAGCCGGAGTGGTGGGGTCGGCCCCAAAGTCGGATCCCAAGAACCCCGACAAGGCGAACGCCGAAGCTTACGGCACGATCGTCGAGAACCCGTTCCGGTCGCCGAGCGTCGCCCCACGTTCCACGTTCTCGGCTGATGTGAACACCGCCTCGTACTCGAACGTCCGCCGCTTCATCACGCAGGGCAAGCTGCCGCCACGCGATGCCGTGTTCCTCGCGGAAATGGTGAACTACTTCCCCTACCGATATCCCGAACCCGTCAGCGACGCCCCGGTTTCCATGACGCTCGATCTTGCCGCATGTCCGTGGAAGCCCGACCACAAACTCGCACGCATCGGCGTGAAGGCTCGCACGCTCGCCCCGCACGAATCGCCGCGCCGCAACCTCGTGTTCCTCATCGACGTGTCCGGGTCGATGCGCACCGACAACCGATTGCCGCTCGTGAAACAGTCGATCGAACTGCTCGTGGATCGGCTCACCGCCGAGGATACCGTTTCCATCGTCACGTATGCCGGCGACGCGGGTTTGAAGTTGCCGCCGACGCCTGGAAATCAGCGGGGCCGCATCCTCGATGTGGTGCGCTCGCTGACAGCGGGCGGAGGCACGAACGGCTCTGGCGGCATCCAACTCGCTTACGAAACGGCCCGTCGCAGCTTCATCGAGGGCGGCGCGAACCGCATCGTCCTCTGCACCGACGGCGACTTCAACCTTGGCCAGACGAGCGAGAGCGATCTCGTTCAGCTCGTCGAGAAAGAACGAGCGAGTCGAGTGTTCCTGACGGTTCTCGGTTACGGCATGGGCAACCTCAAGAACAGCAATCTCGAAAAGCTCGCGAACCACGGCAACGGTCACTACGCATACATCGACAACATCAATGAGGCCCGCAAGGTCTTCGTGGAGCAGGGCGGGGCGCTCGTGTGCGTGGCGAAGGATGTGAAGTTCCAGGTCGAGTTCAACCCGACGAAGGTGGCGGCGTATCGGCTCCTCGGCTACGAGAACCGCGTTCTTCGAGACGAGGATTTCAAAGATGACAACAAGGACGCGGGCGACATCGGCAGCGGTCACACGGTCACGGCTCTGTACGAGATCGTGCCGGTCGGCGTGAAGATTGATCTGCCGGGCGTCGACCCGCTGAAGTACACCGCACCGGCGCAGCCGGGCGCCGCGACCGACGAATGGCTGACCGTGAAGATGCGGTACAAGCAGCCCGATGGCGACGTGAGTAAGGAGTTGGTGGGAGTGCTGCCCGTGAGTGGCGAGAAGCCGATGAGCGAAGACTTCCGGTTCGCGGCGGCCGTGGCGGAATTCGGCCTGGTGCTGCGAGAATCGCCGTACAAGTCGAACGCGAACCTCGGCGATGTGCTATCGCTGGCGGAAGGTGCGATGAAGCACGACCCGAACGGCCACCGCAAGGAGTTTCTCGATATCGTGCGAACCGCGACCGGCGTGAATGATCGTGCCGCGAAGGAGTAAGTTGGATGTCCCCGCGCCGCACACGCCGCAATTCCGTTGAATGAGTTCATCAACACGGAGGCGGCGCGATGCGGATTCTGCTCACGAACGACGACGGTATTTACGCTCCCGGTCTGCGGGCACTTCGACACGAACTCCTCAAGCTCGGAACGGTGACGGTCGTTGCACCCGCAACGGAGCAGAGTGCCGCAGGGCACTCCGTCACGCTGCTGAATCCTCTCCTCGTCAGCGAGGTCTTCGAGGACGACGGCGTAACATTCCTCGGTTGGGCCATCGAGGGCCGCCCCGCTGATTGCGTGAAGCTCGCACTTCTCGAACTGCTCGTCGAGCAACCCGACATCATCATCAGTGGCATGAACGCCGGCAGCAACGCGGGCATCAACGTGCTGTACTCCGGCACCGTGGCGGCCGCGATCGAGGGCGCGTTCTACCGTCACACCGCGATTGCCGTGTCGCTCGAATACGACAAGAAGATCTACGATTTCCAGGCTGCCGCGAGGTATGCACGTCAGGTGATCGAGCAAATCATCGCCCAGAAACCGGTCGCGGGCAGCCTGTTCAACGTGAACCTTCCGGTGCTGGAACGTGGCCCGATCAAGGGTGTGAAGGTGTTGCCGCAGAATGTGTCGCCGTACACGGAGAAGTTCGACCGCCGGGTGAACCCGCGAGGCCGCACGTACTTCTGGGCTGGTCCCGATTTCTTGTGCCCGGACCCACGTCCGGGCACCGATGTGGAGGCGCTTGCCGATGGCTACATCACGGTGACGCCGCTGAAGTTCGACCTGACCGACCACGCGAAACTGGCGGAATTGCAATCACAGAAGTGGAACGTGGAGTGATTCAACCGACGTTGAAATGGCTCCGACCGTGGCATCCAGTGTCGGGGGTGCTGTTTGGTTACATTTTCGGAGTGGTTTGGTGCGTCGTGTTGTTCGTCGCTCTTGAGGGATTGGAAATCTCACCGCGTCATCTCGGAGCGGCGCTCATTTTTGCGGTGTTCTGGGCTGTGCTGTGGGGAGTGTCAGGGCTGGCGTGTCAGGCATTTCCAAGATACGGAGGCACCACGGCAACCACGCTCGCGATCGCCTGCGGACACTGGTATACGTTGAGCGAAGGCGTGTTCGACGGCTGGGTGTTCATCACGATTCCATGTCACACGGCAATTGCGACGCTTCCCTGCCATTGGGTGTTGATGCTCGTTGCGGCGTCCCGGGGCCGAGTTGCGTAGAGGACATGGCGAGCCACGTCAGTCATGACGTGGGTGAAGGAAAAGCACCCGTGCCATGACTGGCACGGCTCGCCAAAGCATCACTCGCCCGTCAATCGTTTGCGGCGCAGCATGTGGTGATAGTGCTGGGCGAATCGGTGCGACTCGTCCCGCACATACTGCAACAACCGCAACGCCGCCGAGTGTCGGCTCAACTTGATCGACTCCGACTCGCCGGGGCGGAAGATTTCTTCCTCTTGCTTCGCGAGCGAAATCAGGCACGGCGGGTCGATCCCAAGGTTCTTGAACGCTTCCACGGCCGCGTTCAACTGACCCTTGCCGCCGTCGATCAGCAGGATATCCGGGAATACCTCGTCCTCTTCGTTCAGCCTGCGGAAGCGTCGGGTCACCACTTCCCGCATGCTCGCGAAGTCGTCGACGCCTTCCACGCTCTTGATCTTGAACCGCCGATACCCAGGCTTGAACGGCAGGCCATCGAGGAACGACACCAGCGAGGCCACTGTGTCCTGCCCGCTGATGTGGGCGATGTCCATGCCTTCGATGGTTCGCGGTGTCTTCGCCAGCCCGAGAGTCTTCCGAAGCCCGTGCAGACCCTTCTTCGGGTCGATGGGGAACACTTCCGGTTGCACGTCGGTCTTCGAGTCGCCCCGCAAGTCGAGATTCCGCAGTGACGTGACTTCGTCGCGAATCCGCTTCGCCTTCTCGAAGTTCAGGTCTTCGCTCGCAGTCACCATCTCGCGTTCCATGCGGCGGATCAGCTTGTCCTTCTTGCCTTCGAGAATGAAGATCAGCTTCTTGATCTGCGTGCGGTACTCGTCGCGCGTCACGCGAAGGTTGCACGGCGCGGTGCAGCGGCGAATGCTGTGCAGCAGGCACGGCCGAAACCACTTCCATTTCGTTTCGGAAGATTTGATATCGAGCTTGCAGGTGCGGAACTGAAACAGCCGTTGCAGCACGTCGACCGCCATGCGGAGCTGCTTCGTGTTCGTGAACGGCCCGTACAGCCGCACGCCCTTCTGTCGCGGCTTGCGGGTGATCTCGACCCGTGGGAACTCTTCGCGAGTGCGGATTTGCAGATACGGGAAGGTCTTGTCGTCCTTGAGATCCTTGTTGAACTTCGGCCGCAGGTCTTTGATCATCCGCGCTTCGGTGAACATCGCGGCGATGGCGTCGGTCGTCTCGATGTAGTCGATGTCGCGGATGAAGCCGATCCAGTCGCGGATGCGTGCGTCGTTCGCGGCTTCCTTCGAGAAGTACGAGCCGGCACGGTTGCGAAGGCTCTTCGCCTTGCCGACGTAGATGACGTTACCGTTCGCGTCCTTCATCAGGTAGACGCCGGGGCCGAGCGGGAACGTGCGAACCTTCACGGCGGGGTCGTTCGGATCGGCGACAGTGGGAACAGCTTCTTCGGCCATGATCAGCTCCGCGGGTAGTGTTTTATTGTACACGGCGGAGCAACGACAGAGCCGCGGATGAACACAGAAGAGACACGGATCAGACAAAGGCCTCAGATAATTTTGAATCATGCCACTCTTCAAAACCACCTCCCGCGAATTTGTGACAGACTCTTCCGCCTCGCTGCGATAAAGTAGTCGTACCCTCCCCACTGCACATTCACCGGAGTTCATCAATGCCCCGCTTTGCCCCGGCACTTCTCGTCACACTCGCACTCACTCCGGCGCTCACTGCCGCGGAATGGTCGCAGTTCCGCGGGCCGACGCAAGACGGCCACGCCGACGATGCAAAGTTGCCAACCGAATGGAGCAAGACCAAGAACGTGACATGGCGGAAAGAGCTGCCCGGGAATGGGTGGTCGTCGCCGGTTGTCGCGGCCGGGAAAATCTACCTCACGACGGCCGTTCCGGGCGAAGGCAAGGGCGACTACTCCCTGCGAGCAATTTGCATCAACGCGAACTCCGGCGAGATCGTGTGGGACGTGGAAGTGTTCAAAGAAGACGGGAAGACCGCCGCGAAGATCCACGGGAAGAACAGCCACGCCAGCCCGACTCCCCTGGTTGATGGCGAAGCGGTGTTCGTCCACTTCGGGCATCTGGGAACCGCGTGCCTGAAGACCAAGGACGGCAGCAAAGTCTGGACGCAGGAGACGCTGAAGTACAACCCGGTTCACGGTGCCGGCGGCTCCCCAATTCTGGTCGGTGATAAGCTCATCTTCTGCATCGACGGGACAGACAAGCAGGCCATCATCGGCCTCGACAAGAAGACCGGAACCGTCGCCTGGCAGACGCCCCGGAAGGCCAACCCGAAGAAGCCGTTCTCGTTCGCGACGCCGTTGCTCATCACGGTGGGCGGGCAGGAGCAGGTGATCGCGCAAGGCAGTGACGTCGTGATGTCGCTGAATCCGAAGACGGGCGAAGAAATCTGGCGAGTGAAGTACAACGGCTACTCGGTGGTGCCGAAGCCGGTGTTCGCCAACGGACTGATTTACCTCAGCACCGGCTACGACAACCCCGTCCTGTACGCGATCAAGGCTGACGGCAAGGGCGACGTCACGGACACGCACGTTGCGTGGACCGTCAAGAAGGGCGTGCCGAGGAACGCTTCGCCGCTGCTCGTCGATGATGCGCTCTACCTGGCGTCGGACGACGGAACGCTGACCTGCCTGGACGCGAAGACCGGGACGGAGCGGTGGAACGAGGCTCGCGTGGGCAAGGCGTACTCGTCGTCGCCGGTGTACGCGGGCGGACACGTTTATCTGCTCGACGAAGACGGCTCGGCAACGGTGGTCAAGCCCGGTTCGAGTTACGACCCCGTGGCGACGATCAAGATGGGCGAGCGAGCCCTGGCGAGCTACGGCGTCGACGGCAACGCCCTCCTGCTCCGCACCGAGAAGGCACTGTACCGCATCGAGAAGAAGTAACCGCGTCCTCCGCTCTCCCTGGAGTTTCCCTCATGTTTCGGATGCTACTCGCCATGACCGCGTTCGCGATCTCACCCGTCGCCGACGGCCTCGCGGCCGATCCGGAAGCCAAGGAATTCAAGGCCGGCGACAAGGTTCTCCTCTATCGGCTGTTGAAGCCAGCCGACGTAGAAGCCGGCAAGAAGTATCCGCTTGTGGTGATGCTTCACGGGGCTGGCGAACGCGGCAAGGACAACTCGAAGCAACTCGTTTGGTTCTGGAACGCGAAGAACCCGAGCCCGATGACCCACCCGCAGGTCGCCGCTGCGAAGGCGTTCGTGCTGGTGCCGCAGTGCCCAGACGGCAAGCAGTGGGTGGACGTGCCTTGGGGCAAGGGGAGTTACAAGAGCCCCGCGGTGAGCGAACCACTGAAGCTCACGCTCGACCTCGTGGATTCGCTCGTGAAGGAACTGCCGATTGACGCGGACCGCGTGAGTGTCATCGGGATGTCAATGGGCGGCTTCGGGGCGTTCGACGCGGTACAGCGACGCCCCGATCTCTTCGCGGCAGTCGTGCCGATCTGCGGGGCGGGCGATCTGTCGAAGGCCAAGGACATCTCACACATTCCGGTGTGGGCGTTCCACGGCACGAACGACGAGGTAGTTCCGGTGTCGGGTTCGCGGGACATGGTGAAGGCGTTGAAGGACGCGGGCGCCGACCCGAAACTCACGGAGTACCCGAAGGCGGGGCACAACTCGTGGTCGCCGGCGTTCGCGGAGAAGGAGTTCTGGGAGTGGGTGTTCGCTCAGAAGCGAATGGCCAAGAAGTAAGCCACGGAAGGGAAGAAAACGATCCACAGATTACACAGAAGACACAGATTTCAAAGACAGATTGAAGACCAAGCGGGGTTTCAAAACACAACTCTGCCTCTGTCTTAATCGGTCTTCAAATCTGTGTCTTCTGTGTAATCTGTGGATCTCTTCTTCATCCGCGGAGTGCTTTCAATGCCACCGCCATTGACGGGAACGCGATCTCCTCATCGGGGATCTCGTGCAGGAATCGCCACTCCACACTCGCGACTGCGTCGAGCGCCTGAGCCTTCTCGGGGTTCACGGCCAACGCGGTGAAGTACAGGTCCACGACGGGATAGGTCACTTCGCGGTAGAGGTACATATTCGGGAACGACACTAGGAACCGCACGTCGTCGAGTTCCAGCCCAACTTCTTCACGCACTTCGCGCCGCACGCCTTCTTCAGCGGTTTCGCCAAAGTCAATGAACCCACCGGCAACGCCGAGTTTCCCCGCACTTGGGTCTTTCTCACGACGAGTGAGCAACACCCGACCACTGCTATCGAAGACGAACGCAGCAGCCGCGACGGTGGGGTTGAAGAAAAAGACGAGCCCACAGCCTGCGCATCGGAACGGCGATTGGGCGTGGTTATCAGCGTGTCGGCTGACGCCACAACGCGGACAGAACTGGAACATCTCGACGGGCTTCATATGCGGCCCTTGGTGAAGTTGGAACGCGGCACTCTCAGGCTAGAATACCTGGACATTCGCAGAAAATAGGTCGGGTTATGCAGTGAGATTTGCCCAGTTTTTAAGGTTATCGACCATTTCGACGAGTTGGGGTGCATCAGCGGAGTTGGTTTGAATTGTGGCGTTGAGAGTTGCCCGTCGCAGAACCTGAAGCATGTGCCGCAACGACCATTCGCTATCCCACTCACCCATCACCTCACGCAATGACAGTGCCTCGGGCGATTGCTGACCCACACTGACATACCACACCATCAGCACGCTCTGCATTGACCACACCCACGGAGCCACCTTCTCCACGCTCTCTTGACACCAATGCTGCGGTGACTCGATGTCCATGACTTGTTTGCTCGACCGAAACAGAACCTCAATCGACCACCGCCACCCAAATTGTGTCACGACCCAACTCGCATCCGCCTGGAGGTCCGTCGTGAACAGATAGCAATCCCGCATTCGACCTTCGGGATCACGCACCACCCACACTCGGATCGCACGCAGACCCAGCACCCAGGGCCACACCGCCTCATAGTCCAACACCCGCAGGGTCCGACTCCGACCGTACACCGTGACCTCCACAGGACGCCAAACCCACTTCCCAACATCTGTCCGTTTCCGGTCGGCCTTGGTTGCGGCTTCTCGGGGCTTGGGCAACTTCGGTCCTTGTCGTGGCTTTCTTTCCCCGTTGACCCTTCTTCGCTTTCGGGACTTTCGGATCAAACACCGCCGCATCACCCCGCATCCGACCGACAAACTCCACCCGCCTGTCCAGATCCGAAAGCAGTTCCTTGCACGCATAAGCTCCATCGCCTACAAGCGTAAAGGTTCGATCCGGGAACCAGCCCAGTACCTCGGTCAGCATCTCTTTGGTCAGACCTGCACAACTGGGGTGATCTTTGCCGGGTTGATGCAATCGGGCCAGGAGTGGGAAAGCCAGGATCGGTGTGTCGATTCCCGGCAGACGGTAAGCGATGGCCAGCACGACCCAGTTGTGTCCGCTGGCCGTGGCGACTCGCTTCTTGGTGGATGCGACAGCATCTCTCCACCACCCCATTCCCCAGACACACTTCCCCCGTTTGTGAGCCAGAGTGTCATCGACCAACAGCGTGATGCGACCGAGGAAAGTGAGATGGGTGAGAATGAGGACGCCGACTTGGTGAGCCAAGTCGGATGGTGTCCAAGCGGAACGTGCGAAGAAATTGAAGGAGGTATCGAGTCCGTGTGGCTGGGAGTGATCAGGGGCGACGTCAGGCTGAGCGGACTGAGCGGTGCGTGTGAGGGTGTGTCGTCCGAGGCACATGATCCAACCAAGGAACAGCCGAGAGGCGGATTTGAAGGAAGGGTAGGTGAACGCGGCAGCCAGTCCATCGACGAATGGATGGAGTGAGTCTATCATGCACCACATGGGGGAACACTCCTTCCTTGAGGCGTTTCACATCCTCAAAGATAGGCGGGTTCCCCCTACTCGTTCATACCTCACGCCCGTACTCATCTGGTCAGAAGTTCACACTAAAATCTGCGATAGTTCAGATACGAGCGTCTCGTGGAAAGCGATGTCCTGGTTGGCTGAGGTATCGGATGAGCGATGAAGACGCTTTGATCGCGGCAATCATCGCCAACCCCGATGAAGACACGCCCCGGTTGGTGTACGCCGACTGGCTTCAGGAGAATGGCCGACCAGAACGGGGTGAGTTCATTCGACTCCAGTGCCAGTTAGCGCAATCCGACTCGGATGCGGAAGAGGTCGCGGACCGTGCGGGCGAATTGGAGGCAGCCTTCGGGACGAAGTGGCTGGCGGGCCGGCCGCGGTTCCCGTGGGTGACGTGGGAGTTCAGCCGCGGGTTCCCCGAGATCCTGATCGCACCCGGCGACCTGTTCCTCGAACGGTACGAGTCGTTCGTTCACCTGCGGGGGGTTCGCAGCGTGTGCCTCGACCGGTTGGCGAACTCAAGTGTGCGGGACTTCGCGAGCCGGCCGTGGAACCCGGGCTGGGTGGAGTTGGAACTTCAGGAAGACCCGATGGCGGGCATCGGCTCCTGGGGATACGAGAGCACGCCGGCGTTCGTCGCGGTTGCGAGGTGCTCTCAGGCCCGACAACTCCGCAAACTCCAGTTCTCGCTCTTCACCGTGACGCCGCTTGCCGTGCGTGAACTCGCCGGGTCGCCGTACCTCGATCAGCTTGAAGAACTGCGTCTCGAAGGCGACCCGACATCGCACTGGTTCGACCAACTCCGTGCGAAGTTCGGTGATCGTCTTGTAGTTGATCGCGTTTGATTCATCACCCTGCTGGGATCGTCATGAGCGACGAAGACGCCCTGCTCGCGGCGGCATCAGGGAACGGTCTCGACAACCTTGGGAGCTACAGTCGGGAGTTTTCCACCGAGTACCGATCCTCCGCGATTCCCACCCACCAACCAAGGAGTTTGAGTCGGAGAATCCTCAAGCTGCTCTGTCCGCAATTTAACCTTTCGTCGTACTTGTTGCATCAAGTCCCCATAACTAACTGTACAGCGCGTGTTTAGATGCGGCATTTATGCCGCTGTTTCTTGTGGGACTTGGCAGCCTGCTTGTTGCGTTTTTGGTGGTAACAGAGTACACACCCGGGGAACGCCGTTGGGGTTCGTCGTGGTGAAGTGCGACGATGGGTTGGTTCAAGCGACGGAAGCTGTCGCGACGACAACGGCCTGACGGCGACGCGCCCAAGCGTCGGGGAGGAGTTCGGTGAGTTGTTCGTCTCTTGGACTGGCTCCCAGTTCGTGCAACTTCGGCAGCACGTCTCGCAGGTACGCGAACGGGTCGATTCCCAGATGACGGCAACTCCCCACCACCGTGAAGTGAATCGCCGCGTTCGCTCCCGATGCTGCACTCCCCACGAACTTCCAGTTCGCACGCCCCAGAGCTATCGCTCGCAGCGTTCTCTCTGAGAGGTTGTTGTCCGCTGATAGCCTGCCGTCCTCCGTGTATCGCACGAACGCCTCCCAGCGGTTCAGCACGTACCCGATCGCCACGCCCAACGGCGACTTCGGCAACGCATCCTTCGACTCCGCTTCCAGCCACACCTTCAACGACCCCAGGATCGGAACCGACTGAGCCAAGCGGGTTGCTTTCCGCTGAGCAATGTGTTCGGGCGTGTCGGGCGGCGGCAACACACGCTCGATCCCGTATAGTTGGCCGATGAACTTCAGGGCTGGTTTGCCTGACTCGCCTGCTTCGAGGAACTTCCGACGAGCATGTGCCCAACACGCCAC
>Ga0105047_10019029_pt1 | contig 10611 bp, 5 predicted proteins | sample MAT04_FD_78384 | JGI IMG/M metagenome (GOLD analysis project Ga0105047, IMG submission 78384) | Freshwater microbial communities from Lake Fryxell liftoff mats and glacier meltwater in Antarctica - MAT-04 (megahit assembly) | ecosystem: Environmental > Aquatic > Freshwater > Ice > Liftoff...
AGATTGCGCAATTGTTCGGGCGGAATCGGTCCGGCCGCACCCTTGGGGCCGGAGCGGGCCAGAGCGAGTTTAGAACTGCTGCCGCCCTGGTAGTACTCGAGTTGAAAGTCATGCCAGCCTTCGGTCATTTCGATGGCGGCTTCGAAATCGGTGGGCGCCTGCATCTGCCATTGATCGACGACGCGCTTGCCGGCGATGCTCAGACGCACGCCGTCATCGGCGGAGACGCGGAAAACATACTTTCCATTTTTCGGAGCAAGCACCTGACCGCGCCAGCGGATGCTGTAATTTTCTTTACCCAGGCCGGGCACATCGGTATCGGCGATGTCGATTTTTTTATCCACGGTGCGGCGTACAAGCGTCTCGAAATTAACGCCGCGATAGTACTCGCCCATCAGGCCGGGCGTGTACGTTCCGCCGGGGCTCCACGCCGCCGCGCCGATCAGCGTCGGGGTGATCTTCTGTTGAGCCACCTTGATATCCGCCGCGCGCGAATCGAGCAGCACGGCGCCGGTGTAGCGATGCACGGAGGTGAACGCGCCATGCAGTTCCTTCAGTCGCGTTTCGACGCCGGGAGCCAGCGCGGTCAGCACTTCGAATCCCGCCGCGACCGTCGTGGCCTGCGCCGAGCGCGCGCGTTCCGCGCCGCTCTGCAATGGGCGCAGTTCGGTCTCGGCGAATTTTTCCAGAGCGATATGCAGAGCCTGCATCAGCGCGCGCTGCGTGCCGGGTTCAGTCTTGTCGTGCGCGTCGCCCAAGATTTTGCTCGCCGCCTGTGCTTCGCGGGAGATGCGCTTGAAACTCTCCTGCAACAGCAGGCGTTCGGCGGCCTGGAACTCGGGGTCTTCGGGACGGAAAACCTGGCGCATGTCGTTGATGTCTTTCTTGACGCCGCTCAGCAGTTTGCTGGCAGAGCTGATATTTTTCTGTGCCTTTTCGAGCTCGGTCAGAAGCTGCGAGGTCGTGCGGCGCTGCCCCGAGGCCACCTTCAGTTGACGCTCGTCGCTCTTGCCGACGTTTCCATTTGTGTCAATGGCTTCAACGCGGTAGGTCACTGTCTCGCCGTCTTCAAGGAAGAGGCCGGCCAGATCCCAGGGCTGCGCGACGAGCCAGACTTTGCCGGATTCGGGCGGCTTGGTCAGCTTGGTGGTGATCGGCTTGGGGTTGCGGTCGGTCTTCACAACCATGCGCATGGAGGTGATGCCCATATCGTCTTCGGCGCGCGCTTCGAGGTTCAGCATCAGGCCGGGCTCGGCCGGCTCGTCGGCCACCGGCGCGATCACGGCAACCTGAGGCGGGCGATCGGCGATGGCGCGGATCGAATAGAGCGGCGCGTCGGGATTGCTGACGTTGTCCTGCGACAGAAGCTGCACGCGGTAGTGCGTGTCTTCGGTGATTTCAAAACTCGCGGTCGCGTTCTCGCCGTCCACGCTCATCGAGACTTTATGGTTATTGTCGAACTCCAGCACTGCCGCCGACAGTGCCGTGTTGCCGCGCAGTGAAATCTCGACGCGCGAACCTTTCAACAGCGCCAAATCTCCATTGATGCGCTCGAGTATTTCGGGCGGCATTTTGGTGTACGCTGGATAAGTCACGCTGAGCTTCAGCGCCTTGATCTCCGGCCGCGGCATGACCGCGACTTTGTACTCGCTGGAGATTCCATCGCCCGCGCAGACGCGGTATTCGATCGCCGAATGCAGCGGGCCGGTCTTCATCAGGAATTTCGTGACGCTGCCGTCGCCCTCGGCGGGCGCGGGCTCCATATAGGTGCGCTGCCAGTCCGAATCGCCTTCGCGCGTCTCGACGAATGCGTCGGGCGAAAGCTTCCCGCTGAGCTGCGCTTCGACGGTCAGCGGTGCGCCTTCGACCACGCGCGTGTTTCCCGGCGTGACGGAGATATGCGTGTCGCTGGGGCGCTGCAGTCCCGCCCAGGGCATGAACGCGCGAATGTAATAGCGGGCCATGTGCAGGCCGGGGATCAGGCAGAGCAGCAGAATCAAGGCGGTCAGTCCGCCGCTGTATTTCATCGCGCGGCGCATGGGCATGCGATCGGGGAGCGATTCAATATCGAGGCTCTGGATGATCTCGGCGGCTTCGTCGGCAACGCGGTTGACCATCGCCGCCGAGACGCCGTCGCGGGGGCCGACCCGGCTGGCGAGTTCAATTGTGGTCGATAGACGTTCCTGCAAAATTTTGCCGGGCACGCGTTCTTCGAGCGCCAATGCAATCTGCGCGGGGGTTCGTTTGCGGAGCGACTTCGACAGAAGATAGATCCCGAATGCGACGCTTGCCGCGTATGCAAACAAAGCCAGCTTGCGCCGGCTTCCGTCTCCAAGCACAAGCACGTGATCGGTGATCGCAATCAGAGTGAAGGTGACGAGCATCACGGCGGCGGCCCAGCAGGCGCCGGTCCAGAGCGACAGATTGCGTACGACATCGGCGAAGCGCGGCAGTGCATCGGCCACCGGGCCGGGCACTTCCATCTCCGGCGTGGTGGTCTCGACAATTTCGTCTTCGATTTCCGCTGTTTCGGGCATGCTCGCACTCCGCTGTAAAATAGATTGCTTTCTGGAAGGCTACGTGCTGTCGAAAGTACTACCCGTCGTGCTTGGACTCGTTGAAAGTTTTTGGAATGTTATTCTGAACAACGAACGTCAATTTCGCCGCGTTGAGAGCCACGGAAATCCGCTTCATTCCGCGCAGGAGAGTGTGTGGACGCCCTAATATGCGCGAGTCTCGAAAATAACGCGCCTTTGAGTGACATTTCCGATCATACAAAGAGTTTATTCATATACGTTTATAGGTGTCAAAAAGAACTCAAAAGAATTTCCAAAAAATGTTGGGACAAATCGAAAAGCTCAAACGTTTTAGTATGTTTGAAGGGAGCGGTTGAAGGAACGGCCGCTTTAGCGCTCAAGCCAGTCCCACGCGTTTGCGCAGCATCCATTCAGCGGCAAGCAGAACCACCACCAGAATCAGCGCCCAATACGAGGACCAGAGTTCGTACGAGGATTCCTGCGGCCGGTATTTTCCCTGTGCGGCAAGTTCCTGGAAAAGCTCGCTCGCTTCGAGAATATCGCGGTTCTTGCCGCCGCCGGAGTTGGCCATCGCGGCGAGGCGCACGCTGTCGCGTGTCAGCTCCACGCCTTCCTGGCCGGCGACTTCGCGGGCGATAATCTGGAGCGTCTCTTCGGCGGCTTCTCCGTCCGCGCCTTCGATCTTTACTTTTACGTTGTGGACGCCGGCGCTGAGATTCTGGAGGAAGCCGCGATAAAGGCCGCCGCTGTCGGCGACAGGTTGAAGCTGGACGCGCTGGCGCCGGGTCTGGTCTTCGACTTCGGCGACCACGACGGCATTGGCGATCGAGCGACCCTGTTTGTCGCGCGGACGGGCCAGCACTTCCAGATTGTCGCCAGGGCGAATCTGGCGGCGGTCGACGCCCACTTTAAGACGATCATTGCCGACCAGGCGATTGCCGGTGCCCCAGCGCATCACCTGCGACCAGAAGACGGCGTGCACGCGGTCAGCCACTTTGAAGCGCCAGCGCCAGGTGTTGTCGGTGCCCAGATACATCACGCGGCCGGCGCCATAATTGTGCACGGCCAGGATCGAATCCTTGCGCGCGTCATCGGTGTTCAGCAGCGAGACGGCTCCGGGCTTGGGCGAAGCGGGGCGCGAGACCCAGTGCAGTTCGGGCAGCGCAGTCCAGAGCTGATCGTTGAGCGCCGGATCGCGCAGCACGCGCACGATCTCATTGCGGCCGCCGTCCTCACTGAGCTTGACGCGAATGCGTTCGGCGGCGTCGGATGCGCTCAACGCCGAACCGATATTCTGTTTAATGGGAAGTAAATCGCTAAGCGAACCGGTGACGTACGAGCGCGGCATCGACTTCTGTCCGGCGATGACAATCAGGAATCCGCCACGGTCCGAAACGTACTGCGCCAGGCGTTTCTGCGCCGCTTCATCGAGCCGTTCGGCCGGCACGTCGCCGAGGATCACGACGTCGAATTCTTCGAGCGAACTGGACTTGGTGTTGCCTTGCGCGGGCGCGTCGTCGGGCAGCGCCTTCAGTCGAATGCCCTGCGTCTGCGCGTTGACCAGCCAGCGTTCAACCAGTTCCATCTTCCGTTCGCGGCGCAGCAGGCTGGCCACGTAACGGGTCTCCCAGCGCGGCAGTTCGTCGATCAACAGCACGCGCAGGCGATCGTTGGCGACGTCGACGACGGCTTCGGCGCTGTTGTTGCTGATCAGCGTTTCATTGGGAAGTGGTTCGATGCTGGCGCTGAACGAATGCGCGCCGCGCTTGTCGGCGACGAGATCGAAATTCTGACGCATCCAGCCGTCGGCGGGCAAGGTCAGCTCGCGCGTCTCGATGACTTGATCGCCGCGCCGCAGCACCATCTTGCACTTCTTGTCTTTGTAGCCGTTGCTCTTGATGTGCGCGGTGAGATGGATTGTTTCTTCGAGGAAGACCGAGAGCGTGCCTTCGAGGCGCGCGACGCAGACGTCCGGCGGCGCGTCAACGCTGCCGACGCCCAGCGTGTGCAGCGTGATTCCGCGAGCGGCCAGTGCGCGCGCGGCGTCTTCGGGAATCGGACCGCTGGTGTGCCGTCCGTCGCTGCAGAGCACCACCGCAGAGACGGTCTCCTGCGCGTGGCGTTCGGCCAGCTTCAGCAGCGGCGTGGCCAGGTCGGTATCGGAGCGCATGCGCGCGTCGTTCTTGGGATTTTTTCCGGCCGCCTCTTCCTTCGGGTCTTTGGGTTCTTTAGAATCCGGCAGGCTGTGCAGGTCGGTGTCGATGTTGTAGCTGACGAAGCGGATCTTATCGCCGGCGGGCGCGAGCGCCTTTTCAAGCGAGCGCAGCATCACGGCGGAGCGGTCCATCTTCTCCAGTTCGGCCAGCGCCTTCTTGACTTCGGCATTGCCGCCTTCGGCCAGAGCGCGGTCGTTCTTGTCCTGGAGCTGCCGCGCTTCGTTTGCGGCCGAATTCAAATCTTTGCTGAGCAATTTCAGCGACTGGCTCTTGTCCGCGAGCAGCTTGCGCGCATCGGCATTCTGCAGCGAGACATCGGCGAGTTCTTTTTCGATACGGGCGGCGGTCTGAGCACACTTCGAGGCTGCGTTTTGCGGCTGCGCTTTATGGATCAACTCTGTTGCGTTGGAGATTTCCTTGCTCGCGGCGCTCAATGTTTTGCGCGCGGCGCTGAGCTTTTCAGCGGCATCGCCGGAGGAGGCGCCGCCTTCCTGCAATTGCTGGATCGCCTGGCGCAGGCCCGCGGCGGCGGTCTCAACGGTGCTCTGCGCGCCCGAAAGCATCGCTGCGGCCTTATCGGCGCTGGTGTCGCGCAGCTTGGCATCGAGCAGACCGATGCCGGCGGCGGCGCGAATTTTCTTCTCCACCTTTTCGTGCGTGTCTTTGACGTTCATGCTGCTGGACTGGTCGCGCAGCACAATCACGACGGGCGGCTCGTAACGCGCGCTGACATTATGGATGACGGGCTGCGAGAGCAGCAGCACCAGAAGGACGACAACCGCCACGCGCAGCGCGCGCAGGATCGATCCGCTTCGCGCGTGCGGCGCTGTCTCGCGGAAGTAAAGCTTTGCAATCAGATAGCCCAGTCCGGCGGCAAGCGGAACCAGAAGCCACCACGCGTAGCCGTTCAGGATGACATTCAGTCCTGTGGGCAGTTCGCCTTCATTCATGCGTCAGGCCCACCTGCGTGTGAGGTAAATTTCGAAGAAACAAAATGCCAGAGCGGCCATGATCAGATACTTGGAGACTTCATATCCGCCTGCGTCGAGCTCCAGAAGTTTCGCGAGCGCTTTCCAGTCGGCCGCGCGGTGCGCGCCCAGGTCGCGTTCGAGGCGCAGCAGATCCTCTTCGCTCAAGCGCTCCATCTGCGACTCAGTGCGGTCGGCGGTCACCGTGTAATAGACGCGGTCTTCGGCGCCGCCGCCTTCGGGAGTCACCGTGTAGAGTCCCGGCTTGGCGGTCTGTTCAAAGGAGAAGACCGAGAGCGCGCCCTGGCGCTGCACTTTCAGCGCTGCCGGCGGCTGCGGCTTTGCGGCGCCTGTCGCCACGGTCTCCGGCGAGAGAACGGTGTGCGCCTTCAAGGCCACGGGTCCGGTGGCCACGTGCACCAGCGCCTGATTGACGGAGAGATTGCGCGGCGGAATGACGGCGGAGGCCAGATCGAAGACGAGATTCTGCATCAGCGGAACGTAGAACGGATGGATCGGCATATCGGTCCAATCCATGTCGGCCGATGTAGTCAGCAGCAAGACTTTGCCTTCGCCGAGGCGCTTTTGAACCAGAGCTGGTTGTCCGTTCGAGAAAGCAGCCAGCGCGGAAACGCCGTCGCCAGGAGCCAGCGTCGAGAAGTAACTGCGGATACGCGCCTTCGACCAGTCCTGGCCTTTTTCGGGGCGGAAAAGATCGAGCGCCGGAGCATTGGAGACGATGTTGGCCAGATTCACCGGTGGGATTGATGCGTGCAGGCTGGAAGCCTGCGCTACAGCAGGCGCCGAGACAAGCATGGGGCGAACCGGTCCGGAGTTCGCGTCGCCTTCCTGCTTCTTCAATGCGACGGGCAGCAGACCGGCGCCCTGGCGGAAGAGATCGCGGTTGTAGGCTTCGGGCTGCACGCGGTCGCCGAGCGTAATCATCAAACCGCCGCCTGCGACGATAAAGCGTTCGATCTCGGAGACGACGGACGCCGGAAGAGCCGCCACGTTGGCCAGCACGATCACGCGGTACTTTGAAAAGTCGGTGTACTTCAGGTCGGTGGCGTCGACGACGGTGCTGTCGATAACGGTGCGCCAGAGCGGGTCGTCGCGATCACGCGGTGAGAGCGCGAGGCGGAGGAAATCGGTCTCGCTGCCGAGGGTCTGTTCGCGCTTGTCGCCGTCCACTAGAAGCACTGGCAATTTGTCGATGACCATCACGCTATGATTGATCTCGTTGTCATCTTCGAGCATGTCGGCGGCCGCGCGCAGTTTGCAGGCGACGTAATGCGACCCGGAGCGCTCGAATTTGTGTTCGAAGGAGAGCACTTCTTTTGCGCCCGGCAGCAGCTTGACGGTGCGCGTCGCCTTCGAAGCGTGGTCGACGATGAAGGTGACCGTGGCATCGTTGATCGGCTCGGGGCCTTCGTTGGCGAGCGTCACACTAAAGGAGACGGGCGAGAAACAATCGACCACCGCGCGCGAGGGAACGATGCTTGTCAGCGCCAGATTGGCGGGCCGCGCTTCGGCTGTGGAGGCAAGAATGATGTTGGGCTTCATGCGGCTTGAGCGCACCGCGCCGGCGATGAAAGACCAGCGCGCCTGGTCGTTCAGCTCCCAGCCGGTCGCCTGCATGTCGGAGAGCAGCACCAATTCGCGGCGCGGATTGTGCTGTCCTTCAAGCTGCTGCAGCGCGGCGGTCAATGCGCGCGGCATGTCGGTGCGATCGAAATGCGGTTCGGCTTTGCGGATGATTTCCCTGGCGCGTTCGAGGTCGAAGAGCACCGCCGGCGAATTGGCTTTTCCGGCCGACGAGGTGAACATGACCGAGACGTCGTCGCCTTTGCGCAGCGTATCAATATAAAGGAGCGCCTTTTCGCGCGCGTCATGCCAGGCGGTGCGGTTGCGTCCGGCGTTCATGGAGTACGAATCGTCGAGCAGCACGACCGCGCTGGTCTGCGATCCGGGCGAGCGCACGCCAGCAGTGGCGGATTTGATCGCGGGTTTCATCAGGGCAAGCGCGAGACAGGCAACGATCATGGCGCGCACCAGCAGCAGCAGGATCTCCTGCATGCGCAGTTTGCGCGCGCGCTCGGCCATGAGCTCTTCGAGGAACATCATCGCGCCCCAGTCGTAGGGCATGACCTTGCTGCGATGCAGCAGGTGAATGATGATCGGCGCGCTGACCGCGATCAGTCCACCTGCCATGAGAAGATTTAGAAAGACAAGCATCGCTCAGTATTCCGTGTGATACGTAGCGCAGGCATCCTGCCTGCCCGGTCATTGAAACACGCAGGCAGTATGCCTGCGCTACACCTTACTTTTGACGGCTCATCAGGTAATGGCTCAGTGCCAGGTCGTAGGGCTGATCGCTTTGAAGCGTGACATGGTCGTAGTGAAAACGGTGGCAGACTTCGCTCAGGCGTTCTCGGAATTTGGTGAAGCGTTCCAGATACAGTTTGCGGACGCGCGGCGCGTCGAGCTTAACTTTGTGCGCGCTGTTTTCAAGGCTGCGGAACTCGGCGACGTTATCGAATGGGAAGGTCAATTCATGCGGGTCGAGAATCTGGAAGAGAATCACTTCGTGGCGCTTGTGATGAAAGTGTCCCAGCGCCTGGACGAGGTCTTCAACCGGCGCGAAGAAGTCGGAGATGACGATCACCAGTCCGCGGCGCTTGAGCATATTGCTGAGATTATGCAGGATCGGACAGAGATTGGTCTCGCCTTGCGGCGTGGTGGCCTCGAGCACATTCAATACGTTTGAAAGATGGCTGGATGTCGAGCGCGGCGGAACGTGGGAGCGCAGTTCGGTATCGAAGGTGACCAGTCCGGCGCTGTCCTGCTGACCGATCATCAGGTAGGCGAGCGAGGCAGCGAGCTTCTTGGCGTATTCGAATTTCGTTTCGGCTCCGCCGCCTTTGTAGAGCATCGAGCCGCTGGCATCGAGGACGATCGTGGCGCGGAGGTTGGTCTCTTCTTCGTACTGCTTGACGAAGAGACGGTCGCTCTTGCCGAAGACCTTCCAGTCGATGTGCCGGATTTCGTCGCCGCGCGAATACATACGGTGCTGCGCGAACTCGACGCTGAAGCCTTTGTAGACGCTGCGGTGCGCGCCGCTGATGAAGCTCTGCACGACTGTGCGGGCCACCAGGCGCAGCTTGCTGACGCGCTGCATGGCCTGTTCATCGATCAGATCGCTGGCTTGAGCCATGGGAGTCATCCGTACCGTAGCACAGGCATCCTGCCTGCACGGTTTTTGAAACACGCAGGCAGGATGCCTGCGGTACGTTTTAGTTTGCGCTGATGATGATCATGGCCGCGGCGAGCACAGTGCTGACTAGGAAGACGACACCGCCGTGAATGAGAGAGGAGCGAATCAGGTTGTTCATGCATTGCGGCTTCATGCGTTGCGGCTTCATGCGGGCACCGGAACTTTCTTCTGAATGGCTTCGAGAATGCGATCGATGATTATGTCGGTGGTGAGGCCTTCGCTTTCTGCTGCGAAGTTCAGCACCATGCGGTGGCGGAGCACCGGCTTGCACACGGCAATGACGTCTTCGATGGTGGCATGGAACCGTCCATGCAGTAGCGCTCGAGCTTTGGCGCCCAGCAGCAGATACTGCGGCGCGCGCGGCCCGGCACCCCAATCCAGCCAGCGCTTGATTTCCGGCGCGCAGTACGGTTCCGAGACGCGCGTCATGCGCACAAGGTCGACGGCGAAGGCGTAGACGTGATCGCCGACGGGAACCTTGCGTACGATCTCCTGCAAGCCGAGCAATTCTTCGCCGCTGAAGACCGGCGAGACTTTGGCGCTGTATGCACTGGTGGTGCGGCGCATGATCTGAATTTCTTCCTCGCGGCTGGGATAGGAGACCTTGACCAGAAACATGAATCGGTCGAGCTGCGCTTCGGGCAGCGGGTAGGTGCCTTCCTGTTCGATCGGGTTCTGCGTCGCCAGCACGAAGAACGGCTCGGGCAACTTATATGTCTTCGAGCCCACCGTGACGCGGTGCTCCTGCATGGCTTCGAGCAGAGCGGCCTGCGTTTTGGGCGGCGTGCGGTTGATCTCGTCGGCGAGAACGAGATTGTTAAAGATCGGGCCGGGGAGAAATTCCGTCTTTCGCCGGCCGGTTTCGGGATCTTCCTGAATGATGTCGGTGCCGGTGATATCGCTGGGCATCAAGTCGGGCGTGAACTGCACGCGGGAGAAGCGCAGGTTGAGCGCCTTGCCGAGCGTGTTCACCAGAGCGGTCTTGGCCAGTCCGGGGACGCCGACCATCAGGCAGTGTCCGCGGCAGAAGATGGCCAGCAGAAGTTGCTCGATGACTTCGTCCTGTCCGACGATCAGTTTGTGAATCTCTTCGGCGAGAATATCGCGCGCTTCGGTGAGCTTCTGGGCCAGCGCCAGCTCGTCAGGGGTCGCGGTGCCCGGTGCTCCCTGAGCGCTCAAAACCTGGCTGCTTCCGGCGGTTTTCTTGAGGACGGTCATCGCAGGTTCTCTCCGAGATCGGCAGTGGTAGCGCAGGCATCCTGCCTGCGAGTTGCTTGGAGCGGAACGGGCAGGCAGGATACCTGCGCTACGAGTTGCGCCCCTTACGTTCTACGTTTCGTGTTTTATTTTGACTACGCACTAGTTACCGCTCGATGCGGAGTGCGTTGAAGAGGATTTTATTTTTTTGCAAACCACCGACGCGTACGCCCGCATGAAGCGGTCCCTGGAAGGATTTTAGTAAAGCGCCTTCGAAGATCACTTCGCCGTTGACAATCAGGCGCACCTGCCGCCCGAGGTACTCCATGCGCACGCGATAAAAACGTGCTGCCGCTGGGGGCAGCGGGCGCGAATGGAGCAGCGCGTTCCCCGGACCGCTCAGTACCAATCCGTCATTC
>Ga0105047_10019031_pt1 | contig 10611 bp, 7 predicted proteins | sample MAT04_FD_78384 | JGI IMG/M metagenome (GOLD analysis project Ga0105047, IMG submission 78384) | Freshwater microbial communities from Lake Fryxell liftoff mats and glacier meltwater in Antarctica - MAT-04 (megahit assembly) | ecosystem: Environmental > Aquatic > Freshwater > Ice > Liftoff...
CACGGTGATTTGCGCCGGCAGGGCTTGCCACTGCGCGGCGCTCAAGATCTCCGACGGTTGGGCGCTCTTGGGCCACTGAAAGAGTCCGTCGCCCCGGCCCGGCACCGGGCGTGCAACCGGGCCACGACGTCCACGCCCTGCGCGGGCAGTCCGGCCAGCGTGGTGTATTCACCCCAGGCGCGGTCGCCCAGGAGAATGTCGCCGGACTTGAGGTGTGGCCAGAGTTGGCGAGAGAGACGCAGATCATGGTGGCGCAGGCTGCCCATGGCCACGTGCAGGACGGCCCCGCTGTGCAGGCAGAAGAGCACGACGAACTTCAAGAGCGGAAAGCCGCAGCCGGGCTTTTGGGAGCGGCTCTGCGGATAGCGCTTTTGGTTCTTCGGGGTGTCGGCCAGTTGGGTGGTGGAGCCGTCCGTGACTTTGACCGGGCAGCCACGCAGTAGGCGGTCGGGGCCGGCGCGGCGGGCGGCGACCTGGGCGGTGGCGCTGAGGGCCTGCTCGAAGCATTCCCGCGGCGGGCGTTGGCGGGCTTGGACATAGGCGGAATCGTCGCCGTCGGCCAGGGGGTGGCCCTGCTCGCGCCGCAAGGTAAAGGGTAAGACGGTGAGCGTCGCCCTCTCGCGGGAGCAATATGAAGCGTTGCGGGAAGCCATCGCCAACTGGCGCGAGGTGCAGGCGACGCTCCGCGCGATGCAACGCTTGAGCCGGGCCATGCTCTTCGCTACCGCGCCTCAGCCACCTCGCCGTAAACGATTGAGCAAGGCAGTTTTAGGGCTTAACTAAGGGCCATTCGGATCAGAGACCTGTCGTTCAGCGCGCAGGGCGGCCCCGCGGTCCGGGTCGTTCGCTCCGCGGAGCACTGGATGGAAGCGCGGGTGCGGGGCGGCCGCAAGCAACGCGAACCCCGGAACAGTCGGTGGGTATGGGCGGCCAGTGCCGCGCTCGACGGTTATGGCCCGGAGGTGATTTACCGGGCGGGCCGTCGGCGTTGGGGAATTGAAAACAAGGCCTTCAACGAACTGACTCAAGGCTACCATCTGGAGCCTTGTTGCCATCATGAGCCGACCGCGAAGTGGTTTCACAGCGGGTGAGGGCATGGGGGGATCGAGTTTTCCGGAACGCTGCTCATTGACATACGCCCTAAAACCCCCAGGAACCAGCAGCCCAGGGGGAAGGTGTCGTCACCGGCGACGGCCGGGCGGCGCTCAGGCCGCAGAAGCACGGGTGCTGGCGACGAATTTTTCCCCCGTGCCATCTTAAAGAAGGAAGCTAGAACACCCTGCGAGATTGCTAGCTGCGGCCAGCGGGCGTTGACACCCCGGCCTGGTTCACGTAATCAAATCGCGTGTCCGCCACGCCGATTGTCTCCCTGCATGAGTTGGCCGCCGACTATTCCAAGCCGGTGGCCGACGGACTCCTGGAGGTGGGTTTCTTCGAGCAGGTTCCAACGGGCACGCCGGTCCTCCTCAAGCCCAACTTGACCTTCCCGCAGTACCGGCCTGGGGTCATGACTTCCTACGCCTGTCTCGAAGCCGTAACCAAGCTGCTCATAGCCCGGGGTTACCCTGTCATCATCGGCGAGGCCGACAGCGGCGGCTACAACCGTTTCTCAATGGATGAAGTGTTCAAGGGCCTGGGCATTGACAAACTCGCGCAGGAGACGGGCGCGAAGCTGGTCAACCTCAGCTTCACCGAGCCGGAATGGCTGGAGGTGCGCATGAGGCTGCGCCGCTTGCGAGTGCCGGTGCCGCGGCTGCTGCTACATGAAGTCGGCGCTTTCATCACGCTGCCGGTGCCGAAGGTCCACAACTGCACCGGTGTCTCCATGTCCATCAAGAACCAGTGGGGCTGCATCCAGGAGCCGTCTGTGCGGCTCAAGCTGCATCCCTATTTCGCCGAAGTGATGTATCAGGTGAACCGCCGTCTGCCCCGCGCGCACTCGATCATTGACGGGCGCTTCGGGCTGACCCGCAGCGGTCCGATGCTCGGTGACCCGGTGAAACTGGACTGGCTCCTGGTGGCCAACGATCTCGTCGCCGCGGATCGCGTCTGCACCCGCCTCATGCAGGTGGACGAGGAGAGCATTGGTTACCTCAAGCACTTCCGCCGCCGCGGTTGGTGGACGGAGTTCGAAGCCATCCGGCTGCGCCCGGACTGGGAGCGGTTCCGCAAGGAGAAATTTGTTCTGAAACGCAAGCTGACCGATCTGCCGGGCCTGCTTTGCTTCAACAACGCTTTCCTCGCCTGGCTGGGCTACCACTCGCCGCTGGCGGGTTTCGCCCACTGGCTGCTCTACCTCGTCCGCGAACCGTTCTACGACTACGATCAGGAGAAGACCAAGGTGCGGCGCAAAGACGGCTGAGGCTGGAAGCGCCTTCCGCGAGGCGTTTACCTGGCAGGGCGACGCTCTCGCTCGCTCTCGGAAGTGTTTCCTGCCGCTGAAAACAAGCGTTCGATTTTCCGGGCCATTTCTTCGGCGGTGAACTTCGTGCGGATGCGCTCCGCCGCGGCGACGCCCATGCGCTGGCAGAGCGCCGGATCGGCCATCAGCCGTGCGATGCCATCCGCCAGTGCGGCCGGGTCCGCGGGCGGCACCAACAGGCCGGTCACGCCCTCCACGACTTGATCGAGCGAGCCGCCAATGTTGGTGGCGACCACCGGCAGGCCCAGCGACATCGCCTCGCTGACAACCCCGCCGAAAGGCTCCGGCTGAACCGAAGTCATGGCCATTACGTCCATGCCGGCGTACGCTGGGCGCGGGTCGGCCATCTCGCCGGTGAACAGCACCTGCTGAGATACGCCCAGTTCCAGCACCATTTGTTGAATCTGGTCCAGATGGCTTTCATTCCCCGGAAAGGGCGCCCCCACGATCAGCGCCTTGACGTGTAGGCCGCGTTGCTTGAGCAGCGCCGTGGCCTGCACCAGCACTTCCTGCCCCTTGCGCACCAGCTTAATCCGCCCCACCACGCCCACGACGAATTGTCCGGCCAGCCCGTGGGCCGCCCGGAACTCCGCGCGCAGTTGGGACAGGGGCACGGGGCTGTCCGCGCAGGAAAACGCGTCGTGGATCACCACCACTTTGTCACGCGGCTCGAACTGACCGGCCACCGCGTTGGAAATGGCGATGACCTTCTGCGAGAACGTCCGGATGTACCAGGAGAATGACCGCCAGACTGACTCGTATTCCTGGAACCACTCGCGGATGTGCCAAAAGTGCGGCACCCCGGCCAGCCGCGCGGCGATGGCCGGTGAGAGAATCACGCCCGTGTTGGTATGCACCAGGTCAATCCGCCGCCTGCGGATCAGCGTCCACAAATAGATCGCGGAGACGGGCCAGTTCAGGAAGAACGGCACGATCTTCCACGAGTGAAACACGGGTCGGGTGATGAACGTCAGTCGCGGGTGCAGGATCACTTCGATCCCCTCCGCTTCCAGCAACTGCCGCAAGGGCCCATCCTCTGGCAACACGACCAGTGGCAGGAAGCGCCGCCGGTCCACGCTCATCACCAGTCGCATCAGCATCCGACTGGCGCCATAGATATCCGCCGTGTTGTTCACGAACAGCACCCGCCGCGCTTCCGGCACTCCGCGTCCTGCGATGGTGGACGGCGCAGCCGCTGGCTGGACCGCGGGCGGGGGCGGCTTGTCTTTTGGCGCGTTGGCGTGCCGCGCCACAAACTCGCCGACCCGCCGCCGGACCTCGGCCTCGCTCAAATCCTCCAGACAATACGGCTGAGCAAACCGGCAATAGTCCCGGCACGGGCGGTGCGGACAATTCCACCCTTCCGCCCACTCCGAGTCGCGGTGCAACGGGGCAAAGCGCGCGGGCAGTTGCGGCCCAAACAGCGTGAAAGTCGGCAGCCCGCAGGCGGCCGCCAGATGCCCCGGCCCGGAGTCGTTGCCCACGAAGCACGCGGCGCAATCCAGAATCTCCAGCAACTCGCTGACGTTGTCCGGGGTGGCCACGTCGCGCTCGCCGGCCGTCACCCACCACAGGCGCTGATTGGCGTCGCACGCGATGCGCACCGCCTGGCCCTTCGCGCGAAGTTCCCGCGCCAACTGCTGGTAGCGGGTCAGCGGCCACACCCGCACCCGCTGCGCCGCACCGGTGTGAATCACCACGGTTCCCGACCGTGCCGAGGCGACTGGCATCGCCGCTTCGCGATCACGCATCGGCAGGTCCAGCGCCTTGGCCATGGCCCGCCAGTATTCGTATTGGTGTGCCTCTGGACTGGGGCGCTCCAGCGACCGCGTCAGCAGCATCCCGCTGCCGGTGCGGGCAAAGCCGAGCCGCTGTTGCGCCCCGACCAACCAGAGCAGAAAATGATCCCGCGGATCCCACCGAGCGGAGACGCCGAACTCGAAGCGCTCCTGCCGCAACCGGCGCACCAACCGACCCACTTCCCGCCATGGCCACGCGATCAGCCGGTACTTGTGGCGGAACGCGGTCCACGGCGCGACGATCGGCACCACCTCGACTTCCGGCCAGAAGCGCGGCTGGAGGTCCAGCGCGTACGGCTTGGCCAGCAAGGTCACGCGGTAGCGCGCGCTCGCCGCCTGGAGGAAAGGCGTGGCGATGGCCAGGTCGCCCAAACCCCAACATTCCATGACGAGGAGCTTGGGCTTCATGCGACTGGCTGGCCGCCGGCCCGCGCGATTCCCGACGGCTGGCCAGCCTCCCCACCCCCCCGCCGCCCAGCCACAAAACCCGGGCCGGAGTTGCGCCTCTGGGATTGTCGCCGCGGCGCCCGGTTCATGGAGCCAAGGGCGCGGTGAGTCGGCAGCAGTGGAATGGTGGGCATGTCGTCGGGTCCACCCGGTTGCCCCATCGGCAGTCCGCAGCGGGTGCCCGGAGCATAGTGGGCCGCCCCGCGGCCACGCAAGCCGGGCAGCACCCCGACGGCGCGGCGGCGTCACCCTGCCGAGCACTGAGCCACGCATCGCGGACGCCTGCGGGCCGTGATTTCTCGCTGGGAGCGGAACGCATCGAAAGCCAGCGGACCCGGCTCACACAGGGCCCTCGGCAGGCTGAACGGGCGCGTCCACGGGGCAGCCGAGTTCGCGCAGGCGTTGCAGCTTGTAGAGCAGCGCCCGACGGCTGATGCCCAAGGCCTTCGCGGTCTCGGTGCGGTTGAAGTCGTGTTTGCGCAGCGCCTGGACAATGGCTTCGCGCTCAAGGTCCTCGAGCCGGCCAGCGTCCGCGCTTTCGAGCGGCGCGGCGGGCGTGGGCAAGGCTCCGCGCAGCCGCGCGGGCAGATGTTCCGGCAGGACAACTTCCCCGCGGGAGAGCAGCGCGGCGCGTTCCATGGCATTGCGGAGTTCGCGCACGTTGCCGGGCCAGCCGTAGGCTTGGAGGACCGCCGGCACGGCCGAGCCGAGGCGGGCCTTGCCCTGACTGAACTCGCCGAGGAAGGCCACCGCCAGCGGCAGGATGTCTTCGCGCCGCTCGCGCAGCGGCGGGACGTTTAGCTCCACCACGTTGAGCCGGTAGAAGAGGTCTTCGCGGAAAGCCCCGCTGCGGACCGCGTCATCGAGGTTGCGGTTGGTCGAGGCGAGAATGCGGGCGGTGGTCTGGATTTCCGCGTTGGAGCCGACACGCTGGAAGCGGCCATCCTGCGTCACACGCAGGAGCTTGGCCTGGAGCGGCGGGGACATTTCGCCGATTTCATCGAGGAAAATGGTCCCGCCATCCGCGAGTTCGAAGCGGCCCACGCGCTGGGCTATGGCACCGGTGAAGGCGCCTTTCTCGTGCCCGAATAATTCGCTCTCCAGCAGGTTTTCCGGGATGGCGGCGCAGTTGATCTTGACCAGCGGCCCGCTCGCGCGCCGGCTCCAGCCGTGGATGACGTCGGCCAAAACCTCCTTGCCCACGCCGCTCTCGCCGGTGATGAGCACACGACTTTCCGAAGCGGCGATCAGCGCGGCGTCGCGGAACAGCGCCTGCATCAGCGGGCCGCGGGCGACTACCCGCGGGGGCAGTTCCAGTTCCTCGGTGACGCGCAAAGGAGCGCCTGGATCCAGGCCCAGCGCATGGCGGACGGTGGCCAGCAACTCGTCGAGGTCAATCGGCTTGGCCAGGTAATTTACCGCGCCATCGCGCATTGCGCCGACCGCTTCGCGGATGTCCGCATACGCGGTGACGAGCAGGACGGGCAGGACGGGAAAGAGCTTGCGGGCCTCGCGGAGGGTTTCCAAACCGGTGAGGCCGGGCATGCGCACGTCGGAAACCATCAGGCTGACGGGGCCGGCGCGCAGGGCGGTGAGCGCGCGTTCGCCGGAATCGGCGACGATGGTTTCGAAGCCCTGGCTGCGGAGAAAAGAATCCAGGAGGCTCCGCTGGCCGGGGTCGTCGTCCACAATGAGGAGGCGGGGCGGCTGGTTGGCAGTAGCGTTGGCCGCGGGGTTGCGCATGGCCAAGCGTTTTCCGCGCGCGACAAATGAGCAAGCTGGAAGATGCGGCGCCGCGCGGGCGCGGCGACATCCGAGTTCCCCACCTGACGGCGCCAGAACCAACGGTGCCAGGCTGTATCCTGTGGCCCCACCGCAGCGAGAAACCCATTTTGCAATGCCCGGCATGAGCAGCGCGTCCGTAACCTTTCCGCGCCCACCGCGGTCTGCCCCTGGATGAAGCTGCCTGGGAACCTGCCGGAGGACGGCGGAATTCCCGGCAGCAAGCAAACACAACAAGCACAAAAAACACCATGCACCGTAAATCACTCGTCTCCACCTCCCTCCTCACCCTTGCTGCCTGCGCCTGTTTGGCGCTCGGCGCCCTCACGGCCCGCGCCGCCGACGCTTCCGGCACTTGGACCTGGAGCCGCCCCGGCCGCAACGGCGGCGAAGCCCAGAAAATGACCCTCGTCCTGAAGGCCGAGGGCGAGAAGCTCTCCGGCTCGGTGACCAGCCCCGGCCGCCAGGGCGGCGACCCCGTCAAGACCGAGATCACCGAGGGCAAGGTCAAGGAGGGCGAAGTCTCGTTCGCCGTCACCCGTGAGATGAACGGCAACAAGATGACCACCAAATACACCGGCAAGGTCGAAGGCGACACCCTCAAGGGCAAGACCGAGCACGAGCGCAACGGCGAAAAGATGTCCCGCGACTGGGAAGCCAAGCGCGAGAAGAAGTAATCCTCGGCCCCCCGCTCCACCGTCACCGGTGGCCGCAGACCCCGCTTTGGCTGACAACGCCATCGCCGGCTGCGGCCACCGTTTTTGCTGCTAGCCCGCACCGGAAGCGGAATTGGGAGGACGCGCGCCCCTTGGGCGAGGCAGGAGTCCCCATGCGGCTTCCCAATCCCGGCGTTGCGGGCTGATGAACGGGCACAGGCTGCTCAGCGCGGCCCAGACGGCCAACGTGACCAGGCTTGGCTTGGCTCCACGCACGCCGCGACGCTACCCCGACCCACGCGGCGGCGGGAAGAGCACTTGCGGCCGGCACCGGTTCGGGCGGCTTTCCTGTCGCCCGAAGAGCCGCCACCGCTCAGAAGTAGCGCATGACCGCGCTGGAGGCTTCGGCCTCGCCGGGGGCGCGCTGGTTGATGCGCTCTTCGCCGGCCAGGGCAATGCTGCCGCAGTATTTCGGCGCGCCGGAGGCAAGGACGTTGAAGTGGCGCACCAAGTCCGCGAGCCAGTCGGGGAAGCGGTTGGTGAACTTGATCTCCATCACCGTTTTGTCGAGCGAGCCGTCGCGGAAGGGGAACACGGGCCGCTCCATCTGCGTGCTGAACCGCACCTCGCGCCGGGCCTCGCCGCGGACGTTCTTGTCGAGGGTCACGCGCACCGAATTGCCCTCGGGACTGACCCAGGCTTCGCGCTCGTAGGCGATGTGCATCTTGGGGCGCGCACCGAGCATCTGCATGAGCTGGCTGAACTTCTGCACCGCGCCCAAATGGCTGGGTTTGCTGGACAGCAGGTGGTCGGGTTCGGGCAGGTAGCCAGAGACGATCAGGGGCGCGGCGTTGCGGCGCACGGCTCCGCGCTGCTTGAGGATGCAGTCGCCGACACGGCGCTTGATCTCGAAGAACACCGGCGAGTCGGGCTGGTCGTCGTAGTAGCGGACGCGTAGCTTGAAGCGGGTTTTCTCGCAATGCACCGTGGCCCAGTAGGTCGAGAGCTGGTCGCTGTCGAGGTAGAGGCTGTGGACGGGATACGAGAGGTCGGGGGCGGTCTCACTGTGTTCGTCCGGCACAAGATACGAGCGGACGAACTCGCGAATTTGCAACGCCTGCCGCTGGGAGACGAAGTACTTCCGTTCGAATCTTTGGGCTTGCAGATCGGCGCTCATCTTAGGGTTGCTTGGGGGTTACGACGCGGTAGAACGCCGGGCTGGTGCCCGGCGCGTTGGTGAACCAGTAAACGCGGTTCGACGGGGCGGCGTCAAGGTGTTGCAACGGCCACCAACTGCCGGCCGCCAGCGCGGCGCTGCGTTGCACCGTGTAAGTCCGGTTGGAAAGCGCGTCGAAATTCATCCGCAGCGTGCCGCTGGACAGGGAGGACACCGCTTGGAGGCGCAGCCCGCTGGCCGCGTTCGTCGGGCTGGTGCCAGCGAGAAATTCACTCAAGTTGCCCAGCCCGTCGCCATCCAAGTCGGCGTTGCCGTCGGGCGCGAATGGGTTCGTCCCGTTGGCCCATTCCCACCAATCGGGCAGCCCGTCGCCATCACTGTCATAGGGCAGCACGGTCAGGGTCGCGACGGCGCTGGTGACGCTGCCCTGTGCGTTGGTGACGACGACGGTGTAACTGCCGGCGTCGTTGGTCGTGACGCTGGGGAGTGCGAGCGCGGAGGTCGTGCGTCCGGCGAGCGGCAGGCCGTTGCGCCGCCATTGGTAGTTCAGCGGCCCGCTCCCCCAAGCGCGCACGGTGAAGGTCGCTGGGCTGGCGACGTTGGTGACGACCGACTGCGGCGGTTCGGCGAGGAGCGGGAGCGTGCGGACGCGGGTGGCATTGAGCCGGAGGTCAAAGAGGATGTCGCTGCTGGCCCCGCTGACCTGATGCATCTCGACGGCGAGGAAGTTAGTGCCTTCGCGGAGGAGATTTGCCGGGATGGACGCGAGGTTCCAATTGAACTTGATAGTGCCGGCAACGGTTTCGTTGGCGGGAGTGGAGTCGGTGATTGCTCCTATTGGCATACCGATCCGAAAGACTTCGGTGCCGTTGAGGAAGACCAGCGCACCATCGTCGCGGATAAGACCCAGCTCCAGCGTGGCGATCTCAGCGATGTTCGTCGCCGTGAACGCCCGGCGGAAGTAGGTGGTGACGTATTTGCTGCTGCTGTTTGGGCCGTAGCTCACGGTGTTGGATTCGCCGCCGCCGTAGCCGAGTGACGCCGGGGCGTTGCTCCAGGCGGTGTCAGTGTAATTCGTGGCAAACCAATCGGCTGCCGGCAGGCTGCCTTTGTCGAAGTAACGCCAGACCGATGCGCTGCTCACCAGCGGGACGGAGTTCGAGCTGCCGGCAGCCGAGGCGACAGTCACGACCGCGCTGGTGGCGCGGCGGCCCGAGTTGTCTTGCGCGACTGCCGCCAGTTTGAAGATGCCCGCGGCCAGGCCGTTCAAGTCCGCGCGGTAAGGGGCGACCATGCTCTCGGAGAAGACCACGCCATTAGTTAGGAAATCCACCGATGCCACAGTGCCGTCCGGATCACTCGCGGAGACGTTCACTGTGATCGTGCTGCCGGTCAGGAACAAGGCGCCGTCGGCGGGGCTGGTGATGGCGACCAGCGGCGGCTGTGATAGGACGATCCCATTGGCGAGGGCGGAGAAGCGCGAGCCGCCCAGGTCGTCCACGGCGCGCGCCTGGTAAGTGTGCGCGCCGGGCGGCGGATTGGTGAGTGTCAGCGCATAAGGGGCCGCGGTGGTCTGGCCGAGCAGTGTCGCGCCATCATAGAACTCGACGCGAACCACGGAGCCATCGGCGTCGTCAGCCGTCGCGGCAAGCACAAGGGCGCCGGGCAGTTGCAGGACAAAGCCGTCAGCGGGGGTGGTCAGACTGACGATGGGGAGCAGGTTGGGGGTGTTGGGACGGCCCGCTGAGGGCAGCGCGGCGGACCAGTTGGTGGGGTCATTGGCGAAGGCGGCCAAGGCAAACCGTTGCAGTGACCAGCCCAAACCATCAGCCTCCGCAGGCCACGGAGCGGCGTCGCGGAAGGCAATTTTCTCCACCAAATAGTAGGGCACGGAGACATTGGTCGCCGTGACGTTCGGAGCGTCTGGGGCTTTGAGTTCGAGCGTTTCTCCGGAGTTGTCGAGCTTGCCCTGCCACGGGCCGAGCACCGGGACATTGGTGGGCACCGAGTACAGCGTGCGGAAGGCAGAGAGTTGCGCGGCATTGGTGGCGGGGTCGAAGCCGACAACTAACAACCGCGCGCCGGGTGCGAGCGCAGTGCTGAGCGGGAAGTCAAAGTCCACCGCGTTCCGCAGGCGCCAGGTGTTGGTAATTGCCGCGGGGTCGAAAAGCGGGGCGTTGGTGGTGGCGACGTTGGCCAGCTCGATAAACTCGTTGCGCGCATCATCCACGCCACCGGCCAGGTCGGGCGGGTGATACATGATTTCAGAAACGACCAGCGGGCCGACCCGCGGCGGGGCATTCGTCGTCCCAGGCGTGAAGGCCATGA
>Ga0105047_10019038_pt1 | contig 10609 bp, 8 predicted proteins | sample MAT04_FD_78384 | JGI IMG/M metagenome (GOLD analysis project Ga0105047, IMG submission 78384) | Freshwater microbial communities from Lake Fryxell liftoff mats and glacier meltwater in Antarctica - MAT-04 (megahit assembly) | ecosystem: Environmental > Aquatic > Freshwater > Ice > Liftoff...
ATGCCCATGTTACCCCCCATTTATTTTTGTCAAGCCCTTGTTATATCTAGGTTTCAGGGCTTTTATTTATTTAATTTATTCAGTAAACTAGAGAGCAGTAGCACCATTTGTATCCCTTTCTAAGTATTCCCAGAGCTTGTTCTATTCGATTTATTCAGGATGTAATAGCCAATCGACACGCTCTATAACTTCGGGATAGCGAGAATTGGCAATATGGCGAAACTCTCCCGAAGCAACCATCCCACCCCAACAATGTAAAAGTTGAATTTTCTGACCCGCATCAATTAACTCAACAGAATCTATGGGCGACACATTATAGGTTTGGGGAATTTCGGCGACAGTAATTTGACAGTGATGCAATGCCCGCACTAGTGCCAGTTGGTCTTGTTTTTGATAGATTTCCCATTCCCTTTGCCATTGCTTAAATAGCTCTTGCATGGCTGAATTATTTTGCCAGAGCATGACACCACTATTAAACTGCGTAGAGTTTGGCGGAATTTGGGCAAGGGTGTGGTTTTTTTCTTCTACAGAGATATGGTCACACATTTCTACTAGGGGTAATCGATCTTTGACCATAGCGATCGCCGCATTTTTTAAGTAACCCCAAAGATCACTAATTTCAGCACAGGGCAGAATATCCGCATCTAAAAATAGGGTCTCGGTATAGGGACTCAATTCAATCAGGTGAGTTTTCAGATATCGTGAAATAAAAGCATTGTTTTTAGGTAACTCATTGGCATTCAAAAATCTAGCAGAAATATTTTGGGACTTTAGATCAATACTTTTAATTTGAGGCAGATTAGAAATTATAGCGATCGGTAACTCAGGTTCAAACCTGCGAAGGGTTAATGCACTAATTAAGCCCGCTTCTAAATAAGCTTCACTATCCGTGAGACAATAGACAACGCCTTGAGAAATCATAAAGTATTGAGAAGAAATGAGTATTAGATTTTTTAATCATCCTATAGAAACAATACTTTTTTTAGATCAATACCCTAGTTTTGCAAAACTAATCCCGTAACAATAGATACTAAAAATAGGCTACTAAAAATATGATTGTTTTGCACAGACCTAAATTGAGATATGAGTATAATTAACGGTCGGACTAAGAGCATTTTGTTAGTTTCAACTCCTGTTGCCCCTTTAGGCTCAGGTTTTGGCGGTGGTGTAGAATTAAGCCTCAAAAATATGGCTTTGTCTTTGCAACTAAAAGGTCATAGAGTTACAGTCTTAGCTCCAGATCATTCTGTATTACCTGATATGGAACTCCAAACCGTCTCTGGGCAGTTGCAGACTTCTATGCAATTTTTGGAACGAACCGAAGCTATGTGCTTGCCTGACAATTCGGTATTGGCAAATCTTTGGGAAAGAGTAAGGGCATTACAACAGGATTACGATATTGTCATAAATTTTGCCTACGATTGGCTGCCATTTTATCTGACTCCATTTTTTCAGACTCCCATCGCCCATTTGGTGAGCATGTCTTCATTAACCGATACGATCGATCGAGCGATCGCTCAAATTGCCCAAACTTCTCCTCAATCTCTAGCTTTTCACACCCAAATTCAAGCTGAAACCTTTGACTTATCAAATGCCCGTATCATTGGTAATGCTCTTGATCTAGAACTCTACAGTTTTTGTGCCGATCCCCAAGATTACATAGCATGGGTGGGTCGAATCTCTCCCGAAAAGGCAATTGAAGATGCGATCGCTGTTTCCGAAACTACAGGTTTAGAGTTAAGGGTATATGGCATTCTCCAAGATCAAGCCTATTGGCAATTTCTAACCGAAAAATATCCAAATGCCAAAGTTAACTACCGAGGATTTTTAAATACAGCCGAATTACAACAAGAACTCCGTCAAAGTCAAGCATTACTCGTAACTCCAAGGTGGATGGAAGCTTTTGGCAATGTTGTCATTGAGGCACTAGCTTGCGGTGTCCCTGTCATCGCCTATCGGCGGGGTGGTCCTACGGAAATTATCTGTGACGGGGTTACAGGATTTCTGGTCGAACCAGATTGTGTTCAGGGTTTAGTTGATGCTCTCAAAAAAATTGAGAAAATTGATCGGCAAGCTTGCCGTGATCAGGTGGTGACTAAGTATTCTCTTTCTGTCTATGGCGATCGCTTAAATAAGTGGTTTGAAGCCCTGCTTAATTCCACTTTATAATTTCAGAATAATTTAATCAAATGACTCAAATCAATTCTGCTCCCATCTCTTCAAACCAAAAAGGAAAACAGCAACCCGAACCACCTGACGCTTGGATTTACACTCTTTCCGTTTTGCAGTGGATATTTGAACCCGCATTGGGTAATCAACTACCAATCAGCTACCAAATCTTTAGGCTCTATGCCTATTGGTATTTCCGTCTGACTGGGGAAACCTATTTAAAAAGGGGTAGAGAATTATTTCAATTTTTGGTTAACTATCTAGAACGAAATGCTGGCGATCGCCCACTCAAATTTAAGTTACCCAACTGTGAAATATTTGTTGATCGATTTGATGCCAGATTTTTTCAAGTAATTAATGAGTTAACTAATCCCCAGTCGGATCTACAAATTCTCACTCATTTTCTATCAGCAGGCGATACGTTTATTGATATTGGGGCAAATCATGGTAGTTTTGCGATCGCTGCTAGTAAGTTAGTGGGCAAGGGTGGGCGGATTATTGCGGTCGAGGCACAGCCGCATTTAGCCAAAATCCTGGAAATGTCATTGGCAATTAATGTGATTGGGGATTTTGAAATATATGCAGTTGCCGTGGGTAACACCGAAGGTGAAGTTGAGTTTTTAATACCCAGTGGCACATCAGGCTCCGCAGGTATCTTTGCTGAACATTCTGCTACTAATCAATTCAAAGCGATCGCAGTGCCAATTAGACGATTTGATGACTTGGTAATAGGGCAAGATTTTACAGGAAACACATTAATTAAACTGGATATTGAGGGCAGCGAAACTGCTTTTTTGTTAGGTGCAGCAAAAATAATTAGCCAGCTTAAACCAACTTTAATTATCGAAATTCATCCAGGTACGTTAAAAGCGGCACAGACTTCAGGGGAAAGCTTAAAGTTGTTGCTACAAAATTTAGGTTATTTAGAATATGCCGAACTTGAACATTGGCAAGACAAATTTCCTTTGGCAAATTTAAATACTGACATCCAAAGAAATATAGTGATTTATCATCAGAGCAAGTTAGTGAATAAAGGCTAAAAGGTAAAACTTCAAACTAGAATCGGCAAGCTCCCATAATAAATCCTTGATCTTGGCATAGATTCTAAATTCTTTGGATAGTATAGATTTAGTACAATTTTATATATACCTACTGAGCATGGTTAAACGTAGTCGCATTTGGTTAATTGGTTTATTTTTAGCGATCGCCTTAAATTTCCTAGGAATATGCGTAGGTATGCCACCTGCCGAAGCCGCAGATTACCTACAGGAGCAAAAATTTTTTACTGATGTCTGGCAAATTGTGAACCACTCCTATGTTGACAGTACGTTTAATCATCAAAACTGGTACAAAGTCCGTAAAAAGTACACTGGACAAAAGTTCAAGTCACGGGAAGAAACCTACGATGCCATTCAAGCAATGTTGGCAAGCCTAGATGATCCCTTTACCCGATTGCTCAGACCCGATCAATACCGCAGTATGCAAACTAGCACTTCAGGGGCGTTAACAGGTGTAGGCTTACAGATAGTTGTTGATGCTGAAACTAAGTTCTTAACGGTAGTCGCTCCCATCGAGGGTTCTCCTGCGGCAAAGGCGGGGGTGCGATCGCTAGATCAAATTATTAAAATCAACAACGCCTCTACCCAAGACCTGACCCTTGATGAATGTGCTGATCGGATGCGTGGCACCATTGGCAGTGAGGTCACTTTAACCATTAGTCGAGCGGTAAGTAATCCTGAAAAAACATCGCCCGAGACTTTATCAGACACTTTTGATGTCATCCTCAAACGAGATCTAATTGCTGTTAATCCAGTTATTTTTAAGCTGAATCATGAAGGCGATCGCAAAATTGGCTATATTCGCCTCAATCAATTTAATGGTAATGCGGCGGAAGATATGGCAAAGGCAATTACGACCCTCGAAGCCCAAAATGCTGATGGCTATGTTTTAGACCTACGAGGTAATCCAGGGGGCTTATTGCAGGCAGGTATAGAAATCGCACGGATGTGGCTACCTGAAGGAGTCATAGTCTACACCGTTGATCGCCAAGGCATACATGATAATTTTGCTGCAAATGATACGCCTTTAACCCGTGATCCTTTAGTAATCTTGACTGATGGTGGTACAGCCAGTGCTAGTGAAGTTTTATCTGGAGCCCTCCATGACAATGGCAGAGCCAAGCTGTTAGGAACTAGAACCTTTGGTAAAGGCTTGGTACAGTCACTATTTTCCCTAGAAGATGGCTCAGGATTGGCAGTGACGATCGCCCACTATGAAACCCCTAACCATACCGATATTCACAAAAGTGGTATTCAACCAGATGTGGAAGTTATTCCGACTAAGCCCTTGACTCGCAAGCAACTGGGCACTGAAGATGATACTCAATATGTGGCAGCAGTTCAGTTATTACGAGGAGAAAATTCTCAAATTTCTAATGCCAGTCTAGGAGGTTAGTAGATTTGCTAGATCGAAAAGGCAATCCTAAACCCACAACGATCAAATCGACTATCAGGAAAATAGCCATTACGAAAAGCTGATCGACAATTACTAGGATCAGAATTCCATGCTCCTCCTCGCAAAACTCGACTGCGGTTGCTGCTGCTATTTACACCTTCCCAAGCACTACCATCTAGGGGCGCACTACGATAATGATCATGTGCTTCATCTTGACACCATTCCCAGACATTGCCATGCATATCAAATAACCCGAAGGCATTGGGCGGAAAAGTATTAACCTCAGTGGTTTGCATCCGATATTTACTTCTAGGTGAGGCACCATAGCTTACCTGTGCATTAAAATTAGCAAAATCAGCAGTAATAATTTCTCCAAAGTAAAAAGGCGTATTAGTTCCAGCCCGACAAGCATATTCCCATTCCGCCTCCGTTGGTAGACGATAGGGCTTACCTGTAAATTCCGATAGTTTATGACAAAATTCTTGGGCATCATGCCAAGATATATTTTCTACGGGGAAATTTGCGCCCTTAAAGTGAGAGGGGTTAGTATCCATAACCATTTGCCATTGAGCTTGGGTGACGGGATATTTACCAAGAAAAAAAGCAGGAATATTTACTAAATGTTGTGGCATTTCATCTTTAGCGTATCCTTCTTCGCTAGGATTTGAACCCATTAAACAACTACCATTAGGTACTTTAATCATCTCAATCTTTAACTCATCTACGGGGGCATCAATAAAATATTCCACTTGGCAGACCCGTTTTTCAAGGCTGATACTGTTTTCAGAATTGATTTTGCGACTAAATACACCTATTTGTTTATTGCTATCAATAACTTTTAGGCTGACAGTTTCAAATTTAAATTTTTTGAGTTTTATATATATAGATGACTTTTTAAATGCGATCGCTTTAGAGTTCCCAGTTTTTTGGGGCTGAGCAGCATTTAAGTCTTTGAGAATATCTAGGGCGGCATGGTAGCGTTGCTTAACTGAAGTATGAATCATTTTATCTAGGACTTGAGCAAGGCGATCGCTAACTCCATCAGTCCGATGTCTCCACACAAACCCCTCAGAGGCATCAAATAAGTTATAGGGTTCTACCCCTGTCAGTAAATAAATACAGGTAACGCCCAGACTATAAATATCACTACTAAAAACCGCCTTACCTAGACTTTGTTCAGGAGAGGCATAGCCCACGGTACCAATGGTTGTACCAGCTTGAGCGAGACTAGTGGTCGTCGCAAATTTCGCAGCACCAAAATCTACAAGGACTGGCATACCATCGGACTTCCGTCGAATAATGTTGTCAGGTTTAATGTCGCGGTGAATAACCTGAGAATCGTGTATAAATTGCAAAACTGGCAATAGATCGTTGAGGAGTTTCCGAATTTTAGGTTCATCAAATACGCCTAACTTAAATAACTCTTTACTCAGATTGTTGCCATTGATAAATTGTTGAACCAAATACAAGCGACTTTCCTGCTCTGTATAGGCAAATAATTCAGGAATCTGGAGGTGCTTGCCCAGATCGTCTAGTCGGATTGCCTCTTGTTTGAATAACCGCGTTGCCTCGTTAACAAATTCATTTTCTACGGGTAAAAACTGCTTAATTACACAGGGAGGATGGGAAGGCTTTGCTTCATCGATCGCTAAAAAAGTTCGTCCAAACCCACCCCGCCCAATAATTTTCAAGGCACGATAGCGATTATTTACAAGCAACTCCGAGCCACAATTTTCACAAACCTTGAGCTGATCTGGATTTTGGTGATTGCAGTTCGGGTTGAGACAGTAGCTTAAATGCGCTGGCAACGGATCTTATTCCTTAAATTTCTATACTTTTTCGATAATTTAAACTTTAGTGCGATCGGTAAAAATTTCATAGCCATCTTCAGTCACCAACACCGTATGCTCAAACTGTGCTGATAATTTATGATCCACGGTTACCGCTGTCCACTTATCACTTAAAATCCTGACTCGGCTAGAGCCTTCATTGATAATGGGCTCGATCGCTAAGGTCATACCCGCCCGTAATTTGACATTCGGCAAAGGATTTTTACCCGTTACAGCACTGCGATTATTAAATACTGAGGGTTCTTCATGGAGATTGCGCCCAACCCCATGTCCTGTAAAGTCCTCAACCACGGTATATCCATTACTTTTCACGTAATCATCCACAGCCCCAGCAATATCCAGTAAATAATTACCAGCTTTTACCTGCTCAATGCCTTTATACAAAGCTGTTTCTGCCACTTGAACTAACCGTAAAATGCGATCACTCACAGGCGGAACCATTAATGTAATACAGGAATCCCCATGGAAGCCACCTTGAAAAGCCCCTACATCTACTTTTACTAGATCGCCTGCCTTGATAATTTTTTTGCCATTGGGAATACCATGAACAACTTCATTGTTGATACTTACACAAAGAGTGGCAGGAAATTTGTGATATCCCTTAAAGCTAGGAACTGCGCCCATTTCTCTGATTCTTTTTTCAGCATGGGCATCCAAGTCTAGAGTAGTCATACCAGGGGCAATAATTTCCGAGATTTCCTTCAGTACAGTTGCCACAATGCGAGCCGACTCCCGCATAATCTCTAGCTCTCGTTTAGATTTAATTTCAATTCCTTTAGTAGCTTTTGGTGAAGCTTCAACTTGAGCTTTGGGTTTAATGGACTGCGATCGCAAAGTAGTAAGAATATTCATGAATTGACTTTACATTAATGAGAGCATAAAAGTTAATATGGTCTCTAGTCTAACAAGTATTTTCAAGTAAGTAATTCTAAAGAGGTTGTGTATGTCTGGTATTCCGCCGCTCCCCCCCCCAAGTAGAGTTCCTTCTCCCTTATCTGGAGCAGTACCACCACCTCTTTCAAGATCAGATTCGCAAATCCGCACCCCAGTCCGCCCTGGTCCACCCCCATTAGTTGCCAATAGTAGCAATGGACGTAATAACCGTGCTGCGGGACAGCCTACCCTCGAGCATTTAGTTAAAGATGCTTACGAGCAGGGTTGTTCTGACTTGCATCTTGGAGCCAACGAAAAGGTGAGATTTAGGTCAAGAGGTTTGATGGTATCACAAGAAAACTACCCCATTCCCGATGAAGCCACTTTTTACTCATGGCTGGCAGAAGTCATGGATGAGAAACAAATCCAAGGTTTTAAGGATACATTAGAATACGATGGTGCCACCCAGTATGAATTTGCCCGTTGTCGGATCAATGTTTTTGATTCCCTCAAAGGACCTGCATTGGTTATGCGGTTGATCCCGTTAAAGATTTTATCCATCGATCAATTAAATTTACCTGAGATTTTTCGAGAACTCTGTTACACGGGAAAGGGGCTAATTCTAATTACAGGACCTACGGGTTCAGGTAAAACCACTACTTTAGCGGCAATGGTGGACTTTATAAACTCGGAAATGCCCAAACATTTAATCTCGATCGAAGACCCCATTGAGTTTGTCCATCCCAGTAAAAAGGCTTTAATCAAACAACGGGAAGTGGGCATTCACACCCATAAGTTTGATAATGCTCTCAAGTCAGCTTTACGGGAAGATCCAGATATTATTCTGATTGGGGAAATGCGCGATCGCGATACGGTGAATACAGCCCTTAAAGCGGGACAAACTGGTCACTTAGTATTTGGCACTCTGCACACCAATAGTGCCGTTAAAACCATTGAGCGGATTTTGAATCTCTACGAACCTGATCAACAGGCACCGATGCGGGATCAAATTGCCGAGACTCTTGTGGCGGTTATTGCCCAAACCCTTGTGCGTACTACCGATGGCAAACGAGCAGCAGCCCACGAAATTATGATCAATACCGATGCCATCCGTGACTACATTAAGCGGGGCGAAGTGGATGAAATTGAGTCAATTATTCCGAAATCTAGCTTTGATGGGATGTGTTCTATGAACCAATCTTTACTCAAGTTGTACGAAGACGGACGAATTACCGAAGAAACTGCGGTGGAAAATTCACCGAAGCCTAACGAAATGGCTCAATATCTCCGAGGTCGTGTTTAATAACTGATTCAATGTGATACGTGATTGGTCAACTTGCTGAAATCTATTTACCCCTAGTGGCTTGGGTCTTAGTCGGGCTAGTTTTTTTGCGCTCAGTTCCAGATTTTATTCCCAAGTTCATTGGGCGATCGCTCTACTGGGTGGGTGTACCGCTTCAGGTCTTGGCTTTTATGCAAAGGTCAGAGGTTAATACAACCCTGTGGATAGTGCCTTTAGTTGTGACATTGAGTTTAGTTGTGGGCTTCGGAGTAGCTTGGTTACTATGTCGCAATTTACCTAAGGCGGAAAAAGGTGATTTTCTGTTAGCGGCAATTTTAGGCAATACGGGCTTTGTGGGCTTGGCAATTACGCCTAGTTTAATAGATCAAAGCGCCTTGGGCTGGGTAGTTCTATTTAGTTTGTCCCATAATGTAATTGGTAGTTATGGTTTGGGTGTGGCGATCGCTTCGTTTTATGGCGAACACAGCAAACAAGTAAATTGGACTACTCATCTTAAATCCGTAATTACAACTCCCGCTCTATGGGCATTTGGTCTGGGTTTATACCTACAAATCCACCAAATTCAGCTATCAGCATCAGTATCAAATTATCTCCAACATTCCATCCAAATAGTTGTCCCATTAGCACTTTTGCTGGTAGGAATTAGGCTTAAATCCATTAAAAGATGGGAAACACTTACCCACGCCCTTCCTGCCACAGCCGTAAAATTATTATTGTTACCCATCGGCGTAGGAATTATTTTGGGAATGCTAGGAATCACTAACTCGCCCAGATTAGCAATGGTGCTGGAGGCAGGAATGCCAACGGCTTTAGCGGGCGTAATTTTAGCTGAAGAATATAATCTTCCCGTAGATATTATGATTTTAAGTATTGCCCTAAGTAGTATCGGTATTCTTTTAACTATTCCCCTTTGGCTTTGGCTATTTCCAGCTTAATTAAGTAATAAGAGCTAATTCAAGTCAATGTCAATGGGGGTATGAATCCTAGAAGATTTCAATATTGTCTTAAAATCCACTTCTAACGTGCTGAATAAATCAATATAAAAAATTAATAAACCCCAAACTGGGGGGTAATAGCTATATGATTGCCTCATATATAAAGTAAGAAAAATCATAATGACGGCAACAGAAAAAACAATCTCATTCTATGGCAGAGAGATTAAATTAAGAATTGGTTTATTAGCACCACAGGCAGGTGGATCGGTATTAATCCAATGTGGTGAAACAGCGGTTTTGGTCACAGCAACTCGAGGAGATGCCCGCGATGGAATTGACTTTTTACCTTTGATGGTGGATTACGAAGAGCGATTATACGCAGCAGGCAGAATACCCGGTGGCTTTCTCAGACGTGAAGGTCGTCCTCCCGAAAAAGCCATTTTAATTTGTCGCCTTATTGATCGCCCCATGCGCCCCCTATTTCCCAACTGGATTCGGGATGATATTCAGATTGTGGCAACGACTATGGCACTAGATGAAAAGTCTCCTCCTGACGTTTTAGCAGTCACCGCCGCTTCGATCGCCGCTTTAGTTGCAGGATTACCATTTAATGGTCCAATGGCAGGGGTCAGAGTTGGTTTAGTGGGCGATGAATTTATTATTAATCCTACCTACGCCGAAGTCGAAGCAGGAGACTTAGACCTAGTAGTCGCAGGTACGACCGAAGGCATCATCATGGTTGAAGCGGGAGCGAATCAACTACCTGAACAGGACATGATCGAGGCGATCGAATTTGGCTATGAAGCGGTGCAAGAACTGATCAAGGCACAGCAAATCATCATGGCAGAGTTGGGAATTGCTCCTGTATCATTAGTCCAACCAACCGTAGATTTAACCCTGCAAAGCTTTATCAATGAACAAGTTGGCGAGAAAATCAAAAAAGTAGTTACCAGCCTCGAAAAAGATCGCAAGATTAGAGATGCGGCTTTAGATCTAATTAAAAAAGAACTAAAAGCAGCGATCGC
>Ga0105047_10019039_pt1 | contig 10609 bp, 5 predicted proteins | sample MAT04_FD_78384 | JGI IMG/M metagenome (GOLD analysis project Ga0105047, IMG submission 78384) | Freshwater microbial communities from Lake Fryxell liftoff mats and glacier meltwater in Antarctica - MAT-04 (megahit assembly) | ecosystem: Environmental > Aquatic > Freshwater > Ice > Liftoff...
GCTGAATCGCTGGTGCGCAGCGCCAAAGCCGGCTACCGGCCGCGCGTCAGTGCCTTCGGCAGCATGGATTGGAATCACGGCTGGGAAACCGATGGCAGCGGCAACGGCTACACCGCGGGCGTCTTGCTGCAATGGGATTTGTTCGATGGCCGCCTCACGCGGGCCAGGGTCAGCGAGGCCCGCGCGAATCTCGAAGTGGCCCGCGAACAGGAGCGCAAGGTGCGCCTGGGCGTAAGCCTCGAAGCCGAGCAGGCGCGATTGGATTTGCAGCAGGCTCAAGAACGGCTGGGAGTCGGTGAGAAAGCGGTGGCGCAGGCCGAGGAAAGTCTCACGCTCACGCGCGACCGGTTCGCGCAAGGCATGGCGCTGGCCTCGCAGTTGATTGACGCCCAGACCGCGCTGACCGCCGCCCGCGTCCGCCGCGCCGATGCAGAGGCCGATGTGCAAATTGCCACGGCCGCGCTGCGCAAGGCGCTCGGGCGGCCCATCCTTGAAGGGAAGTGAGACCGACCATGGAAATCCGAAATCCGAAAACTGAAATACCGGAGAGGTTCCCCGTAGATTCGGGGACGACCGCAGATGTCTTTTCGGGGCTACGCCATTGGCGTGGCCCACAGCACAAGCATTACCATCCCGCCGCAGAAGCGGTGTTGCCCGCTGCCACGATGCCGAAACCATCCCTTGCCTCCTCTTCATCTGCGGTCGTCCCCGAATCTGCGGGGGATCCCTTCCTTGCCTTACGTCTCGGCCTTCGGGCTTCTTTCGTCATGGCCGCCGCCGTGGGGCTGCTGGCGGCCGGTTGCGGCCCGAAGCACGAGTCCAGCCATCCGGCTGCGGCCAACCTTCCCGCCGCCACCGTTCGCACGGAAGTCATCCAGCCGCGCAAGTTGCCGCTCACGGAAGAAGTCGTCGGCACCGTGCGGACGCGGCAGGCGGCGGACATCGAAGCCAAGGTCAGCGGGCGCATCATGACTCTGCCGGTGAAACTCGGGCAAGTGGTGAAGGAAGGCGATCTCCTAGTCACGCTGGCCAACCAGGAAATCCAGGCCCGGATGGAGCAGGCCGAGGCGGCGCGCCGGCAAAGCGAGACCGATTTCCAGCGTGTCTCCAAGCTCCGGGCGACCGGCGCGGCCATGCAATCCGAACTCGACAACGTGACCTTCCGCCAGCAGTCCGCGCTGGCCGCGGTTGCGGAGGCGAAGGCGATGTTGGCCTACGCACACATCACTGCGCCGATCAGCGGCGTGGTGGCACGCAAAGACGCCGACGTCGGCGACCTGGCCATGCCCGGCAAGCCGCTCCTGCGTATCGAAGATCCCACGAATCTGCGCCTCGAAGCCGAGGTTCCCGACTCCGTGCTCGCGCGCGTGAAGCCGGGAGCCACGCTGTCGGTGCGTATTGAAGCCTTGGGCGCGGACTTGCAGGCGAAGGTCGCCGAGATCGCGCCCGTGGCCGATCCCGCCACGCGCTCGGTGCGGGTGAAATTGGATTTGCCGCCGACGCCGGGGTTGTTGTCCGGCCAATTTGGACGCGTCGCCGTGCCCACGGCGGAGGCGGAATTCTTGATCGTGCCAGTGACCGCGCTGGTGCGGCGCGGGCAGTTGGACCTCGTGTTCGTGGCCCGCGACGGCAAGGCGCAGATGCGCATCATCCGCACCGGCCGCACGCTCGCGGGCGGCGTTGAAGTTCTGGCCGGCCTCAACCCCGGCGAGAGCGTGGTCGTGGAAGGCGCAGCGGGCCTGATGGATGGACAACCGCTGAAATGAAATCTGAAGTCCGAAATCCGAAGTCCGAAGGAAACCCGAAATCCGAAATCCGACCGGGTGCGGACTGCTGGGCCGTGGGACAGGCGTCGCGCCTGTCTCTGAAAGCCTCAAGGGAGAATTCCTCTCGAAGGTTGCCGCTTCCGCGCGAGCACTGCGTTCTCCCGAAAGCGGCAGATAATTTTGGAGACAGGCGCGACGCCTGTCCCACGCCACGCCGCGCCACTGGCCTCCTTCGGCCTTCGGATTTCAGCGTTCGGATTTGTTTCGGACTTCGGACTTCGGACTTCGGATTTGCGCCGTGAACTCCCCGTCTTCACCAGCTTCCACCCCGCCCCTCGGCCTCGCCGGCCGGATCGCTCGCGCGTTCATTGATTCCAAGCTCACGCCGCTGGTCATCATCACTTCGATCCTGCTGGGCGTGGCCGCCGTGTTCCTGCTGCCGCGCGAGGAGGAGCCGCAGATCAAGGTGCCGATGGTGGACGTGCTGGTCGCGATGCCCGGCTTCAGCGCCCGCGAAGTCGAGGAGCGCGCCACGCGCCCGATGGAGAAGTTGCTCTGGGAAATCCCCGGCGTGGAATACATCTACTCGACCTCGCGTGAGGGCGAGAGCCTGGCGATCGTGCGCTTCAAGGTCGGCGAGGACATCGAGAGCAGTCTGGTCAAACTCACCACCAAGCTGCAAAGCAACTTCGACCGCATCCCGCCGGGCGTCTCGTTCCCGCTCATCAAGCCCAAGTCCATTGACGATGTGCCGATCCTGGCGCTCACGTTCCACAGTCCGGAGACCGATCACTTCACGCTGCGCCGCATCGTCGCCCAGGTGGACGACGCGGTGAAACAGGTCAATCAGGTCGCGGAGACCACGCTCATCGGGGGCGCACGCCGGCAGGTGCGGGTGCTGTTTGATCCGGCGAAACTAGCATCCCGACACCTCAGTCCCGCCGAGATCATTCCGGCTCTGACCGCAGCAAATCGCCGCCTCATCAACGGCCCGCTCACTGCCAACAATCAGGAAGTGCTGGTGCAAACCGGCCAGTTCCTCACCAGCGCGAAGGACGTAGGTGACGTGGTCGTGGGGGTGGCGGGCGGCCGCCCGGTTTACCTGCGCGACGTCGCACGCATCGAGGACGGCCCGGAAGAACCCAGTCAGTATGTGTTTTTCGGTTCAGGCAGTGGGACAGGCGTCGCGCCTGTCTCCAATCTCAGTGAAACTTCTGAAGAACAGAGACAGCCGCGACACCTGTCCCACGTTGACGAACCCGCCCTCACCCTCAGCATCGCCAAGCGGCCCGGCGCCAATGCCATCGCCGTGGCCCACGCGGTCCTGCGCAAGGTCGAGACGCTCAAGGGCCGCGAGATTCCGGCGAACGTCACCTACACCGTCACGCGCAATTACGGCGAGACCGCGCAGGAAAAGTCGGACGAACTACTGCTGCACATGGGCATTGCCGTCCTCGGCGTCTCAATCTTGATTCTGCTCACCCTCGGTTGGCGCGAGTCATTGATCGTTGGCATCGCCATCCCCTGCACGCTCGCGCTCACGCTGTTGGTCTTCTACCTCTACGGCTACACGCTCAACCGCATCACGCTCTTCGCGCTGATCTTCTCCATCGGCATCCTGGTGGACGACGCCATCGTGGTGGTGGAAAACATCGTCCGTCATTTCCATCTGCCGCAAAACAAAGGCCGCGCTTGGTCGGCCATTGCCGTCGAAGCCGTCAATGAAGTCGGCAACCCTACCATCCTCGCCACCTTCGCCGTGATCGCCGCCGTGTTGCCGATGGCGTTCGTCGGCGGGCTGATGGGACCTTACATGCGCCCGATTCCCATCGGCTCCAGCGCGGCGATGTTCTTCTCGCTGGCCATCGCGTTCATCGTGACGCCGTGGGCGGCGATTCGCATTTTGAAATGGGGCCGCAAGTATTCGCAACTCACCGCCGGCACGCCTACGGCAGCGGACCTCGCGCCCCATTCGCACGCGGACCATCCGGAGGATTTCTTCACCAAGCTCTACCGTCGGATGATGAGCCCGCTCCTGGCGCAGCGCTCGTGGGCGCTGGGCTTCCTCGGCATTATCACCCTGCTCCTACTCGGCGCGATGGCGACGGTCGGCTTCGGCTGGGTGAAGGTGAAAATGCTGCCCTTCGACAACAAGAGTGAGTTCCAGATCATCCTCAACATGCCCGAAGGCAGCGCGCTCGAACGCACCGCCGCCGCCGCCCGCGAAATCGCCGCCGCGGTGCGGATCGAGCCGGAAGTGACCGACTACCAGGTTTATGTCGGCACGTCGGCACCCTTCAACTTCAATGGCCTGGTGCGGCACTACTTCATGCGACGCGGCGCGCACATCGCCGATTTGCAGATCAACCTCGTGTCCAAGAGCCAGCGCAAGGCCCAGAGCCACGACATCGCCAAGCGCGTCCGCCCGCGCGTCGCCGCCATCGCCGCGAAATACGGTGCCCGCGTCGCCATCGCGGAGGTGCCGCCCGGCCCGCCCGTGCTACAGACGCTTGTGGCGGAGATTTACGGGCCGGACGAGGCGACGCGGCTGGCGTTGGCGCAGCAGGTTATCGCCGTATTCACCAACACGCCCGGCGTTGTGGACACGGACTGGTACATGGAAGCCGACCAGCCGAAGCTCAAGTTTCTCGTGGACAAGGAAAAGGCCGCGCTCAGCGGCATCAGCGCGGAGACCATCGTGCAGACGCTCCAGACGGCTGTGGGTGGCACGCCCGCCGGCTTGCTGCACGTGGACCGGGAGAAGGAAGACGTGCAAATCCTCGTCCGCCTGCCGCAGTCGAGCCGCACCTCCGCGGACGACTTGCTGGCCTTGCGCGTCCGCTCCGCCACGCAGCCCGGCGCGCCGCTGGTGCCGTTACGCGAACTGGTCCGCGTCGAGCGCGGCCTGGTGGAGAAGAGCATTTACCACAAGAACCTCATGCCCGTGACCTACGTCATCGGCGACGTCGCCGGCGTGGTGGAAAGCCCTGTGTACGCCATCTTCAAGATGAACGAGGCGCTGGCCAAACTCGATATGTCAAAGCTCGGTGGCGAGGGGACTGGGCTGGCGATCTACAACGCCGCGCAGCCCTTCAGCGACACCCAGCCCGCAATGAAGTGGGACGGCGAATGGCACATCACCATCGAGGTCTTCCGCGACATGGGCATGGCCTTTGCCGCCGTGCTGGTGCTCATCTACATCCTGATGGTGGGCTGGTTCCGCTCGTTCCTCACGCCGCTGATCGTCATGGTGGCGATTCCCTTCTCGCTGGTCGGCATCCTGCCGGCGCACGGCGTGATGGGTGCCTTCTTCACCGCCACCTCGATGATCGGCTTCATGGCCGGCGCAGGCATTGTGGTGCGCAATTCCATCATCCTCGTGGACTTCATCGAGCAACGTCTGGCCGAAGGCATGCCACTGGACCAAGCCGTCGTGGACGCCGGTGCCGTGCGCTTCCGCCCGATGCTCCTCACCGCGCTCGCCGTCGTCGTTGGCGCGGCGGTGATCTTGGCCGATCCGATCTTCCAAGGCCTTGCGATCTCCCTGATGGCCGGTGAAGTCGCCTCGCTGCTCATCAGCCGCATGGCCGTGCCGGTGCTCTACTTCATGGCTTACAGCCGTAAACAGGCCGCGAAGCGCGTCGTGCTTTGAGTGGGTGCAAGGTCCGGCACAAATCGGAAAATTGGGAACAGAATTAATCTGCTTTTCAGGGAAATTTCATAGCCCGCGGATAGGTTGCCGGTGTGAATTCGAGTGTGCAGTCAACCCGATCCACGCCGTGAAACGCAAAAGCCTTGCGATTCCCTGGATGGCTGCTGCAGAGCTTCCTGACTGTGGCATTCGCGAAGCCGATGGCGGAGAAATGATGTTGTAACCTTTGCCAACTGCGCGGTTCAACATTCGCCCGGCAGGACGGTTCGCGAAGCAGATCGTTCCCTGGCCACGATTTGGCGGCGTGCGTGGCTGTGTGTGTCCTCACGTCGCCAAGGCAGAACCGGAGTTCCCCAACCGGGAAATCGTGCCTCCCGCTGGCCAAAGGCCGTAAGCTGTCGCCCATGAATCACACGCGCCAGACTGCCGGCAACTTCATGGCTCTGACTGCTGCGCTGCTCCTGCCCTCGGCCCGACTCGCTGCGGCTGAAGCGAAGGCTCCGGCAGCACTGCGACTGAGCCTCCCGCTGAACTATCAAGTTTCCCAGCGAGTCACTCGAACTCAGGGACGAATCACGGTGGCCGGAGCGTTGCCCAACGGCAGCGAGGAACCGCGGACGCTCGAAGCAAGACTGGTGGGCACAGGTGCCATGGCGGATTGGCGGACGCTGGTCACTGTCCAAGCGAACACGACCGAGATTCACGCCGAAATGAGCGCTCCAGCCGGCGGCTGGTATCGCCTGGAAGTTCGCGTTCAGGGGGAAGGCCCCCTCGGGGTGGTGGGCGTCGTAGGGCATGTAGGGGTGGGGGAGGTGTTCGTTATCGCGGGACAGTCCAATTCCGCGAATCATGGCGACGAGCGGCAGCAGACCCGGACGGGATTGGTGGCCACGTTTCATGCGGATAAGTGGCAACTTGCCAATGACCCGCAGCCCGGCGCGAGCGGCAGCGGCGGCAGTTTCATGCCCGCCTTCGGCGACGCCATCGCGGAACGCTCCAAGGTGCCGGTGGGTCTTATCGCGGTTGGCCTTGGGGCGACCAGCGTCCGGGAATGGCTTCCGCGTGGCGCGCGCTTCCCTAATCCGCCGACTCTTACTGGCCAGGTTAGGGACCTTGCGAGCGGCGAGTGGGAGAGCAAGGGGATACTCTTCGAGAGTCTGGTGGCACGGACAAAAGCACTCGGCCCGCGCGGCTTCCGGGCGGTGCTTTGGCATCAGGGTGAATCCGACGCCAACCAAAAGGACACGAGCCGCACCTTGCCTGGGACGCTGTACCGCCAATACCTCGAAAAGCTCATCCGCGACTCGCGCCGCGAGCTCAGCTGGGAGGTTCCTTGGTTTGTAGCGAAGGCGCCGACCCGTTCGGACCGGATGTCCGCTCCGCGTTTCCGCACGAGAACAAATTCACTCTCTACCGCAACCTCGGCTTCGAGGGCGTGCAGTTTCATGATGACGACGTGGTGCCGGGCATCGACGGTCTGACCCCGGAGCAGATGCTCCGGAAAGCCGGCGAGGTGAAAACGATGCTCGCGAATGAAGGGCTGACGCCGGAATTTGTCGCGCCGCGGCTCTGGTTTGCGGAGCAGACGGTGGATGGCGGCTACACCTCGAACAGCGCGACCGACCGCGCGTATGCCTGGGAGCGCACGCAAAAATCCATCGACATCGCCCGCGCGATCGACTGCAAAGCGATTGTCCTCTGGTTGAGCCGCGAGGGCACTTACATCCGCGAAGCCAAGGACGTGAAGCTGGCCTATCAGCGCCTTCTCGACGTGATAAATCAGATGCTTGACTACGACCCGAAGATCGAAATCTGGATCGAACCCAAACCCAACGAACCGACCGACCAGGCGTATGTGCCGACCATCGGCCACGCCATCGCGCTGGCGTTTGCGTCGAAGGATCACCGCCGCGTGAAGGGCCTCATCGAGAGCGCGCACGCGCTGCTCGCGGGGCTTGATCCGAGCGATGAAATGGCTTTCGCGCTCGCGCACGACAAGCTCGGCAGCGTCCATCTCAACGATCAGAACGGGCTGAAATATGATCAGGACAAAAACTTCGGCGGCGCGAATCTGCGCGTCGCGTTCAATCAGGTGCGCGTGCTCGAAGAGAGCGGTTACGGCCGGCGCGGCGAGTTCATCGGGCTTGATGTGAAGGCCATGCGCACCCAGCGCGGCGATTGCGTCACCGCGCATTTGCGGAACAGCCGCGAGATGTTTCTCCATCTCGTCGAGAAAGTCCCGCGCGCTCGACCGTCCGCTCGTCGAGCAATTCCGCGCCGCGCGCGATTACGAAGCGCTTGAACTTTACCTCCTGCGCCATCTTCTTGGCGTGAAGTAACCCCGGACCCAACTCCATCGCATTGCTGACAGACTTGCCTGGAAGGCTATACATTCCACGCCAATCATGAAACTCGGATCCCACAACATGAAGCAGGCATTTCTCCAATCGCTCCTCTTGCTCGCGCTTCTTGCGCCAGCGCGCGTTCGGGCCGTGGCCCCGAGCTTTGCTGACTTTGACCGGCGCGCGACGGCGGGTGAGAAGCTCAACGTCGTTTTCTTCGGAGCGTCGCTGACGTGGGGTGCGAACGCGACGGACCCCAATCTCACATCGTATCGTGGTGTCATCGCACGGAAGCTCGAGGCGGAGTATCCGGGGGCGCGTTTCCATTTCTGGGACGCGGCGATCGGTGGCACGGGCTCGCAGCTTGGTGCCTTCCGGCTGGAGCGCGATGTGTTGCGGCGGCAGCCAGACTTGGTGTTCCTCGACTTCACCGCGAATGACGGCATCGGGTCGGACACGCCCGAGTCGCTGGCCAGCTACGAGGCCATCGTGCGGCGCGTCGTCGCGGAAGCGCACGCCCCAGTGGTGCAGGTGATCTTTCCGTTCATGTGGGATGTGCAGAGCGGGAAGCTGGCGGAGATGAAGCGGCGAATCGCGCATCTGAAAATCGCCGCGGCCTACCACACGGCGGCGGGCGATGCCGTCGAACTCGCGCAGCGCCGCATGACTGAGGGCAAGACGACGATCGCGCAGTTGTGGCCGGTGGATGGAGTTCACCCGGGCGACGTCGGCTACGAGCTTTTCGCGGACGCGGCGTGGGGAGCTTTCCAGCTTGCGGTGAAAGAGAAGCGCATCTGTGCGGCACCGGTGAAGATGCTTCACGCGGGAACTTACATGAAGACGGCGCGCGTGCGGATTAGCACGCTGGGTGCGCTGCCTGCGGGTTGGGCAACGGGCCGGCCCAATGTGGTCGCAGCTTACTTCGATTTTCTGATGTCGCGCTGGCTGGACGACGAGGTCATCGCAACCAACCGGCGAAAGGTGGATGGCAAAGACGCACTGCAACCCGTCGAGCCACTGCGCTTTCGCTTTCGCGGAAGCATGGTCATGTTCTTCGGTGAAGGGACGGAGAAATCCGGGAGGTTCCGCGCCTTCGTTGACGGCAAGCTCGTGGAGCGCGCCGAACCCGACGGCAAACCGCCGTTGAAAGAATTTGACGCGGCTTCACTGGCGAAGATCATCCGCGGCAATGGACACTTCGCGCAAGTCATCGCCGAGGGACTCGATCCCGCTCTCGAGCACACGCTCGTCATCGAGCCGGTGTTCGTCCACGACAAGGAACAAGAACTCCGGCTGGAAAGCATCTGTGTGGCGGGCGGGGAAGCAAAACTTTCTAAAGAACCCAATTGAACCCGATAAAACATGAAGAGCTTACGTATTCTCCCGATCCTCCTGTCACTGTGCGCCGGCATCTCCACGGTTTACGCCACACCGACTGAGAATTACATCTTTCGCGTCCTGCCGGTGCCGGGGAAAGTCGTCGTGGATGGGAAGGCAGACGACTGGGATTTATCGGCGGGGATTTTCGCGTGCGACGATGTCGAGGAGCAGCGGGAGCATTTTGGCGTCTGGCTGCACGCGCAATATGACGCGGAGAACCTGTACTTGCTGGCTCGGTGGATTGATGAGACGCCGCTGAATAATCCTGGACAGTCCATTGCGGATTACGGGTTCGCTGGGGACAGCCTGCAATTTCGCACGCTCACCGCGCCAGGCGCGCCGCAGGAGCGCGGCCAGCATTTCACGGCCTGGCGCGGCCACGACGGCGCGGATGTGATCAAGGTCGAGCAGGGCAAGGATTTCAAGGAAGGCGTGGTTGTGGACGCGAAGAAGTCCCACGGCGCGCAGCAGGCGTTCGCGGTCAATGCGGAGGGCAAGGGTTACGTGCAGGAGCTGGCGATTCCGTGGAAGCTGCTCACGCGCGACGGTCTGCCGATCAAGGCGGGCGGCTCGTTCACGCTGACCTTCGAACCGAACTTCACCATCGGCAGCAAGGGTCGCCTATCAATGAAGGATCTGTTCAAACCGGGCCTCACGCCGGATCGCGTCTTCACGTTTATGTCCTCGCCCTGCTGGGGCACGGCGACGCTCGAAGCCAAAGGCGGCGTGCGACCGCAGCCGGTGCGGCTCGCGGATGCGCGCGAATTTGCGGTGCGGCTCGATGGCGGCGTGCCGATGGTGGATTGGACGGGGGTGATCCAGTCGAAGGAGTTGCCGGGCTTCATTCCGATTGCGTTCACCCTCGCGAAGGACGGTTACGTTTCGCTGAACATCAAGAACTCCGGCGGCGTGGTCGTGCGGCAGTTGCTCACCACCGCTTTTTTCACCAAGGGCAGGCACGAGGTGAAGTGGGACGGCCTGACGACGTGGTCATGGACGCGCCCGGGCGAACCGGTGCCGCCGGGCGAGTACACCTGGAGCGCGCTGACCCATCAGGGCATCGGCCTCAAGCTGCGCGGTTGGGCCGACAACAGTGGTGCCAGCCCATGGGATAGTCCCGATGGCCGGGGCAATTGGGGTGGCGACCATGGCATCCCGTCGGCGGTCGCGACGGATGAGAAGCAGGTCTATCTCGGCTGGACCGGCGCGGAAGCGGGCAAGTCGGTGCTCGCGTGCGACCTCGATGGACGCGTGCTGTGGAGCAACAATCGCGGCGGCATCGCCGGGGTAAAGGCGCTCGCCTCGGATGGCAAAGTGCTCTACGTGCTCGGCGGAAACTCGGGCTTGGATGCGGAAGGCGGGAACCTTTACCAGCTCGACGCAAAAGACGGCAGCTACCTGAAGTGGGACGGCTCCGACATCGTGGACTTGAAAATCAAAACGCTCTGGCCGGCGGATGCGCCGGCGAA
>Ga0105047_10019041_pt1 | contig 10608 bp, 8 predicted proteins | sample MAT04_FD_78384 | JGI IMG/M metagenome (GOLD analysis project Ga0105047, IMG submission 78384) | Freshwater microbial communities from Lake Fryxell liftoff mats and glacier meltwater in Antarctica - MAT-04 (megahit assembly) | ecosystem: Environmental > Aquatic > Freshwater > Ice > Liftoff...
AGGGCACCACGTTGTCCATCACGCTCTGCATGATGCCGATGGGGCCGGCGGCCAGCACCGCGCGCTCGTAGTCCAGCCCGCTCATCAGCACCCGCGCGCCGCCGCCCACCTGGCCCAGCACGTTCTGCGGCGGCACTTCCACGTTCTGGAACACCAGCTCGCCGGTGTGGCTGCCGCGCATGCCCAGCTTGTCGAGCTTTTGGGCGCAGCTGAAACCGGGCATGGTCTTCTCGATGATGAAGGCGGTCACGCCGCGCGCGCCCATCTCCACGTCTGTCTTGGCATAGACCACCAGGGTGTCGGCGTCCGGGCCGTTGGTGATCCAGAACTTGCTGCCGTTGAGCAGGTAGTGGCCGCCGCCCGCAGCACTCGCATCCTTCCACTCGGCGCGCAGCTTCATGCTGATCACGTCGCTGCCGGCGCCGGACTCGCTCATCGCCAGCGCGCCCACATGCTCGCCACTGACCAGCTTGGGCAGGTACCTGGCCTTCTGCGCCTCGGTACCGTTGCGCTTGAGCTGGTTCACGCACAGGTTGCTGTGCGCGCCGTAGCTCAGGCCCACGCTGGCGCTGGCGCGGCTGATCTCCTCCATCGCCACCATGTGGGCGAGGTAGCCCATGTTGGCGCCACCGTACTGCTCGGGCACGGTGATGCCCAGCACGCCCAGTTCGCCCAGCTTGCGCCACAGGTCGGCCGGGAAGCGGTCGCTGCGGTCGATCTCGGCCGCGCGCGGGGCGATCTCGGCCGCGGCGAAGGTGGCCACCGCGTCACGCAGCGCGTCGATGTCTTCACCGAGTTGAAAATCGAGGCCGGGCAGTTGGCTCATGGGGGTGTCTCCTGGAGGCAGCGGGTTGACGTGCACGTCAATGTAGCCCACGGCCCGCAGCAGGAAAAACGGCGGTGGGCCGTTGGGGGCCCACCGCCGTCGCACCGCCGGCATGCTGGCCACCCAGATGGGGCGCCGCACCGTTTTCTCCCTGCATGGCGTTGAAGACAGCAGATCGGCGGAGTGTGCCCGGCAATCGCTCCAGCCTGCCTCCCCCAAAAGGCGGATGCGCCCGCCGCGAAGATCAATCCAGCGCGGGCAGCACCTCGCTGCGCAGCGCACCGCGGCTGTGCTCGAAATCCGGCAGCACCGAGCGCACCACGTCCCAGAAGGCCGGGCTGTGGTTCATCTCGCGCAGGTGCGCCAGCTCGTGGGTGACCACGTAGTCGATGACCGGCAGCGCGAAGTGGACCAGCCGCCAGTTCAACCGCACCGAACCGTCGGCGCTGGCGCTGCCCCAGCGGGTGGCGGCCGAGCTGAGTGACAGCCGCTTGATGCGCACGCCCAGCTTCGGTGCGAAGTGGGCGCAACGCTCCTCGAAGACCCGCCGCGCCTGCCGCTGCAGCCAGGTCTGCACCAGGTCGCGGATCTGCGCCTGGGTGGCGGTCTGCGGCAGGCCCAGGTGCAGGGTGAGCCGGGGCACGCCCGGCAAGGTGCCGGCCGCGCTGTCGAGCTGGGCGCCGGTGACGCGCGGGTCCAGCAGCAGGATCACCGTCTCGCCCAGGAAGGGCAGGCTGGTGCCGTCCTGCCACGCAACCTTGGCGGCCTGCAGGCGGCGGGCGCGCTCCTGCTGTTCATGCAGCTTGCGCAGGATCCAGCCGGCCTTGGCCTGCAGCGCCTGCTCCACCTCGGCCACCGCCACCCAGCGCGGCGCGCTGACGCTCAGGCCCTCGGCGCCGACGACGAAGCCGATGCTGCGCCGCCGGGCGCGGCGAAACTCATAGCCCACCTGGTGGCCGGCCAGCGCGATGCTGCGCTGGGCGCGCGGGTGCTGGAAGTGGGGCACCAGGGCTGCGGGCGGCGCGGTGGTGGTCAGCGGAGCGGGCGGCGCTCCGGCAGTCACCTTCGGGGGCGGCACGCTGGAACCCACCGCAGGCGGCACCGATGCGACCGGCTCGTCGCGCAGGGCGCGCGACGGTGGTGTGTCGAACAGCGACAGCTGCTGGGCGACGTCGGGTCGGCCGGGTCTGGACATTTCCACCGATTCTACGGAGCCACCGCCGGCGGCATGGGCGGATACGCCTCGGGGTCGAGGCGGTGCATCTCGGCTTCGATCCAGGCCTCCACCTCGCGCATCAGCTCGTCGGGCCGCCGGCCTGCCACCGGGATCGGCCGGCCGATCGACACCTCGATCAGCCCGGGCCGCAGCAGCCAGCTCTTGCGCGGCCAGCAGCGCGCCGAAGTGACGGCGACCGGCACGATCGGCGTGCCGGTGGTGATGGCCAGGCGTGCCGCGCCCGACTTGTACTCGCCCTTCTGCCCCCGCGCGCCGCGGGTGCCTTCGGGGAACATGATCACCCAGTTGCCCTGCGCCATCAGCCGCTTGCCCTGGGCCAGCACCTTGGCCCAGGCCTCGGTGCGGCGGCTGCGGTCGATGTGGATCATGTCCATGCGGCCGATGGCCCAGCCGAAGAACGGGATCCACAGCAGCTCGCGCTTGAACACATAGGCCAGCGGGTGCGGCATGATCGCCGGGAAGGCGAAGGTCTCCCAGGTGCTCTGGTGCTTGGGCGCCAGCAGCACTGCGGCGGTGCTGTCGGCGGCGGTGGGCAGGTGCTCCAGGCCCTGCACCCGGTAGTGCACGCCGCAGATCACCTTGGCGCCCCAGACCGTGGTCTTCAGCCAGCCGGCGCACAGCCAGTACATCGGCGCACCACGCTGGAACGCCGAGAACACCACCGCCACCAGCGCCCAGGGGACCAGCGTGACCAGCAGGAAGACGATGTAGAGCGCGCTGCGCAGGTAGATCATCGGGTGCTGCGCTTTCAGGGGCTGGCCGTGCCGCGGCCGAGCAGGTGCTCGGCAAACGCCGGCAGGTCGTCATGCACCCGTGTGCCGGGCACCTGGTCGGCCAGCGCCTGCACCGCGTCGCTGTCCAGCCCGGCGGCGCGGCCGCTGAGCACCAGATGCGGCTCGCAGCCGGCGGCAGCAGCGGCCTGCAGGTCGCGCAGGGTGTCACCCACCATCGGCACATGCTTCAGGTCGATGGCGTAGCGCTTGCCGATGTCGCGCAGCAGCCCGGGCTGCGGCTTGCGGCAGTCGCAGCCGTCCTCGGGCGTGTGCGGGCAGAAGAACACCGCATCGATGCGCCCGCCCACTGCCTGCAGGCTCTTGTGCATGTGCTTGTGCACCGCATTCACCGAGGCCATGTCGATCATGCCGCGGCCGATGCCCGACTGGTTGGTGGCCACCACCGCATGCCAGCCGGCGTGGTTCAGCCGGGCCACCGCCTCCAGCGCGCCGGGGATCGCAAACCACTCCTCCGGTGCCTTCACGTGGTCGTCGCGGAAGTCGTTCAAGATGCCGTCGCGGCCGAGGATGACGAGCTTGACGGCGTGCGGCATGGTGCGTGGCAAGGGCGCTTTCGGCGGGTCAGGATGCGAGGCGGGCCAGGTCGGCCACGCGGTTCATCGAAGCATGCAGCGTGCCCAGCAGCGCCAGACGGTTGGCGCGCAGCGCCGGGTCGTCGGCATTGACCATCACGCCGTCGAAGAAGGCGTCCACCGGCGCCTTCAGGCCGGCCAGCACCTGCAGCGACCCGGCCAGGTCACCGGCCTCGAACAGCCGGTCGGCCAGCGGCGCCAGGTGGGCCAGCGCGCCATGCAGCGCGGCCTCGGCCGGCTCGGCCAGCAGGCCGGTGTCGACCGCCGCTGCGGCGCCGCCCTCGCTCTTCTTCAGGATGTTGCCGACCCGCTTGTTGGCTGCGGCCAGCGGCGCGGCCTCGGGCAGTGCGGCAAAGGCCCGCACCGCCGCCAGCCGCTTGGGGATGCTGCCCCATGGCGATGGCCGCAGCGCCACCACCGCGTCCACCTCCTGGGCGCTGTAGCCCTGCTCGCGCAGCAGGCCGACCAGGCGGTCGTCTGCAAAGTGCAGCAGGTCGTCACGCGCCGTGGCGTGGGTGAGCACACCGTCGTCGAACGCGCCGAAGCCGGCGTCCAGCAGCGCCGGCACTGCCAGCGGCAGGTTCTTCTCGACCAGGATGCGGATGATGCCCAGCGCCTGGCGGCGCAGCGCGAACGGGTCTTTGTCGCCGCTGGGCAACTGGCCGATGCCGAACAGGCCGCACAGCGTCTCCAGCTTGTCGGCCAGCGCCAGCACGGTGCCGGTGTGGTTGCGCGGCAGCGCGTCGCCGGCAAAGCGGGGCTTGTAGTGGTCTTCGATGGCGATGGCCACGCCGTCGCGCAGGCCTTCATGCCGGGCGTAGTAGCCGCCCATCGTGCCCTGCAGCTCGGGGAACTCGCCCACCATGTCGGTCAACAGGTCGCACTTGGCCAGGCGCGCAGCCTGCTGCACCTTGCTGTCGAGCACCGCGAACCCGTCCTGCGCGTCCACGGTGTACGGCACGGTGGCCAGGCGCAGCTGGTTGACGATGGCATGCGCGATGGCCCGCACCCGCCCGGCACGCGCGCCCTGGCTGCCCAGCTTGCCGTGGTAGACCACCTTGTCCAGCGCCGGCACGCGCGACTCCAGCGTCTTCTTGCGGTCCTGGTCGTAGAAGAACCTGGCGTCGGCCAGGCGCGGGCGCACCACCCGCTCGTTGCCGCCGACCACCGCGCTGGCGTCGGCCGGGCGGATGTTGCTGACCACCAGGAACTGGTGTGTCAGCTTGCCAGCAGCGTCGAGCAGCGGAAAGTACTTCTGATTGGCCTTCATCGTCAGGATCAGGCACTCGGCCGGCACCGCCAGGAATTCAGGCTCGAAGCGGCACAGCAGCACGTTGGGGCGCTCGACCAGGGCCGTCACTTCGTCGAGCAGGGCGTCATCGTCGATCGGTTTCAGGCCGGCGCCGGCCGTGGCCGCCACGGCGGCCAGCTGGCGGGCGATCTCGGCCCGGCGTTCGGCGAAGCTGGCAATCACCGCACCCTGGCTGGCCAGCTGGTCGGCGTAGCTGTCGGCATCGGCCAGCAACACCGGGCTGACGGCTGCCTCGAAGCGGTGGCCCTGGGTGCTGCGGCCGGCCTGCAGGCCCAGCGCGGTGATGGGCACCACATCGGCGCCATGCAGCGCCACCAGGCCATGCGCCGGCCGCACGAAATGCACCGTGGTCCAGCCCGGCTGCAGGTCGGCCGCGGCGGCGCCGGCCTCCAGCTGGTAGCCCATCAGCTTGGGGATGGGCAGCTTGGCCAGGGCCTCGGCCAATGCCCTCTGCAGGCCGTCGGCCAGCGTGGCGCCAGCCACGGTGCTGTCGAGGAACAGCGCCTCGGCCTTGCCGTCGGGCGCGCGCTTGAGCAGCGGCACCGCCGACGCGTCGGCACCGAGCGCGGCCAGCTTCTTCAGCAGCGCGAGCGTGGGCTGGCCGTCGGCGCCCAGGGCCACTGCCACCGGCATCAGCTTCTGCTGCACCGTGCGGTCGGCCGCCTTGGCAGCAACACCGGTGATGTGCGCGGCCAGCCGGCGCGGCGAGGCAAACGGCGTCACCACCGCATCGGCCGCCACCAGGCCCTGGGCTTGCAGCGCGGCGGCCAGACCGCCGGCGAAGGCCTCGCCCAGCTTCTTCAGCGCCTTGGGCGGCAGCTCTTCGACGAACAGTTCCACCAGCAGGTTCTTCAGCTCACGACTTGTCAGGTCACGCATGTCAGGCCGCCTTCTTCTGGGCGCTCAGGTGGGCAGCCTGTGCGATCTGCGCCAGCACATCGTCGGCCCAGGCCCGGGGCGCCATCGGGAAGCCCAGCCGCGCGCGGCTGTCCAGATAGCTCTGCGCCACCGCCCGCGCCAGGTTGCGGATGCGGCCGATGTAGGCGGCACGCTCGGTCACGCTGATCGCGCCGCGCGCGTCCAGCAGGTTGAAGCTGTGGCCGGCCTTCAGCAGCTGCTCGTAGGCCGGCAGCGCCAGCTGCTGGTCCATCAGGTATTTGGACTGCTTCTCGTGCGCGGCAAAGGCCTGCAACAAGAAGTCGACATCGCTGTGCTCGAAGTTGTAGGTGCTCTGCTCCACCTCGTTCTGGTGGTAGACGTCACCGTACTTCAGGCCGTCGGTCCAGACCAGGTCGTAGACCTTGTCCACGCCCTGCAGGTACATCGCCAGCCGCTCCAGGCCATAGGTGATCTCGCCGGTGATCGGCTTGCAGTCGATGCCGCCGACCTGCTGGAAGTAGGTGAACTGCGTCACCTCCATGCCGTTGAGCCAGACCTCCCAGCCCAGACCCCAGCAGCCGAGCGTGGGGTTCTCCCAGTCGTCCTCGACGAAGCGGACGTCGTTGGCCTTCAGGTCGAAACCCACCGCCTCCAGGCTGCCCAGGTAGAGCTCCAGGATGTTCGCCGGTGCGGGCTTGAGCACCACCTGGTACTGGTAGTAATGCTGCAGGCGGTTCGGGTTCTGGCCGTAGCGGCCGTCCTTGGGCCGGCGGCTGGGCTGCACATAGGCCGCCTTCCAGGGCTCGGGGCCTAGGGCGCGCAGGAATGTGGCGGTGTGGCTGGTGCCAGCGCCCACTTCCATGTCGTAAGGCTGCAACAGCGCGCAGCCTTGCTGGCCCCAGTAGTCTTGCAGGCGGAGGATCAGTTGCTGGAAGGTGGGCATCGGCAGGGTCTGCGGCGCAGGTGGCGCAGCGGACGGCAAATCAAGGTCAACGGCCGAGTTTACCGGCCGCCCCCCGGGTCACCGGCCAGGCCAGGCCCAGCGCCGCCAGGGCCCACAGCGGCCACAGCCCGGCGGCCCCGGCCCAGCGGGCGAACGGCGTCAGGCCCTCGCGGCCCTGTACCGTGGCGTTGAGCACGCCCACGCTGAACGGTGGCAGCGCCGCCTGCACCACGCCGCGGTGGTCGATCACCGCAGTGGCGCCGGTGTTGGTGGCGCGCAGCATCGGCCGCTGCAGCTCCAGGCTGCGCAGGCGCGAGATGTTCAGATGCTGCGGAATGGCGATGCTGTCGCCGAACCAGCCGATGTTGCTGATGTTGACCAGCACCGTGGGCGCGGTGGCAGCGTCGGTAAAGCGGCGCGCCAGCTCCTCGCCGAACAGGTCTTCGTAGCAGATGTTGGGCGCCACCCGGGCGCCACCCACCAGAAACGACGGCGGGTTGGCCGGCCCGCGGTTGAAGTCACCCAGCGGGATGTTCATCAGTTCGGTGAACCAGCGAAAACCGGTGGGGATGAACTCGCCGAAAGGCACCAGGTGGGTCTTGTCGTAACGGTAACCGGCGCCGGGCGCGGCGGTGTCGGCCGACAGGCCGACCACCGAGTTGGTGTAACCGGCCTCGTAGTCGCCCAGCGGCACGCCCACCAGCGCCGCCGGGCCACCGGGCCGGCTGAAGTGCTGCTGCAGGCCGGCCCAGTAGCCGGGGGCCAGTTCGCGCAGCTGATCGGGCAGCAAGGGCACGGCAGTCTCCGGCGTCACCACCAGGTCGGCCTGCGCAGCGGTGAGCGCCTGGGCCACCCAGGCCAGCGTGGCGGGCATGCGCTCGATGGCGAACTTCTCGTCCTGCGCCACATTGGTCTGCAGCAGCGCCACCTGCAGGCTGCGGCCGGGGCGGGTGAACTCCGGTGGGCCGAGGGCGATGCCCCAGGCCGCAGGCAGGGCCAGCACCAGCAGCGCCAGTGCGGCCAGCCCCGCCGGGCGGCGGGTATGTTGCATGCCAGAACGCAGCGCCGCCCGCGCCGCCAGCGCCAGCAGCGCGCCCGTCCAGGCCAGCACGGCGCCGATGCCGTACACCCCCAGCCAGGGCGCCAGTACCGCCAGCGGGCCGTCGACCTGGGTGTAGCCGCTGGCGGCCCAGGGGAAGCCGGTGAACAGCACGCCGCGCGCCAGCTCGGCCGCCAGCCAGGCGGCAGCAAAGCTGCTGGCATCGGCCAGGGGCCGGCCGCTGCGGCGGCGCGCCACCCAGGCCATGGCCAGGCCCAGGTAGAGCGACAACGCGGCCGACAGCAGCGCCACTGCGGCCACCGCCAGCGGCGCCGGCAGGCCGCCGTAGCGGTGCAAGCTGATGAACAGCCACCAGGTGGCGGCGCCCAGCCAGGCCGTGCCGAAGGCCCAGCCCAGCAGCGCGGCCCGGCGCGGTGTGGCGCCGTCCACCGCCCAGGCCAGCAGGGCGATGGCCGCCAGCGGCAGCGGCCAGGCAGCGGTGTACACACAGGCCAGCGACTGCAAGGCGCCGGCTGCAGCCACGGCGACCGGCAGCCACCAGCCGCCATGCCCGGCGCCGGTGGCGCGGGTCAATCCCGGTCAGCCGCAGGGGAAGGCAACTGGCGGCCCACCCGGAACCAGCGCACTGCACCGCCGCGGGTGATCATCACCTGGAACTGCAGGCCGCCGGCTTCGGCCGATTCACCCCGACGCGGCACATGGCCCAGTTCGTGGGCGATCAGGCCGCCGATGGTGTCGAAGGCGTCTTCGGGCAGCTGGGTGCCGAATATCTCGTTGACCGCGCTGATGTCGGTGTCGCCCGCCACCCGGTGGCTGCCGTCGGCCAGGGTGTAGATGCCGTTCTCGGCGGCGGTGGCGTCCTCGTCGAACTCGTCCTCGATCTCGCCGACGATCTCCTCCAGCACGTCCTCGATGGTGATCAGCCCGGCGGTGGTGCCGAATTCATCGATCACCATCGCCAGGTGGTTGCGGTTGGCGCGGAAGTCACGCAGCAGTTCGTTCAACCCCTTGCTCTCGGGCACGAAGACCGCCGGCCGCAGCAGCGTGCGCAGGCTCAGCCCGGGCGAGCGCTGCAGCTTCAGCAGGTCCTTGGCCATCAGGATGCCGATGACGCTGTCGCGGCTGCCTTCATACGCCGGAAAGCGCGAGTGGCCGGTCTCGATGACCGTGGCCAGCAACTCGTCGTAGGGCGCGTCGATGTCCAGCAGGTCCATGCGCGGGGCGGCCACCATCACGTCGCCGGCGCTCATCCCGGCCATGCGCAGCACGCCTTCGAGCATGACGCGGCTTTCCGGTGCGATCAGCTCGCGCTGCTCGGCGTCGGCCAGTGCGGCCATCAGTTCGGCGGTGGAATCAGGGCCGGGCGACAGGAACTCGACCACGCGCTCGAACAGGCCGCGCCGGTCGGGCGGTCTGTCGGGCGGTTTGTCTGTCGGTCTGTCAGCCGATCGATCGGCCGGCCGGCTGGCCGGGTGGGCCGCCCCGCGGGAGGGCGGCCTGCTTGTGGGAGGTTCGGACACGAGCGGTGTCAGGGTGGAGGTGCGGCAAGAATACCCCATCGACGTGTCAGCCTTGCGGCGCCGTTGCCGGCGCACGGGCGCGCCGACGCGGCTTGACACCACTGCGGCCTTGCAACACAGTTCGCCGCCCCCACTTGACGGGGTTGTTCGGGCGCTGCCAGCCGCCCCACCCACCTGCGTTCCGGAGCCACCATGTCCCAAGGCCTGATCCCCGCCACCATCCTCACCGGCTTCCTCGGCGCGGGCAAGACCACGCTGCTCAAGCGCGTGCTCACCGAAGCCCATGGCGAGAAGATCGCCGTGATCGAGAACGAGTTCGGCGAGGAGAACATCGACAGCGAGATCCTGGTGAGCGACACCAACGAGCAGATCATCCAGATGAGCAACGGCTGCGTCTGCTGCACCATCCGGGAAGACCTGCGCACCACGCTGTCCGACCTGGCCAGCAAGCGCCGCAAGGGCGAACTGCACTTCGACCGGGTGGTGATCGAGACCACCGGGCTGGCCGACCCGGGCCCGGTGGCGCAGACCTTCTTCATGGACGACGAGATCGCCGAGAGCTACCTGCTCGATTCCATTCTCACGCTGGTGGATGCCAAGCATGCCGACGGCCAGCTCGACACGCGCCAGGAGGCGCGCCGCCAGATCGGCTTTGCCGACCAGATCTTCATCAGCAAGGCCGACCTGGTGGACGCCGCAGCGGTGGACGCACTGAAGCACCGCATCAAGCACATGAACCCGCGCGCGCCGCAGCATGCGGTGCACTTCGGCGAGGTGCCGATCGCCAACGTGTTCGACCTCAAGGGCTTCAACCTGAATGCCAAGCTGGAGGTCGACCCGGACTTCCTCACCGAGGACAGCCATGGCCATGGCCACGACCACCAGGGCCATGACCATGGCCATGAGGGCCACGACCACGCCCCGGGCGAGGCCTGTGACCAGCCGCAAAACGGCCCGCACAACGGTCCGCAAAATCGCCCGCACCACCACGCGCACGACGACGACGTCAAGAGCTTCGCCTTCAGGAGCGACCGCGCCTTCCACCCGGCCAAGCTGGAAGACTTCCTCGGCTCCATCGTGCAGGTCTACGGCCCGAAGATGCTGCGCTACAAGGGCGTGCTGAACATGAAGGGCAGCGACCGCAAGGTCGTGTTCCAGGGCGTGCACCAGCTGATGGGCAGCGATCTCGGCCCGAAGTGGCTGCCCGGCGAGAAGAAGCAGAGCAAGATGGTGTTCATCGGCATCGACCTGCCGCGTGACATCCTGTTGCAAGGCCTGGAAGGCTGCCTGGTCTGAACTGCCCGGCAGCCACGCTTGACAGCTGTCAGGCGTGGCTACAATCCGCGCGCCTCAAGCGACGCGGCAGATTCACCGGCCGTGGCGGACAACAGGTATAACGCCACTGCGAGGAGCCCCGAAGTGAGCAAGACCACGGCCAAAGTGCCCGCCCCATCCGTCCCATCCG
>Ga0105047_10019042_pt1 | contig 10608 bp, 7 predicted proteins | sample MAT04_FD_78384 | JGI IMG/M metagenome (GOLD analysis project Ga0105047, IMG submission 78384) | Freshwater microbial communities from Lake Fryxell liftoff mats and glacier meltwater in Antarctica - MAT-04 (megahit assembly) | ecosystem: Environmental > Aquatic > Freshwater > Ice > Liftoff...
AGCATCGCCGCGCAGCTGCTGCGCGACCACCGTGGTGAGCACGTGGGCCTGCTGGCGCCGCTGGTCGTCAACCGCAAGGGCGTCTACACCGACCTCGCCAAGTGGGCCAAGGCGCGTGGCCACACGCACCTGCGCATCGACGGCGAGTTCTTGAGTCTGGCGCCCTTCCCGCGAATCGACCGCTTCAAGGAACACACGCTGGAACTGCCGGTGGGCGACATCGTGATCACACCCGAGAACGAGGCCGAGCTGCGTGCGCTGCTGAGCAAGGCGCTGGAACTGGGCAAGGGCGTGCTGCACCTGCTGCACCCGCTGACTGGCCTGGACGACAGCATGGTGGAAGGCGGCACGCAGGGCCGCGGCATCGGCAGCGTGAAGGTCTTCAGCACCAAGCGCGCCTGCCCGGAATGCGGCACCAGCTACCCCGAGCTCGACCCGCGCATGTTCAGCTACAACAGCAAACACGGCTGGTGCACGGGCTGTGTCGGCACCGGCCTGAAACTGACGCGCGAGCAGCGCAAGGCCTACGACGATTCCATCCGCCATGACTCGGAAGGTCGCGACAACAAGGGCCGCGAGCAGAGTTTTCCGAGCGAGGAGGCCGAGGTCGAAGGCGTCGTCGACCAGCCCTGCGCCGACTGCGGTGGCGCGCGGCTGAACAAGGCCTCGCGCGGCGTCACCTTCGAAGCGCGCGCCATCAGCGACATCGCGCGCCTGTCGGTGCACGAAACGCGGCACTGGATGAACGCGCTGGAACTGGTGGGCCGCGACGCCGACATCGCACGCGACGTGGTCAGCGAGATCAAGAGCCGCCTCGAATTCCTGGAGGACGTGGGGTTGGGCTACCTGACGCTGGACCGTGCCGCGCCCACGTTGAGCGGCGGCGAGGCGCAGCGCATCCGCCTGGCGGCGCAGCTGGGCAGCAACCTGCAGGGCGTGTGCTACGTGCTCGACGAGCCGACCATCGGCCTGCACCCGCGCGACAACGGCATCCTGCTCGGCGCGCTGGCCAGGCTGAGCGCGTCGGGCAACACGCTGGTGGTGGTCGAGCACGACGAAGACACCATCCGCCGCGCCGAGCACATCATCGACATCGGTCCCGGCGCCGGCAAGCGTGGCGGGCGCCTGGTGGCGCAGGGCACGGCGGCCGACATTTCGGCCAGCGCCGAATCCGTCACCGGCCGCCTGCTGGCGCAGCCGTTGCGCCATCCGCTGGTCGCGCGCCGGCCCATCGACTGGCAGGCGCCGGCGCTGCTGCTGCGCGGCGCCACGCTGCACAACCTGAAAGGGGTGGACCTGCGCGTGCCGCTGGGCCGGCTGGTGGCCGTCACCGGCGTCAGCGGCAGCGGCAAGAGCACGCTGGCGCGCGACGTGCTGCTGGCCAACGTGCAAAGTGCGCTGACAGGCAGCAGACGCTGGGCCGGCTGCGAGAGCCTGGAAGGCGTCCAGCACATCGACCGTGTGCTCGAGGTCGACCAGACGCCGATCGGCAAGACGCCGCGTTCCTGCCCGGCCACCTACATCGGCTTCTGGGACAGCATCCGCAAGCTCTTCACCGAAACGCTGGAGGCACGTGCGCGCGGTTATGCCGCGGCGCGGTTCAGCTTCAACACCGGCGACGGCCGTTGCCCGGGCTGTGAAGGCCAGGGCATGAAGACCATCGCGATGAGCTTCCTGCCCGACGTCAAGGTGCCCTGCGACACCTGCCACGGCGCGCGCTTCAACCCCGAGACGCTGGCGGTGAGCTGGCGCGGCAAGAGCATCGGCGACGTGCTGCGCATGGAGGTCGACGAAGCCGTCGACTTCTTCGCCAGCATGCCGGCCATCGCGCACCCGCTGCAACTGCTGAAGGATGTCGGCCTGGGCTACCTGACGCTGGGCCAGCCCTCACCCACGCTGAGCGGCGGCGAAGCGCAGCGCATCAAGCTCGTCACCGAACTGAGCAAGGTCCGCGACGACGTTACACGCCGCGGCCAGAAGCCGCCGAAGACGCTGTACGTGCTGGACGAGCCCACCGTGGGCCTGCACATGGCCGATGTGGAAAAGCTCATCCGCGTGCTGCACCGCCTGGTGGACGGCGGCCACAGCGTGGTCGTCATCGAGCACGACCTGGACGTCATCGCCGAGGCTGACTGGGTGGTCGACCTGGGGCCCGAGGGCGGCAGCGCCGGCGGCTGCGTGGTGGTGGCGGGATCGCCGGAGCAGGTTGTGGCCAGCAACTCGCATACCGGGATGGCGCTGGCGCCGGTGCTGGCGCGCGCCTGCTAGGAAGGTCACCCTAAGGAAAAACACCCGCCGAAGCGGGTGTCTGGTCGCCTCAGGCAGATTGGGAAATCACGCGCGGCGGCGTGCGGCACCCAGGCCAAGCAGTGCGGCGCCCACCAGCAGCAAAGTCGTTGGTTCCGGAACCCGGGACGACTGATTGGCACGCTGCACCAGCAGGAAGGGGTTATTCCCCGCCCCGCCAGAGTCAAGTCCGAAGGACATCGTCTCGGTAAAACCGGTAAGGTGCGTGCCGTTGAAGAAGTCGATGAAGTCCCGCGCGTCGGTAACCTCGTCGACAAAGAAGGAACTGAACGCCGTGTGCGTTCGGGGGATCGAACCTGCTTGGTCAAAGCTCAGGCCATCGGAGTCGTTCGATGTCGTGAAACCGGCTGGTACGAAGCTCGGATAGGGTTGCACATCAGAACCGTCATTTACATCGCCCGCAGGATCCAGCAATTCGTTGGCCATGCGGGTCCAATCCACCCCGGTGCTGTTGGTAATGATCTTGTTGACCGTGTAGTTGGCCCCCAGTACATCGGAAAACATCACTACACCCAGGCCCAGCGAGGTGTAGGTCTCATGGATCGTGATGACGCTACCCACGATCGTGCAGGAGAAGGACGCAGCCTCGATGCCGACGTTGCTGGCGTGCAGCGCGCAAGTCGCCGCATGGGAACCCGTTGCCGCCAATGCCAGCACCGCCGCGGCAGTTACCTTCGAAAGAGTCTGCTTCATATTGAAGACCTCCAGAATTGTGAGCCAGAGCCCCGTCGGCGACGACGACCCTGCTTTTAGAGCAAGCAATTCCAGTGCCGAAAAAATTTCCTGCAAATATTCAATGAGTTAGATCGCCCCCCCTAGAACGCTGTGTAAAGAAATTCGACACAACTGGCAGCTTCTTGGGCTGCTCGGGGAGCGCGGATTCGCGCACTGCCCCTAGCCTGGACCGTGGGAAACCGGGCAAAGGCGCTCGTCTCCTGTTGAGAACGGCCTGCCTAGTGCTCCCGTACCCCTGCGGCGTCACGCGGTAACCGAACGGCGCACGCGGTGCCAAATCCGCCACCCCAGCAGCACGGCGACGACGGCGGCGTAAACCGCCACTTCTCCGAAGTCGGCCTTGGCCGCGCGCATCCAGAAGAAGTGCAGCACACCCAGCAGGGCCACCACATAAACTGCCTTGTGCAGCGCCTGCCAGCGCCTGGCGCCCAGCGTCTTGATCGCGCGGTTGAACGAGGTGGCGGCCAACGGCAGCATCAGCAGCAGCGCCGTGCTGCCGACCAGGATGAAGGGGCGCTTGGCGATGTCCTTGACAATCGCAGCGACATCGAAGCCCATGTCCAGCCAGGCGAAGGCCAGGAAGTGCAGCACGCCGTAGAAGAAGGTGAACAGGCCCACCATGCGGCGCAGGCGCGCCAGCGCGTGCCAGCCCGTGGCCTGCCGCAACGGCGTCACCGCCAGCGTGATGCACAGGAAGCGCAGCGTCCAGTCGCCGGTACCGCGGATCAGCGCCTCGGCCGGGTTGGCGCCCAGCGTGTTCGCCCAGGCGCCCCAGAACAGCCACGCGAAGGGGCCCAGCGCCGCGGCGAAGAGCAGCGGCTTGGCGGCGCGGTGCAGCAGCAGGCGGTTCATGGTCGGAGTGTCGCCGCGCGGCCTGCTTGCCGCAGGCACGGGCCGGGCCGTGCCGGGCATGGCGGGCATCAATAGAACTTCTTCAGGTCCATGCCGGCGTAGAGCTGGCCCACCTGGGGTTCGTAGCCGTTGAACATCAGCGTTGGCCGCTTCTTCGCGAACAGGCCGTCCTCGCCGATGCGGCGCTCGGTAGCCTGGCTCCAGCGCGGGTGGTCGACCTTGGGGTTCACGTTCGAATAGAAGCCGTATTCGCTGGCGATGGCGGTTTCCCAGGTCGTCTTGGGCTGCTTCTCGACGAAACGGATCTTGACGATGCTCTTGCCGCTCTTGAAGCCGTATTTCCAGGGCGCCACCAGGCGCAGCGGCGCGCCGTTCTGGTTGGGCAGCACTTCACCGTAGAGGCCGAAGGCCAGCAGCGTCAGCGGATGCATGGCCTCGTCCAGGCGCAGGCCCTCGACATAGGGCCACTCAAGGCCGCCGCTGGCCAACCCCGGCATCTGCGCCGCGTCCACCAGGGTCACGAACTGCACGAACTTGGCGTTGCCGGTGGGTTCGACCTTGCGGATCAGTTCGGCGAGCGAGTAACCCACCCAGGGCACGACCATCGACCAGCCTTCGACGCAGCGCAGCCGGTAGATGCGCTCTTCCATCGGCGCCAGCTTGAGCAGGGCGTCCAGGTCCCAGGTGCCGGGCTTCTTGACCTCGCCCTCGATGGCCACCGTCCAGGGGCGGGTCTTGAGCCGGCCGGCGTTGCGCGCCGGGTCGCTCTTGTCGGTGCCGAACTCGTAGTAGTTGTTGTAACCCGTGAGGTCGGTGTAGGGCGTCGGCCGCTCGACGGTGGTGGCCCCGGCCACGGCGCTTCTGGCGCCGGGCAGCGGCGCCAGCTTGCCCGGGCGGGCCGCCTGCGCCTGCGCGTCGAAGCCGGGCAGTGCCGCCAGCGCCGCGCCGGCGGCCAGGCCTTGCACCAGGCGCCGTCGCTGGGTGTAGACGGGCTGCGGCGTGATCTCCGAGCCGATGGGGTGGGCGTAGACGCGGTCTTTCAGGAAGTGCATGTCGGTTCCAATCTCGTGCTTCGGTGGGTCGGGCGGCGCGCTGCCGCCTTACACCCGGGGTGGGGCAGCATGCCTGCAGCGCAGAGACTTGTCCCGGGGCGGGGCCGGCGCGCAACGAATTTCAAAAGGGCCGGCGTGCAGCCGGCGGGAAATGCAAACGGGCCGGCGTGCAGCCGGCGGGAAATGCAAACGGGCCGGCGTGCAGCCGGCGGGAAATGCAAACGGGCCGGCGTGCAGCCGGCGGGAAATGCAAACGGGCCGGCGTGCAGCCGGCCCGTGGGCGTGGAGTGCCGTGCGGCGTGCGGTCAGCGCAGGCCCGCCATGTAGTCGGCCACGGCCTTGATCTCGGCGTCGTTCATCTTCGCCGCGATGGCCATCATCTGCACGTTGTTGCCGCGCGCGCCGGAACGGAAGGCGAGCAGCTGCGCTTCGGTGTATTCGCCGTGCTGGCCCCCCAGGCGCGGGTACTGTGCGGGGATGCCGGCGCCGTTCGGGCTGTGGCAGCCGGCGCAGGCGGGCACCGCCTTGGCAGCGATGCCGCCGCGGTAGATGCGTTCACCCAGCGCCACGGTGTCCTTGTTGGTGGCCACGCCCGGCACCACCGGCTTGGCACCGTAGAAGGCCGCGATGTGTTTCATCGCCTCGTCGTTCAGCGCCGCCGACATGCCCGCCATGATGGCGTTCTGGCGCTTGCCGCTCTTGAATTCGGCCAGCTGCTTGACCAGGTAGTCCGGGTGCTGCCCCTGCAGGATGGGGTTGGCCGGCGCGCCGCGCGAACCGTCCTGCATATGGCAGGCTCCGCAGGCTGCAGCCAGCTGCTGGCCCGTGGCGGGGTCGGCCTTGAACGCGGGGGCCGCGGTGGCCGCTTGCGCGGCGCCACACAGCAGGGTCAGGGTGGCAGCCGACAGGGTCGACAGCGCCAACGACTTCATACGCGAGATCATGCGTTAGGCCTTCAAAGGGGGTACGGCGGGTTCAGCACAGCACGCGATTTTACAATGTCTCATGACAAGCAGCTTTCAAGGCCCATCGGCCGGGCCCGTGGACACCGCCAAGGCGGCCCTGGCCTGGACCCACACCGCCCGGTTTTTCACCACCGCCAGCAAGCTCGACCAGCTGCAGCCGAGCGAAACGCCGGAGATCGCCTTCGTCGGCCGCAGCAACGCCGGCAAGTCCACCGCGATCAACCGGCTTGCGCAGCAGAAGCGGCTGGCTTTTGCCTCGCGCACGCCGGGGCGCACGCAGCACATCAACCTGTTCCACGTCGGTCCGAAGGACGCGCCCGACGCGCTGTTCGCCGACCTGCCGGGTTACGGTTATGCGGCGGTCGAGCGCGCCGCCAAGTTGCGCTGGCAAGAGGTGATGGCCGACTACCTGCAGCTGCGCCGCCCGCTGCACGGCGTGGTGCTGATGATCGACTCGCGCCTGGGCTTCACCGAGCTCGACCAGCGCCTGCTGGCGCTGATGGCCCCGCGGCTGGCCAACGGCGAGGTGCGCCTGCTGGCGCTGCTGACCAAGGCCGACAAGCTCAATCGCAGCGAGGGTCAGCTGGCGCTGCAGAAGGCCCAGGACGTGCTGGCCGACGTCTCGGGCGAGAACACCGACATCGGCGTGACGCTGTTTTCGGCGCTTTCGCGCCAGGGCCTGGGTGACGTCGCCGAGACGCTCTACGACTGGGTGCACACGCCGCGGCCTGTGGCGGCGGCCGTGCCCGACGTCGAAAGCCCCGAGGCCGGCGACCCCGAGACGGAAGCACCCGCGGCGTGATCCGTCGTTTCGACGTCGCGCTGCCGCACGGCATCACGCTGGCCTGCCGCGCCGCGGGCACGCCGGGTGCGTCGCGCGTGATGCTGCTGCACGGTTTTCCCGAGGCCGCCTTCGTCTGGGACGAGGTGATGGCGCGGCTGGCGCCGGTGGCCGACTGCGTCGCCCCCAACCTGCGTGGCTACCCGGGTTCGTCGGCGCCCGCGGACGTGGCTGCCTACCGGTCGCGTCAGCTGGTGGCCGACGTGGCGGCGATCATCAGCGTGCTGGGCGGCCCCCTCGACCTGCTGGTGGCGCACGACTGGGGCGGCGCGCTGGCCTGGAACCTGGCCGCGGCGCAGCCCGGGCTGATGAAGCGGCTGCTGATCATCAATGCGCCACACCCGGCCGCCTTCCTGCGCGAGCTGCTCACGAGCCCCGCGCAGCAGGCCGCCAGCGCCTACATGAACTTCCTGTGCCGGCCCGATGCAGACGCGCTGCTGGCCGAACGCGACTTCGCGCGTCTGTGGCCCTTCTTCGGTGGCGCCGCGTGGCTGACGGATGCGGTGCGTGCGCAATACCGCAGCGCCTGGCGCAACGACGGTCGCGGCTTGACGGGCCCGCTGAACTACTACCGCGCCTCGCCGCTGCGGCCGCCGTCGGGCCCCGACGATCCTGTGCAAACGCTGCTGCTGCCCGACGCGGCGGTGACGGTGCAAGTGCCGACCACGGTGCTCTGGGGTGAAGGCGACGCGGCCCTGCTGCCGGGCCTGCTGGACGGGCTGGAGCGCTGGGTGCCCGACCTGCACGTGCAACGCGAACCCGGGGCCACGCACTGGATAGTGCACGAACAGCCGAGGCGCGTCGCCGAGGTCATCACAAGCCTGCTCAGACCGGCCCTGATCAAGCTTCCCGCCACGGAACCGGCTTCGCCGGGCAGTCAGCGGACGGCCCCCCCGGGGGGTAGCGAGCGCTAGCGAGCTTGGGGGCTCACGGTCACGCCGCCGCGGCGACTTGTTCCTGCACGCGTGCTGCGGCGCTGCCGACGATGGACCGTTCCTTCAGCGTCTTGGCCAGCCGCTCGCCGTGCATGTTCAGCAGCGCGCCGCGGCGCACCGCCCAGGTCGCGTCGGACGCGCCGTCGCCGAACAGCCAGACCTCGCCGCGCTCGCCAGGCCACAGCAGCCGGCAGTGCACCCAGCGGCCCTGCAGGAACATGCGCACCCAGTCGCCCGGCTTCAGGCTGTCCAGCCATTCGTCGGTGCTGGCATCGGTGCGCGACGCCGGCGGACGGTGGTCGAGCAGGTCGGCCGGCACGGTATCGAGCTCCTCGACGTCGAGCATGCCATGGAAGGCTGATGGCGAGGCGCGGCCCGAGAGGATCTTGTCTTCCAGCTTCTGCAGCGCCCCGATCTGGCTGGCCGCCGCGGCCAGGCGGCGTGTCAGCCGCTTGTGCAGGAAGCTCTCGAGCCGGTCGAGCGCCCAGCGGTACAGGCCGTTGTTCTGCTCGGGCTCGGCCACCAGCTGCTCGACCGTGGTGTAGGCCCCCTTCAGCAGCAGCTTGCGCTCGGGGTCGGCGGCGTCGGGTGTCATCTCGCACTCGAAAACCAGCCGGTTGATGAAGCGCCACAGCGGGTGCTTGTCCTGGTCGAGCATGCTGGCGTCGCGCAGCGCCAGGCGCATGGCCGGGCCGTGCAGGCGCGAGATCACCATGCCGACATCGGCCGGCACACGCTCGTCGGACAGCATGGCCTCGAACAGCCGGCTCACAAGCTCGACCGCCTGGCGGTCGACGCGGTTGGAAGTGCCACGGGCCACCTCGGACCAGTGCTCCTTGCGGCCGCCCGTGGCGTGCGCCGCGCCGCTCGAGCGCGCAGCCTGACCCTCGTAGCTCAGCTGCACGTCCATCGGCGCCGGCATGGTGTCGCGCATGCGGTGCAGGTCGGGGCTGAAGGTGGTCTCGTTGGCGCGCGGGCCGCGGCGCGAGCCGGAAGGCAGGATCAGCGTGCGGTGCGTGGCGGGCTCGATGCCCATGGCCTCGAGCCGAGAGGTCGAAGAGGCGTAGGCCGTGCGCAGCAGCTGCGCCAGCGGCGTGCCCGCGTAGCGCATGAACGCCAGCTGGTGGCCGCGCGACAGTGGCAGGGCCTGCGCCGCGGCCCAGACGGCACGTGCGTAGGCTTCGGCGCGGAAGGGGTTGTGGTCACCGGCGACGTCCATGTCGCCGACCATTGCCGAGAGGTAGGTCTGCAGCTCGCGCAGCTCGTATTCGGCGGTACTGTTGATGGCCTCGATGATGTGCGACAGCTCGACGTCCATCGCCACGACTTCCTCGTCGACCAGCGACAGCGTCATGCGTTTGGCCGGCGCCTCACCGGCCTTGGTGACCCGGCGGGCGACGTGGCTGTCGACCTGCTCGTGCAGCGAGCGCATGAAGTAGTCGCCCAGCCGCATGCGCTGCGTCATCAGTGCCTGCATCAGGTCGCCGACGGTCGAACGCTGGATGGGCGTCATCTGCGCCAGCCCTTTGCGCGCGTAGTCGAGCGTGCCGTCGATCAGCTGGTCGAAAAGCAAGGGTGCACGCAGCAGCTCGTCCTCGACGAACTGCTGCATGGCTTGCGAAATCCGGGGGCTGCCCATGAAAGTCATTATCTGGCCTGACAGTGGAGCCCATCAACGAAAAAGGCCTGCGGAAACCCCGCAGGCCTTGGCGTTTGCAGGCTGCGGCCGCTGCCGGTGCAGGCTGGTAGCCTGACACCGGTAACGGCCGTGCCAGCGGACTTACATGTCCATGCCGCCCATGCCGCCCATGCCACCCATGCCGCCAGGCATGCCGCCGCCGCCCGACTCATCTTTCGGCGCTTCGGCCACCATGCACTCGGTGGTAAGCATCAGGGACGCCACCGAAGCGGCGTTCTGCAGCGCTGTGCGCGTGACCTTCGTCGGATCCAGGATGCCCATCTCGATCATGTCGCCGTAGGTGCCGTTGGCGGCGTTGTAGCCGTAGTTGCCCTTGCCGGCCAGCACCGCATTGACCACCACGCTCGGCTCTTCGCCGGCGTTCTGGACGATGATGCGCATCGGCTCCTCGACGGCGCGCAGCACGATCTTGATGCCGGCTTCCTGGTCGTGGTTGTCACCCTTGATGGTGCCAGCCGACTGACGGGCACGCAGCAGGGCCACGCCACCACCGGCCACGATGCCTTCTTCCACCGCCGCACGCGTGGCGTGCAGGGCGTCTTCGACGCGGGCCTTCTTTTCTTTCATCTCGACTTCGGTGGCAGCACCGACCTTGATGACGGCCACACCGCCGGCCAGCTTGGCCACGCGCTCTTGCAGCTTCTCGCGGTCGTAGTCGCTGGTGGCTTCTTCGATCTGCACGCGAATCATCTTGACGCGGGCTTCGATGTCACCGGCAGCGCCGTGGCCGTCGATCAGGGTGGTGTTTTCCTTGCCCACTTCGACGCGCTTGGCCTGGCCCAGGTCGGTCAGCGCCACCTTTTCAAGGGTGAGGCCAACTTCTTCGGCGATGACCTTGCCGCCGGTCAGGATGGCGATGTCTTCCAGCATCGCCTTGCGGCGGTCGCCGAAGCCCGGCGCCTTCACGGCGACGACCTTCAGGATGCCGCGGATGGTGTTGACCACCAGCGTGGCCAGGGCCTCGCCTTCAACTTCCTCGGCGACGATCAGCAGCGGACGGCCGCTCTTGGCGACTTGCTCCAGCACCGGCAGCAGGTCGCGGATGTTGCTGATCTTCTTGTCGTAGAGCAGCACGAACGGGTTGTCCAGCGTGGCGCTCTGCTTCTCGGGGTTGTTGATGAAGTAGGGCGACAGGTAGCCGCGGTCGAACTGCATGCCTTCGACGATGTCGAGCTCGTTGTCCAGGCTCTTGCCGTCTTCGACGGTGATGACACCTTCCTTG
>Ga0105047_10019044_pt1 | contig 10606 bp, 9 predicted proteins | sample MAT04_FD_78384 | JGI IMG/M metagenome (GOLD analysis project Ga0105047, IMG submission 78384) | Freshwater microbial communities from Lake Fryxell liftoff mats and glacier meltwater in Antarctica - MAT-04 (megahit assembly) | ecosystem: Environmental > Aquatic > Freshwater > Ice > Liftoff...
CTCGCTGAACGACTACGCGCGCAAGGCCAACGTGCTGAAGGAAAAGGATGGATCGTTGGACAGCCGCGACACGCTGGAAGGGCTGACCGCCATCGTCAGCCTCAAGCACCCCGAGCCGCAGTTCGAGAGCCAGACCAAAGTCAAGCTCATGAACACCGACGCCAAGACGGCGGTCGAGCAGGTGGTGCGCGAGGCGCTGGCCTCGTATCTCGAGGAGAATCCCCGCGACGCCAAGGCTATCATCGACAAGTGCCTGCTTAGCCAGCGCGCGCGCGAGGCGGCCAAGGCCGCCAGCGAACTCGTCCGGCGCAAGAGCGCGCTCGAGAGCGGCACGCTCCCGGGCAAGCTGGCCGATTGCTCAGAGCGCGACCCGGCCAAATGCGAGATCTTCATCGTCGAGGGCGACAGCGCCGGTGGATGCTTTGATGGCGACACGCTGGTTGCGCTGGCTGATGGTCGCAACGTCAGTTTCCGCGACCTGGTTGCCGAGCAGGCCCAGGGGAAGGAGCACTACGGGTACACCATCCGCAAGGACGGGCAAATTGGCTTGGAACGCTTGATCCATGCCCGGATGACCAAGCGCGATGCCGAAGTCGTTCGCGTGACGCTGGACAACGGTGAGCAGATCTTGTGCACGCCCGACCATCGGTTCATGCTGCGTGACCGAAGCTACCGCGAGGCGCAGTCACTTGCAACAGGCGAGTCGTTGATGGCACTCACTCCAGAGGGCAAGTTCGATGTTGCGGCCTACGACGTTCATCGTAGGGCGACGCGCGACAAGTCGCTTTTGCGATTCGATCGCCTTGCCGAACGCTATTTCGATGGCGATGCGAACAAAGTGATCGAAGCTGTCGCGCAGTTCAATCACCGCGTGCTCAGCGTCGAGCGCGTCTACGAGCGCCGAGATGTCTTCGACGTGGAAGTGCCGGGCACCCACAACTTTGCGCTGGCGGGTGGCGTGTTTGTCCACAACAGCGCCAAGCAGGGCCGCGACCGGCACTTCCAGGCCATCCTGCCCCTGTTCGGCAAGATCATGAACACTGAACGCGCCCGGCTGGACAAGATCCTGGGCAGCGATGCGATCAAGGCCCTGATCAGCGCGATCGGGACCGGGATCGGCGACCAGTTCAACCTCGAGAATCGGCGCTATGACCGGATCGTCCTCATGTCCGACGCCGACGTCGACGGCAGCCACATTCGGACCTTGCTGCTGACCTTTTTCTTCCGCTACATGACCACCCTGGTTGAGGGCGGACATCTCTACATCGCCCAGCCGCCGCTGTATCGGGTGGAGACCAAAAAGGGCGGCAAGGAAGTCCGCTACTGCTACAGCGACGCCGAACGCGATCAGATCATGAATGCCTTGAAGGCCAAGGGCATCGACCGCACCAACACCGCCCAGGTCGTCGTCCAGCGTTTCAAGGGTCTGGGCGAAATGAACGCCGAGCAGTTGTGGGAAACGACGATGGATCCGACCAAGCGGACCCTGCTCAAGGTCACCGTCGACGATGGCGCGGAGGCGGATCGCACCTTCGACATGCTGATGGGCAACTCGGTTCCGCCCCGGCGCAACTTCATCACCCGGCACGCCCGCGAGGTCCGCAACCTGGACGTTTAGGTAGTAATCTGCGCGCTATACTTACTTCGCGGTAGGAGAAAGCATGGAGCTTTCTGCCGTCCTGACACCTGCCCTCGAAGGCGGTTTCGTCGCGCTAAATCCGGAAACCGGCACTGTTTCGCAAGGTGAAACCGTTGAGGAAGCACTCGTAAATCTACGCGAAGCCACACAACTTTATCTGGAGGAATTTCCGCTAACGGTGACGGGCCGGTCTCTGCTCACAACTTTTCACGTAGCTGCCGATGCCTAGTTTGCCAGTTGTTTTGCGGCGCTCATCACAAGGTTGCGTTATCCCCAATTATCGCGAGATCAAGACGGGCACGCTCTCCGGATTGCTAAAACAGGCCGGTGTGTCCGTTGATGATTTCCTCAACGCACTCAAGAGTTAACGCCGGGTTCCGGTGTGGGGCGCAGGCCGAATTGAATCGCAAGTTCCGGATAGCGTCGCGCAGGGCATCGGCGTATTCTTCTGCCCATGAATGAACAACAGCAGTGGCAGGCGGTCCTCGACCGCGACGCGCGCCAGGATGGCGCCTTTGTCTACGCCGTCAAAACGACCGGGGTCTACTGCCGGCCGGCGTGCCCATCGCGCCAGCCCCGGCCCGAGAACGTCCTCTTCTTCGCGTCTCCGGCCGAAGCCGCGGCGGCCGGCTTCCGGGCCTGTAAACGCTGCCGACCCGACCAGCCCGCCCAGTCCGCGCCCGAATTCGTCGCGCGCGCCCGGGCGCTCCTGGATGCCGAGGGGGCGCTCCCACTGAGCGAGCTTGGCGCCCGGCTGGGGGTCAGCCCGTTTCACCTGCAGCGTGCGTTTAGTAAAACTGTTGGACTGTCGCCGGCCCAATACGCCCGGGCCGCCCGGATGAACAAGGTCAAGACCGAGCTGCGGGGCGGGGCAACCGTCACCGACGCGGTATACGCCGCCGGCTACGGTGCGCCCAGCCGGCTCTACGAGACCGCCGGCGTGCTGGGGATGACCCCCGCGGCGTATGGCAAGGGCGGGCAGGGCGAGCGGATCGCCTATGCGGTTGCGCCCAGCGCGCTTGGGCCGGTATTGGTGGCGGCCACCGCCAGCGGTATCTGCGCGGTGAGCTTTGGCGAGGGCGAGGCCGGTCTTGTCGCTGGGCTGCGCAGCGAGTTCCCGGCCGCGGAGATTCAGGCTGCCGCGGAATCGACCGAGCGGGATGGGCTGCTTGCCTGCGCCCGCGCCATCGCCGCTCATGTCGCGGGCGCGCCGAGCGACCTGGCCCGCTTTCCGGTTGACCTGCACGGCACGCTGTTCCAAACTCAGGTGTGGCGCGCGCTACGCGCTATCCCGCGCGGCCAGACCCGAACCTACGCTCAGGTCGCCGAGGCGATTGGACGCCCAGGCGCGGCGCGAGCAGTCGCCCAGGCCTGCGGGGCCAATCACGCCGCCGTCATCGTGCCCTGCCATCGGGTGGTCGCGGCTGGCGGCGGGCTGGGCGGCTACAAGTGGGGGGCGGCGAGGAAACAGACGATTCTGGCCCGCGAATCCGCGCTGATCACGGCTTCTTGACCGAATTGATTCCAAAGACAGCATCCCCCCGCGACGCGGGGGGATGCTGTCTTTGGATATCAGGGTTCCAAACTGATCGTCGCCACGATCAGGGCCGCGTTCAGGGCCAGGGCGGCGCCGGCCCAGGTTGGCTGCGAGCGGAGCAACAGCACGGCCACGATCACCCCGCCGGTGGCGAGGGCCAGCGCCCCGATCTGGCCGGCCCGCGCCCGGCGGTGCAGCCCGAACGCCACAACGAAATGAATCAGGGCCATCAGCCCGGCCAGGATCAGGACTATCCCGATGTCGGCCGGGCCGATCGCCGGGCGGGATGGCATCAGAAGCAGGATCAGCCCGCCGCCCACGTATGCGGCGGCGACCAGGCCAAAGTAGGTCGTTATCCCGACGAAGGCGATCTGGCCTCTCGACCGCCGCCGGCCCAGCAATTGATCGAGGGCGTAGCCAAACGGCAGGGTCAGCACCACCGCGACGCCCAGCAGCGCCGCCATCGTGCCGGCACTCACCTCGCCGAGCATGGGCGGGAGCAGGTTGATCAACAGGACCGCCCACCCGGCGAAGATGCCGATCGAGCCCCAGCCCAGCACGGCGCTTTCACGGCGGGCGTCATCGGCCATCCGCGCGCGCACGGCATCGGCCCTGTCCCGCTGTTTCGCCCGGTCAACTGGGCGCGCCGGGGTTGGCTTGGGCGTCGGACGCGGGGCCACCGGAGGAGCCTGCTGTTGCCGGGCGCGCGTTGGCGGCGCCGGTCGCGCGCGCGGAGCCGGGGGCTGTGGGGCGGGGTAGGGCGTCCGCGCCGTCTGGGGGGTGGGCCGGGGGACGGCGAGAGTGGCCAGCGTGGCATCGAAGGCGGCCCGTTTGAGCGGATCGCGCAACACGGCCCGGGCTTCGTTCAGCTCCTGCATCCGCTGTGTCGCGTCGGGCGAATCGTTCAGATCCGGGTGCGCTTCACGGGCGAGCCGGCGATAGGCGGATTCGATCGCTTCGATCGGGGCCGCCGGGTCGACCTGCAGCAGGCGGTAGTAGTCTTTGACGGGCGGCATGGTGTTGCGAGGCTTACTCGGCGCAGACCGTTGTGCCTGGCCGTCCGCCCAACAGCGCGCGCTCGATCGCGCCGGGCTCGAGCCCCGAGAAAATGACAGCCTCCAGTCCGGGTCGGGCCTGGCACAGGCTGAGCATGTCGCCGACCTTGGCGGCCATGCCGCCGGTGACGTCGGCGCCGCGCGAGGCGCCCACCCCTGCCCGCAGCATGGCCCAGTTGGCGGGCGTAATGCGCTCGATTACGCGCGCGTGCGGTGTGCCATAGCCGGCCAGCACGCCGTCGGTCTCGCCGGCCAGCAGGATCCGGGTGGGGGCCAGCTCGGTGGCCAGCCAGGCGAAGACCTCCTCGGTCGAGACGATCGTCCCGCCCTGGACGGTATCGAAGGCGACATCACCCATGACGAGTGGAACCAGCCCGTGCGCGAGCGCGGCCCGCACCGGGCGCGCGTCGAGATGGACCAGGCGCCCGTTTTCGCATTGGGCGCTGGCGGATGGCGCGAATGAAATCACCGGGACGCCCGCCTCGTGCAGCGCGTCGGCGACGATCCGATTGAGCCGAGCCGCCATGACCGATACCTCGGCGAAGCCGCGCCAGCTCTCTGCATCGTGCGCCCCCTGGCGGGTGCCGTGGCGCTTGGCCGCGGCGTGCCCAAATGAGCCGGAACCGTGCCCCAGCAGCAGCGGCGCGCCAGGTTGGGCAGCCAGCGCCGCGGCGATCTCGGCGCAGGCCCGGCCGACCACATCGCTGCGCGGCGAGTTGTCGCGGGTCTTGTCCGTGAGCAACGAGCCGCCGAGCTTGAGAAAACGCATCGAGGCGATTGTACGAGATGCGGCAATTTACAATGGCGGCATGTCATCCGCACCCCCAACGACCGCGCTGGCCGTCCGCCGCGAGCGCAACTATCTGGACGCCTTTCTCGAGCGCTATTGGTTTGCCCCTCCGGTCGCGCTGTGGCGCTCGATCGAGGCCCATGCCTTGAGCGAACTCGACTTCCCAGCGCCGATGCTGGACTTTGGCTGTGGTGATGGGATGTTCACGGAGGCGATTTTTGGCAAGCAACCGGGGGTGTATGGCTGCGACATTGCCACGGCCGAGCTGCCCAGCGCTCGCGCGAGCGGGGTCTACACCGAAGGCGTGGAATTCGCCGATGGGCATGCGCTGCCGTATGCGACCGGCACGTTTGGCTCGGTCTACAGCAATTCCGTCGTCGAGCACATTCCGGATCCCGAGAACGTCCTGCCCGAGCTTGCCCGGGTGCTGCGCCCGGGCGGGAAGCTCGTCCTGAGCGTGCCGAGCGATCAGTTCCGCGGGCTGTTGCACGGGGTCAAGACCGCGCCCAGTTCCGCGGCGGCTAAAGCATATTCGGATGTCATCGACAAGCGTTTTGCGCATCATCACTATCACACCCCCGCGGAATGGGCGGCCCTCTTCTCGGCGGTGGGAGTCACCCTCAGACTGGCCCGCTACTACGTCTCGCCCGCGGCGATGCTGGCCTGGGACCAGATGAACACCGAGTTTGGGATCGGCCAACGCACGTTGTTGTCGACCATGATGGGCCCCAAGCTGCGCTGGCTGGGCATCGGGCCGGCCCTCACCCGCAACAAGCTTGCCGCGCGCCTGGGCGAATTGCGCGCGCGTTATGCCGACGCGCGGGGCGCCGAGGGCGGCGGGCTGCTGGTCGTGGGCGAGCGGAATGCGTAGCGCGTCATGACTCTCACATGACCATTACCGACCTCCCCGAGCGAATTGCAGGGCTGGGGTCTGAGGCGCGGGCGCGCTTTGAGCGCCTGTTCGAGGTAAGCCGCTGCGAAGGTCAGTGCGTTGTGCCGGATTCGATGCGGCCCTGGGTGATCGAGACCTTTGGATCGATTGAGGCCATCGAGCGCCAGACTGTCATCCGGGTGACCAATTTGGTTACCTGGGAAGGGGCCCAGTACAACCCGATCCGGATGCGCCGGCCCATGCCGGTGCAGACTGCGGGCGGCGGACTGCCGGCGGCCGATAACCGGCCGCAAGCCGACATTTTTGCCAACCCGCTCGAAAGCACCGCCGCCGACACATTTGGGCGGGTAAGAGGTGCGCACTGCGTGACCACCAGCAACATCGCGCGCTGGGAGGGGATGAATGCGGTCCTGATCTTTGACACGTTTGACCCGCTTGGGGTGGATGAGGAGCGCATGCGCGATTACTTTGCCGCATCGCGCGAGTGGGCGCGCCGGGCGCGCCAGGCCGCCCCCGAGGCGCGCCATTTTGTGTGGATGTGGAATGGCGGACCGATGGGCGGCGCGTCGATCCCGCACGCCCACGCCCAGCTCGCGCTGGCCCGCGGCCGGACCTACGCCTTTATCGAGCGCCTGCGGCTCGCGGCGCTGGGGTATCGCGCGCGTTATGGATCGGACTATTTCGCCGACTTGCTGGCCGCGCACACCGACGTGGGCCTCGGGTTTGAGCTGGGCGGCGTGCCGGGCCTGATCAACCTGGGCGCGTTGCGCGGCTACGACACGTGGCTGCTGGGCGAGGCTTTTGACGACACCCTGGCCAGCGCTTTCGCCCGCGCGGTGCGGGCCCTGGTCGACCAAGCGGGCACGCGGGCCTTCACCGCCAGCGTGGTCATGCCGCCCATCGACGCCGAGGGCGGCGCCGAGCGCCCGGATGATCCGGATTGGCGCGGGTTTCCCTTCATCGCCCGGATTGTCGATCGCGGCCGCGCCGACGCGGCTTCATCTGATATTGGATCGTTGGACCTGTTTGGCGCCAGCGTCATCAGCCACGACCCATATGTGGCGGCCGCCGCGATGCGGGCGTCCGCGCAAGAGAGCCAAACATGACCGACACCGTACTCGCCATTGACCTGGGCGGCACCAACTTCCGGGTTGCGCTCATGGACCGGGCCGGGGTCGTGCTGCGCAAGGACCGCCAGCCGACCCGGATCGAAGAGGGGCCCGACGCCGTCATCGCCCGCTTGATCGACAGCGCCCGCGGCTTCCTGCGGGAATCCAGCCCCCGCGCGATTGGGGTGGCCGCGCCCGGCCCGCTCGATCCCTTTAGCGGCGTCATTCTGATGGCCCCCAACATGCCGGGCTGGATCAACGTGCCGCTGCGCGACCGGTTGGTGGCGGCCCTCGGCTTGCCGTGCGTAATCGACAACGACGCGAACCTGGCCGGGTTGGGCGAGCAGCGCTATGGCGCGGGCAGCCACGCCGGCGCGAATGGCGGGCGGGTCCGCAACCTGGTCTATTTCACGGTCAGCACCGGGGTCGGCGGCGGCGCCATCTGCGATGACCGGCTGATTCGCGGCGCGCGCGGCTTCGCGACCGAGTTTGGATATTTCATCCTGGACATGAATGCGCCGGCCGAGCACGCCGGCGTGCCCGGCAATCTCGAGGGAATGTGCGCCGGTCCGGCCATTGCCCGTTATACGCAGCAGCGCCTGCTCACCGGACGGGCCTCGCAGATTCTCGATCTCGCCGGCGGCATTGTGGGCCAGGTGACGGCCCGGCACGTGAGCGAGGCGGCCAACGTCGGTGACGCGCTCGCCCTCGAGATCGTGCGCCGGACCGGCCGGATCCTGGGCTACGGCGTCATCAACGCCATTCACGCGTTCGATCCGGAAATTGTCGTGCTGGGCGGGAGCGTCACCCTGATGGGCGAGCTGCTATTCCAGCCGTTGCGGGCGACGGTGAAGCAGTTTGCGTTGGCGCCATACCGCGATATTCCGATTGTCCGGGTGGCTCTCGGCGATGACGCCGGCCTGGCCGGCGCCGCGGCCCTGGCGTTTGATGCTTTCGGTCAATAGCCGTTAGCCGTTAGCCATTAGCTGTTAGCTGCTAGCTGCTAGCTGTTAGCCATAAGCCGTTAGACAATAGTTGTTAGCATTCGGCCGTTAGCCGAAAGCTAAAAGCTAAAGGCTAATGGCTAACAGCTAATGGCTAACGGCTACGGCTATGGCTAACATCCAACGGCCTAAAGATAGTCTCGCAGCTCGCGGCTGCGCAGCGGGTGGCGCAGGCGGCGCAGGGCGCGGTTCTCGATCTGGCGGATGCGCTCGCGGGTGAGGCCGAATTTCTGGCCCACCTCTTCGAGGGTATAGCTCTTGCCGTTAACGAGGCCAAAGCGCAGCCGGATGATGCGCTGCTCGCGCGGGGTCAGAGTTGAGAGGACCTGTTCGACCTTGTCGCGCAGCAGTGTTTCGATCACCGTTTGGGATGGCGAGGGCTCGGTCTCATCCTCGATCAGCGAGCCAAATTCACTGTCCTCTTCTTCGCCCACGGGCTGATCGAGGGAGAGCGGCCGCCACGACACCGTCTGCATCCACTCGATCTTGCTGGCATCGAGGCCCATTTCGGCCGCGATCTCGGCCGGCATGGGTTTGCGCCCGAGCGACTGCTCGAGCTCGTGGGTGACCTTGTAGAGCTGGCGGATCCGGTCGTTCATATGAACCGGAACCCGGATTGTGCGGGCCTGATCGGCGATGGCGCGGGTGATGGTCTGGCGGATCCACCAGGTGGCATAGGTGCTGAAGCGGAAGCCAAGTTTGTAGTTGAACTTCTCGACCGCTTTCATCAACCCGAGATTGCCTTCCTGAATCAGATCGAGAAAGTGCACTCCGCGGCCCATGTATTTCTTGGCGATGCTGACGACGAGGCGGGTGTTGGCCTTGATGATGTGCTCGCGGGCCAGGCGCGCGTCCTCGATCGAGGCCCGCAGGCGCGCCTCGGAATCGGCGGTTCGCGTCGCGCTGTTCGTCTTGAGCCGGACGGCGGCATGTTCGCCGCGCTCCATCCGCTTGGCCAGGCTGACTTCCTCGGCGGTGGTGAGGAGCGGCACGCGGGCCATCTCGCGCAGGTAGAGGGCGATGCTGTCGTCGGTGGCCAGGCCTTCCTCGGCCTCCTCGTCCTCGTCCTCATCTTCGTCGAACAGGCTTAAATCCTGGTCGTCGTCGTCATTGGCCGTATCGGTGAGGCGCACTCCGGCCTCCTCGAGGGCCGCCATGATGCGCTCGATCTGGTCGAAGTTCTCATCCAGATCCGGGATGAGCTCATAGATGTCCTCGAGGACCAGCCCGCCCTGCACCTCGGCCTTGATGATCAAGGCGGCAACGGTTTGTTCGTCGTCTAGAAGCATGGCGGATGAAAACCGGACGGGCGGGTTGTCAATCCTCGCCCCGAGTCTTGTCGGACCAGTTGATTCTCAGCCAGTCGGCGGAATCCTCGCCGAGCAGCTTTTCCATGTTCGCCTGGGCTTTCTCGTCGTCCCGAAAGGCCGGGCTGATCGGATCGATGGGGATCGCCATCAGCACGTGCTCGCGGACCGGCTCGCTGAGGTCGATGAAGCCGTCATCGGTCATCTGGTGCAGCTCATCGTCCTCGAGGGGATTTTCGGTGAGCCGATGGTGGGGCAACGCAAAAAACACATCCTCGAGCTCGGTCGAAATGGGGAAGTCGAAAAGCTCGAGCGAGCGCACGCACTGGACCTTAACCGCGCCCTCGATCCGGCCCTCAACCATGATGCTGTCTTTCATGCGGGTGAAGACCAGCGCAGCGGTGGCGTTTTCGAGCCGCGTTTCATCATCGAGCCAGACCGAATCAGCGTCAAACGATTCCGTTAGACTCGCGCCCACTACGGCGTGAAGCAGCTTCGACACGCGGAAACGCATGCGACATTTTACCATCCGCATCTTGGCCTGCCCGAACAGGTGTTCTTGTTGACGGGCCTGTGGACAACGTGTGGGCGCTCCGGCTTCAGCATGTGGACAAGTCGGGCCGAAACGGTTCAATTCGTGTTGATAATCTGTGGGCTTAACCTCTGGGCTGCCCAACCTTAAATATCTTCAGGATGCGGACCCAAATCGAAGCCGCGCTGGTCGAACAGCGCGCATGCGTGTAAGATTCGCATCCCTACGCATCGCAAAGTTGATTCAATCGACGCAGTCAGCGATCGGGGACAAGGAAGCAGGAGTGACGGTGTCATGAAACCCGAAGACGCATGGCAGGCCACCGTTGGTGAAATCGAGATCAGCTCGGGCAAGGGCAACTACCTCACGTGGTTGCGCTCGGCTCGTTTTGTTTCATACGAAGACGGCCAGTTCATCATTGGCGTGACCAACGGCTATGTGAAGGACTGGATGGAGCATAGGATGGCGTCGACGCTGCAAAAGGCGTTGACTGAGCGCATGGGCCGCTCCGTTGAAGTATCGGTCGTGTTGTTGACCCAGAGCGGGGCCATTTCCAGCGCGACCTCTGTGAATCGGCATATTGAAAGCGCGCTGGACAAGACCGCCCGTGAGCGCGACGGCGCGACCGTGGCGCCGGGCGCGAGTTTTGCGCCCGAGGCGCCGGTTCGTCTGCGCCCGGCCCCAGGTTCGATGCAGCCGATGACCGATGGCCTGATTTCGCGCTATACCTTTGAGTCGTTC
>Ga0105047_10019049_pt1 | contig 10604 bp, 4 predicted proteins | sample MAT04_FD_78384 | JGI IMG/M metagenome (GOLD analysis project Ga0105047, IMG submission 78384) | Freshwater microbial communities from Lake Fryxell liftoff mats and glacier meltwater in Antarctica - MAT-04 (megahit assembly) | ecosystem: Environmental > Aquatic > Freshwater > Ice > Liftoff...
ACAAAACTTTTAATTACCGCATAGGGAAACTGACGCTTGTATTTTGTGTTTTTCGGTGTCAAAGTTGTACTGCGGGATTTGTACGGGATGGAAGCTAAGGTGCTGAGTGACGTTGAGGTGGATGTACTCAGCTTGTGCAATCGCTTCTGACTAAACCCCGCAGCAGTTACGCATCGTCACAGAACTATAAGGACTTGTGGCAGGTTCATTAACCTGGATAAGGTTAGCAATCGCTACAAGGTTTGGAGCTACTTTGCAAGCGTCTAAGCCTTCCTGATAGCGAATCAGGTTCCAGTTTACCTTATTAATAAAACCTGTTCGGGGCGCTCCGCGACAGAAAAATTACTTTGGTTTGCACACGGGGATATGGTTAAAGCTATACTTTGTAACAATATCCAGTTTTTAATCGATTAGAGGCTTCGCGATCGTCAGTATGAATGGAGCGAAGCGCTCTGCCTCAATACTATTCAGTTAAGGCTCAAAATTTCGCATCATCAGTCTGACTGTCACCATTAAGGAAGCGCATTGAAGTATGGAACAGCTTTCCGTAACTAAACAGCGTTAAACTGTAGTTTACCTCAGAAGCCCAAAAATCAACACTTTCTCCGATCGCCCCCCATAAATAAGCATCTATGCCTACTTTCTCCGCTAACCCCGACAACTTTGCCGAATTGCTGCAAATGGTTAAAGATGGACACGAGATCGCTTTGACAGCAGGGGAATATAAGGGGCCATTTACCATTGAACGAGCGATTTTGCTGCGGGGGGAGGGAGAAAACAGCGTCATTTTTGCGAGTGACGAACCTGCCTTAAAAATCGTAGTTCCCGGAGTGAAACTGGAAAACTTGACCGTTCAGCGGACTGTCGGTGGCAATACGGGAGAAGTTGCGATCGCCGCCACAGTAAAGACCGCGCCAGTTTTAGATAGAGTAAGATGTTTAGGAACCGCTCCCAACGTCCAGTGGCTAGGAGTAAGCTGGGACATTCCAGCCGCCGTCAACTTTGGGGAAATCCAAACCGACCGACACTTGGAACGAACCGAACAACTCCAACTCGGCAGCGACTGCACAGTTTCCTGTTCTCAGCCTTGGTTACAAGTACAGCAGCCTTACCTTTGTTGCGGCTTGCAGAAACTAAATATTGTCCTCAATTCCAAAGATATTCCAGCCGGAACTAATCTATTTGGCTCTATTGTTTTGCAAGCATCTAGCCACAACATCTCGATAGAAATTTCTGCAATTGTTACAGCACCTCAAATAAGTAATAATTACTCCCCTTTCTCACCACAGATTACCACAACAGATCTCAATCAAAATAACGAGGAAATTTGGGGATATCGGTTTTTAGGAAACCAGGCGATCGATTACCTGATCCGTGAGATAGAAGGTAAAGATGCTCTCTTACAATATCCTGATTTTAGCAATCGCCGTGAGCGTGCTCAAGAGTTGCTATCTGATATTTTAGGAGACGAGCCCAGGGGGTTCTATGTCCGCCGTAAAGGACCAGGAGAAGAGCGGGGAGAAGAAAAATGGGAACTAGCGATTGCCACAGATATCGAAGCAGCAAAATTACCAGAAATCCTAGAAAGACGTAAGAAAACATTAATTTTGATAGCTCTGGTCACAGAAGACAAATCTAATAGTTTGCGCTTGCTTTCGGCTCGTTTAGTATCCCCAGAACGGGGAGGTAATGACGGTTTTTCTGTTCTTTTCTTCCTACGTCTCACTTACCTGTCTCGAATAGGAGTGCCAATTTCAGCTTTCGATCGTATGAAAGCAGTTCCTTTCTGTGGGGATTGCGTGCCAACAGAAGAACAGTTAAAAACTTGGAAAGCGTTTTTAAAGATTGAAGAGCGGATAGCTAAGACGCGAGAATTTTTCGTACCTTTTTCGGGGCATAACTACGGATCTGCTACCCGCAAAATCACTTTTGAGATAACTGCCTCTTTAGCGCAACTTGACAAATCATCAGACACAGATCTCAAACCAGATGACTTTTGGGCAAGAGCAGCTAAGGCTAGAAATGAGGATGTCAAACTTGTTGTTTTAGTTGAAGTAAACACTGGGAAAGATGATAATAACACATCTGAGCAGGAATCTGTCATGCAGCCGGCCAAGTGGAATACAATTCTATTAGGATCTATTGAAGAAATTGACAGAAAAAAAGGATTTATCCGGGTTCGGCTTGATTCTCAGTTAGTAGAAAAAATAGGAGAAGGGCGCTATCTATTGCCAAAAAAAGGCTTTTTATCTTTCGAGGCGGCAGGAGATTTAACTCAAATTAAGCGACAGAAAAAAGCTTTAGATGATTTGCAAATGGGAATTGCTCAAAATCCCTATATAGGAGACTTTTTCTTTGATGCTTCTAAGGCAAGACCCTTGCAAACAACTGTTCAACTAAAGCCACAGGATTTGTTGCTATCTGGGGCAAATGATGACCAAGTTGCAGCAGTTGAAGCTGTGTTATCTGCACCCGATTTAGTGCTAATTCAAGGGCCGCCAGGAACGGGAAAAACAACAGTTATCGCTGAAATTTCCTATCAAGTTGCGCTGCGGGGTGGGAGGACTTTAATTGCTTCTCAAGCGAATTTAGCTGTTGATAATGCGTTGAGTCGCTTAATTCATAGTCCTGTTATCCGTGCTTTGCGAAAGGGCCGTGCGGAGCGAGTTGAAGAGGAAGGTTTACCATTTTTGGAAGATAAAGTAACTGGCAATTGGCTGAGAAATACGGCTGATGACTGCGAGAATCGGTTAGTAAAACAGCGGAAAAATATAGATTTTTTTAGAGAATTGTTAGTAGAATCGGCGCGGTTTTATGTCTATTTGGGAGAAGAGGAAAATTTACAAAGAAGTCAAGAGAAGTTCCGATCGCGCAAGGTAGAGTTAGAGGAAACCTGTAGAAATCAGGAAAGTGTCTATCAAGAAACGGAAGCTAAACAGCGCGAAATTGTTGAATATCTCATTCCTGGTTTGCAATTGCTCATGTCTCAAGCTTCAATTAATTGGGAAGATGTAGCAGTAAGTAATTTATTGACAGCAGCTATCAAACTCTGCGAAAGTACCAAAGACCTTAGATTGGGGTATCTTTCTGAAGAAAGCTTTAAGGTAAGAGTTGAAAGAGCGGTTACTCTAGCTATCGCAATGAAACTTCAAATCTCTCAAAATTTACGGCTCAATTATTTTTCCATAGCGGCTTGGTTAAAGGAGCAAGGTCTTCCACAAATTCAAATGTCATTGTCTCATTTCCGAGATGCGATGTCATCCATTAGAGAACCAGATCAAGCTGCAAAAGTGTTCCGTGAGAAGTCAGTGGCCGTTCAACTTTTGGAAATAAACTATCAGCAAAGTCTTACCAACAACAAAAAGATACAACAAAACCTCAATAATTGGAACCAACAACAATCAAGAATTGTTACACTCAGAACTAAAATAGACCAGTGGAAATCCACCGCTTATGAGAAGATTTATGCAGCGATGAAGCAATGTATAGAAACTAATCGAGCCTTTACCGATGATCTGATTCAACTACCGCTGGACGTGGTGTCATTAGTAAAAAATAATCCCGTGCCTTGGCGATCGCATCTCGACATTTGTAAGTTAAAAATTGCTATTTTAATTACTAGAAAAAGTGAAGCCAATAAAATTGCTATTGTTGAGCCGCAACTGAACGGGGTAGCCAAAGAAGTTATCAGCGGTATTGCTACTACTGCGCGAAACTGGCTGAACCAACAACAGGAATTAGAGCAAAACCAGAAAACCTCTGTTTTGAAATCCCTAAAAACCTGGGAATCTACAGCTTATGATAGCGTGTATGAGGAGTTAAAAAAATGTTTAGAAGAGAGGCGGAGATTTACAGATGACCTGATTAAAGTGCCACCTAATTTGCTGGCAAGTGTCCCTACAAAACCTCATCCTTGGCGTTCTAACCTCGATAGATGTCGCTCGAAAATTGCTCATTTAATTGTCAAACAAAGTGAAGTGCAAATTCCCAACTTTGATGCGGAATTAAATCCCATCGCAGCCGAAGTTATTGATGGTATTGGTGCCAGTATATCTCAATGGCTAAAGCAGAATCAACCGGAAGCTGAAAAACAACTCCAGCAGCTAAAACAACAGCTTAAGGAACAGCAGCAAGTGACAACCAAGCAACAGCAGGCAATAGCAAATGTTAAAAAGGAATTAGAGGCTCTTCAGCGTGAATCTGAAGCCAAGTCACAAAGAGCGATGCAAGTCTTAGCAGAATTGAGCAAGCGATCAGATATTCCCCTAAATTTACGCAGTTTAGCTATGCGGTATCAATCCTTTTCTTCTTTTTCACAAGCGATCGCTAACACACCTGTATCAGAATTTTCCGAACGATCGCAGTTGTGGGAAAATCAGATCAGTCAGTTTGAACAACTAATTTCTTCAATCGATCCGTTATGGGAACTGCTAGTAATAGAAGAAGCTCTCACAACCATTCAACCAAGCTTAAAAAAGGCGGTTAGTAATGCCTTAAATAAACTCCGAGAATATCAAAATCAGCTACAGACAATGGAAGTTGAACTGCAACAACTCCAACAACAACAGGAACTACCACCAACTTTAATTGCTGAACGAAAATGGTGGGAGTCAGCATGGCAAAGTATCCCCGATCGCATTAAACCGCCAATTCCGGTCAACGGGTTATTTGATTTGAACTTCTTACGCATAATAAAAACGCAATTCGAGACTTGGCATCAACAACTAACTCAAGAAGAATCCCAGCTTAAAGGCTATGAGAACCTAACTCATGATTGGATAGCCAAACTCCGTAACCCCTCCGAACAAGATCAGAGTGAATTGAGGCAAGTTTACATCGACAATGCCAACGTCATCGGTATTACTTGCAGTCAAGTAGCTAGTTACGGTTTCAAAGAATTTACCAATTTCGATGTAGTCATCATTGACGAAGTGAGTAAATGTACGCCTCCAGAAATTTTGATACCTGCACTCAAAGGTAAAAAATTAGTATTGATTGGTGATTACCGCCAATTACCTCCAATGCTACATGAAAATAGTTTAGAAGAAATCGCAACAGAAATGGGAGGCGAACCAGAGGATATCAGGTTTCTGGAAGAATCTTTATTTAAGAAACAATTTGAAGCTGCACCAGAAAGCATCAAGCGACGCTTAACTATTCAGTATCGGATGCACCCCTACATTATGGGAGCGATTAATCAATTTTACGACCACAGCCTGCGTTGTGGCATTATTCAGCCTGAGAAGGAGCGGGCGCACAATTTAGCTGGCAACATCATCCAAGAACAACATCATCTGCTCTGGGTAAAAATGCCGCAAGAACATAGTTTTGAAGAGCAGCTAGATGGAACGTCAAGGTATAATCTTAAGGAAATCGATGCGATTGACATTCTCTGTGAGCAAATGGAGGATGTTTGGAGCCTAAAAGTTGCGGAAGGACAGCCCAAAAAAGAAATCGGCATCATTACTTTTTATGGTGCTCAATTGAGGCGAATTGAAGAAATGCTTAGTAGCCGCAAATTTCCTTCACTTTCCATTAGAACGGGGACTGTTGACAGATTTCAGGGTATGGAACGGCAGATTATTATTGTCAGCATGGTGAGGAATAACCCTGATGGAGATATTGGTTTTGCTAAAAAGCCAGAACGGGTAAACGTTGCCTTTTCCCGCGCTCAAGAATTGCTGGTAGTTGTGGGATGCCATTCACTTTTTACACAGCACAAAGGTAAAGTTGGAAGTATGTATTCAGAAATAGCAAATATTGTACGCCGAAATGGAGGACTGATTGATGTTTCTAGTATCCTCTCCTAAACCAATAGACCCCCAATTACAGGATTTTGTTCAACAAATAGAAAACCAAAGTCCGGCTGGCATATCAGTGCTGGCTGGTCGCCAATTCCGCTATCCTTTAGAGCAAATACCAGTAGAAGTTACTATTAGCGAACCCCGCAAATTCAACATTCTGGAAGAATTTATTCTCCGCGCTGGTATGGAGAGTGAATTGATACCCACTGAAAATGAATTAGCAGTAGCATTAGGTCTTGACCCCGTATTTGTGCAAAATACTGCTAAGACTCTGCGGAGTTTAGAAACTTTAACTTGGACATCTGATGCCAAAATTATTCTAACCCCTCAAGGTCGGCAATTTTATTTGGAAGGTTCTGTGCCGCAACCACCACAAACAAAGCAGATTTATGCGATCGCTGACCCCTTGCAAGGAAATCTATTTTTTCTATTTTCCCCTGTAGAGACAGTAGAAATTGACCTACCCATTTTTGGTGATTTTATCACCCTAGAAAATCGGTGTCAAGAAATGTCTGAGTTAGGACTTGAGGAACTCCAACGAATTATTCAGGGTTCTGGTTTAGGCTTGCACGTTCCTGAAGATGGGAAAATCATTACTACTGCTTTTTTCACCCAGGAGAGCCAAACTATCTGGCAATCTGTTTCAATTTTTGTTATTTTTGATGCGCTTGAAGATGCCATTAAGTTGCAAGTAAGACAAGGAAAGCAAATCTTACACTATGCCTCTGATTTACTTGATATTCTCCAAAGTGAAGAAAAAGTCTCTTTACAAACTTTGTTATATTTGAGTGATGAAACAATTGCTGCGGAGCGCGAACAGCTCCTCAATCAACGAAATAAAGAAGTTGAAGACAGAATTAAGAAGATTGAACAGCAGGCGATTGAAACTGTTAAAGAATTGAGGGAAACTGGGAAACAAGTTCCGTCGAAGGGAAGTGAGGAAAAAGACCAGGTAATTTTACTGCGAGATATTCAAATTCGGCAATCTTTTTTAGAAACTTTGAGGGGAGGGAATCATCAAGTCTTAATTTATTCTCCTTGGGTCAGCCAGGAAGTGGTAGATAATGAGTTTATCCAATTGCTCCAAAATTTAGCTAATAGGGGAGTATGGGTTTTAATTGGTCACGGTATTTCCCGGAGACAAGAGAATGAAACCAGACCCATACCGCCACAAGTTGAGCAAAAGCTAAGAGAAATTAAAACGCGGGAAGGTTTGTCAGCAGTGCAGGTATTTTGGCTGGGAAATTCTCATGCGAAGGAAGTTGTTGTAGATCGGGAAGTTCACTTGTGCGGTTCTCACAATTGGCTATCTTATCGGGGCGATAAGCTACCACGCGGTGAGACGGTTTATAAGGTTACGGCTACTGATAAAGTTGAGGAAGCTTATGATTTTCTAGCAGATCGGTTTAAGGATCATGCTCAAAAATCATGGGAGTTAGCGGTGAAAAATCGGAATGCTAATTTAGCTGAAACATCGCTTTGCACTTGGGGAGCGTTGGGAATGGAGGAAATGGCATTAAACCAATTGCAACTCGCTAATTGGCTAGAACTTTATCCGGTGTGGCTAAATGTGGTTCGTCAAGGGTTAAGAGCGAAAAAGATATCCCCGGATTCACCTTATTTGGCAACAGGAATTTCAATGGTGAGTCAATTTTCCGAGGCAGACCCTAATATTGAGTTATTGCAGTCGAATTTGCGTCAAGTTATCGGTGCGATCGCAGCGTTAAATCGCCACCAAGCTTTGAAGCTATTAAATGAACATTGGTCACAATTCCGTCGCCTGAACATTGCAGACTCGGCGTTAGTAAAGCCTGATGATTTTCTTTTAAAATATGTTGTTAAAGAACTCGATCGCCCTCAAAAAACATCAGGTAAAAAAACATCTCTTAAAAAAAAGAGAAGTAGGCAAGGTTGAGTGAATAAACCGCACCTAAATCGACAATTTGAAAGGTGCTAGTGCCTTGATTGGTTCCGTTTCCCCACCGCCCAGAGACTCAAACCAAACCCACACCCAACAGCCCGCCATGCCCTTGCCTCCCCGATTGCGATCGCACACCACAGATCCAATGAGGTCATCACAGATCGAAGTAGCATCTAAGATCCTTGGTGCATAATGATTTTAGCAGTTTTAGCAATTTACAGTATTTTCCTGCCATTTTGGCAACATTAAGCCTGACAACTGAGCTAACCTGAAATGATTGAACTTACAAATCACTCCGAATATGGAAAACACTCAGTAACAGCTAATTATTGACGATCTTAATTATTGCGACACAGTTTGTGATGACACAGAAGCAATTGTTGGGGGCAGAAGATTTTGGAACGCAATTAAAGATTCAGTTAGAACAAAAGTAAATGCGAGAAGAACAACGATCCACGATTTGTTTACACTAGGAACTCTACCTACAGGACAAAGAGCAGACGATTTGCTTGAACCGCTACCATTTACCTTTTTAAGACATTTTTTTCACTAAGCTGCGATACGCACGATTCCGGTAAGATTTATAATTTTTACAACCCCAGCCGTTAAGCGATTGGGGTTTCTTTTATTCCCAGACCGATCGCCATCCACCTCAATTTTAAACCAAACTAAAATCAAACCCCCCAACACACCCAGCCATGCCCAAACTCCCCGAATGCGTAGGCTCCATCCGGGGCGGAGCCATCGCTGCCTCTTCGCTCGCCAGAACAACTCAGCGCTGTTCGATCTGGTCGCGGGGAACGCGGTAAAGTTGAGGCAGTCAACATTGGTTTGCAGTTGTGCGGAGTGAGCAATGTTTAAGATTGCGTCCTGGATGGGTGGTTCGTTTCAACCAGGTGATACATCAATTCGGAAAGTAGCCGTCCGATTTGATTTGAATAAAGCATCTGTCCAACAACTGATAATTTTCTACTTTCCCAATTCCTCAATAGATAATTAGCCCATGAATATTCGTACCCTCTTGAGCCAAACCGAACGCCAACGGGTGAGTGATGGAGCCGTTTTACCCATCTTGAACGGTTGCGAATCCTCTATGAGGCAATTGGTGCTGCTCTTGCCACAATTGGGAGATTTCGACAGCCTTGAATATGCTTGGTGGCTCCGACGGGATGCTCAACGGCTTGAAGCACAAGGGATAGCAATCCGCGCTGTGGGAATTGGCTCACGCTCATCGGGTCAGCGATTCTGTGGTTATACAGGATTTCCAAGTGACTGTTTGTTTGTAGATCCCACTGGTCAACTGCACCAAAAACTTGACCTATATCCAGGTTTATTCTTAAAACTAGCCGGTTTATCGACTGCTACCAATGCTTACCTCAATCTATTGTTCATGTGTGCGGGGATTGGTAGCCCTGGCACTCTGGCAGAAGTATGGAGAGGGTATCGAGGCGACGCAAGAGCACCTCAATTAATTGGTGATGATGAAATTATCCAGGCTTTTCCTCTTCCACCCCTCAGAGGCTCCACTTTTCAGTGGGCGGGTGGCAAGGGTTTCCAACGTCCATTTGAATTGGCAACTTTGCGGTTGCGGAATATGGGAGAAGTGCTGAGTCATTGGAAAACCTATGTTCCAAATGCTGCTTATCTCACTCAACGAGGCGCAACCTTCTTGTTTAATGCTCAGGGAGATTTAGTCTACGAGCATCGAGATCGCGCCATCCTTGGTTTCGCTGCTGATATGAGCAATCCCCTAGCATTTCTATCAGAAATGGTGGCTGATGGAGACTTGCTGGGGCATGGCGATATGCACTAACTACCACATTCAAAAGGATACGCTCACCTCAGTTCTAGGGAAAACTAAAACCAAACCAAAAAGCCAACCCACCCGCCATGCCCAAACTCCCCGATTGCGATCGCTGCCAACTCTACGCGCACAACCCCCACTTAATCTGCGCCGTCCATCCCACGGGCCCCAACACCGACACTTGCTTGGATTTCCGTGAAGATCCGAACATCGCACCAGATGAACTGTGGGAACCAGAAGGCGCGAGTTACTACAACGGCGAACTCATCCTGCAACCACGGCAGCGGTGGACACCAGAGCAAAAGTTGGAACTGCTGGACGCGCACCCTTTGTTTACCGGCCGGTGTCCTCAGTGCTCGCATCCGTTCCCCAAGTACGAAATACCCCCGGTGCATTGGGATTGTGCAGAGTGCGGGTGGGTCGATGATGCGGTGTAGGCTGGTAGGGATTGGGCGATCGTTAGTTTATTGGTTGCAGAGCGATGAGAAGTGAGTCGGGGAAATTAGCTTTGCTGGTGTCTGTTATGGAAGAAGGAAAAGAGCTGCTGCGATTATCCTGAATTTTACTTTTGGTGTTAGTATTTTGAGCAAAGGAATGAATTTGTTTTGGTTGCAAGTAATATTGCCACCACGGTAGCCAGTTTATCTGACTAGCACGAGCCGGCAAAAGCTTTGCGGTGGATAACTAGCACTATTGGCTAAATCAAGGATTAAATATGTATAAGAAAATAGGTAGATTTGCTGCTGTGGCTACTTTCGTACTTACGGGAAGTATTACTCTAGGAACCGCTATCTTTTCACCAGCAAATGCACAAGCTGCTGGATGTGGAAGCGGTTGGTCATACACAGCTCTGCGTTATGTTCTGAGTCCTATCTCCAGCAGACAATTTAATGTAGCTTGTGTTGAACATGACCAGTGCTACGATACTTTAGGTAAATCGCAGCAAGAATGCGATAAGGCATTTCACAATAGGATGCTCGGTATATGCGCGAGAGACCACAATACTATATTTGGAAAACCTCTTAAAGCAAGGTGCAATGGATTTGCAGATATTTACTACAGTGCTGTTCAAAAA
>Ga0105047_10019051_pt1 | contig 10603 bp, 11 predicted proteins | sample MAT04_FD_78384 | JGI IMG/M metagenome (GOLD analysis project Ga0105047, IMG submission 78384) | Freshwater microbial communities from Lake Fryxell liftoff mats and glacier meltwater in Antarctica - MAT-04 (megahit assembly) | ecosystem: Environmental > Aquatic > Freshwater > Ice > Liftoff...
ACGGAAAGCTGATCGCGCTCGGCACGGTGGCGGAGCTGCGCGCCCAGACGGATGAAGCAGGCGCGCTGGAAAAGGTGTTCCTGTCGCTCATTGATCTGGAAGAAGCGCACCGGGAAAAGACCGGCGCTTTGCGGGGATAAAGGAGCCCAACAGGAGTCCCCAGATAAAAGCACCGTCATCCTGAGCGGAGTTCCTTGTGGGCGAAGGTGGGGAGGAACGGAGTCCAAGGATCCCGCAGGGCTGAGCCAGTCGCTCGGGGTTCTTCGACTGCGCTCCGCCCGCCTTTGCCACCTCCGCTCCGTTCAGGATGACAGCCGCTTTTTTCGAGTTGAATTTTTGGCGACTCTTTCGACGCCCCACCCCTTCCCACTGGTGGTCCGAAAACAGAACGACCGCGCGGGGTCTCCGCGCGGTCGTTATCAATTATCCTGGCTGCTTACTTTGCCCCGCCGCCACCACCACCGCCACCCGTGCTGCCACCGGTTCCACCACCACCCCCGCCCGTGCTGCCACCTGCGCCGCCGGCTCCAGTGCCGCGCCCGTTGCGGTTCGGGCTGGTGTTGCGGTTGCCGCCCGTGGCGTTGTTCTGGTTATTCGTGCCGCCTTGATTGGCGTTCGTCCCCGTAGCGTTGTTGTTCCCGGTATTGTTATTCCCGCCGCCCGTATTCGGGCTGTTCACGGTACCGGCATTGTTCGGACTGTTGGCCGTTCCGCCCGCTGTGCCCGCGCCTCTATTGGGATTGTTCACGGTGCCGGCGTTGTTCGGCGAATTGGTCTGCGTCCCGCCGGTGCCGTTGTTGTTTTGCTGGGTCGGGTTGGTCTGCTCAGCGTTGAGACGCGAGTTCTGTTCGGCGTTGCGCAACGACTGCTGATCGGGGTTGGTGTTGTTCGTTCCGTTGTTTGGGGCGGCGATCATCCGACCATCCGAGGTGCGGGTGCTGCCGTCGGGGAAGCTGGTGGTGCCGTCGGCCTGGGTGATCGATCCGTCGTTATTCAGGCGGCCGAGCGCAGGCGTGCCGTCCTGGCCGAAAATAACGGGACGAATGCCGCTGTCCGCCCGCACCGTGCTGCCGTCGGCGAGCGTGATGGTTCCATCCGCGTTCATACGACCCATGAAGGGCGTGCCGTCGGAGCCGACAAACACGCTGCCGCCGCCATTTTTGTTTCCGTTGCCGTTGTTCATCATCGCGCCGCCGGTCATGCCGCGGGCGCCAAATCCCTGGCTGGTGGTGCTGGCGCTGATGGAACTCGGGCTGTCGGGGAGCGGCGGGGTGGCGGGGTTCACGTTCGGATCGCGGGGGATTTCGACGATTTTGCCCTCGAAGGTGAGGAGTTGGGTGCTGCGCAGCGGGGTTTCGTCGCGACCGCCGCGGGAAAGGGTGCCGTCGGGACGAACGATGATGCCGGAGGGCAGGATCAGTTCCTTGGCCAGTTTTTCCGTCGCGCCGTTGCGGGTGACGTAGGTTTCACCGCCGGAGATGGTGATCCCGTCGCGCTTGGCCACACCGACTTGGACGCCGTCGCCGGCGACGGCAGGATTGGTAGTGACCGCTCGGGGGCTTTCATCCGCCGCCAGGGCGGACGAAGCCAGGCCGAGCGTGGCCGAGAGAATCGAGAGTGCGAAGTGTGGTTTCATACGATGGCATCGGCACCCGGTCGGATGGTGGATGCGTGGGCTTTGCCAATCACGTTGTCGGGCCGCCAGCCTGACGGACCCGGGAAGGACCACGCGCTCTTCACGCCAGCGGTCCTTTTCGGTTCAAATTGCGGACTTTCCTTCCTCGGCGCGGTTGCGCCGGCGGCCTTCGCCATTCTTTACTTTCTCCGGCCCGCAACGCGCGCCCCACGCTTTCCGATGCCCACTCCATGAACACCATCCTGCTGCTGATTCTGTCGAATATCTTCATGACTTTCGCCTGGTATGGTCACTTGAAATTTGGGCACGACTGGCCGCTCTGGAGGGCGATCCTGGTGTCGTGGGGCATCGCGCTGATCGAATACTGCCTCGCGGTGCCCGCCAACCGGCTCGGCTTCGGCCAGTTCTCGGGATTTCAGCTCAAGATCATCCAGGAGGTGATCACCCTGGTGGTGTTCATCGTCTTCGCGATCACCTTTCTGAAGGAAAAGCTGGCGTGGAATTACCTCGTGGCGTTCGCGTTTCTCGGCGTGGCCGCGTTCTTCGCTTTTGCGTTCAAGGCGCCCGGGCCGGGAGTCTGAGCGGGCGGGCGGGTGGCAGAAAGATTGCGTCGCGGGCCGCGACCGGTATTTTCCCGACCCTTCATGTTCACCCTGCTCCAGACCGACCCGCAATCCAAGGCCCGCCGCGGGCGACTGGAGACGCGCCACGGCGTGATCGAGACGCCGATCTTCATGCCCGTGGGCACGCAGGGTTCCGTGAAGGCGGTGTCGCCTAATGAACTCCGCGAGGTGGGCGCGCAGATCATCCTCGGCAACACTTATCATCTCTTCGTGCGCCCCGGGATGCAGGTGATGCGGCACTTCGGCGGCTTGCATCGCTTCATGGCGTGGGACGGGCCGATCCTCACGGACTCGGGCGGCTTCCAGGTCTTCTCGCTCGCGAAGCTGCGCAAGATCACCGAGGAAGGCGTGCATTTTCAAAATCATCTCGACGGCGCGCCGTGTTTCCTCGGCCCGCGCGAGGCGATGGAAATCCAGGCGACGCTCGGGTCGGACATCTGCATGCTGTTCGACGAATGCCCGCCGTATCCGTGCGAGCACGCCTCCGCGGCCGAGAGCCTCGCCCGCACCCTGCGTTGGGCGGCGCGGTGCCAGGAGGTGGAGACGCCGGGGCTGAAATTTGGCATCGTGCAGGGATCGAGCTACTCCGACCTGCGCCGGGAGAGTGCCGAGGCGCTGGTCGCGCTGGGCTTCGATGGCTACGCCGTCGGTGGGGTGAGCGTGGGCGAGCCGGAGCCGGAAATGATGAAGGCGGTGGAAGCGAGTGAACCGTGGCTGCCGGCGGACAAACCGCGGTATGCCATGGGCCTCGGGACGCCGCCGCAGATGGTCGAGATGGTCGCGCGCGGGATCGATATGTTCGATTGCGTGCTGCCCACGCGGCTGGCCCGGAACGGCACCGCTTTCACCGCCCGAGGGACGATCAGTCTCAAAAACGCGCCTTTCATCTTCGACCAGGGCCCGATCGAAGAAGGCTGCACCTGCGCGGCCTGCCGGCAGTTCACCCGCGGCTACCTGCGGCATCTCGTGAAGTCGGAGGAAATCCTCGGCCTGCGCCTCATCTCGCTGCACAACCTGCACTTCTACCTGAGCCTGATGACGCGCATCCGCCAGGCGATTGAAGCGGGGACATTCGCCGAGTTTCGCCGGGAGTTTGTGGCCGGATACCGCCACGACGCACCGCAATCTGTGACCAGCCTGTGATCGCGGGTGACACGGAGCGCCCAAGAAAAGCGCGGAACGGTGCGACCACCGCCCCGGTTCCGCCCGAAAGACAGACTGTCAGCCCCAGTGCATCCCCGGTCGCATTTGGTGAAACCGAGAGTTGCGATGCGCGATTGGCTGATTCACTTCCGAAAACTTTTCCACCTCATGATCCCGACTCCCACTATGAGCAAGTACACCGCATTTCGTTGCCCCGAAGACCTTCTTGAACTCGCCAAAGTCAAAGCGAAAAAGGATCGCCGCTCGTTGAGCAACTACATCATCACGCTGATCGAGAAGGACGTGCAGGACGAACTCGAAGCGGCAGACGCCTCCAAGGCCAAGCGCAAGTAGCGGCGGCTTCAGCGCGGCAGTTCCCCCAGTGGCAAAGTCAGTGATAGGGTGACCAGAACTCGGCTGGTGCGACTTCGGACAAAGCTGAGAACGTGAAGTCGGCCACCTTGGGTCCCGTATCCACGGAGTAGGGTCCGTACGGCTGACCGAACACGTCGTAGCCCGTCAGGTTCAGCTTGTTCTGCTGCTTCAAGTAGGGCTGGAGGTCGGAAAACTCGACGATGTCCCCGGCCTTCTTGTTGTGCTCCATGGCATATTGATCCATTGCCCCGTCCAGCGTGCGAAGATCATCGAGCACCTTGGAAGCGTGCGCCCGTTTCCGGGCTCGCAGGACGTTGGACGAAAGAATGGCTGCGAGCAGCGCAATGATCGCCACCACAATCATGATTTCGATGAGGGTGAAGGCCCGTTTGGATGGGCGGGATGAAAGATGCATGTGATATTGAGTGCAGTTTTGATAATAATTAGAGCACTTTACGTTCCTTGAGTGTCACCCCCGAAAATCCCCTTCCCTCGCGCTTGCCGAGAAGGTCCCCAAGCCGTATCCCGAACGGTCAACTGCGAAACTTTTTGAAGACCACCCGTTCCATTTCCGCGGCGCTGCGCTGGTGCCGGGAGGCTCCCCATCCACTGGTGCTCGTGCCGACGATGGGGGCGCTGCATGCCGGTCATGCGGCGCTCATCGACCGGGCCGGCGAGCTGGCGGGGTCCGGCGGACGGGTCGTGGTCAGCATCTTCGTCAATCCCGCTCAGTTTGGACCCAAGGAGGATTTCTCCCGCTATCCACGTCCCCTGGCCGCCGACCAGAAACTCTGCGCCGCCCACGGGGCCGACCTGATCTTTCACCCCGCCGCTGAGACGATGTATCCGCCGGGATTTTCGACTTTCGTGGAGGAGTCGGCCGTTTCGGCCAGCCTCTGCGGAGCCTCGCGACCTGGGCATTTCCGCGGAGTCAGCACCGTGGTGCTGAAGCTCTTCCAGATCGTGCAGCCGCAGTTCGCGGTCTTTGGGTTGAAAGACTTCCAGCAGTGCGCCGTCATCCAACGGATGGTGCGTGACCTCCATCTTCCGGTGCAGATCGTGCCGGTCGAGACGGTGCGCGAATCCGACGGCCTCGCCCTGAGTTCGCGGAACCGCTACCTTGCGCCCGAGGAACGCGCCCAGGCGCCCGTGCTGCGCGCGGCCCTGCTGGCAGCCGAGGCGGCGTGGCGGAAGGGCGAAACCAGCGCCGCCCGTCTCCGGCGCCTCATCACCAGGACCATCGCCACCGCTCCCCTCGCCCGTATCGATTACGTGGAAATTACCGACGCCACCGCGCTGCGCCCGCTCACCCGGGTGCCGCGCAATTCCCTGCTCGCGCTCGCCGTCTTCTTCGGCGCCACCCGGCTCATCGACAACGTATGGCTGCGCTGACCGAATTCGACTTTATCGTCATCGGCTCCGGCATCGCGGGGCTGAGCTTTGCGCTCCAGGCCGCCGCGCACGGGCGCGTGGCCATCGTGACCAAGCGGGCGCGCGCCGAATCCAACACGGCGTGGGCCCAGGGCGGGATCGCCAGCGTCACGAGTACGGAGGATTCCTTCGAGTTGCACGTCAAGGACACCCTGGAAGCCGGCGCGGGGCTGTGCGACGAAGCCGTAGTCCGCCGGATCGTCATGGATGGTCCCGCACGCATCCGGGAGTTGATCGACTTCGGCGTGCAATTCGACGAGCGCGAGTTGCCCGACGGCTCGTACGAGCTGGATCTGGGTCGCGAAGGCGGCCACTCGAAGCGCCGCATCCTCCACGCCCGCGACGTTACCGGGCGGGAAATCGAGCGCGCCCTGCTGGCGGCCATCGCGCAGCATCCGCAGATCACCGTTTTGGAAAACCACATGGCGGTGGATGTCATCACCCTCGGCAAGCTCGGCTACGTCAGCACCGACCGCTGCCTCGGCGTCTATGTCCTCAACGAAGCCACCGGCGAAGTGCTGACCCTGCGCGGCGACCGCGTGATCCTCGCCACGGGCGGCTGCGGGAAGGTCTATCTCTACACAACAAATCCCGGCATCGCGACCGGTGACGGCGTGGCCATGGCCTGGCGCGTCGGCGCGCAAATCGCCAACATGGAGTTCATCCAATTCCACCCGACCTGCCTCTTCCACCCCGAGGCGCGCAGCTTCCTCATCTCCGAAGCAGTGCGCGGGGAAGGCGGGCGGCTGATCGACGCGCAGGGCCAGGAGTTCATGGCGAAGTATCATCCCAAAAAGGAGCTTGCCCCACGCGACATCGTCGCCCGCGCCATCGACGCCGAGATGAAGCGCACCGGCGCCCGTTGCGTGTATCTCGACGTCAGCCATCAGCCGGCCGATTTCATCCGCGACCGCTTCCCCAATATTCACGAAAACTGCCTCCGGCTGGGGATCGACATCACCCGCGAGCCCATCCCCGTCGTTCCCGCGGCGCATTATCAGTGCGGCGGAGTCCTGACCGATGAAAACGGCGTGTCCAGCCTGCCGGGCCTTTACGCGATCGGCGAAGTCGCGTGCACCGGCCTCCACGGCGCCAACCGTCTCGCCAGCAACTCCCTGCTCGAAGCCTGCGTCCTCGCCCACCGCTGCTGCGATGCCATCGTCGCCGAGCCCCCCGCGAAAAAAGGCACCTGGCAGGCCGATCTCCCCGCGTGGAAAAGTGGCAACGCCGTGGATGTGGACGAATTGGTCGTGATCTACCACAACTGGGACGAGATCCGCCACCTGATGTGGGATTACGTCGGCATCGTCCGCTCCACCAAACGCCTCCAGCGCGCGGCCACCCGATTGCGCAACCTCGAACGGGAAATTCAGGAGTTTTACTGGGGTTACAAGGTCACCACCGATCTCCTCGAACTCCGCAATCTCGCCACCGTGGCCGCCCTGATCGTGGACAGCGCCCTTCTCCGGCGGGAAAGCCGCGGCCTCCACTACACCCTCGATTATCCCGAATCCGACGAGGGTTTTTGCCGCAACACGGTGCTGCGTCGCCCGTGAAAGAAACAAACGTTTCCAACGGCTGATTCGCTGCTAAAATAATCATCACGTTCAACGGCTCACCCCATGCTCTCAGAAGAGCGTATGTCGTTGGAAGCGCCCCGCCCGCCCGGAAAAACATCTTTACCAGCGATAGATCGTTCCCTATAGAGCACTCCCATTCCTGAACATGAAGCCCACCTTCTTAGGAATCACCCCCCTTTTCCTGGCCGCCTGCGCCGTCCTCGCGTCGTGCGTGGGCGCATCAGCCCAGACGCCCTACCAAAGCAGCGCGGACTTCGCCAAATATGCGATGAAACTGCGCGAAAGCGCCATCCTGCGCTTGGAACCGGAAGTCGTCATCCCCACCAGCTCGCGCACCCTCGGCGTCTCCGGCCGCTACCCATGGAAAACGGGCATCGTCACCACAACTTTTTGGGTCGGCGAACCCGCCGGCGGGAATAACCCCGTCCATAATGTCAGCAGTTCCTGGGACATAAGTTGGATGCAGAGCTTCGGCGGCTTCGACAACCCGAGCCCTGCCGCCCGCCGCAACTTCATTGCCGCCAACTTCGTCCCCCGCCAGAATCCGTTCTACATCGCCCTCCCCTACAACGACGTCACCCGCGGCAGCACCAAGCCCGAGTCCAAAGTGGTCATTCCCTGGTTCAAGGAAGCCTTTGAACGGGAGGGTAAGACCGTATGTCGGGATCGCTGGGTCGCCGTTCGCAACAGCACCGGCAAAGTCTGCTACGCCCAATGGAGCGATTGCGGGCCCTTCCGGACCGACCATTGGCAATATGTTTTCGGCAACGAAAAGCCCAAGCCCAACCTGAACAACGGCGCGGGTCTCGATATCTCGCCGGCCGTGCGCGATTACCTCGGCCTCAGTGGAACCGACGTGACCGATTGGAAATTTATCGACGAAAATGAGGTCCCGAGGGGTCCATGGGCGCTTTACGGTGACAACAATCACTTCGTCCAAGGCCCTCGGGCAAATCAGGAGCGCGTGGTGAAGAATGAGCCGTTGCCCACACGCTCCGAGCCTTCGTCTCCGGCCGGCCCGACCGTCGTCACCAAGCCGCCGCAATAGCCGGACTCCCGCTGGACACGCGCGGCGCGGATTTCGCACACTCCCCGCCCACCCATGGCGCGCGGCTTATTTATCTCCTTTGAAGGCCGTGAAGGCTGCGGCAAATCCACCCAAATCCAGCGCCGGACCGGTCACCTCTGGCCCCACGGCCATCGCGTGCTGCTGACCCGGGAACCTGGCGGCACGGAAATCGGCAGCGGATTTCCGCGTTCGATCGGATGGAAAACCCGCCCGGCGCTATTTATGAAGCCGTCCGCGCCGGCGATCTCGCGCGCGCCCGGGACAATCCCGCACGCTTCCGTTTGATCGAAGCCGTCGAATCCGTCGAAACCATCGCCCGCAAAATTCTGGAGCACCTCGCCCCCTTCCTCCAGTCTCGCTAGCCACTCTCCACTCCCGTGCCTTTCACCGCCGACGAAGCCTTCACTCTCCTCCAGCGCGCGCAAAAACAGGACCGCCTCGCCCACGCCTATCTGCTGACCGGCCCGACCGGCAGCGGCAAACGCGCGCTCGCCGCCCGGCTCTGTGAACTCCTGCTCGCCGAAAAACTCCCCGACTTTCAGCATCCCGACATTCATCTGATCGAACCCGAGAGCAAATCACGCCGCATCCTCATCGAGCAGATCCGCGAACTCGAACACAGCCTGCACATGCGCAGCCTGCTCGGTGGAGCGAAGATCGGCGTCATCGTCGATGCCGACCGCTTGCAACCGGGCGCGGCCAACGCCTTTCTCAAAACGCTCGAAGAACCACCCGGCCACAGCCATCTGCTTTTGCTCAGCAGCCTGCCCGACCAAATGCTCGAAACGATCCTCTCGCGCTGTCTGGAAATCCCGCTGCGCCCCGTCGAGGCCCGCGTCGCCACGCCACTCCAGTCCCGCCTCCTGATGGCCTTGCAAAGTCACGCGCAGCACCACACACCCGGCCTGGTCGAAGCCCTTGGCCTCGTGCGCGAATTCCAATCGCTGCTCGCCGAAGCCAAACAAGCCATCCAGGCCGAAACCGAAACCGCGCTCAAAACCGAGGAGAAGCATTACAAACAAACCTCCGACGCCAAGGATTGGCTGGAGGATCGCGAGGACTACTACAAGGCGCTCGTCGAGAGTCGCTACCACGGCGCCCGCCATTCCCTGCTCGAGACGCTCGAACAATGGTGGGCTGACGCCCTGCGCCAGCAAGCCGCCGCGCCCATCCCGCTCGATCATCCCGATTTCGCCTCCGAGACCGCCACCCTCGGCCAGCGCCATTCCACCGCCGCGCTGCTGCGCAAAGCCGCCGCGCTGGAAAAATTGCGCGAGCATCTCGGCAATCCCGGCGTGCAGGAACCCCTCGCGCTGGAGTGCGCGTTTCTCCACGCTTTCGCGGCGTAACGCATGCCGCTCCCGCGCCTCCGCGACCTGCCGTATCTCGTCCCGCGAATCATCCGGCGGAAGTGTTTCCCCACGGCCGTCCCCCGCGCCATCAGCGCCTGGCTGCCGGGCTTTCGCTCCAACGCCGGCACGCAATCCTGCGCCCGCGTCGTCGATCTCTACGAAAAACATCTCGTGCCGAAACTCGGAGCCCGGTGGCCGCTGGACCGGCGGGTGCTCGAAGTCGGCATCGGCGCCACGAACAGTTCCGCCTATGAAGCCGCCGCGCGCGGCGCCACCTTCGCCTTTGCCCTCGAACCCTTCGTCCCACTCGATCCCGCGCTCGATGCCCTGCTCCTGGCGGAGTGCGCGCAACGTCACCGTCTCACCCCTGACTCGATCTCGGGCAAAGTCCAGCGCCTCACTTCGCTCGCCCCCGTCGCCCACGCCAGCATCGACCTCATCCTCTCCAACTCCGTCCTGGAACATGTTGCCGACATGGATGCTCTCACGCGCGACCTGCACCGCGTGCTCGCCCCCGGCGGCGCCATGCTCCACCTCGTCGATTACCGCGACCATTTTTTCCGGTACCCGTACCATCACCTCCTCTGGTCCGACACCGTCTGGGAACGCTGGCTGAACCCCGGCGATCTTCCGCGCTGGCGCCTTCGCGATCACATCGAATGTTTCGAGCGTCACGGCCTCCGAGTCGAAATCCTGCGCGCCACACCACTCGCCGCCGAATTCGAGAAAGTGCGTTCCCGCATCCTTCCGCGCTTCGCCGGGCACGACGAAACATCCCTCTCCACCGCCTTCGGCATCCTCTTCGTCGAAGCGTAATACCCGGCACGCAAGCGCCGATCAGTCTATTGGCAGGCAAAACCAATGCGACACTACCGCCGACCACCTGGGCGCGCCTTTGGCTGGCTGCATCCGCCCGCCGTCGCCCGCCTCCGCCTCGTGCAAAGCCTGCTCGCCGTGCCCCTCTGGCTGAGCCCGCCCGCCGCGGCCACCCCGCCACCGCCGCCGCCCCATCTGCGCTGTCCCCGCTGCGGCCAGTTCACGCTCGCCGTCATGGGCTATGTCCAAATGCCGTCCGCCTTAGTCAACCCGCCACGTTCCTACCCTGGATGACCACCTATGAGTTCTCCCTGCGCTCCGTCCTTCGCCGGACTGGGCGCGGGCTGGCCGACTCGTGCCCTGAGAGGTCCCGCCCGCGCCTCCCGCGCCTTTCGCGGTCTCCCAGGACCTTCCGGGACGCTCCTAGTCCGGGCTGCGGCCCCACGGCGCACCGGTTTTGGCGGCCAGTGGGCGTCGGGAGCGCCTCCGCAGCCGATCCGCGCCCCCACGGCCGGAAAATGAAAACCGCATAGCGCCCCTCCGCGCGTGCGCCTCAAGTCTTCCGGGCTTGTTCAACA
>Ga0105047_10019052_pt1 | contig 10603 bp, 8 predicted proteins | sample MAT04_FD_78384 | JGI IMG/M metagenome (GOLD analysis project Ga0105047, IMG submission 78384) | Freshwater microbial communities from Lake Fryxell liftoff mats and glacier meltwater in Antarctica - MAT-04 (megahit assembly) | ecosystem: Environmental > Aquatic > Freshwater > Ice > Liftoff...
GAACAGCGGATAGGCCGCGCGAGTTGAAGTTGTGAGTTGTGGCTTTGGAGTTGGGGGTGCGGAATTTTATCCAGAAGAGCGAAAGCGCAACTGTCCAGGGGGCAGCCCGGAGAAACTGCGCCCGAACGCCGGCAGTCAGTGCTTACGCCGGGCGCCTATTGCAATGCGCTTGTTTTGGGACTAGACCGCGTGCTCCATCACTCCGACACGGTCGTAATCGAAGGCAAAAGCTACCGCATGAAAGACCGCATCGAACCGTAGCGGCATCTCTCATTACTCGCTGTCAGCGCCGGTCAAAATCGCCCACATTTTCAAACCGGCTGATTTACCCCATAATTGCACTGACGCTGACACACTGGCGCACCTCAACGAATCCTAATCCGTGCTGGTCGAGACGGACGCCGACGAACAGTTCGATATGCGTGGACTGATTCAGTGCCGGTGCGTACCGGAACCATATCCGCGTAAGTGTAGGCAGGCCCACCGGCATTCGTAATGGCGGCGATCAGCTCCGCAGCCGTCTGATCGGCTGCCACAATACCAGCGTCCGCCGCGCCGTTGTTGTCCTGAATCTCCTGCAACGCGATAACGTCGGGGGACGCGAGGCCGTCGAGCGCCAATGGATGAATGCGTTCCCATTTACAGTCTATCCACATTGCTGGATGCATCTTAAATTCGCCGTACGCGCGCCCGAACGATTTCAATTATTAAGAATGGATAACAAGTGTTGAACTTTTTTAGACTGCATGCATCGTATCGCCCTTATGAATCCACTCCGCGAAGGTCTCTTTCGGCAGCGAGTACCCGAACCTTGCGCCATGGTTATTTTTGGCGCCACGGGAGATTTGGCGCGCCGTAAGCTGGTACCCGCCGTCTACAGCCTTGCGTACGAAGGCCTTTTACCGCCCTACTTCAGCCTGGTTGGCGTCGCGTTCAACGATCTCGACATCGCCGGGTTTCGGGACGAAATGAAGGCAGCGGTGAAAGAATTCAGCCGCCTCAAGCCCATTAACGACACGGTGTTTAATTCACTTGCGGACCGAATGTATTTTATCAAAGGCGACTTCAATGATCCCGCAACCTACCGTGAATTGCACAGCCGCCTGGAGATGTCTGATCGGGAGCACGGCACGCGGGGTAATCGTCTATTTTATCTTTCCACAGCTCCGAGCCTCTTTGCGAGCATCGCTGGAAATCTAAAACAGAATGGACTGTCGGGTGGACAGGGCTGGCAACGCGTGGTCATCGAAAAACCGTTCGGCCGCGACGTAGCTTCGGCGCGCGAATTGAACTCGCACCTGCAACGCAATTTTTGCGAAGAAGAGATTTTCCGCATCGACCACTATCTAGGCAAGGAGACAGTTCAGAATATTCTGGTGCTGCGCTTCGCGAATGGCATTTTCGAGCCGATCTGGCGCAATCAGTTTATCGATCATGTGCAGATCACTGTAGCCGAAACGCTTGGAGTAGGGCGTCGCGCGGGATACTACGAAGAGGCCGGCGCGCTGCGGGACATGATGCAGAATCATATGATGCAGTTGCTGGCGCTAATTACAATGGAACCGCCGATTAACCTGCAGGCGGAGCATATTCGAAACGAAAAGGTCAAAGTTCTGGAAAGCATACGTCCGCTGGGCGAGAAAGAGATCAGATCGCAGACCGTCCGCGGGCAATATGCACGCGGGTATATAGACGGTAAATTGGCGGCGGGTTATCGCGAAGAGGACGGGATTGCGCAGCAATCAAAGACTGAGACATTCGCGTGCGTGAAGATGTTCATCGACAACTGGCGCTGGTCGGGCGTTCCGTTCTATTTGCGCCATGGAAAACGTCTAGCCAAGAGCGGCACGGAGATCTCCATTTGTTTCAAAAAATCGCCCGGCATTTTGTTTAATGCCTCTGATAGTGAAACGCCCGTCGACCACAATGTCCTGACCATTCGCGTGCAGCCCGATGAGGGAATTTCGCTGCGCATGGAGGCGAAAGCGCCGGGCCAGATCCTGCAAATCCAATCCGTCAAAATGGATTTTCGCTTCGGTTCGGAGTTCGCCGGTGCCTCGCCCGAGGCTTATGAACGGCTCCTGCTCGACGCAATGATCGGCGATGCGACACTCTTTATCCGGCATGACGAAGCCGAGCAATCCTGGCGGTTTTTTGATCCCGTGCTGGCTTCGTGGCGGGACGAAAGCGCACGCTTTCTGCCCACATACGCGGCGGGAACATGGGGGCCGCCGGAAGCCGAACAGCTGCTGCAGAACGACGACCGCGATTGGAGGAGATTGTGAGCAACTCAGAGGTCATTTCCCATACGGCCAGCAGCGAGCGCACCATTGATACGGCCGTGTCTCATGCCTGTTTGTCCAATTTCATTGTGTTCACTGAAGATCCCGACGACGAAGCCTTTATTAACGAGACCATTCCGCAGTATGTGATCAAGCACCCCTGCCGGGTTATTTTGATCTTTGCGCGCCCGCGGCAATCAGAATCAAAACTTGAACAGTCGATCCATTCCCACAATTATCGCGGCCTTTCTGGAAGAAGCGCAACCTGTGATCAAATTACCCTGCGCGCCAGCGGCAGTGGAGTCAAGGAAACCGCCAGCGCCGTGCAATCGCTTCTTGTTCCGGACCTGCCCATCAACTTGTGGTGGCGAGGGATGTTCTTGAATCAAATGCCACTGGTCGATCAGATGCTCACGTTCGCCGATCGATTCATCTATGACGGCACGCACTGGACAAACCTGCACTACACGGTGCGGCAGGTTTCGGATTGCATTGAGCGCTATCAGAGCAAAGTGGGATTCACAAATTTTAACTGGGCGCGACTACGGCCATGGCGCGATTGCACTGCCGATTTCTTCGATCTTGGATTGTTTCCGGAGGATGTTTGGAAGATCAATCGCGTTCGCATCGAATTCATGTCGCTTCCGGGCAACGAAGAGGGCTTTCAGTACCGTTCGCTCTTGTATCTGTCGTGGCTGGCAGTGCAGTTGGAGTGGACACCGGTTCGGGGCATGCCTGGAACCGACCGTGCGCAGATCGAGTTCACAAACAAACTCGGAGAAGTAGTGGACGCCGAACTAATTCTGGTTCCTCAAAGCAATGGCGCCGGACAGAGTCTTCAGAAGGTAGTGCTCGGTATAGAGTCGGCCACACGCAAGCAGGAGTTCATCATTGAGCGCGAACATAAGGGGCGAATGATGATCCTCTCGTGCTGCGATGAAAAAGGTCCAACCGAATTACGAAAAGTTCCGCATTCGGATTCCACTGTAGCGGATTTGTTATACCGCGAACTAGGACGCCGAGTGAGGAATCGGGTTTTCGAAAAGACGTTTAAGATGGCCGCAAACTTACTCCAAATGGTCTAATTTATTGATCCAAATGCTGATAACTGAGCAGGAAGGGCCATGAAGAATTGCACAGGTTGTCACGTGTGGTTCGGTGAATTTTTGTGTTGTGCGTCCATACTTCGGCAAATCAATTGACTGAATATTGATATCTTAATATCCGGCACATATTAGCAAAATAGGGAAGTGTAAAAATAACGGCCTTCAACAAACAGGACGTTGCGGATTTTGGTCTTAAACCCCAGGAGGAACGAACGCGTGACTTTGCGACCTTTAGCCTTTGGAATACTCGGTATTATTGCGCTGTGTCTCAGCGGATGTGGCGGAGGCAACACGACTGCGTCAACCAGCACACCGGGGAGTTCGACGACCGGGTCACCAGCGACTCTCTTGAAGCTTCAGGGTGCCGGAGCAAGTTTCCCTGCTCCGCTGTACTCCAAGTGGTTCAAGGCGTATAGCGCGGGGCACAAGAATGTTCAGATCGATTACCAATCGGTAGGCAGCGGCAGCGGCGTTAAGAGCGTAATTGACAAGACCGTCGATTTCGGCGCCAGCGATGCGGCTATGTCGCCGGAGGAAATGTCCAAGGTCGACGTCGGTGTTCAATTGCTTCCACTGACGGCGGGCAGCATTGTGCTCGCCTTCAACATTGAAGGAATCACAGAACTGAAGCTGTCGCGCAAAGCGTACACGGGCATCTTCCTCGGAAAGGTGAAAAAGTGGAACGACCCGATGATCGCAGAATCGAACACGGGAGTCAAACTTCCTGATATGCCGATCAATGTGGTTGTGCGCGCAGACAGTAGCGGGACGACCTATGTGTTCTCAAAGCACCTCAGCGCCATCAGCGAAGAGTTTGCCAAGAGCCCGGGCACGAACAAGATGCCGAACTGGTCTGTCGGTACCAAGTCAAAGGGTAACGAAGGCGTAACTGGAAGCATTAAGAGCACGCCGGGCGCGATTGGCTACGTTGAATACGGCTATGCACTTAGTCAGAAAATGCCCTATGCGAGCCTCGAAAATAAATCGGGTTCCTACGTTGCGGTTTCGATCGCCTCGGAACAGGCCGCGCTGGCCTCCACCCCTATCCCGGACGACTTCCTCGTGTGGGTCTCTGATCCTGAGGGCAAAGATGCGTACCCTATTGTCAGCTATACCTGGCTGCTGTGTTACAAACAGTATTCAGACAAGGTTAAGTTGGATGTGCTGAAGGATTTGATCGCCTACTGCCTGACTGAAGGTCAGAAGGATGCTGAAGCACTGGGCTATATTCCACTGCCGCCGAGTGTCACGGAAAAGGTCAAGGCAGCCTCTGAAACAATCAAGTTCGTGGAAAAGAAGTAAGCGCTCTTCTGCGGGCCTGCTGACCAGGCCCGCAGTCTCTACATTTTCCGCAAATGAAATTCGGCGTTAAGGGTAACATTCCATGGCAGAGTTAGGTTCTATTTCCCAGCCGCCTTCCACAGGGCAGAAAACTGCAGACACTGTTTTTCGTTACCTCTGCCATGGTGTCGCATGGTTTTCGATCGCCTTCGTCGCCTATATAATTCTGAAGATCGCCATTGCCGCATTTCCGGCCATGAGTGAACGCGGCATCGGATTTCTGACTGGCAGGACGTGGGACCCCAATCAGGGTCAGTTCTCTATTCTGCCCGAGATCTGGGGCACGCTGTACAGTTCCATCCTGGCCCTGATGATCGGTAGTGCGTTCGGCATTGCGGCGGCGATTTTTCTTAGCGAAGGCTACTTGAATCAATTCGCCTTTGCAGTCCTGGAGAAGTTTCACGTGGAACACCATCCGATTTTTGGGCGGCTCCCGGATCAGCTTGAAAACCTATTAAAGAACCTGATTGAACTGCTAGCGGCCATCCCCAGCGTCATTTACGGGCTGTGGGGTTTGTTCGTTGTGATTCCGCTTTTACGTCCCATCTGCAACTGGTTGCATGTGAACCTGGGCTGGATTCCTTTTTTCGAAACGCCGCTCAGCGGGCCAGGAATGCTTCCCGCGGCGATCGTACTTGCAATTATGATTCTGCCGACGATTACCGCGATCAGCCGACATGCGCTGATTTCGGTGCCCTCCAAGCTGCGCATGGCCGCTTATGGTCTGGGCGCGACGCGATGGGAAACAATTCTGGCGGTAATCCTGCCGACGGCCTCCAGAGGCATTTTCGGCGCGGTGGTACTCGCCTTCGGGCGTGCTCTGGGCGAAACAATGGCGCTGGCCATGCTGGCAGGCAACGCAAACAAGATCAGCCTATCCTTGTTTTCACCAGCCAACACGCTGGCGGCCTTGCTGGCCAACAATTTTCCCGAAGCGGGCAAGAATGAGGTTGGCGTATTGATGTACGCGGCTCTTGTGCTTCTGGCGATAACTCTCATCGTCAACATTGTCGGTGCGCTGATTCTGCAGCGCGCTTCAGCGGGAATGGAAGGAAGCAAGTAATGAGTTTGGAAAATGTCGCGATGAGCCAGAACGAAAGGCTGCCGGGGCCGCCAGATTTTTCTGATCTGGACCCGTTCGCGGGTGTGCAATTTCCAGAGCTGGAGATGTCGCTTCGCCGGCCGCGTACGCTATTCAGCTACCTTATGGGCGGGATCGTCTGCGTCATGACGTTGCTTGCGCTGGTGCCGCTCTTTTCGGTGATATTAATGCTGCTTTGGCGTGGCGGGCAGAAACTCAGCTTGGCGGTGTTCACGCAATTACCGCCCGCTCCGCTGGAAGCTGGCGGCGGATTTGGAAATGCCATTCTCGGTACGGTGGTCATGGTTGCCATTGCGGCGGCCATTTCTGTTCCGATTGGAATTCTCTGCGCCATTTTTATGGCGGAGATTGCACCCGAGAACAGATTGGCTCACGTGGTCCGGTTCTCAGCCAAAGTATTGACTGGATTTCCATCGATCCTTGCAGGCGTCTTTGCATATGGGGCAATCGTGTTATTGACGGGCGGCTTCTCGGCGCTCGCCGGCGGCGTGGCGTTATCGATTCTCATGCTGCCGACCGTGATCCTGACGGCGGAAGAAGCCATCCGCATGGTGCCATCAAAAATGAGAGAAGCGGCAATCGGAATGGGCGCAACTCAGGCGCAGACCGTCTGGATGGTGCTCCTGCCGACCGCTATGCCAGGAATATTAACCGGGGTGATGCTCGCCATTGCGCGCGCGGCCGGGGAAACAGCGCCGCTGCTCTTCACCGCTCTATTCAGCAATTACTGGTTAACCTCGGGCGGCCATCCAGACATCATGCAGCCGACCGCATCGCTTGCGGTTCTCATTTATAATTTCGCCGGCATGCCCTTTCAGAACCAGGTCGAATTAGCCTGGGCCGCCGCGCTTGTACTTGTGTTAATGGTATTGATTACCAATCTGATTGGACAGGCACTTTCCCGGCACCAGGTTCAGCAAGACTAGGAGCAACGTCATGACCGCCGCACCCGAAATCAAGAACAGCCCAGTTGAGAAACAGACCAACGATGTCGTAATCGATTGTGACATCAAAGAATTGCACTACGGAACCTTCAAAGCCGTTCGCGACACCAGGCTGCACATTAAAAGGCAGCGCATCACCGCGTTCATCGGGCCATCCGGCTGCGGAAAGAGCACGGTTCTCAGATGTCTGAATCGAATGAACGACTTAGTACGCGGGTTTCGATTCACAGGCCATGTGAAATACCGCGGCGAAGACATCTACCATCCCAAAGTCGACCCCGTTGCGGTGCGGCGATACATCGGCATGGTTTTTCAGCAGCCGAATCCCTTTGCGATGAGCATCTATAATAATGTCGCATTTGGACTACGCTTAAACCGCTTTGCGGGCGACAAAAATGCCAAGGTCGAAGGCGCATTGCGGCGTGCGGCAATCTGGGACGAAGTGAAAGACAAACTTCATAAAAGCGGACTGTCCCTTTCCGGCGGACAGCAGCAGCGTCTATGTATTGCCCGGGCGATCGCAACGGATCCTGAAATTCTGTTGATGGACGAGCCTTGCTCTGCTCTGGATCCCATTGCGACGCGCAAGATCGAAGAGCTGATGCTTGAACTTAAGGCGCGCTATACGATCGCAATCGTGACGCACAACCTGCAGCAGGCACAGCGTGTTGCAGATGAGACCGGTTTTCTATACGTGGACACAACCCAGGGTGGCCGAACGGGATACCTGGTTGAATACGGAAATACAAAGCAGATTTTTGAAAGCCCCACCGAGACACACACGAAAGATTATATTCGCGGCGCGTTTGGTTGATCCCCATACTAGGCCGTGTCGGCAACGCCGGGCAAAACTTCGAAAGCAACTGGCACATCCAGGAAGTGCGTGAACGTGTTTCAGGCGTTTTAGATCTGATCACTTTGGAGAACCCACGTCCCATGAATAGCGACGCGAACTCACTGAGTATCACGGAAGGCATCAAAGAAGCCTTCTCGCGAAATCTGAAATTCGGCCTCGCAACGAGTCGGGGCAATTGCACAAAACGTGAGCTCTATCTGGCCCTCGCGCTCGCCGTGCGCGAACGTTTAATCGACCGCTGGAATGAAACGCGCCAGGCTCGAATCGACTCCCAGCGCAAACGCGCATATTACCTTTCGCTTGAGTTTCTCATTGGACGCGCAATGGGAAATAACGTGATTAATCTTGGCCTTGAAGAATGCGTTCGTACCGCTGCCACCGAGCTGGGCTTGAATTGGGATGAATTGCTTGAAGAGGAAGTCGACGCCGGACTGGGGAATGGTGGCTTGGGCCGCCTGGCGGCGTGTTTCCTGGACTCGCTTGCCACATTGCAGTTTCCAGCAATCGGTTATGGCTTGCGATATGACTACGGCATCTTCCGACAGCGTATTGTTAACGGCAACCAAGCCGAGGATCCGGACGATTGGTTGAGCGCGGGAAATCCATGGGAGATGGTAAGACCGAACTACAGCGTTACCGTCGCGTTCGGCGGCCATGTGGAAACCATTGGACAAAACGGACGTACCAGTTATCGCTGGATCAAGGAATCTGAGGTAATCGGGATTCCGTATGACATGCCGATCGTGGGCTACGGCGGCGCATGCGTAAACATTCTTCGGCTCTGGAGTGCCCGCGCATCACAGAGCTTCGTATTCGACGATTTCAATCAAGGCGACTACGCGGCCGCGGTCGAAGCCAAGACGCGTGCAGAGAATCTGACCAAGGTTCTTTATCCAAACGATCATTTTTATGCGGGCCAGGAATTGCGATTGAAGCAGCAGTATTTCTTCGTGGCATGCTCACTGCACGACATTCTGCGCCGATTCAAGACCGACTTCAGCGACTTCCAGCTTTTGCCGGAGAAGATCGCCATTCAAATGAATGACACGCACCCGTCACTGTCGGTGCTGGAACTGATGCGCCTGCTTGTCGATCGCGAAGGTCTGGATTGGGAACAGGCTTGGGACCTGACCGTTCGTTCGCTTGGATATACCAATCATACCCTGCTTCCAGAAGCGCTTGAGAAATGGCCCGTCGAGATGTTTGAGCGCCTGTTGCCACGGCACTTGCAGATCCTGTACGAGATCAACAACCGCTTCCTGGCCACTGTCGCAAGTCGCTATCCCGGAGACAACGCGCGGCTCGGGCGCATGAGCCTGATTGAGGAAGGCGCATCAAAACACGTGCGGATGGCGCACCTCAGCATTGTCGGGTCGCATTCAACTAACGGTGTGGCGGCGCTGCATACAGAGCTTCTGAAACGGGATGTGTTGCCTGACTTCTTCGCCATGTTTCCCGAACGCTTCAACAATAAAACCAATGGAGTGACGCAGCGGCGCTGGCTGCTGAAGTCGAACCCCGGACTGGCACGGCTTATTTCCGATTCCATCGGTGACAGATGGATCGTCGATCTTTCGGAATTGAGGAAGCTGGCGCCACTGGCGGATGACACGGAATTCCGAGCGCGCTTCCGCGCAGTGAAACGCAAGGCCAAGGTCGCGCTGGCCGAGCATGTAAAATCAAACTGGGGTTACACACTCAACCCAGATTCGATGATCGATTCTCAAGTTAAACGGCTGCACGAGTACAAACGGCAATTGCTGAACGCGCTGCACATCGTCATTCTATACAATCGGTTGCGCAAGAACCCGTCCCTGGAAATGATTCCGCGCACATTCCTGTTTGCTGCAAAGGCAGCGCCTGGCTATTCGATGGCCAAGTTGATCATCAAATTCCTGAATAACCTGAGCACGACGGTTAACAGCGACCCGGTAGCGCGCGGAAAGTTGGAGGTCTATTTTCTGCCCAATTATCAGGTCTCGCTGGCAGAGAAAATTATACCAGCGACAGATGTTTCAGAACAGATCTCGCTGGCCGGACTCGAAGCGTCGGGTACCGGAAACATGAAGTTTATGATGAATGGCGCGCTGACCGTGGGCACCCTCGACGGCGCCAACGTGGAGATGCTCGAAGAAGTCGGTCCCGAAAACATATTCATCTTCGGACTCACGACGAACCAGGTGATGGAACTGAAGGGATATTACGACCCGCACTGGCACTATGAACACGACACGGAGACGCGCGAAGCACTGGATTCGATCTCTTCAAATCTCTTTTCTCCCAACGAACCAGGGATTTTCCAGCCGATTTTGAGTGCGCTTCTGGAGCAGGGCGACCGCTACATGCATCTCGCGGATTTGTCCGCGTATTGCAATGCGCATGCGGAAATACAGGACCTCTATCGCGATCCCGAGAAATGGGCGAGAAAAGCAATTCTGAACGTGGCGTATTCTGGAAAATTTTCGTCGGATCGTACGATCTTGGAGTACACGCGCGACATCTGGCGGATGCAGGCGGTACCCATCGGAATTGTCCAGCGACAATAATTCTTCCCGACGACGACAATCATTATTCCCGGTTTGCCTGGGCAACGATTGTTGCGATAAAGAAGGCTTGCTTCTACCTTTGTTGTTATCCAGTGAAACAGCGGCGGGCTCTGCTGGAGAGCAACTCGCCAAGGGATAGCTGGCGCTGTGATGGAATGGAGGGAAGGCTTCGACTGGCTTCCCCCGTTCTTTCTCCGGCCATTCCTGAGCAGCACATGCCTTTCAAAACTCCTTCAAAAAAGCGCGGAGCGCCTTCCATTTGTTCGTCTCGACCTTCTTTGTCTGCTTGGCGTGTTCCATTCGGTAGCTCGGTGGATTGATCTCCAGGATCACGCTGTGATGCACCAATAGGTCGATGGCGGCGGCTTGTCGAGGAGACGTGGGTGGGAAACAGCTCTGATATTTTTACGTCGGCGCTATTTAAGA
>Ga0105047_10019054_pt1 | contig 10602 bp, 6 predicted proteins | sample MAT04_FD_78384 | JGI IMG/M metagenome (GOLD analysis project Ga0105047, IMG submission 78384) | Freshwater microbial communities from Lake Fryxell liftoff mats and glacier meltwater in Antarctica - MAT-04 (megahit assembly) | ecosystem: Environmental > Aquatic > Freshwater > Ice > Liftoff...
ATTCTGCCCCTCCAATAGTGTTCATCCGTGATGCGTGAAAAGGGATGCCTCGACCCACCCTACACTTCACACCTCCTTCGCGCCGCCGGGGTAGACGGGGGCGGCGGCGGCGATACGATACAGGATTGACCCGAATCGCCGCCCGCCCGCGCCCCCGCCCCGCCGAAAACGGCCGCGGCGCGGAACCCGGGCCGGCCCCGGAACCCTCTATTTCTCACCACGGCCCCGCCGCCCGCGATTCGGGCACCGGCGGGGCCGACCCGCCGGCGGCAGCGTGCCCCGGCGGCGTCCGTTCCCCGTAGTAGGAGCCGGCGACCCCCGACCGGCCGACACAGATGACGCTCGACAAAGTACGCAACATCGGGATCATGGCCCACGTGGACGCCGGCAAGACCACCACGACCGAGCGCATCCTGTATTACAGCGGGACCAAGCACAAGGTCGGCGACGTGGACGACGGGGACACGACCACCGACTTCGACCCCCTCGAACGCCAGAAGGGGATCACGATCAACTCGGCCGCCGTGTCCATCGACTGGGCCGACCGGAACAACGAGCCGATCGCCATCAACATCATCGACACCCCCGGGCACGTGGACTTCACGGCCGAGGTCGAGCGGTCCCTGCGCGTCCTCGACGGCGCGGTCGGCGTGTTCTGCGCCAAGGGCGGGGTGGAAGTGCAGTCCGAGACGGTGTGGCGGCAGGCGACCAAGTACCGGGTGCCGCGCGTCGCCTACGTCAACAAGCTCGACCGCATGGGGGCCGACTTCTGGGCCTGCGTCGCCCAGATGCGCACCAAGCTCGGGGCCAACCCCGTCGCCGTCACGATCCCGGCCGGCCAGGACTCGGCCCTCGAAGGGATCATCGACCTGATCCAGATGAAGCTCATCACCCGCGACATGGACGACAAGACGAACCGGAAGTTCTTCACGACCGACGTGCCCGAGCGGTACCTGGTCGAGGCCCAGACCCGGCGCGAGCAGATGCTCGACGGCATCTCGGTCGCGTCCGACGAGATCACCGACGCGCTGCTGGAGGGCAAGCCGGTGTCCGACGACCTGATCCGCAAGGCGCTCCGCAAGGGGACGCTCGACAACCTGTTCACCCCGGTCCACTGCGGCAGCAGCAAGATGTTCCACGGGGTCCAGCACCTGCTCGACCTCGTGGTCGATTGCCTGCCCAGCCCGCTCGACCGGCCGCCGGTGGACGGCGTCCACCCGAAGACGAAGACCGCCCTCACCCGCCGGCCGGACGCGACCGAGCCGATGTCGGCCCTGGCGTTCAAGACGGTCGCCGAGACGAACGGTGATCTGGTGTACATCCGCGTCTACTCCGGGGAACTCCGCCCCGGCGAGAATTACACCAACACCACGACCGGCAAGCGGGAGCGGATCGCCCGGTTCTACCGGATGATGGGCGACAAGCGGGTGGCGTTGGAGAAGGCCGGCCCCGGCGACATCGTCGCGGCCATGGGCCTCGCCGACACCTTCACCGGCAACACCCTGAGCGACCCGGACGAGCCGATCGCCCTGGAAGCGATCCAGTTCCCCAAGCCGGTGATCTCGCAGGCCCTGACGTTCAGCAAGACGCTCGACACCGGGAAGGTCGGCGAGGCGCTCAACCGTCTCGTCCGCGACGACCCGACGCTCAAGACCCACACCGACGACGAGACGAAGGACACGATCATCTCCGGGATGGGCGAGCTGCACCTGGAGATCTCGATCGAGAAGCTCAAGCGGGCGGTCGGGGTGCCCCAGGAAGACGTCAAGCTCATCACCCTCGGCAAGCCGCGGGTGGCGTACCGCCAGTGCCTCGCCCGGAGCGTGAACTTCGAGTACAAGTTCCAGAAGCAGACGGGCGGCCGCGGCAAGTTCGCCGTCATCGCCGTCAAGTACTCGCCGCTCAACCCGGAGCAGATCGAGGAGAAGATCCGGGAGATCGTCGAGGAGAACGACCCGAAGGTGAAGCCGGACCCGAACAACGTCTACTTCGTGAACAGCATCACCCAGGGGGCGATCGACAAGCAGTACATCCCGAGCGTCGAGGAGGGGCTGCGCGAGGAGGCGAAGAAGGGGTACAAGTACCCGTTCACGTTCGTGGACCTGGAGTTCGACCTGCACTTCGGGAAGATGCACGACGTGGACTCGTCGCAGGACGCCTTCTACCTGTGCGCCCGGGAGGCGTTCCGGGAGGCCCAGGAGAAGGCCGGGATCGAGCTGCGCGAGCCGATCATGAAGGTCGTGGTCGTGTCCCCGAAGGACTACCAGGGGCAGATCGCCGGGAACATCAGCAGCAAGCGCGGGGTGATCGAGGAGACGAGCGAGGACAAGGGGGTCGCCCAGGTGATGGCCAAGATCCCGCTGGCCAACCTGTTCGGGTACACGAGCGACCTGCGCAGCGCGACGAAGGGACAGGCGAGCTTCAGCATGGAGTTCAGCCACTACGCCCCGGTCTCGGTCGAGCTCGCCGACCTGCCGAAGAAGGACGAGAAGAAGAAGTAGCCCCGAACGCTCGCCCGCCGCAACGGGTGGGCTTCGACGACGCATCCCGAACCGGCGGCCGAAAGGCCGCCGGTCGTCGTTCCGGTGCGACGGCCGGCCGGCGACCGGGTAAACTGAGGTCGTAACGCTCGGGCCGAGGCCGGGGGCAAGATCGTGAACGCTTCCACACCCTCCACTCGCGCCGCGACCGACCCCGCCGTCGTCGGCCCGTCGCCGCACTCCCTTCTCGACGAACCCCTCTTCGACGAGGTGATGGCCGAATGGGTGCGCTACAACGCCGCGCAGGTGTTCGGGAGTGGCGGGCGACGGCCTCACCGCCGCTCCAGCGTCGCCGGGATGCCGTAGAGCGGCAGGAGCGTGATCTGTGGGTTCACGTCGATCACGGCGTCCGGGGCGAGGGTGAAGCGGTAGCGCTGGCCGACGGCCGCCAGGATGACGGCCGCCTCCATCAGGGCGAAGGTGTTGCCGATGCACACCCGCGGGCCGCCCCCGAACGGGTAGTAGGCGTACTTCGGCAGCCGCTTCGCCAGCCCGTCCTCCCACCGCTCCGGGCGGAACGCCTCGGGGTCCGGGCCGAAGTAGCGCGGGTCGCGGTGGCTCACCCACTGGCTCATGAACACCGTGTACCCCTTCTTCACCCGGAACCCGCCCAGCTCCAGCTCCCGCGTCGCCTCCCGGCCGATCAGGTAGACCGGCGGGTAGACGCGCATCGCCTCGGTCAGCACGGCGTCGGTGTACGGCAGGTGCGGCAGGTCGTCGGCCGTCGGCGTCCGGCCGTTCAAGACGCGACCCCACTCGGCGACCAACTTCGCCTCCACCCGCGGGTGCTGCGACAGCAAGTACCAGCTCCACGACAGCGTCAGCGCCGTCGTCTCGTGCCCGGCGAGGTAGAGGGTCATCGCCTCGTCGCGGAGCTGGCGGGGGGTCATCCGGGTGCCGTCGTCGTCCTGGGCCGACACCAGCCGCGACAGGAGGTCGGTGCCGTGGCCGCCGCGGGCGCGGCCCTGGGCGATGAACCCGTCCACGACCGCGTGCAGCTCGGCGACCGCCCGCTTGAGCCGCCGGTTCGCCGGCGTCGGGAACCAGTACGGCAGGCGGAGCAGGGTGCGGAAGCGGTCGCTCATCAGGTCGAAAGCGAGGCGCAGGGTGTCGGTGAACCGCCCGCGGTCGCCCGGGTCGTCGAGGTCAAACAGCGTTTTGAGGGCGATCACGCTCGTCAGCGAACTGAACTCGAAGTGGATATCGACCGCCTTGCCGGGGGTCCAGGCGGCGAGCATGCGGTCGGTGAGTTCGGCCATGACCGGGGCGTAGGACAGCACCCGACTCTTGAGGAACGCCGGCTGCGACAGCCGCCGCTGGCGGAGCCAAAAGTCGCCCTCGCTCGTGACCAGCCCGTTGCCCAGCACCGGCTTGTACATCCGCGCGCCGAAGTGCTTGACGTAGTGTTTGGCGTCGGTGACGAGCACCTGTTCGATCAGGTCCGGGTGGCTGGCGAGGAAGACGCGCTTGGGGCCGAACCGGAAGCTGGCGAGGTCGCCGTGGGCGCGGGCCACGTCGAGGAAGAAGTCGAGCCGACGGGCACCGAACTGGCGGAGGTTCCCGCCGATCCGCGTCCCCTTCGGGCCGGGCGGCAGGGCGTTCGACGGCGGCATGGGGGCTTCCTGCGGGCGGCGGTGGGGGCCGGAGTAGTTTACACGAACGCGGCGAACGGGTGCGCCGTTGAAGCCAACCCCGTTGTTGTTCCCACACCCCTCCCGAAGTGTGTCTGAAAACGGGTAGGTCGGCGGGCACGATCGGGGGAAAGGCACTCATTCTGACAGCGAAACGACTCCGGATGGCCTCGAAACGTGCTGGAAATGGTGCAAGGCGCTCAAGGCGCTCAAGGCGCTCACCTATCGGAAGTGAGCGCCTTGAAGTGGTTAGAATGTTTACTTCGCTCATACACAAACGCGCGACAATGGCGTATTTCCACACGCCCCTTCGGATCGATGGCCGGGGATCCGTTTCTTTCCCCTCCGCCGCCGTGGTTTCCCACGTTCGCGCTTGGGGCGCGGCCGGGCGAATGGTACGATGGGCGCAAGCGCTGCCCTATCCAGACCCCCCGGCGGGGAACCGACCATGATCCACGTCCGCAAGATTCTTTATCCGACCGACTTCTCCACCTACTCGAACCAGGCCTACTTCTTCGCCGTCGGGCTGGCCGAAACCTACGGGGCGAGCCTGACGGTGGTTTACGTCCACAAGCCGGGGGCGGCCGAGGGCGGCGACCGCGGGTACTGGCGCGACCAGCTCGAACAGGTCCGGCCGGGGAACCCGACGATCGCCGTCCACCACGTCTTCCTGGAGGGCGACCCGGCGGCCGAGATCGCCCGGTACGCGGCCGACGCCGGGATCGACGTGATCGTCATCGGCACCCACGGCCGGACCGGGGTGGACCGCCTCGTGATGGGCAGCGTGGCCGAGAAGGTGACGCGCGAGGCCCCGTGCTCGGTGCTGGTGGTAAAGCTCCCGAAGGGGGCGGCCGCCCCCGAACGCCCCGTCACCACCCAGGCCCGAGCTGGCGGGGAGAAAAATTAAAGCGGAACGCGGATGACGCGGGATGAAACCCCGCGTCATCCGCGTTCCGCTTTATCGCCTTCCCCTTACCAGCTCACGGCACGACCGGCTGGGTCCAGGCGACTTCCACGTCCCCCTTCGCATACGGGTTCGGGTGCGGCTTCGACGACGTGACCTTCGCCCGGACGTACAGCTCCTTGCCCGTCATCTTGTACGCCGGCCGCGGGCCGGTCGATTCGCCCACCACCTTGCCCACGTCCGCCGAGTACGCCCGGGTCACGGGGAGCGGGGTGCCGTCCTTGTCGAGCGTCGGCGCGGAGTCGAGGTTCGCGTCTACCAAAGTGGCGACGAACTCGGTCCGGTAGGTCACGCCGGGTTCGGTGCGGATGGCGAGGCGGTACTCGTCGCCGGCACGGGTCACGTCGTCCAGCACCACGCCGGTACTCGCGTAGAAGTCGCCGGCCTCCAGCCCGCGGACGATGGTTTCGGGCGTCAGGTGCGCCGCCCGTACCATCACCCACCCGCGGCCGGGGTTGACCCGGCCGACGCCGTAGTCGTGGTACCCGTGGGCGTCGTCGGTCGCCAGGCCGTACACGAGCGGGAGACGGTGGCGGCCGAGGCGCAAGGCGAGGGTAATGTCCCAGACGCGCTCGGTCGAGGCGTGGGCGGCGTCGCCGGCGTTGCGGACCCCCGGGTGGCCGTTGTACACCTCGAAGAATCGCAGCTCGTCGGCCAGCAACAACTCCTCGGCGCGCACCCCCCAGCCGAAGTTCGGGTGGTTGAGGAAGCCGATCATCACCCGCCCGGTCCGCCGCCGCTGGTCGGCGACTTGGCGCAGGTTCACGCTGATGGTCTCGACCGCGTCCTTGCCGTCGAGCGGCTTGATCGGGTCGCGGAGGTTGATCCCGTTCATGTGGATCGGCCGCTTGGCGAAGCTGTGGGTGATCTCCTCGGCCGGGATCATGAGGAACTTGCCGGGCACTTCGAGGAGGCTGCGGAACTCGGCGAGGGGCTTGAGACGGACCTGCTTCTTGCCGTCCTTCTCGCGGGTTTCGACCCAACGTGAACCGAACCGGGCGGCGTACTTGGCGAGCGCCCGGCCGCGTGCCGCGGTCGCGTCGGCGGGCACCCACTTCTCCCCCTCGGCGAGGACGTTGTGGTCCGTCAGCGCGAGGAACTGGTAGCCGTGCCGCTGGTACCAGTCGGCGATCATTTCGGGGAAGTCGTCGCCGTCGCTCCAGAGCGAGTGCGTGTGCAGGTTCCCCTTCCAGTACGCAGGTGCCGCGGCGGCGACGGGGAGCGGCAGGGGCGGGGTGATGTCGCGGGGCGGCGGGGCGGGGTCGGGCGACGACCACCCGAGGGCGGCGGCGAAGACGCCGAGGACGAGCAGGGCGGCGGCGAGCGAGCGGAGGGAGGGGGACATGGGAATCCTCGGCCCACCCGTCGCTACGGGCGGGCTTTGGGAGTGGGTCACGTCTCCATCAGCAGCCGCAGGGGGTCGCTGAAGAGTTGCACCAGGCGGGTCGTGAAGCGGGCACCGTCGGCACCGTCCACGACGCGGTGGTCGTAGGTCAGGCTCAGGGGGAGCATCAGCCGCGGGACGATTTGGCCGTCGCGGACCACCGGCGTCAGCGCCGACCGCGACATGCCGAGGATCGCCACTTCGGGGTAGTTCACGATCGGGGTGAAGCTCGTCCCGCCGATGCCGCCCAGGTTGGTGATCGTGAACGTGCCCCCGCGCATGTCGTCGATGGCGAGCTTGCCGGTGCGGGCCTTCTCGGCCAGGGCGGTCATCTCGGCGGCGAGGTCGCGGATCGACTTCCGGTCGGCGTCGCGGATGACCGGGACGACCAGCCCGCGCTCGGTATCGACCGCGATCCCGACGTGGTAGAACTTCTTCACCACCAGCTCGCCGGCGTTCATGTCGTAGCTGCTGTTGAACGTCGGGAACTCGCGCAGGGCGGCGACGCACGCCTTGATCGCCAGCACGGTCATGGTGATCTTGGCCGCCCCCTTCGGCTGGGCCTCGACGATCCGCTTGCGGCCGGCCTCCAGGTCGGTCACGTCGGCCAGGTCGTTCTGCGTGACCATCGGCATGGTCCGCCACGCCACGGTCAGGTTCTTGGCGATCGTCTGGCGGATGTTGGCGACTGGCTTCCGCTCGACGGTGCCGAACTTGGCGAAGTCCGGGAGCGGGGGCGTGGCGAAACTGTCGGCGACGGTCTTGCCGCTCATTCCCGCGCCGGCCGGGGCCGTGCCCGACTTGACCTTCTGGCGCTCGTCGCGGACGAACCCCTTCACGTCGTCGAGTGTGACCCGCCCGCCGCGGCCGGACGCCCGGACTTCGCCGAGGCCGACGCCGAGTTCGCGGGCGAGCCGGCGGGTGGCGGGGCCGGCGGGGACGAGTTCCTTCGGCGCGGCCCCGTTGGCCGCGTGGCCGTTGCCAGCAACCGGGGCGGGCGTCTTCCCGGCCGAAGTCGTTGCGGTCGCGGCCGGTTGCTTGGTCGGGGCGGGCGCGGGCTTCGCTTCGGCGGGGGCGGCTTTCGGCGCGGCCCCGCCGCTGAGCGTCAGCACGACGGCCCCGACAGTGAGCTTGTCGCCGGGCTTGACGTGAACCTGCTCGACGGTGCCGGCGGCGTCGGCCTCCACGTCCATCGACGCCTTGTCCGTCTCGACCGAGACGACCCCCTGCCCGGCCGTCACCACGTCGCCGGCCTTGACCAGCACCGACGTGACGGTCGCCGACTCGATCCCCTCGCCGAGATTCGGCAGCTTGAACTCGGTCTTACCGCCCCCGGCCGCGGGCGCTTCCGCCGCCACCGGCTTAGGCGTCTCGGCCGGGGCTTCGGGCTTGGCGACCGGGGTGGGGGAAGCTTTGGGGGCTTCGGCCGTGGCCGCGCCCGCGCCGGCGAACTTCAGCACCGGGCCGCCGACCTTCACCTTGTCGCCGACCTTGACCAGCACGGCCTCGACGGTGCCGGCGGCGTCGGCCTCCACGTCCATCGACGCCTTGTCCGTCTCGACCGAGACGACCCCCTGCCCGGCGGCGACGGCGTCGCCGGGTTTGACTAGTACGGCCGTGACGGTCGCCGACTCGATCCCCTCGCCCAGGTCGGGCAGCCGAAATTCCATGCGATCGCTCCGCTCGCGGGTGTCCGCTCCGAGATGTCAGCGTGTACGGTTGAAGGCCGGCGTCTCTTGCTCCCCTCTCCCCTTGAGGGAGAGGGGTTGGGGGTGAGGGGAAGACTGACCCCCTCCCGATCAGCTCGCCGGGTACTGCGAGGCGTTTCCCCTCACCCCGCGGGCTGCGCCGCGGCCCTCTCCCTCAAGGGGAGAGAGTAAGAGTCGGGCCTCGAAGACTCGGCCCGACCTACGAAAGCCCGGGGACGGCCGTCCCCGGGCTTTTCCCCTTGCTACACCGTCCACGCGGCCGGGGCGTCGGGGTTGACGCCCAGGTCGGCGATCGCCTTCGCCACCACCGCCCGGTCCAGCTCGCCGCGGGCGGCGAGGGCGGACAGGGCCGCGACCGCCACGTGCTCGGCGTCCACCTCGAAGAACCGCCGCAGGGCCGGCCGCGTCTCGCTCCGGCCGAACCCGTCGGTGCCCAGGGCGAGCAGGCGGCCGTCGAGGTACGGGCCGACCATCTCCGGCAGCGCCCGCATGTAGTCGGACGTGGCGATGATCGGCCCCGCCGTCTTGGACAGCACCTGCCGGACGTAGGGTTCGCGGGCCGAGGCGGTCGGGTGGAGGCGGTTGAACCGCTCGCACTCCAGGGCGTCGCGGCGCAGCGCCGGGTAGCTCGTCGCGCTGTACACCGTGCTGGCCACGCCGTACTTCTCGGCGAGGAGCTTCTGCGCCCGCAGCGCCTCGTTCAGGATCACCCCGCTGCCGAGCAGCTGGACTTCGAGCTCGGCCCCGTCCGGCCGGACCGTCTTGAACGGGTACAGGCCCTTGATGATGCCGTCGCGGACGCCCTCGGGCATCGCCGGCATGTCGTAGCTCTCGTTGTAGATGGTGAGGTAGTAGAAGCACTCCTCGTTGCGGACGTACATGGCGTTGATGCCGTCTTCCACGATCACCGCGACCTCGTACCCGAAGGCGGGGTCGTAGGCCCGGCAGGTCGGGATGGTGGCGGCGACGAGCGGGCTGTGGCCGTCCTCGTGCTGCAACCCCTCGCCGTTGATCGTGGTGCGGCCGGCGGTCGCCCCGAGGAGGAACCCGCGGCAGCGGCAGTCGGCGGCGGCCCAAGCCAGGTCGCCGACCCGCTGGAACCCGAACATCGAGTAGAAGATGTAGAACGGGATCGTGTTGACGCCGTGGGTGCTGTACGCGGTCCCGGCGGCGATCCAGCTCGCCATGCTCCCGGCCTCGTTGATCCCCTCTTGAAGGATCTGGCCGGTCGTGCTCTCCTTGTACTCGGTGAGGCTCCCGCGATCCACCGGCGTGTAGAGCTGGCCGACGCTGCTGTACATGCCGAACGACTTGTACATCGGCGGCATGCCGAACGTCTGCCCCTCGTCCGGGACGATCGGCACGATCAGCTTGCCGACGTTCGGGTCGCGCATCACCTGGGTCATCAGGCTGACCCAGGCGAGTGTGGTGGACTGCCCCTTGCCCGCCGGGGTGCCCGGATAGAACCGCTCGAACGCCTTGTGGTCGGGCGGCCGGCACGGGACGAAGGCGGTGTTCCGGGTCGGGTTGAACCCGCCGAGCGCCTTACGGCGGGCGAGGAGGTAGGCCATCTCCGGGCCGTCGGCGGGCGGCCGGTAGAACGGCATCTCGACGATCTGCTCGTCGGTGAACGGCAGCTCGAACCGCTCGCGGAACTGGCGCAGGGCGGCGAGCGTCTGTTTCTTCGACCGCTCCTCGGGGGACAGGTTCGGGTCGGCCTCGATCATCCCGACGAGCTTCTTGAGCTGGTGGGTGGTGAACTTCCCCTGCCCGCCCTCGCCGGGGACGCCGTACCCCTTGACCGTCTTGATGAGCAGGACCGTCGGCTGCCCCTTGTGTTCGACGGCGGCCTTGTACGCGGCGTACACCTTGAGCGGGTCGTGCCCGCCGCGCTTCAGCCCGGAAATCTGCGGGTTCGACAGGTGTTCGACCAGCGCCTTGAGCTCCGGCGTGTTGAAGAAGTGCTCGCGGACGAACGCCCCGCGCCGCTCGGCGTACTCCTCCTCGGCGAGCGGCTTGTTGGCCGCCCGCTCCTCGGGCGTGCGCATGTCCTTGCCGACGTACTCGGTGTACTCGCCGTCCACGACCTCCATCATGCGGCGGGCGAGCGCCCCGGTGTGGTCGCTCTTGAGCAGCCCGTCCCACTCGCTGCCCCAGACGAGCTTGATGACGTTCCACCCGGCCCCGCGGAAGGTGCCCTCCAACTCCTGGATGATCTTGCCGTTGCCCCGCACCGGCCCGTCGAGCCGCTGGAGGTTGCAGTTAATCACCCACGTCAGGTTGTCGAGCCGCTCGCGGCCGGCGAGGTTGATGCACCCGAGGGACTCCGGCTCGTCGCACTCGCCGTCGCCGAGGAAGGCCCACACCCGCACGC
>Ga0105047_10019056_pt1 | contig 10602 bp, 6 predicted proteins | sample MAT04_FD_78384 | JGI IMG/M metagenome (GOLD analysis project Ga0105047, IMG submission 78384) | Freshwater microbial communities from Lake Fryxell liftoff mats and glacier meltwater in Antarctica - MAT-04 (megahit assembly) | ecosystem: Environmental > Aquatic > Freshwater > Ice > Liftoff...
ATTTGTATAAACCAAACTAAATGCAAAAATATTCATTGTATTAGAAATACTAATGCTAATTGTGTTTAACATTGACCAGCTTGTTGTATTTTGTCCAGCATTCTTTGACCACACTGGACTCATTATTTCGTTTTGGTCACATGCAGGTGTTTCTGTTCAATCGTAAACGCCGACCCGCTCAGCCGCGTCATCCATCGCAGAGCGTTGGCCGCTTTCATCTCCTTCAGCTTCAACGTCACCGGCTTTTTGCTCAGCGCATCGGCGTCGTAGCTGACGCTCAGCTTAAGCAAAGTGGCCACGTAAGGAAGCGCTTCATCGGCCGGAGATTCCACGAACTCCATCGTCAGCGGAGCTCCATCCAGCGCGTTCAAGAAAGCTGCGACTTCGGCGTTCTCGCCAAAGTTTGCATGTGTGCTGAACTGTTCGAGCAACCCGCGCAGGCGGTTCAAGGCCTCGGCATCCGACGTCGACTTTGCCGCCGTCGCCAGCGCCGGCCTGGCGGGCGAACCCATTTTCAAAATTGCCAGCGAAGCCAGCTCGCGAACCGCGAAGCTGTCGGCACCCAGGTTCTCAATCTCTTTTGCCAGCTTTGTGAGCTCGGCCGCATTCAGCGGCGCGTTGCTCGCCTCTTCCTCCGGGTGGTAGGCGCCCTGCCGGTAAATGAAGATCGCCTCGTCGCGAATCTGATGCTCCATCCCCAACTGCTTGAGAATCTGGCGCAGCGATTCCAGCGCGCTCTGGTTGGGTTTGGATTTAAAACTGACCGGCGGATTCTCCTTTAAGGCAGGCGTATCGATGATGATGCTGATCTTTAAAACCGAACTGAGAATATCGGCGACTTCGTCCAGTTGCATATCCTGGTAATCAAAGTCCGCTTGAAGCTCCAGTTTCTGCACAAGCGCCAGTTTCCATTCAGGCACTGCCGCTTCGTCCGCGGCAAAAAGACACGTGCCGGCCACGTTCAGCATGCATAGGAAAAGAACACAAAGACTGATCTTATACATAGCCCAGCGATTCTCGCGTGAGCAGCGCGGTAACGGAATGCTCGAAATCCGGACCTTCAACGACACGCGAGGTGTCATTCAGCACGCGCCCCGCCAATGCCAAATCAACATGACCGGCGCGATGCAGATGCGGCGCGGCGTTCAGAATATCGCCGAGCAGCAGCTTGAAATTAGTGCGGCTCGCCGGAGCCTGGCGCTCCTTCAGGTAATCGTAGCGGAACCAATTTCGGCGGATGCGCAGACGCAGCAGCGGGCTGAGCAGATAGAGCTCAAGATAATCGTCGGGCTCAGCGGACTTCGATGAACTGATATCGCTGAGCGCGCTCTTGCGCAGATCGCGGATGCTGCCGAATCCAATTCCGCCGCCCGACCCCGAGCTTGCCGAGATCAGGCCCACGTTCAACAACTGCCCGCTCACAGTGTCGTTGTTGTCAGCGCGTCCTCCAGCGCTCATCGCGGAGATCACCGACTCTTTTCTCGACTGCTGCACGCACGCGACGTTCACGGCGCAGATCTGCGCCCACGCAACAAGCTGCGGGCGCAGCGCCAAATTATCCGGATCGCCGCCGGCGTATTCGACGATCGCGAATCCCTCGGGCGCAACGCCGGCCGAAAAAACCGGCTGCGGTTTGGGGGCCTGAACGATCGATGTCTTGAGAATTGCGCGCGCTTCGAATCCTGCGCCGCTCAAGGCCGCGGCGATCTCGGTGGCTTGCGCTTCGATCAAATCAAGACGTATCAGTCCGCAATCTTTGCGGCAGCCGCGCACGAACTCGCCTTCAGGTATTTCAACGCAAGCCGCCGCCGCCACGTCTGCAGCCTTGCGCCAATCCCTGGGCGCACCGTCCTTAAAAAGTACCGTGAACTTTTCCATACCGGCCGCTGATTATAATGGAGCCGCCGATATTTTCCCGCAGCAATGATTGAGGAAGTTTGGAAGTGCGCGACAGCCGCTGTTTGCGGTGTATTCACATCCGGCGAACTTCAGTTGCACAGTCCATCCGCGGAGTCAAAATAAGTCATAAACTTATCATTTCCATACACTGTACGAAGCTTAAAACTAAGATTCTGCGCACGGGACACATAACGTTACATTCGCTCTTCAAGGTGCTGAACATGCGTCACGCAACGCCTCACATCCTTGTGCTTCTGCTGCTCGCCAGTGCCGACCCGGCGGCCGCGCTGGAACGCAAAGCCGTCTACTCCGAAGCGGTGCTCGCCGACCAGCCCGTGGCCTGGTGGCGCTTCAACGATGCCGAAGCCGCTCGCGCCACCAACCATCCCGGACTCAATACGGATCTCAAGAGCAGCCTCGGCGGCAAGGTCGTGCTCACTGCGTCCGGTCCTCGCCCTGCGACCTTTCCGGATTTCGAAGGCGAGAACACCGCCGCCAGCTTCGACGGCAAAGGGTCATCCATCCGCGTGCAGGATCCCGGCGCAAAGAGCCCGCTTGATTTCACCAACGGCGACGCGATCACGCTTGAAGCCTGGGTCAATCTGAAATCGATCAGCGAAGGCCAGAATATTTATATTGTCGGCAAGGGCCGCACCGGCAACAAGGATGTTGCGCAGCACAACCAGAATTACGCGCTCCGTCTGCGTGCGCTCGACCGCCTGGGCCGGCCCAGCTTTGTTTTCCGCGATGCAAAAGCCACGGACGAGAAAGGCTGGCACCGCTGGACGACTGACGTCGGTTTTGCCGAGAACAGCGGCTGGCATTACATCGCAATCAGTTACGTCTTTGGCCAGAGCGGCAGCGCGCGCGGCTTCATCGACGGCACCGAGGTCAAGGGGCGCTGGGACATGGGCGGCCCCACCGACGCCGCGCCCGTGGTCGACGATGATGAACTCTGGATCGGTTCATCCATGGGCGGAAGTCCCGCTTCCAGTTTCAATGGACTGATCGACGAAGTCGCCATCTACCGCAGCGCGCTGAATCCCGAGACGCTGCGCAAGCGCTATCGCCACGTTGAAGGGCCAAAGCTTGCCTTCAACGACGGCGCGATTGACGAAATTCCATCCGTGGCAGCGGCGCCGCCGAAAGAAAAAGAGAAAGAAAAGATCACACCCGTCGAGTCCGCCCAGAAGGTGCTCATGCCGGTGCTTGCCGAATTGCCCAAGGCCGCGGTGCGCGTCGAACTCTTCGAGAACCTTGGCAAGACGACCAAAGAAACGCTTTGGGAGTTCGGTGCCGCGCAGCTCAGCGAATCCTATAAGGAGAAGGCCTTCGGGTTCTCCACTTATCCGAAGAAGTACAATCCCAAGGGAATTCAGATAGATCGCAGCGCGCCCTTCGCGATGCGCGCGTCTGCCGCGATCACACTTCCCGCCGGACAGTATAAGCTTCTACTGCGCGCCAAAACCGCAGCGCGATTGATTATCGACGGAACAGTTCTGGCAACCACGCCGCAACCCAACGCAAACGCCAGCGGGCACGATGCCGTCGCCGAAGTCGCCGCTCCAGTTTCTACCGGCACACGCCCAATCCAGCCCGGCCATTACGAGCGGCTCGCGACCTTCACCGCGACGGGTGCTCCGCAGATCGTCATGGTCGAGACCATTGTTGGAGCGTCGAAACTTCGCCCTGAGATCGGCGAATTAACCGTCAGCGCCACGCCGCTTGATTCAGCAACGAAGGAGACTCTGTTCGTGCTGCTCTCGCCTGCGGCGGTGAACGTGCCGCTCACCGATGACGGCTGGATTCCATACGCGCAGGCGCAGACCCGCACGCACGAACAGGCCGACGCGGTTCGCCGCAAAGCAGGCTCGCGGCTGGAGACCGATTACTGGGGCCTGCGCCACGTCAACGCGCGCCGCTACATCGCCACGCTGCCTCCGCTCGCGATTCCCCGGATCGACGCTATCGCCGTTGGAAACGACGTCGACCGTTTCATTCTCTCAAAACTGGATGCCGCAAAAGCATCGCCGACGCCGCTCAGCGATGACCTTACTTTCATCCGCCGCGTGACGCTCGATGTCACCGGCCTGACGCCGACGCCCGAACAAGTCGCTGCGTTTCTGAACGACAAGACGCCCTTTATGAAACGCCGCGCGCGGCTGATCGACCGGTTGCTCGACGATCCCGGTTGGGCGGAGCACTGGGTTGGGTACTGGCAGGATGTGCTCGCCGAGAATCCGGGCCTGCTCAAGCCGCAGCTTAACAACACCGGTCCCTTTCGCTGGTGGATTCGCGAGTCGTTCGCCGACAACAAGCCGATGGACCGTTTCGCCACCGAGTTGGTGATGATGGAAGGCAGTTTTTACGGCGGCTCGCCGGCCGGTTTCGCGATGGCCAGCCAGAACGATGCGCCCATGGCCGAGAAGGCTCACATCGTCGGCAAGGCTTTCCTCGCCACCGAGATGAAGTGCGCGCGCTGCCACGATGCGCCGCATCATGATTTCAAACAAGAGCAGCTTTTTAGCATGGCCGCGATGCTCCGCCGCGCGCCGCAGGAAGTGCCCAAGACCAGTTCCATTCCGCTCAGCGACCACGAGCTGCGCCGATTGGAAGTGACGGTCTCGCTGAAGCCTGGAGCAAAAATTTCGCCCGCATGGCCCTTCGCCGAATTGATGCCGGGAACGGGCGATGTCAGCAAGCTGGCGCCCGAAGTCCTGCGCAAGAAAGACGACACGCGCGAGCAGCTCGCCGCACTGATGACCGCGCCGGAGAACGAGCGCTTCGCGCAGGTGCTGGCCAACCGCGTCTGGAAACGGTACATGGGTTTCGGCATCGTTGAGCCCGTCGACGATTGGGAAACATTCAAACCGTCGCATCCCGAACTGCTCAAATACCTGGGCCGCGAAATGACTGCCAATGGCTTCAGCCTCAAGCATGTTGCGCGCCTGATTCTCAACTCGCACACCTATCAGCGCGCGGCCCATCCCGACGCGCTCAAACCGGTGTATTCCCACGAGCGCCTCTTCGCATCGCAGACACGTCGGCGCATGTCGGCGGAGCAGGTCGTCGATTCGCTCTTCGTGGCCGCCGGAAAAGATCTCAATGTCGAGCAGCTCAATTTCGATATCGATGGACGCCGACCGTTCGAAGAGTTCCAGAACCTGGGCATGCCCAAGCGCGCCTGGGAACTCTCGTCCCTCTCGAACGAACGCGACCGGCCCGCGCTGGCACTGCCAGTTGCGCAGAGCGTCACCGACGTGCTCTCGCGATTCGGCTGGCGCGAAAGCCGGCAGGCGCCGATCACCGTACGCGACGAATCCACCAATGTGCTGCAGCCCGCAATCCTCGCCAACGGAACCGTCGGCGGCCGCGCGGTGCGGCTCTCGGATGACAGCGCGCTCACCGAGCTCTCCTTAAAGGAGCAGCCGCTGCCCGAACTGATCCGCGCCGTCTTCCTGCGCGTGCTGACGCGCGAGCCCAGCGCGTCGGAGCAGAGCATGTTCGAATCACTACTTTCGGAAGGCCACAGCCAGCGCGTCGTCAACGCGCCGATCCGAAAATCCGCAGCCGCCGAAGCGGCAGCCAAGCTCGCGCAGGTCTCATGGTCGAATCATCTCAGCCCGGAGGCGACGAAGATCAAGATGGAACTGGAGAAGGCCGCGCGCGACGGCGACCCGCCCACCAACCGCCTGAAAACCGAATGGCGCGAGCGCATGGAAGATTTCGTCTGGTCGCTGGTGAATTCGCCGGAGTTCATTTTTATACCATGAGCAAGCAAAAGATTTATGTTGAGACCACGATCATAAGTTATCTCGCGTCTTTTCCGAGCCGCGACCTGATTGTGGCCGCACGTCAGCAAATAACACACACTTGGTGGAGAACGCGACGCACCGATTTTGAACTATTTGTGTCACAACTCGTAATCGACGAATGTGCGGCGGGTGATCCCCAGGCTGCCGCAAGGCGGATTGAAATATTGAACGATCTCGAAATCATTGCATCAGATGCTATCACGCAAGACCTTACGCGCAGGTTAATTGACTCGCAGGCGGTGCCCCCAAAAGCCCTCGAAGATGCGGTCCATATTGCAACAGCGGCAGCACAGGGAATGGATATTTTGCTTACTTGGAATTGCAGACATATTGCTAACGGCGAACAAATGTGGAAGATAATAAGTGCGTGTGCGGATGCCGGCTTCCAATGTCCGACCATTTGCACTCCAGACGAATTACTTGGCGAGGACATTGAATAAGGAGAATGCCATGTGGGAAGATCCAATTGTAGCTGAAATTAGGCGTATCCGTGATTCTCATGCAGCGAAGTTTAACTACGACCTAGAAAAGATTATGGCGGACCTCATCCAGCGACAGGAAAAGTCTGGAAAAAAGCTGGTTCGGTTTTCACCCAAACCAGCCAGGAAACCTGCGGGCCGCGCATAGGCATTTCGGAACGGAAAACGAGGAACGAATGAGCAATCTTTCGCGACGTGACTTCCTGATGCGCAGCGGCCAGGCCGGAGTGGCGGCCTCAATGCTCGCGAGCTTAAACGCGCGCGGGGCCGAAGAGCCGAAAGAGGAAAAGAAGGAGCCGCTGCCTCCGGCGGGCAAGGCGGAGCATTGCATTTTTCTCTGGCTCGGCGGCGGCATGTCGCAGATCGACACCTTCGATCCCAAGCGCCTCGGCGATCCCAAAAAGCGCGTGACCGGCTCCGCGTACGAATCGATTCCGACAGCGATCAAGGATGTGCAGGTCTGCAAGCACCTGCCCAACTGCGCCAAGATCCTCGACCGCTTCACGCTCTTCCGCACCGTTCATCACGACGTTGTCGACGAGCACGCCGCCGCCACCAACCGCATGCACACCGGCCGCGCGACCAGCGGCACGGTGCTCTATCCGTCGATCGGTTCGGTCGTCGCTCATGAGAAGGGCGCCGCGGCCGAGGGCGTTCCGGCATACGTGGTGATCGGTTATCCCAACGTCACGCGCGGGCCGGGCTACCTGGGTTCGAAGGCCGGATACATTTATCTGACCGACACCGATTCCGGGCCGAGCGGGCTGACGCCGCCGCCCGATGTCAATGCCGCGCGCCAGTCGCGCCGGGAAGGCTTGCTCGCAAAAGTCCGTAACGAATATCTGGAGCGGAACAAGTCCGACAAACAGGTCGGCGAATACGACACCGCCATCGGCGAATCCTTCCGTCTCGCCGGTCCGCGCTTTATGAATGTCTTCGATCTGAAAAAAGAACCGCAAACGCTGCGCGAAACGTACGGCGGCGAATTTGGCCAGCGCTGCCTGCTGGCGCGGCGGCTGGTGCAATCCGGTGTGCGCTTCACCGAAGTCTCATTCAATCTCAACTTCATCAACGGCACAGGTTGGGATACACACAACCAGGGGCAACAGCAGCAACACGTGCTGATCGAGGAACTCGACAAAGCAGTGGCCTCGCTGGTGCTCGATCTCGAAAAAAACAAGCTGCTCGACAAAACGCTGGTCGTGATCGCCACCGAGTTCGGACGGCCGCCGGAGTTCGACGGCGGCGGCGGACGCGGGCATCTCTCGAAGACCTTCAGCGTCGTCACCGCCGGCGGCGGCCTGAAGAACGGCCAGGTCATCGGCGAAACCGACGAGCTCGCGCGCAAAATCGTCTCGCGCCCCGTCTCCGTCCCGGACCTCTTCGCGACGATCCACTGGACGCTCGGCATCAATCCCAACAAGTCGCTCTACGACGGCGACCGCCCAGTGCCGATCACCGACATGGGCAAACCGGTTAAAGAGTTGTTCGTGTAATACGGAGTTATTTTGCCTTGGCCTCTTCGGCCGCAATCGAGATGAAGTATGCCTCCAGCCGTTTGCGCCAGCGGATCGGGACTTCGGGGCGGTAAATCTGGAGCAATTCGTCGCGCTCTTTGACCGGCAGGCTGGCCCAGCGTTCAGAGCGGCCCACGACTTCCGGCGCATTGATCGCGCTATCCGCCGAGCCTGGACCTTTTCCGCCGCCGCGGGGCTGGCCTCCCTGGCGTCCAGCCGCCAACTGCTTTCGCCCTTTTTGCTTCGACTGTGAATTGCTGCTTTCGCTCTGCGACTGTTGTTTCATTTTTTCGAGCTCGCGAATTAGATCGCTGAGCTTGTCTTCGATATTTTTTCCGTCGAACTGCACGGCTTCATCGTGGCGGTCTTCGCGCAACTTTCCTTCGACGTCTTTCATGTTCACAGCCAGTTCCGTCAGCCGCGAGCCGTAATCGTCGCTGTCGGCAATCTCAAGCGGCTTGGCGGCGGGATCATTCGAGAGCGTTTTGATCGCACCGACGATGGCCATCTTTACGCGCTCATCGGGTTCAGCTCGCAGGACGTCGGCGAGTTCCTTCTCACTGAAACCCTTCTTGATACCTGCGAGCGCCACGGCTGCCTGGAGGCGCAGCAGGGGTTGGCTTTCCGTACCCAGCACCCGCAGCAGCGCTCCGGAAGCCCGCTCATCTCTGAGCAGGCCTAGCGCCGCGGCGCTCATTACGCGCACATTTTCATTCTCATCATGCAGCGCGTTCATTAGAGATTCGACGGCCGCGGAATCGTTGAGGCGGCCGAGCGCGTTGGCAGCGGCAGCGCGGACTTCGGCATCGCCGTCATTCTTGAGCGCGTCGACGAGCGCGGCTACGGCCTGTTTTTTATCCGCAGCTTGATGTAAGACCTGCGCGGCAAGTATGCGCTGCAGCGCCTGGGGCGAAGTCAGCGCGCGAACGATGGTCTCTTCCTGAGCGTGCACTTCGGCCCGAAGTAAAGGCTGTTGGCTTAGTTTACTCTTCAGGCTTCGATAAAGTGCAAGCGGCATATCGGCGGGTATCACATGCACCGGTTGAGCCTCCGCGGCTGCGTCCACTTCTTCCGTTGCGGCAAAGACGAAAGCAGGAAGCACGGAGCAGGATGCCAGAATGAAAAAAATGACGGTTCTTTTGAATCGCATAACCACTCGTTTCGCTAAGACCACTATTCGAAATCCGGCTTCTGCAAATACTCAACTGCTGCAAAGACCCTTAGACCAAATCAACGGCCAAAGCCGCTTCACGATTTATGTTTGTGTTTGTCGGCGAATTCCGGCGGGCGGGCGGCAATCATCGCGGAAATGCGTGAGTAATCATGAGTCTATTTGAGGAACGCGGATACAGATTGTTCTCAAACAGCTTTATGCAAAATTGCTGATAGCCAAAAAAAGTAAGAAGGAAAAAGAGCCAGTTGCTCTCTTTCCTCCATTTTAAAATATGTTACTGGTTCGAGAACCGCTCAGTTGCCGGTGTCTTTGGCTTCTTCGGCGGCAATGGAGAGGAAGTACGCTTCCAGGCGTTTGCGCCAGCGTTCGGGCATGTCTTCACGGAAGGCCTGTAGCAACTCGTCGCGCTGCGCGGGCGGGAGCTTCGCCCAGGCGTCGGATTTTCCGGCGACCTGCGCGGCGTTCTGAGCGCCCGGCGGAACCGCACCGCCAAGGCGCGATTCGCGCAGCGGGCTCTGCCCACTCTTGCCACTGTTCCCCGCGTTGCCCTGCTTCTGTTGCTGCTGCTGCTGTTCCTTTTTATCGGACTGCGAAGACGAGCTGCAGGATTTCTCGATCTGTTCGATCAGCACGGCCAGCTTCTTCTCGATGCCCTGTCCCTGCACCTGCACGGCCAGATCGTGGCGGTCGCCGCGCAGTTTCTCTTCGACTTCCTTCATCTCTTTGGCAAGGCTGGCGAGTTCGTTTGCTGCGCCGTCGGCGGTGGGGATGCCTTCGGTGCGCTTGCTGTCTCCGCCCATTGTGTTGCGCACGGCGCCGGCGATGGCGATCTTAACGCGCTCATCTTTTTCGTCCGCCATGGCCTTGGTGAGTTTCTCGACGATCGACTTTTCCTTGATCTTTCCCAGCGCAGTCGCGGCCTGCATGCGCACCATCGGCTTGGCGTCGACTTCGAGGACATGCAGCAGCGCTTGCGCGGCGCGCGGGTCTTTGATGTTGCCAAGCGCCGTGGCGCTGATGCCGCGCACCGAATCGGAGCTGTCGCCGAGAGCCTTCATGAGCGCTTCGACTGCGGCGGCGTCGGGCAGCTTGGCCAGCGCGGCGGCGGCGGCGCGGCGGACGTTGTCGTCCTGATCGTCATTCACGGTTTTGCTGAGAGCGCTGATCGCGGCCTTTTTGTCGCCGCAATACTCGAGGGCGCGCGCGGCCAACTCGCGATGAATCACGGACGCCGAGCCGAGCGCCTTAAGCAGCGCGTCTTTATTTTCTGCCGCGTCGGCCTTGAGCGACTTGAGGCTCTCCTCTTTGTTGTTCACGCCCGCAAGCAACGGCGACTGCACGCCGTAGAGCGAGTCGAGATGTCCTTTGATTTTCTGGTATAGCGGCAGCGAGAGCTCGTTGCCGTTCTTCTGCTCCGGCGCAGGCTGTTCGGCAAAAGTGGCACTGCTTAGAAACAGTACGGTGACGAGGATGACAAGCTTATTCATAGCATTGATCTCCTGACTAAAATTCTATGCCGGGCTCAGCGTTACTGACACTGTAAAATCCGTGTTCCCTCTCCCCTTCGGGGAGAGGGCCGACGTGAGCGTAGCGAACGCGGGGTGAGGGGTGAGCGCGTGATTTGCAGCACGCGTCTCACCCCCTCACCCCCGACCCCTCTCCCCGGAGGGGCGAGGGGAGAACTCACGGCGCCGGTTCGCCATCGGGCACGGGCGGCG
>Ga0105047_10019057_pt1 | contig 10602 bp, 6 predicted proteins | sample MAT04_FD_78384 | JGI IMG/M metagenome (GOLD analysis project Ga0105047, IMG submission 78384) | Freshwater microbial communities from Lake Fryxell liftoff mats and glacier meltwater in Antarctica - MAT-04 (megahit assembly) | ecosystem: Environmental > Aquatic > Freshwater > Ice > Liftoff...
CAGCATCGCGGCGTGATGAGTTGGGCCAACGCGACGGGGAACTTTAGCAGCGACTACAATGGCTTCCGCCCAAATCCTGGCGGTAGTAAAGCCTACACCTGGCTTGCGCCCGCTCCCGGCAAGACCACGCACGGGGCCAAGCCCGAGGACTGGAAGAGCTTTGCCACCCTAGCCGAGTTGCGGGAAGCGGTAGGCCAGGAGCAGCACGGCATCGAAGTGGACTACGACATCTTCGAGAATCTCGCGCCGCCCGATCCTGGGCAGCGCTACCGCGTCTATCACGCAATGGACCTCAACTTCCGCCTGAAGCCCGGCGCGAAAGCCGTCGACGCGGGCCAGGTCCTGCCGACCATCAACGACAACTTCAACGGCCAGGCGCCCGACCTCGGCGCCCTCGAAGTCGGCCAGCCGGAGCCACACTACGGCCCGCGCTGGATCACCTGGAAGCCCTTCTACCGGTAAGCGTCAGAACGCGGTTTCACCTGAGAATGGTGCCAGCGCCAACACCGCTTCGGCCGACTTGAGCAACACGGCGACCCAACCAGCACCATTGTCCACCCACTGGATGTTCACGACATCGTCCGCCGGCACGCGCAGAAACTCGATCGATTCGCGCCGCTTCGCCGCATCCACTGGCATCAGGCCCACGCCGCACTCCTGGATGATCCGCTCAGGATCCTTCGGCGTACCGCCGGCCGCGAGCCATGCATGGCAGCTTCCCAGCGTCGGGTGGCCGGCAAAGGGCAATCTCCCGGTCCAGCGTGAAGATGCGCACGGGGTAATCGGCCTCCGGCGTGGTTGGGGGAAGCAGAAAGGCTAGTCGGCCGCCAGGAACGCGCGGAGTCGCGCCGGAGGCAGGTTCGGGTACTCGCCGAGTAGATTCTCTTCGGTCCGCGCGGTGTCCGCGTTGCGGGCCAAACGAAGCGAGCGGATGCGCTCCATCCGGTAGAGGTAATTTTGCGGAAATTGGCGGCAGAGCTCGCCGAGGAGTTCGGCGGCCCGGGCGGGTTGGCCCTCGCGCCGCGCGATCAGTGCGAGCAGCAGATTGGCTTCGATGCGCGTGCGACGGCCGTGGGTAGCCACATAGCGGATGCCGTCCAGCCCTTGCGCTTTGTCGCCGCGGAATCCGGCCAGGAAGCCAATGGCCTTGATGTACCAGGGCAGGGAACCGACAAGGTAGTCGTGCGTGGCAGGTATCAGACGAGCGTCCGTGAGAGCGGGTTCGGCGGCGAAGGCTTGTTGGTGGAACTGGCGCGCGGTGGTGGCGGAGCGCAGAGCGGCGCGCCACGACTTGTTGACGAACATCTCAAAGTTGGCCTGATGGATATGGGCCACGCCCGCCGTATAGAGTGCCTCCGCACCCCGGCCCTGCGACAGCCGCAGACTCGCTTCGATGGCGGCGCGGAAGCGGGCGCTTTCGGCGTCTTGGACGGCTGGTTTCGGCGAGTTCAGGAAGCGGGCGGGCGACAAGGCGGCGCCGGGGTCAAGCGCATTGGCGCGCAGCAGGGCGCGGTAGAGCAACGCCTGCGCCAGATGGTTGTGCGCTCCGGCGTCCTGCGGGGAGGCGGCGGCCTGCGCTTCCAGCAAAGTGACGGCACGGTCGTAGTCCAGGTTGTAGAAAGCGTTAAAGGCCGGAGAGGCGTCCCAAGTGGCTGCCAGCAGACCTACGGGTAGCGCCAGGCTCAACGTTAAGGATTGCAGTATGGACATTCGCCCTCCTCGGCAAATTGGCGGCGGTCGCGACGGGGTTGCCGTTCCAGCCGGTCGCAGCGAACACAGCCCCATACTTCATGAAAACACATTTCCGTCGGCGTACCGCAGGTCCGGCAGGGTAAACCCCGCTCCACGCCCACTTGTCCCCAGCCGGGCGAGGAACACGCAGCGCACAGGGTGGCGAGGCGGCGAGCGAGCCGGAAAGCCACCCGCCGGATCGTCGCGCGCCGCGTGGGATTCAGGTGCGCGCGCATATCTGTTTCGACATGCACCGTCCCGTCGGCGGAGGCTTCTGCACAGCAACGGAACGCCTGGGCCAGCGTGTCCCCATTGGCGACGCCTTTGAAGAGCGGCACCAAGCCATCGCCCGGGCGCAAGATGAGCGCGTGCGACGGAAACTTCGCCCGCGGCAGGAACCCGGCGAGGTCGTCCAGCGTTCGCGCCACGACGTGCCCGAAGTTGGTGGCCTCGCTGAAGAAGCTCTCGACTACCGTGATGCCGATGTCGTTGTCGACGAAGGCCAGGATCTCGAAATTTGAGGCGAGAAACGGGATGAACGGGTGCGGCCCGAAGCTGCCTTCGCTGGCGAGCCCGAGCGGGATACCGCTTGCCACCATGCCCAGGTGCGCTTTGCGGACGGCGACTTCGCGAGGCGTACCGTCGCGGTCCACTTCGCCGGTGAAGGTGCCGAGCAGGTCCGTGTCGATCGTGTCGGCGACGGTGACGGTCAACCCCAGTGCGGCCTGCAGCGGGCGGGCGATCACCCGCTCCTTGCCATGCTTGGTCGTGAGCACGGCCACGCGACGGCAATAAGGCCCCCGCTGCGGCAACCTAGAACTGGAGCAGCAGCGTGAGATTCATCAGCGGCTGCCCGCCGAGCGATGCCGTCCGCGGGTCCGACGACACCCGGCCGAAGGTGCGCGGATTCTGGAAGTCGACGGCCGTGGTCGGAGGGTTGAAATTATAGGTTTTGAGCGCATTCTGGAAGTCCCACCGCAGTTGGACCTTCATCTTTTCGCGGATCTGAAAGTTCTTCTGGGCCGACACTTGCGACCACAACAGCGGCAGGCCGGTGACGATGTTGCGGCCGGCGTTACCCATCAGGAAGCTGCAGGAGTTCAACAGGTCGGTACGCGCCTGGGTGCCGGCGGCGGGCAGCGTTTGGGGACAGCCGCCGGGCAGGGCAAAGGAATTCATGTCGATCACCGGGTTGGTGTTCTGGACATTGAAGCGGTCGCCGCCAAGGTCGCGCCAGCCATCGCGGATACTGGGCTGGCTAACCACATCGGGACGGCGATTGCCCGCGAAGCCCGGGTAGTAGTTATAGGGCGAGTTTTGGAAAGTGAAGTTGAGCGGGTTACCGGATTCGACGGTCTGGATCCAGGAGACCTCCAAGCCGCTCATCAACCAGTTGACGGCCCGGTTGGATGAGGAGAAACGGCGATTCTTGCCCACGGGGAGCTCCCAGGTGATCGTCGAAATCCAGCGATGATTGCGATCGTAGCCGGCGCGGCCCTTTTCGAGATTACGATTCTGGATGGGCGCGACGCCGGAACCGGAGTTATCCGAGTCCTGGCTGTTGATCGCCTTCGAAAAGGTATAAAAGGTATTGAAGAACATCCCGTTGGCCAAGCGCCGCTCGAGTTTCGCGGTGCCGGAGTGGAAAGTGGAATGGCCGAAGTTCGACCGCATATTGACATTGCCGAAATGCGGGAAAGGACGGAAGTTCTGCGACGCGGCCAATACTTGATTGCGTAAGTTTAAGTCGTTGACCGCGAAGTCAATGGGGAACGTGTTGATGTTCCAGTTTTCCAGTAACCCTACGCCGGCTGAACCCTGATAACTAAGTTCGATCAAGTAATTGCGCGCCACGGCCCGCTGCACGGTGGCGTTCCAGTTGAGTGAGTAAGCGTTGCGCAAATTCGGGTCCCAGTAGCTAACGTTGCGCGCACTGAAGTTCTGCCCGCGGAAGGGAGAGCTGCCGTTGGGACGCGTGGCGAACTGCAGCGGGTCCGGACCGCGGCTGAGCCCCCACACGGGCGTCGGGTTGCCCGGCGCGGCCTGCTGGTTCGTTTGCGCCACCCATTCGTCGAATTGAATGCGCTGTCCAGGAAACTTGGTATCGATGGTGTACATGCCGAAACCGCCGCGCAACACCCACTTATCGCGAAACTGCCAAGCGGCGCCGATGCGTGGATTGAAGTTATTGCTGTCGCGCCGGCTTAGTCCGTCCTTCGGAAAAATGAGACCGCCCTGGCGACCCGAGACGTCATCTGTCGCCCGGGGGTCGAAATTCGACAGCCCGCCCCACTTACTGTTAAACGGTGACTCATTCGAGTAACGTAAACCGATATTCAGCGTCAGTTTCGGAGTTAGTTTCCAGTCATCCTGCACATAGAAGCTATGGATGGAAGAACGGGGTAGCCAACTGGTAAGTTCCGAGAAAAACTCGCCGTTCGATACTTGCCCGGTCAGGAAGCCGGCGAAGTAATTCCCCGTATTGGGCTGCAGGGCGCCACTCGGCAACAAACCCGCGGTTACCCCGTCGAACGAGAGCTGCGCCGGGCGCGCCAGATTCGCGGAGTTCAAGCGGAAGCGCAGAATCTCGTAACCGAACTTCAAGGCGTGAGTGCCGCGAATGTAAGTGGTGTCGTTGCGGAAGGAGAGCGTCTCGTTCAACTGCCGGCTGGGCGTGGCGCCGGTAATCCCGTAGAGCGACCCTGGTGCGTCACGGTTGCCCGAACCGAAGGCCGGCATTACGCCGCCGTCCATGTTAGGGATCCCCAACTGCTGGGCCCAATTTCCCCCGAAACTCGGCACCTGGCTCAGATTCTCGCGCCGGAAGTAGCCGACTCGCGCATCGTTCACTAACGACGGCGACACCACCCAAGTCTTACCCATCGAGTAATTGGCCTGGTTGGACGGATTCCAGTTGCCCTGCGTATGGTCAAACTCCGGACGATCCTGCCGGATGTTGATCGGCCGGCCGAAGCCCGAAAATGTGTTCATCGTCCAGGAGCCATAGATCTTGAAGGCCGGGCTGAACTGATGGTCGAGCCGCAGATTAAAGTCGTTGTTGAAGACCATGGCGAACTCATCCGCCATCAGATTACCCACCGGACCCAGCGCGTTAAACGTCCCCGGCTGATTCGACGTTACCCAAGGATCGAGCTCCAACACCCTGCGCGCCACCGGATCGAACCGGGCCGTCGGAACGCGGTTGCCCGGAAACGGATCCCGCAGCCATTGCCCGTTTACTTGGCGCGTCGTCGCCGGATCGAAGATCAGGTTCGAGTTGGGCACGCCCGGAAAGTTGAAGTCGCCTTGCTTCATGCCCAGCGTCGGCGTGGTCGCCTGCACCTGGGCTACTTTCTTTTCGTGCAAACGCTGGACGCCAAAGAAGAAGAAGGTCTTGTTGCGGCCATCGTAGAGCTTCGGAATCATCACCGGGCCGGCCAGATTGGCGTCCGGCATCATGAAGAAAGAGGGGAAGCCGTTGGGCCGGTTGGCACGCGGTTGGCTGTCCGTGAGGCGATCGAAGAACAGCCGGTGCTGCATGCGCCGCGTGCGCCCGTACCATGAGCCCATGCCGTGCAATTCGTTCGTGCCCGACCGCTTCACCACGCTGATCACGCCGCCCGCCGTGTGGCCATACTCGGCCGGCGGCACCGTCGTAATCACCTTCACCTCCGCGATCGAATTCTGAATCGTGCGGACCGCGTTGGTGCCGCCCAGTTGATCATTGCCATTCACGCCGTCCTCGAAGAAACCCGTGGTGGTGGCGCGCTGGCCGGCGATGTTGTAGTTCCCCAAACCGCCGCCGAACGCAAAGCCGCCCGTGGTTAAGCCCGGCACCACGTTAAGCGTCGAATTGACGAAGCGCTGGTAAAGCGGCATGTCGTAGAGCACCTTGCCCTCCATCACCGATCCGGTGGCCGAGGTCTCCGTCTCCAGGATGCCCGTCGCACCGGTCACCTCCACCGACTCCGTGACGTTGCCTACCGTCAACGCCTGATCCACGGCCAGCGTGTTTCCCGATGTCAGCAACACGTCCTCTCGCACCACCTTCTTGAACCCTTGGGTTTCAAACTCGATCCGATAGCTGCCCGGCTGAAGCGACTGCACCCGGTAAATGCCGTCCGCATTCGTAATCGTGTTGGACGTGAAGTTCGTAGTCGGCTGCACTACGCGGACCGCGCAATTCGGCACCACGGCTCCGGTCGTGTCGGTCACGCGTCCGGTGATGGCGGAAGTGCCGATCTGCCCGAAGGCGGAAACAGCGGTCAGGCAAAAGAGGAAACAGAGAGACTTCATGGCACACCTCGGCAAACATTATCAAAAAATTGAGATGAAGGTTTATCACAAAATGATCCGGAACGCAAGGGGTGGCGGTCGAGATCAGGACGACCGTCGCGCCGGTACTAGAACAAATCCCAGTAAACTGAACCGTTCTCTCGGTTGAATCCCCTACGCCCGGCAAGTATCCTCGGAACTTGCCCCGCCTCACACGCCGCCATTTCGTCTCCGCCCTCGCCGCGATGGCCGCCGCCCACCCCTTGGCGGCCGCCACCGCCTTACGCCCCTATCTGCAGAGCCTCACCGAAACCTCCGCCACCCTTCTATGGACCTCCAGCGATCCCAAAGCTCGTCTGGTCTTCGGCCCCGATGCCGGCGGTGAGCAGACGGTCCTGGCCCGTTCCGGCTGGCTCCCGTCCTCCCTCACCGGCCTGCCCCAAGGCTTCTGGCTCCACGAAGCCACCTTGACCGGCCTTAGCCCCCGCACGCTCTATCGCTACCGGCCCGTCGATGGCCAACCCGCCAAGTTCCGCACCCCTGGCTCCGGCCGCTCCAAAATGGTCATCTTCGGCGACTCTGGCGCCGAAACCGACGTCCAAAAGCAACTCGCCGTCCGCATGACCGCCCGTCAGCCCGACCTCATCCTCCACACCGGCGACCTCGTCTACCCCGTCGGCGATGCCGACAGCTACCTGCGCAAGTACTTCGGCCTTTATCAGGATCTCTTCGCCGCCGCCCCCGCCTTCCCCTGTGCCGGCAATCACGACTATTACCACGCCGGCGGCCAGATGTTTGTCGAATTCAACAAAGTGCCCCGCGAGTCGGTGCCGCCGGAAGGCCAAGGCCGCTACTACAGCTTCGATTGGGACAACGCCCACCTCGTCGTCCTCGATAGCAATACGCCACTCGAAGAAGCCGCCGCCGGACGCGGCCCCATGCTCGATTGGCTGGAGCGCGATCTGGCCGCCACCACCAAGTACTGGCGCATCGCCATGTTCCACCACCCGCCCTACGCCGGCGGACCCAACCAAGCCGACCCCCTCTGCGAACTCGTCCGCCGCCACCTCGTCCCGATTCTTGAGCGCCACCACATCGACCTCGTCTTCAGCGGCCACGAACACAACTACCAGCGCACTCATCCCGTGAACGGCATCGTCTATTTCACCTCCGGCGGCGGCGGCGCCGACATCTACACGCCGCTCCCCCGTCCGGAAGCCGCCGTCCAGCATGGCCGCCATCATTTCCTGGAAGCGCAAATCGAACCCACCGCCTTCACCCTTCAGGCCATCGGCGTCGACGGCCGCGCCTTCGATAGCTTCACCCTAAAGCCCCCGCCCCGCTTGCTCATGCCGCTCACCAGCGCCGTCCCGGGCGTCAGCCAAGTGGCCCCCGAAGGCCTCGTCACGCTGATGGGACGCAGACTCTCACCCGTCGAAGTGCGCGGTAACTCTCCCGGCTTGCGCGTTACCGTGAATGGCCAACCAGCGACGGTCATTTACGCGAATTCCAGCCAAATCAATTTCCGCCTGCCGCCGGACTTAGTCGGGCTCGCGAAAGTGAAAATCGAAAACGCCAACGGCTCGGTAGAATGCGATTGCGAAATTGCCCCCATCGCCCCCGCCGTATTCGGCATCTTCTCCACCCGCGGTTCAGTTACTCCGGAAAACCCCGCCCGCCTCGGCGACTTACTCAGTGCCTATTTCACCGGCCGGGGTATCGGAAAAGAAGTAAATGCCCGACTCGGCTCTACCGATATCGATGTCAGTTGTTCCTCCGTCGCCAGCCAACCCGGAGTAGAGCGCGCCGACTTCACCCTCTCAAGCGCCGGCGACTTCGTTCTCGTAATCGACGGCGTTTCGAGTAACTCGTTTTCCATCTCCTTGGCTTAATATTGTTATTCGCTGGAAGTGCACCTTTCGCGCGACTGAACGCCAAACCCATCGCGTCAGGGACTGCGAAAAAATCTGACAAATCAAATGTCCGTGGCGCCAGGGCCCACCACCCCCGCGGCTCCCCGGCCACGCGTCTCGGTAACCTAAGTGGAGGTAGTTACGCTGTCCGGTGGAGGGAGCCGGGCAAATGCCGGTTCGCGCCCGTCAGTTACCCCGGCCAGTAACTGCCAGGCAGTAAGTAACTGAGGCCAGCAAGAGTCCGCTCAGAATTAGATAAGTCATCTGGCGTTGCTGCTTCAGCGCGCTGTTTCGCCGCGGGACGCGATGTGCATCCCGCAGGCGAGATTTGTCTGGCTGCCGCTTGATCCGCGAGACGCGACCCAATAGGGAGCGCGTAAACGTTGTGTGATCAGCAGAAGCCATACCCAGATTTTGCGCCTTCCGCCGGTTGTTGACCATAGGAAATTCGGTTGGTCCGTCCTAGGACTTTGGCTCCGAAGGTACCGGAGTCCGAAACACGCGCCGCAAAAACTTCCCGCTCGCCGTCTTCGGAATCTCCTCCACAAACTCCACCACCCGCGGATACTTATACGCCGCCAGCCGTTCTTTGGCGAAAGCGATCAACTCTTCCGCCGTCACCGCCTCGCGGACGGCGACAATCGCCTTCACCGTCTCGCCCCGGTAATCGTCCGGTATCCCCACCACGGCCACCTCCCTCACCGCTGGATGCTGATAGAGCACATCCTCCACTTCGCGCGGCCACACCTTAAAGCCAGAGGCGACGATCATGTCCTTCTTGCGGTCCACCACATAGAACCAGCCCTCGCGGTCCATCACGCCGATGTCGCCCGTCAAAAAGAAGCCGTCGTGGAAGGCTGCCGCCGTCTCCGCCGGTTGATTCCAGTAGCCGGCAAAGACCATCGGGCCCTGTAAGGCAATTTCCCCCGGTTCGCCCGCCGGCTGCTCCACCCCCGGCTGGTCCGGGTCGACGATCCTCGCGATTGCATTGGGCACCGGCACGCCAATCGCCAGCGCTCCGGAGGAAGGATCCACAGGACCGATCCGGCCGAGCGGCGTCATATGGCTCGGCGAATTCACCTCCGTTAGGCCATAGGTATTGTGGATGCGTACGCCATAGCGCGCCGCAAACTGCTCCACAATGGCCGGCGGCACGGGTGCGCCTCCGGTACAGCATTTGGTCCAGGAACTCAGGTCGGCCCCGCCCGGCTCCTTCAGCATGGCAATGTAAGCCGTAATCGCCGCCACCGAAATCGTGGCCCGGTGCAACTCTATCAGCCGCAGCGTCTCGGCCGCCTGAAAGCGGTGTGCCAGAATCAGCGGCGCGCCGGAAACGGCCGAAAGCGCAATCTGGGCCACCAGCCCCGTAATGTGGAACAAAGGCGCAATCCCCGCAATCACGTCTTGCTCCGTCGCCGACAGCCACACGCGGAACATTTCCGCGTTGAAGGCAATATTCCGGTGCAAGCTGATCGACCCTTTGGGTAACCCTGTCGTGCCCGAAGTGTAAACCAGATACGCCGGGTCCTCGATCGACCCGGACGCGAGCACGCCTGGATCGCCGTCCGGCAGACCGGCCATCTGGCTCGAGAGCAGTACCTCGCGCACCGCCGTACCCTCCATCCCGGCCCGCCCCTGCTCACTGAAGATCTCATCCCGGCAAACGTACACCTCCGCCCCGCAATCCGCCAGATGGAAGTGGATCTCCCGAGCCTTCAGTAAAGCGCTCAATGGAACGACAATGGCGCCACGCATCCAGGTGCCGTATTGGGCGACCAGAAAGTCCGGGTCGTTTTGCAGCGACAGCGCCACCCGGTCGCCGGGCCCCACTCCCCAAGCCGCCAATTGCGTGGCGAACCGCAGGGCGTCCAAAGCCAACTCTCCAAAGGAGATAGGCGCCTCAAAGTGAAACACCGCGGTCGAACCGGGTAGCCGCCGGGCCCGGTCTAGAAAGCTCTCGAGCAGCGTCATCGTGGGCAACGGGATCTGGGCCGGAATGCCCGGGGAGTAAAGAGCCAACCAAGGGTGCATCGGGGTAGAGCGTATCACAAGCCCACTAAGGTATTTATCCCATCAATCCTGATGCGCCTTTGGACGAAAGACTGAGTAACCCCTAGTGGGGCGGGCCGAACACGCGCATCCCCGGGTTTCCTTGCAAACCATTCAATATATGAACTTAACCTCAATACTGATTCTCCGCCCCGAACCCGCGGCAAAATCGCTGAGCATCCCCGCCCAGAAGGTCCGACACGGGGCTTGAAACGGGGGTTGAAACGAGTTTCCTATCGATGGGCCAGAACGCCACATGGCGATATTTCCCCGGCCGCCTAGGGCTCTGATAAACTCGTCCTGCCGCCATGCACCGACGCCTGTTTCTCTCCCAAGCCGCCCTGCTCGCCGCCGGACGCCCCCCTCGCATCCTCCTCCGCAGTTCCTGGCAAAGCGTCAACATCGGCGACATTGGCCACACGCCGGGCGCGCTGTCCCTCCTCGAAAAGCACTTCCCGGAAGCCGAGGTCACCCTCTGGCCCGGCGAATTGGGCCACGGCGCACGCGAATTCCTCACCCGCGCCTATCCCCGCCTATCAATCGCCGAAGGCTCCGTCGACGCCCAGGGTGAGCCCACCACGCCCGCCCTCGCTCAAGCCTGGCAAGCCGCTGACCTCTACTTAAGCGGCTCCGG
>Ga0105047_10019058_pt1 | contig 10602 bp, 10 predicted proteins | sample MAT04_FD_78384 | JGI IMG/M metagenome (GOLD analysis project Ga0105047, IMG submission 78384) | Freshwater microbial communities from Lake Fryxell liftoff mats and glacier meltwater in Antarctica - MAT-04 (megahit assembly) | ecosystem: Environmental > Aquatic > Freshwater > Ice > Liftoff...
CCACTGCGGTCCTGTCAATGCCGGCAATGCGGACCTGCCCGGTGTGCCATTCAGGTGTCGGGCTATCCGGCCCGCAGCGCCCGGTTTTCCAGCCGGCTCAACAAGCGCACCAGTGGCCATAGCAGCGCGAAGTAGATCAGCGCCGCGACCACGATCGGCGTCGGGTTGTAGGTCAGGCTCTGCGCCTGGCGTGCCTGGAACAGCAGTTCCGGCATGGCGACCACGCTGCCCAGCGCGGTAAGTTTCACCACTTCCAGCGTGTTCGACATCAGGTCGGGCAGCACGTTGCGCACCGCCTGGGGCAGCACGACATAGGCCATGGTCTGGCTGCGCGACAGCCCGGTGGAGCGGGCGGCTTCGGCCTGTCCCGACGGCACGCTGTCGATACCGGCGCGCAGAATTTCGCCGTAATAGGCGCCGGTGTTGAGGAAGAAGGCGATCGCCACGCAGCCGAAGCCGCCCAGCTCGATGCCGGCAAACGGCAACCCGGCATACAGGAAGATCAGCAGCACCAGCGGCGGGAAGGCGCGGAAGAAATCCACCCACGCGATCAATGGCCAGCGCACCCAGCGCGAGCGGATGCGCGCCAGCAGCGCCAGGATCAGCCCGCCCGCCAGCCCCAGCGGCACCACGGTGGCCGACAGCAGCAGCGTATTGCCCAGCCCGGCCAGCAGAATGGGCCAGGCGGCGCGCATGATCTCGACGTTGAAGAAGGTATCGAGCATCAGCGCTTCCACGCGAACCGGGTTTCGACCCAGCGGCCGGCGACGACAACGGGGATGAACAGCACCAGATAGGCAGCCGCCCCCAGCATCAGCGGCGAGGGGTTGTAGCTGTTCGATACCGCCGACGAGGCTTGGCCGAGGATCTCGCTGACCGCCACCACCGAGCCCAGCGCCGTACCCTTGGTGATGGCGATGGTGCGGCTGGTCAGCGGCGGGATGGTCAGGCGCAGCGCCTGCGGCAGCACCACGCCCAGCAGGGTTTGCCCAAACGACAGGCCGGTGGAGCGCGCTGCCTCCCACTGGCCGCGCGGCACGGCGGTGATGCCGGCCCAGAAGATTTCCTCGGCGAATGCCATCAGCACCAGTGCCAGCGCGGCCCAGGTGGCGACGAAGCCCGACGGCACAATGTTCACGCTCGGCAGGCCGAAATAGATCAACACGATGATCACCAGCGGTGGCAGCGCGCGCAGCACGTCGACAACGAAGATGAGCAGCCAGTTGAACGGGCGCACCCCGAGTGTGCGCAACAATGCGAGCATCAACCCGCTTGCCAGCCCGGTGATGACCACCAGCACGGCCAACTCGACCGTCACCACCATGCCCAGGAGGATATCGGGCCAGTATTTCGCGAGCACCCGGGCATTGAAGAAGGTGTCGAGAAAACGCTCCCACCCTGTCATGCGTGCGGGTTCAATGCCGCTGTATTTGACTGATGAAGGCTTGGGTGCGGGCGTGCAGCGGTGCCTCGAAGATCGCACCCGGAGAACCCTGTTCCACGATCAGCCCGTCATCCATGAACACCACCCGGTCGGCCGCAGCCCGCGCGAAGCCCATCTCGTGGCTGACCACCACCATGGTCATGCCGCTCTCGCGCAATTCGCGCATCACCGCCAGCACGCTGCCGACCAGTTCGGGGTCCAAGGCACTGGTCGGCTCGTCGAACAGCATCACCCGCGGCTCCAGCGCGATGGCGCGCGCGATCGCCACTCGCTGCGCCTGGCCGCCGGACAACTGGCCCGGCGTGTGCCCGGCACGGTCGCGCAGCCCCACCCGGTCCAATGCCGCCAGCCCCAGCGCCTCGGCCTCATCGCGCGGCTTTCCCGCCACCTTGCGCAGCGCCAGCGTCACGTTGCCCAGCGCGGTCATGTGCGGATACAGGTTGAACGACTGGAACACCATGCCGATGCGCTGGCGTGCCCGGTTGATGTCCGTCCGCCGGTCCAGCAGGTCGATCCCGTCGATCACCACGCTGCCGGAAGTGGGTTCCTCCAGCCGGTTCAGGCAGCGCAGCAGGGTCGATTTGCCGGAACCGGAGGGGCCGATCACGAATACCAGTTCGCGCTCGGCCACCAGCAGGTCGACGCCCTTGAGCACATGCAGGGCGCCGAAATGCTTGTGCAATCCTCTGGCTTCGACAATCACCCCGCCAGGCTCAGTCGCATTTCAGGGTGAACGGCGTCGGGTCGTAGCCCGGCATGTCCGGCACGCCGTAGCCGGGGGTGATCACCCGCTCCAGCGCATCGGCCGCCGGCGCGATGCCGAACCACTTCTCCGACAGTTTGGCGATCGTGCCGTCCTGCTTCATGCAGTTCAGCGCATCCTGCATCTGGTTGCGCAGCGCCACGCTATCCTTGCGGAACGGGGCGGCCCAGTGCGCGCGCGTGGTTGTCAGTTCCAGGTCGGCGGCGAATTGCGGATTGCGGCTGGCAGCATAGCGGATGACGGTGTTGCCGCCCAGCGTGGCATAGGCGCGGCCCGACAGCACCGCCTGGATGGCGTCTGGCTGGGTGTCGTAGACCTGGGTGGTGAAGCCGTGTTTCTCCCCCTCGGCCTTGGATAGTTGTTCATACGGCGTGCCCTTGTTCACGGCGACCGCGCGGCCCTTCAGGTCGGCCCAGCCGGCGATCGGCGCACTGCCCTTCTTGATGCCGAACTGGAAGGCGGTCCACAGATAGCCGGCGGTGAACAACATATTCTCCGCCCGCTCCTTCGTCACCGTGGTGGGTGCGGCGATGAAGTCGTAGCGGCCGGATTGCAGCCCGGGGATCAGGCCGGAAAAACTGGTGCTGTCGATGGTGATCTCGCGCTTCATGCGCCGTGCCGCCTCGGTGAACAGGTCGATCTGGAAACCCTCGATGCCGCCACCCAGCTTGGCCATGGCGTGCGGCGCGAAGGTGCCGTCAACCCCGGTGCGCAGCGGCGGCAGGCCCGACTGCGCCAGCGACCCGGGGGCGGCGGCGAGGCTGGCGGCCAGCACGAGTGCGGCCGCCGCGAGAGTGCGGCGTAGCGGCATGAGTGAACTCCCTGGATTCTTGTGACACCCCACCATGCCGTGCGGAGCGGTGGCCGACAAGCGCATGCTGCGGCGCGGTGGACCAGCGCAGGCCGCGCCACGGCGCGGGGGCACCGGTTGACAGCAACGGGCACCGGACGGCAATGACGACGTGTCGGAGCATGGAGACGCCGGCCTTGCCGCAATTCGCCACTGCGCATGTGCGCGACGACGCCGGACCCGCCATCAACCGCGCCGATGTTGCGCTGGCGGCTGGGCTCGCCCTGGCGGCGCTGGCGGTCTACGCCGGCTTCGGACTGCGGCTCGCCCAGGGGCGGTACAGCGAGTTCTTCAACCTCGCCTTCGATTTCGACCCGCCGCGCTATGTCGCATTGCTGGCACACGCGGAGTACGATCGCGGCAACGTCAAGCATCCGCTGACCCTGCTGCTGCGCCCGCTGGCCTGGCCGCTGCTGGCCGTTGGCATAGCCCCGAAGGCGGCCGCGGCGTTGGTGATGGCCGGGTTCGGCGCGGCGACGGTTGGCGTGGTGTTCCTGTTCCTGCGCAGCCTTGCCGTGGCGGGCGGGCTGGCGGCGGCCCTGGCCGTGCTGTTCGCGGTGTCCGGCTGCCAGGTCTTCACCGCGATGATCCCCGAAGCCTATGGGCCCGCCGCCTTCGGCATCGCAGCCGTGTGGCTGCTGGCGGTCTGGCGGTTGGCCGATCTGCGCCACGGCCGGATGCTGCGTTTTGCGCTCGCTGCCTTCGGCTATGGCGTGACCACCACCAACCTGATGCAGCCGGTGCTGGCCGAGGCGCTGGCGTGGTGGCGCCATCGCGGCCTGCGCGGGGCGGTGCTGCCGATGCTGCGCTATGGCCTGGCGGTGGCCGCGATCTGCGCGGTGCTGACCGCGCTGGTCTGGGCCGACGTGCTGTGGAACTTCCTCGCCGACCCCGTGGCGGTGGCCAAGGAAGTCTACTGGCAGCGCACCAAGGGCGAGCGCGTCGGGCTGGCCGACGTGCTGCTGCGCCTGGTCGGCTATGGCGTGGTCTCGCCGCGCTTCGTCGCGGTGGCACTGCCCGACGGCATCACCATGCTGGATTTCCGCGCGCCGCTGTTCGACCCGCTGGCGGCGCTGGCCTTTGGCCTGTGGCAGGTGTTCTGGCTGGCCGGCGCGATTGCCGCCTTCGTCCATCCGTCCACGCGGTTTCTGGCGTTGGGCCTGACGGCGACGCTGGTGCTCAACATCGCCTTTCATCTCGACTTCCAGTTTCGCGGCAGCATCTATCTCTATGCTGCCCACACCCATTTTCTGGTCTTCGCCCTGGGGACCGGGCTGGCGCCGATGCTGCGACCGGGCAGTGCCGTCGCGCGCGCCTATCTCGGCGTCGTGCTGCTGCTGGTGGTGCTGGTTGGCGCCGTCACCTTCGACCGCGCCCGCGCCCTGGCCACCGGGTTCGACGAGGTCAACATCACCTGCACCGCCCCGTGCACGGAGTAGCCCCGGTGAACGCGCCCGCCGTCACCCTGCCGCTGTGCGTCGACCTCGACGAGACGCTGGTGCGCACCGACACGCTGGTGGAGGGGTTGCTCGCATTGGTCGGCGGGCTGCGCCTCGGCGCGCTGCTGGGCGCATTTGCCGGGGCTATTCCGGGCAGCGGGCGGGCGGCCCTGAAGGCGCGCGTCGCCGCTCTGGCGCCGCCCGACCCGGCGCTGCTGCCGTACAACCAGGCGCTGCTGGACTATCTCGGCGAACAGCGCGCGGCCGGTCGGCGCATCGTGCTGGCGACCGCCGCGAACGAGGCGGTGGCCCAAGCGGTTGCCGCCCATCTCGGCCTGTTCGACGAGGTGATCGCCTCCACCGCCACGCGCAACCTCAAGGGCCGGGCCAAGGCACAGGCGTTGGTGGACCGCTTCGGCCGCGGCGGCTTCGCCTATGCCGGCGACTCGCGCGCCGACCTCGCGGTATGGGCCGAGGCCGGGGCGGCGGTGCTGGTCGATGTCGCGCCCGGTGTGGCGGCGCGCGTCGGGGTGCCGATTGAGCACCGCATAGCGACCAGGCCGAAGCTGCTGCCGACGCTGCTGCGGGCCATGCGGCCGCACCAATGGGTAAAGAACCTGCTGGTTTTCGTGCCGATCCTGACCGCCAACGCGCTGGGCCACTGGCCGAGCTGGGCCGGCGGCTTCCTGGCGTTTGCCGCCTTCGGCGCGGCGGCCTCGGGCATCTACCTGATCAACGACCTGCTCGACCTCGCCGCCGACCGGGCCCATCCGAAGAAACGCCGCCGCCCGTTCGCTGCCGGCGACGCCTCGGCCGCCGCGGGCATGGTGCTGGCGCTATTGCTGCTGGCGCTGGCGGCCGCACTGGGGGCGTGGGCTGGTATCCTGGGCGTGGTCGCGGTCTATGCCGGCACGTCGCTGGCCTATTCGCTATGGCTGAAGCGCCTGCCGCTGGTCGATGTCTTCACCCTCGCTGGATTGTTCACCATCCGCCTGTTCGGCGGCGGGGCTGCCACCGGGCACGCGCTGTCGCTGTGGCTGCTGGCCTTCGCCAGCTTCCTGTTCCTCAGTCTTGCCCTGGTCAAACGGGTGGCCGAGGTGATGGACAGCGCCGGCCGCGGCGTGGGGCGCGTGGCCGGACGCGGCTATGGGCCCGACGATCTGGTGATCCTGCAGTTGTTCGGTGTCGCCGCCTCGTTCTCCGCCAGCCTGGTGCTGGCGCTCTATGTGCAGAGCGAGGTGACCAGCCGGCACTTTGCCGCGCCCGGCCTGTTATGGGGCATCGTGCCGCTGGTGCTGCTGTGGAACTGCCGCATCTGGCTTGCCACCGCGCGCGGCTACATGCACCACGACCCGATCCTGTACGCGGCGCGCGACCGGGTAACCTGGGCGATCAGCCTCGCCGTGGTGGCGGTGATGCTCGCCGCCCGTGCCGGGGTGGGTTAGGCGCGATGCAGGGCGTGGTGCTCGCGCTGGCGCTGGTCAGCATCGCGATGTCGGCGGTGGCGCAGGTTCTGCTGAAGGCCGGCATGACCGGGGCAGGGGTGCGCGGCGCCATCGCCGAGGGTGCCGCACTCGGCATCGTGCGCGCCGTGCTGCTCAGCCCCGGGGTGATAGGCGGGCTGCTGCTGTACGGCCTGGGCACGGTGCTGTGGCTGGCGGTGCTTGCACGGGCCGAGCTGTCCCAGGCCTATCCCTTCGTCGGGCTCAGCTTCGTGCTCACTGCCGCGATGGGGTATTTCCTGTTCGCCGACGCGATGACGGCCGGGCGCATCGCCGGCATCGCGCTGATCGTGGCCGGGGTGGTGCTGGTCGGACGAAGCTGAGCTGCTGGCCCTGCCGGCGCCATCTGCCTAAGCTGCCCCCCAAACGCCCGACCGGAGGGACCATGGCCCGAAGCTTCCCGCTGCTGCTGACGGTATTGCTGCTGGCTGCCGCCCCCGCCACCGCCCGCGTTCTTCAGGTCGGCGAAACCCGCGAGTTCAAAACCCCGTCCGAAGCGATCCGCGCCGCCCGCGACGGCGACCGCGTGGTGATCGACGCTGGCGAGTATTTCGACTGCGCCGTGGTCGCCGCCAGCAACCTCACCATCGAGGGCGCCGCACCCGACGGCGGCGCGGTGCTGACCGACAAGACCTGCCAGGGCAAGGCGCTGCTGGTCACCACCGGCAACGACATCACGCTGCGCAACCTCACCCTCACGCGCGCGCGGGTGCCCGACATGAACGGTGCCGGCATCCGTGCCGAGGGCATCAACCTGACCATCGAGCGGGTGAAGTTCGTCAACAACCAGAACGGCATCCTGGCCGCGCCGAACCCGCAAAGCACCATCATCATTCGCGACAGCGAGTTCCTGCGCAACGGCAACTGCTCGCCCTGCGCGCACGGCATCTACGTCAACGCGCTGAAGCTGCTGCGGGTCGAGCGCAGCAAGTTTGCCGATACCCGCCAGGCCCACCACCTGAAATCGCGCGCGGCGCGCACCGAGGTGATCGGCTGCGAGATGCGCGACGGCGACACCGGCACCGCCAGCTACCACATCGACATCCCCAATGGCGGCAGCGTGGTGGTGCGCGACACCACCATGCAGAAAGGCCCGAAATCGGAGAACCGCACCGGCGCCATCGTCATCGGTGCCGAGGGCGTCAACCAGCCGACGCGTGAGATCACCATCGAGAACAACACCATGATCAACACCGGGTCGTACCAGACCTTCATGGTGGTCAACCTGACTGCCACCGAGGCGATGCTGAAAGGCAACAAGCTGATCGGCCAGGTGCAGCCGCTGAAGGGCGACGGTGAGGTGCGGTGAGCTTCCGCCGGCTGGCGTGCCGCCGAGATTGATGTATGATCTAAAAATACACGCAAACTACACGTGAAAAAACTGCCCATCCTGGGCGCCGGGAGACCCGCCATGACCAGTACGCTGAAGCTTGATCCGCCCCTGCGCGGCCGCATCTATGACAGCATCGCCGAGACCATCGGCAACACCCCGCTGGTGCGCATTCCCAACATCACCAAGGAAGACGGTATCCGCGCCGACATTCTGCTGAAGCTGGAATTCTTCAACCCGCTGTCCAGCGTGAAGGACCGCATCGGCGTCAATATGATCGAGGCGATGGAAGAAGCCGGGACCATCGGCCCGGGGGCCGTCATCATCGAGCCGACCTCGGGCAACACCGGCATCGGGTTGGCCTTCGTCTGTGCGGCGCGCGGCTACCGGCTGATCCTGACCATGCCGGAATCGGTCTCGATCGAGCGCCGCAAGATGCTGCAGTTCCTCGGTGCCGAGATCGACCTTACGCCGCGCGAAAAGGGCATGACCGGGGCGGTGAACCGGGCCACGGAGCTGCTGGAACAGCACCCCGGTGCCGTCACCGCCAACCAGTTCGGCACGCCGTCGAACCCCGACATCCACCGCCGTACGACCGCTGAGGAGATCTGGCACGACACCAAAGGCGGCGTGGATGCCTTCGTCAGCGGCATCGGCACCGGCGGCACCATCACCGGCGTCGGCCAGGTGCTGAAGGCGCGCAAGCCCGGCGTGCGCATCGTCGCCGTCGAGCCGGCCGCCAGCCCGGTGCTGTCGGGCGGCACCCCCGGCCCTCACCCCATCCAGGGCATCGGCGCCGGTTTCGTGCCCGAGGTGCTCGACCGCACGGCCTATGACGAGGTCATCCAGGTGACCAACGAGGAGGCCTTCGCCACCGCCAGGCGCATGGCGCGGCGCGAGGGCATCCCCGGCGGCATCTCCTCCGGCGCCGCCCTGGCCGCCGCGCTGAAACTGGCGGCACGGCCCGAGATGGCGGGCAAGCAGATCGTGGTCATCATCCCCTCCTTCGCCGAGCGCTACATCACCACGGCGCTGTTCGAGGGGTTGGGCTGACTCAGCGCCGCCACGCGCGCCAGTGCCTGCCCGATGCGGTCGATCGCGGCGTCTTCGGACCAGTGCGCGACCGCGCGATGGCCACGCCAAAGCTGTCGGCATCGCCCGGCACCAATAGCCCGGTCACCCCGTTGAGCACCGTCTCGCGGATGCCGCCCCCAGCCATCGCGATGCTCGGCATGGCACAGCCGCCCGCTTCGATCGGCGCAAGGCCGCCACGCCTCCGCTTGCCACCGCCCGCCGTTTCGCCCACCCTTACCATTAACACCCAGCCGCAGGAGGGCTGCATGACACCGCGTTCGCAGCACCGCACCCGCGGCCCCTGCCAAGCCCCGCAGCCTCGCGTTGCGGGGCGGGCCGACCCCCGGACCTGACTGCTCGATCCCCGTCCGGGACGCCCGCGCCTTTGGCATGACATCCGCCCGATCTGACACCTTGGCGGGCGGCCGGACGGGACAACCACCACCATGAGCCTCATCCACTTGCGTGACCTCGCCGTAGCCTCGCCGCGCCCCCTCTTCGCCCATCTCGACCTCACCCTGCATCCCGACCAGCGCATCGGCCTCATCGCCGCCAATGGCGGCGGCAAATCCACCCTGCTGCGCTGCCTCGCCGGCCAAGCGGAGGCCACCGCCGGCGACATCACCCGCCGGCGCGGTTTGCGCACCGGCTTCGTCGAACAGGATGTGCCCGCCAACCTGTTCGATCTCACCATGGCGGAAGCCATCCGCCGCGCCCTGCCGCCGGCCGAGCGCGATGCCAATGAATGGCGCATCGACCTGCTGCTCGACACTTTCGACACCCCCGCCGAGATGCGCGGGCGCAAACTCGCGGCGCTGTCCGGCGGCTGGCAACGCATGACGCTGATCGCCCGCGCCTGGATCACCGAGCCCGACCTGCTGCTGCTCGACGAGCCCAGCAACCATCTCGACCTGCAACGCATCGAGGTGTTGGAAGACTGGCTCCGGCACCAAACCGAGGGCACCGGCATGGTCATCGCCAGCCACGACCGTGCCTTCCTCGATGCCTGCACCACCCATACCCTGTTCCTGCGCCCCGAGGGCTCGCGCCTCTATGCCCATCCGTTCAGCGCCGCGCGCGCATTGTTGGCGGCCGACGACGCGCGCCAGGAACTGGTGTTCACGCGCGAGATGAAAGAGGCCGACCGGCTGCGCCAGAATGCCAGGCGGCTGAAGAATGTCGGCGTGAACAGCGGCAGCGACCTGCTGCTGACCAAATCCAAGCAGCTCAACGCCCGCGCCGAGGCCATCGAACAGGCCGCCCGCCCGCTCGCCAAACAGCGCAGCGGCGAGGTGCGGCTGGCCAATAGCGGCACCCATGCAAAGGTGCTGGTGACGCTGGACGATGTGGCAGTGACCACGCCGGACGGAACGCCGCTGTTCCGCACGGGGAAGATCAAGATCTTCCAGGGCGACCGTGTGGTGGTGACCGGGGCGAACGGCGTCGGCAAGTCCCAACTGGTGCGCCTGCTGCGCCGCGCCGCCGCCGGCGAGGCGATGCCCGGGGTGGGCATCGCCGCCAGCGTGGTGGCGGGCTACGTCGACCAGCAAATGTCGCAACTGCCCGCCGGCGACACGGCGCTGGGCTTTATCGCCGGAACCTTCCGCCTCGGCGACCAGCGCAGCCTCAGCCTGCTGGCCGGCGCCGGGTTTGATGTGGATACGCAAAGGCGACCAATCGCGCTGTTGTCGCCGGGGCAGAAGGCGCGGCTGGGCCTGCTGGCGCTGCGCCTGGCAGAGCCGAATTTCTACCTGCTGGACGAGCCCACCAACCACGTCGACATCGTCGGGCAGGAGCGGCTGGAGGCGGAGATCCTGGCCCACGGCGCCACCTGCGTGCTGGTGTCGCACGACCGCGCCTTCGTGCGGGCCATCGCCTCGCGGGTGCTGCGCATCGAGGGCGGGCGGATGATCGAGGACTGACATCAATTCTTGTTGGCAACGACCTATAGAAGCAAGGCAAGGCCAGGGCTTTGCCCTGGACCCACCAAAGGCCGACGGCCTTTGGAAACCCATCTATTTTAACAAGATGAGGTCCAGGGGCTCGGCCCGTCGCGCGAAGGCGCGCTCGGGACCTTGTGGATCCAGGGCAAAGCCCTGGCCTTGCGTTCTTTCATGCGCCAATCATTGGGCCGCCTGGCATGACCATTACCAGCGCCGAACTGAACGGCGCCGCCAGCGTCACCCGCACGCCGTCGGCC
>Ga0105047_10019059_pt1 | contig 10602 bp, 9 predicted proteins | sample MAT04_FD_78384 | JGI IMG/M metagenome (GOLD analysis project Ga0105047, IMG submission 78384) | Freshwater microbial communities from Lake Fryxell liftoff mats and glacier meltwater in Antarctica - MAT-04 (megahit assembly) | ecosystem: Environmental > Aquatic > Freshwater > Ice > Liftoff...
AGAGGAAGTTGAGGAACCCGATTTACATCCGACACAAAAAAAGAAGATCACGAAAATTACAACTATATTAGTCATTGAAAAAAGATATTAGCGAAGATACGATTTTCAATTGACTTAAAATTTGGTTAAAATGTATTAAAAAATGCTTGTGGCATAGTAATTGGTTGCTTTGAGAAAAGAAGTTTAATTACTAAAAATATACTTATGAAAACTAAAATTTTAACCCTGACACTGGTTTCGTTATGGAGCATTGTAAATGTTTTTGCTCAAGACAGAACTACAGTTACAGCAACCAATTCTGATATTAGTGACAATCTAGATTTACGTGCTGTTGCATCAATCTTTGGTGACTCGCAAGACTTAGCTGATTTTGAAAGAAGATTGAACGATCCAAAAGCACAGATTTCTAATTTAGATTTGAACGGTGATAATCAAGTAGATTATTTACGCGTTATAGAAAGTGTTGAAGGAAATGCGCACTTAATCATTATTCAATCCGTATTAGGACGTGAAACTTTTCAAGATATTGCCACGCTAGAAGTTGAAAGAGGCCGTAATAACCAAGTACAAGTTCAAGTGGTAGGCGATGTTTACATGTATGGTAACAATTATATTTACGAGCCTGTTTATTCCTATGCTCCTCCAATATATACGTATTTTTGGGTTGGAAATTACCGTCCGTATTATTCTTCTTGGTATTGGGGTTTTTACCCATCCTATTACTCATTCTGGGCGCCGTATCCACTATACACATACAACAACAATATTCATGTACATATAAATTCACATCACCATTACAATTATGTGAACAGCAGGAGAAATACGGTTTTGTACGCTAATTACTATAACAGTAGAAGACAAAACGGTTATGAAAGGCAAAATCCGAATCGTTCATTTTCACAAAGAAATCAAGGTTATTCCAATAGAAGAGAGCTAAATAACAGCAGAAATTCGCAGACGAATTCAAGAAACCAAACTACTACCACTGGCGGCAGAAATAATTCAGGTGCTTTAGGCTCCACAAGGAGTAAAAATGGTTTCAGAAATGAAACAAATACAATTCCAGGAAGCACAAGGGCTCCAAGAAGTACAAGTATTTCAGGAAGCACAAGAACTACTGAATCGCCAAGAACTTTGTCGACTCAAAATGGTTCAAGAAGTACTACTACTCAATCAACCCCCAGAACTTCCGTATCGCAAAGAGCGGCAGCACCACAACGAAATGATGCAAGTTCTAATAGGAGTTATACAAGAGCAGAAGTTTCAACAAGATCGAATGAAACTCCTCGAGTGCAAACACAAAGAAGTTCAGGTTCATCCCAAGCTGCAACACCGAGAACAAGTACGTCGCAAAATGACGAAAGTTCAAATAGTGGAAGAAGATAGATTAATTGAATAATTATAGTTTTGAAGTGTTGAAAAGGAGGCTGTCTGAAAAGTAATTTTTGGGCAGTTTTTTTTATTTATAATACTGATTAGCAGCTTTTTTAAATACTAATATTTGTGCTTTTGGAAACTGTTTTCAAAGCTCATTCTGTTCATCACAGGAACTTTTCTTATTGAACATATATGATACACTATCAGAAAACCACTTTGCGGGATTACTGGATTTAGTAGTTGAAGATTAGAAAAACCGGATACCATGAGTAAAAACAAAAGTGGCGGACTTCAAATTATCCTGCTAAAATTTTACTTAAAATTCTCTTTTCTGGCTATTTAAACATTCATAAAAGCAACAGCATCAGTAATATTCTACTGGTTTCACTAGTGTATGAAAAAATTAAAATCGTACGCAATCCAACTAATTTTAATCTTTTTCATAATATTCTTTTGTTTGATATAACCTATAATTATTATGTTTAAAATTGTAGAAATTTATTGTAAACTAAACGATGTTAAATCAATAAGAAAACATAATAATATGTCTATTATTTAGGGAATAGTTTCTATTTTTGAGGACAGCTTAAATTACATAGCGCTCAGTACATGTCTATAAAAAATAACCTTCTCAAAATAAAATCCTCACTACCAGATAATGTGACACTAGTGGCAGTTTCCAAGACCAAGCCAATTTCTAGTTTGATGGAAGCATATGCTAGTGGTCAACGCGTTTTCGGTGAAAACAAAATCCAAGAAATGACTGAAAAATGGGAAGAAATGCCCAACGATATTCAGTGGCATATGATTGGACACGTTCAGACAAATAAAGTCAAGTACATGGCTGAATATGTAAGTTTGATTCATGGTGTTGATAGCTTGAAATTACTACAAGAAATCAACAAACAGGCACAAAAGCACAATCGTATTATTGATTGTTTGCTTCAAATGTATATTGCAAATGAAGAGACAAAATTTGGATTAGATGAAAAGGAACTAACGGAGATTCTGAATTCTGACGCTTTTAAGTTATTGCAAAATATCAAGGTCGTTGGCTTGATGGGAATGGCGACATTTACTGATAATCAGATGCAAATCAAAAAAGAATTTGAAAATCTGAAAGCCATTTTTGATAAATACAAATTACTGAACACTAAGAACTGCCAACTGAGCACTGTATCAATGGGAATGTCGGGCGATTATAAACTCGGTATTGAATGTGGAAGCACAATGGTTCGGATTGGAAGTAGTATATTTGGAGGAAGATAAAAAAAATGAAACCACAAGGAACGCAAAGATTATACGCTATATACGCTAAAATTTTTTTTGCGAACTTTGCAAAAACATAGCGCACTTAGCTGTTAAAAATTAAACATATTTACGCAATACTCGACATAGAAACAACTGGTGGTCAATTTAATGAAGAAGGCATTACTGAAATCGCCATTTATAAATTTGACGGCCACGAAATTGTAGATCAATTTATAAGCCTTGTCAATCCCGAGAAACCAATTCAGCCTTTTGTGGTAAAATTGACCGGAATTAACAATGCCATGTTACGTTCGGCACCCAAATTTTATGAAGTTGCCAAACGCATTATCGAAATTACGCAGGATTGCATTGTTGTTGCACATAATGCTTCTTTTGATTATCGAATCCTTCGAACCGAATTCAAACGTTTGGGTTATGATTTTATTAAACCTACACTTTGCACCGTTGAACTATCTCAAAAATTAATTCCGGGACAACTTTCGTATAGTTTAGGAAAACTAGTTCGAGCACTGGGCATTCCTGTAACAGACAGACATCGTGCAAGCGGTGACGCGATGGCTACAGTTAAATTGTTCAAAATGATACTGGAAAAAGATGTAAAAAAAGAGATTTTAATAAGTTTGATAAAAGCCGAAATAAAATCCGGTTTGACTCCAAAATTACTGGATATTGTTGAAAGTTTGCCTTCAAAAACTGGAATCTATTATATTCATAACGAAAAAGGAAATTTAATTTATATTGGCAAAAGCCGAAATATCAAAAAAAGAATTAATCAACATTTTACTGGAACCACGGGAAAGTGTAAAAAAATACAACGAGAAGTTTTTGCTGTTACGCATGAAATTACGGGAAGCGAACTCGTAGCTTTGCTTAAAGAAACAGAAGAAATTAAAATCAATAAACCAATTTATAATCGTTCACAACGCAAGAGTATTTTTGAATGGGCTCTATATTCCGAAAAGGATGAGCAAGGCTACCTTAGATTGACTGTGCAAAAAGCTGACGGAAGAAAAAAGGAAATCACATCATTTACATCGCTTCAAGAGGGGAAAAATGCCTTGTTAAAAATAACAGAAAAACACCATTTGTGTCAAAAAATCAACGGTTTATATGAAACTCAAAATGGCTGTTTTCAATTTAAAATAAAGGAATGTAATGGTGCATGTTTGGGTAAGGAAACGTCTGAAATATACAATGAACGCGTTGCCGAATTTGTGGCGGAAATGAAGTTTGAAACCGACAATATGGTGATTGTTGATCGAGGAAGAACTGTTGATGAACGCTCGGCAGTACTGATTGAAAACGGTGTTTATAAAGGCTACTGTTTCTTTGATTTAAATTATCAGGTAAACAACGTTGAAATATTGAAAAACATCATGATTCCGATGCAAAACAACCGAGACACAAAAACTATTATTCAAGGATATTTACGTAAAAATAAAGTGTTTAAAATTATTAAGTTTTAATTATTTGAAGCTAATTCCGCTATTCGCTTCAATTTTTTTTTAACTCCGGCAGAGTACAAAACTGTGTCGGAGTTAAAAAATGGATTTTCACAACAAATGCAAAGCATTCAGTGAACACAGATTTCAGATAGTAACTTTGTGAATTAATAGGGGCAAAATATGAATTATTTAATCACAATTATTGGTCCAACAGCTATAGGAAAAACTTCCTTAAGCATTGCTTTGGCACAACATTTCAACTGTGATATCATTTCGTGTGACAGCCGTCAATTTTTTAAGGAAATGAAAATCGGCACTGCTGTTCCGAGTGATGCAGAATTAGCTTCGGCTCCGCATCATTTTATTCAAAATAAGTCGATTTTTGAAAACTACACTGTTGGCGATTTTGAAAAAGAAGCCATCGCTAAATTGGATGAATTATTTCATAAAAATAATATTCAAATTATGGTTGGAGGTTCTGGATTGTATGTTGATGCTATTTTAAAAGGTTTTGATCATTTTCCGGCAATTGATAATTCTGTTAGAGAGGAAATTAGCTCTGATTTTGATCAACGTGGAATCGCTTATCTTCAGCAGCAACTGAAAGAATTAGATGCTGAATTTTATCAAAAAACTAAAGTTGATAATCCGCAAACTTTACAAAATCCACAGCGAATGAAACGCTTTGTTGAGGTTTGTGTTGGAACAGGAAAACCCTATTCTTCCTTCTTAAATCAGCAAAAAAAAGAGCGCAATTTCACTCCTATTATCATTGGCTTGGAAGCCGAACGAGAAACTATGTACAACCGAATCAATCAGCGTGTTGCTCTTATGGTCAAAGAAGGTCTGGTAAAAGAAGCTGAAAATTTGTATCAGAATAAACATTTAAATGCCTTACAAACCGTTGGCTACAGCGAATTATTTGATTATTTTGAAGGAACGATTTCGCTAGATTTTGCTGTTGAAGAAATCAAGAAAAATACAAGACGATTTTCAAAACGGCAATTGACATGGTTTAAACGTACAGATGCTGTGAAATGGTTTGATTATCTGTCTGATCTAAAAATAATAACTGCTTACATAAAATCTGAGATATAATGCCCATTTCTAAAGACTTCACTTCTATCTTGACTCAAGATTGGGAAATTAATTTTTTGCAATGTTATCCAAACGGATATTTAAAATATACTGATTTGTGCAATATTATTCAGTTAACAGCTGGTGTTCATGCCGAAATGGGCGGCATCAGTTTTTCTGACATGCAAGTGCATCATCAGGCTTGGGTTTTGAGCAGAATGCGTGTTGAAGTGAAGCGCTTGCCTAAGTGGAAAGAAGTTGTGACAGTAAAAACCTGGATTAATTCACTTGAAAAATCGCGTTCAATTCGTTGTCTAGAGGTATTTATTGGTAACGAAAAGATTGTGGGATGCGAAACTTTTTGGGCAGTATTTAATACGCAGACGCGGCGTCCGGAGAATTTAGCATTGGCACACGAACATTTTGAAAAGTATCCAAATGATAAAGCAACTGCAGTTCAAGTTTCAAAAATAGATACTTCAACAAACAAATCTTTTATTTCAGAAAAACTAGTTTTATTTTCTGATTTGGATATAGTTAATCATGCTAATAGTGTAAAATATCTAGAATGGTGTTTGGACTACTACGAGCCAAAATTGCTTCTTGAGCAATCGATACAAAGTTTTGAGATGAATTATTTAAAGGAAGTTTCTTTAAACGAAACTGTTACAATTGAGAGATCCGATGTACATAATTCAACGACTTTTACTGTACAATCAAAAGAAAAGATTTGTTTTGCTTTACAACTAAATTTGACTTAACCAGCACTGCCCTAGCCCGGATTGCAGTGGAAATCCTTTTTTAGATTATCCTGTAGCGAAAGCGAAAGGAAAATTTAAAAAAGATTGTAACGCAAAGCCGGAATAGCTTCTGAACTACATTGAGAATTCATCCGAAATAAAAATGGCTCCAGTTTCCTGAAGCCATAGTGCTTATTTTTTTACGACTAGTCTAAATCCTTCACCGTGAATGTTGAGAATTTCTACGTTTGGATCTTCTTTAAGGTACTTTCGTAATTTTGCAATATAAACATCCATACTTCGAGATGTGAAGTAATTATCTTCTCTCCAGATTTTTGTCAATGCTAATTCTCTTGGCATCAAATCATTTTCATAAAGCGCCATCATTTTTAGCAACTCAGATTCTTTTGGCGATAATTTTGTAGGCTCGTTTGTATCAAATTTCAGGTAACGAAGCTTTGAATTTAAAAGAAATTTGCCAATTTGAAATTCAAATTTAGCGGGTTCATTTTTGTTCTCAGCGGCTTTTCTCTGAATGATAGCTTTAACTTTCATCAACAACACATCGGAGTCAAATGGTTTGTTTAAGTAATCATCTGCACCTACTTTGTATCCTTTCAAGACATCTTCCTTCATTGATTTGGCTGTTAAGAAAATCAAAGGAACGTCTTTGTTTTTTTCTCTAATTTCTTTCGCCAAGGTGTAACCATCTTTGTAAGGCATCATTACGTCCAAAATACACAAATCGAAATTGTCTTTTTTGAATTTTTCGAAACCTTCCATTCCATTTTTAGCTAATGTTACATCAAAATCGTTTAATGTAAGGAATTCTCTGAGCACTATTCCGAAGTTCTGATCATCTTCCACTAGAAGTATTTTTTTGTTGCTTTCCATAGTAATTTTTATTTTTTTTTTAATTTATGAGTGGCACCTTAATTATAAATGTGCTTCCTTTTCCTTTTTCGCTCTCTACAAAAATCTGACTGTTGTGATCATCAATTATTCTTTTAACGTACGCCAATCCTAATCCGTGTCCTTTGACATTATGTATGTCGCCGGTATGCTCTCGGTAGAACTTTTCAAATATTCTTTTTTGAGCAGTTTTGGACATTCCTGAACCTTTATCTTTAATTTTAATAATTATAAAATCTTTTACATTTTCGGTATGAATTTCAATTTTTGGCTCATCCGGTGAATACTTAATTGCATTATCTAGTATGTTAACAATTACGTTAGTAAAGTGAACATCATTCAATAAAACCGAAGTTCTTGTTGCATTAAAATGCGTTGTTATTGTTCCATTTCTATCTTCGACAATTAAGTTAACGTGCTCGATTGCATCTTCAATAATTTCATGGATATTATTAGCATCTTTGGCAATATCCAGCTCTTTCTTTTCGAGTTTACTGATTCTTAACACATTTTCAACTTGTGCATGCATTCGCTTATTTTCATCTTTAATCATTTGCAGATACCGAAGCACTTTTTCTTTATCGTCAATGACTTTTGGATTTTTGATAGCATCCAAAGCCAAATTTATTGTTGCGATTGGTGTTTTAAATTCATGTGTCATATTATTAATAAAATCGGTCTTGATTTCAGAAATCTGCCGCTGTTTTACCAATTGATTTAATGCACTTGAATAGGCAATGATTATAATTAACGTAAAAACAATTGATAATACACAAATTCCAATCAATTCAGAAAATAAGAACTTTTTCTTTTGCGGAAAAGTCACTAAGAGTTGGTATTTGTTATTGCCGTCGTTGTCAATGAAAATTGGTATGGAATAAGTTGATTTCTTATCGTACTTAAAATTTTCAGATTTTACTTTTGTTGCTAAACCGTTACTGTAAATATTAAACTCAAAAGGAGTTTTGACTCCATAAATATTAAGTTCGTCAGACAACGCTTTTTGTACTAAGTCATTTGAAACTCGTTGTTGAATTGGTTTGACCGAAGCTAGATCTTTATAGTCAATTTCAAATTGAGCATTATCTAATATATCTAATCGTCCTGATTTTTCAATTTTAGTATCTGGTCCATTTTTTTGAATTATACTAGAATTATCTATAGTACCATTGTAAATTTCAATTTTCCTTTTTGAGGAATAATTCTTAAGTTTCTTTAAGCTGTCTAGCTTTTTATCAAAGAACGATGACGTAATTCCGTAATCTTCAGAAATTATGCTATTGGAATAAATTATCGTTTCGTTAGTTCTCGAGTCTCGTTGATAGTAACCAAATTCTAAGAAATCACTTTTTTGCGGAGCTTTTCCCGTACTGTCCTTGAGGCGATTGTACATTTCATAATACGAATATTGCTCTTGCTTTTGCAATTTATCAGAAACGTTTCCTAAAACTTGCTTTACGTGATATTTGAATTGTTCTTCATTGTTTTCAAAAGACTTATCAAACCAATAAACTTGAACAAGAATTATACCTATAAGGGATAAACTCATTAAGATGACCAATAATCGGAAAAACAATTTATTCATTATACAAATTTAACATTTTAACATTTAGACAATAAATACATTAACCAAACATTAACATCTTAACTATAAATTATGGATTTTTCAATATTTGAAGAATTTTGTCAACCTGCTTTTTGGCCTCTTCAATGGACACGTTATGAATAACATAATCACTTTTTGCGATTTTTTGTTGATCAGTCCACTGGTTTTGCATCCGTTTCAATACAGATTCTTTGTCGGTTTTATCCCGTTGAATTACTCTTTGAATTCGAATTTCTAAAGGAGCTGTCACAGTAATTACATAAGTACATTCTTTGTAACTACCAGATTCAAATAAAATAGCCGCTTCTTTTACTAGTAAAGGATATTGCTTATGATTATAAACCCAAGAATCAAAGTGTTTTTTAACTCGAGGATGAACTATATTGTTTAAGCTTTGAAGTTTTACTGGATTATTAAAAACGAGTTTGGCTAATATATCACGATTTAGCGCTCCATTATGGATAACTTCAGTTCCAAATTCATGCATAATTGCTTCAACTATTTCAGGATTTTCCATCAATTTCCGTGCTTCATCGTCGGCTATATAGACCGGAATACCTAATGATTTAATGTAATTAGCGATCACTGTTTTTCCGCTACCTATTCCTCCTGTTAAACCAATTATTTTGCTCATGATTTAATTTTAAAAAATAATTCAGGAAAGGCATCTTTTGGCTTTTGTTGTAGCACTCTAATTTTTATAAATGAATTTAAGAACCCACTTCCATAACCCACGAACTGCTTAAAAACTGCAATCACAGAAAGCGCTCCTATTTTAAAACTTTTATTTTGAAAAGTCGAGACCATTAAAATTGAAACAAAATAAAAGATATAACATCCAATTAGCAAAGAATAACCAAAAGCTAAAAAAACGATAGAAAAATACATTCCGATTATAAAAAGCGTCGGGAAGAAAAAAGTCACTTTACTGTATTCTGGATACCAGCTGTCTAATATTGGCCTGGCTTTACCAAATTTAGTAACTTGAGCAGCAAACTTATCCCAATCAATTCTTCTTTTATGATAAACGAACGCCTTAGGAAAAAGTCTTGTTTTGTAACCCAATTTCCATAATCGAATACTTAGATCAGGATCTTCGCCCGGATGAATATTACCAAAACCTTGCGATTCTGTAAAAGCTTTTTTAGAAATTCCCATATTGAAACTTCGTGGCTGAAATTTGTTGAGTTTTTCTGAACCTCCGCGAATTCCTCCAGTAGTCAAAAAAGAAGTCATCGAGAAATTTATTGCTTTTTGAATATCTGAAAATGAATCTAGCGCTGCATCAGAACCTCCGAAACAATCAACATAATTCGATTTAAGTTCTTTTTCTACTTCAGATAAAAACTGTTTTGGAATGATACAATCTGAATCAAATAGGATATAATAATCTCCTGTGGCTATTTTCATTCCAAAATTTCTAGAATCTCCGGGACCTGAATTTTCTTTAAAATAGTACGCTACATTTAATTTATCCTTATACTTTTCTACTTCTTGTTTGCATAGTAATGAAGAACCATCTTCTATTATTACAATTTCATATTCTTTGTTATAATCAGCAGTTACAAGACTTTCCAAAAGCTCTTTAATTTCGTCTGGACGATTATAAACAGGAATGATTATTGAAAAATACATAGTTTTAAATTTTAACAAAGATAAGTAGGCAAAAAAAACCACCTAAAAAATAGGTGGCTTTAAGTAAACAAGTTTAGAAATTATTCTTTAATAACTTTAATAGTTTTGACTTGATTGTTCGATGTAACTTTCACCATGTAAGCACCCTTAGGTAAGCTTGACATATCTATTTGACCAGAATTTGAATTTACCTTAGTCGAAATAATTTTCTGACCCAATAAATTAAATATATCCACACCTGAAATTTCTTGGTTATATGATAAGTTCAAAGTGTTTTTAACTGGATTTGGATAGAATGTAAAATTAGCATTGTCAAAAGCGCTGTTTGATAAAGAACCATCATAAGCAGATACTCTAAAAGTACCATCTAAGCCACCACCACTGAAGCTAAATCTCCAAACTGTTACAAATAATGTCGCGCCTGGAGTTTGACCTGTTAGGGACAAAAGTGAAAAGTTGTCAGTACCGCCATCATCGTCACAACCAACTGCAACTAAGGAACTACAATTACCAGAGAAAACTCCAACAAGACTATCTG